>Ga0102924_1005649_pt1 | contig 12029 bp, 11 predicted proteins | sample PaiPotPPM11metaG_FD_80116 | JGI IMG/M metagenome (GOLD analysis project Ga0102924, IMG submission 80116) | Iron sulfur acid spring bacterial and archeal communities from Banff, Canada, to study Microbial Dark Matter (Phase II) - Paint Pots PPM... ... | reverse complement strand
GGCCGGCCACAGCGACTGGACCAGTCGGCCGAGCTGCGCCTCGGCCGCCGTTCCGGTCGGGGCTCCCCCGGGATCCGCGACCGGCAGGGGCTTCCCGGCAGCGCGAGCGATCTCGTCCTTGAGGCGTGCCTCGGTCTCGCCGAGGCGCTTTTGCAGGTCGCTGACGGCGCCGCTGACAGTACTGATCTGCGTGGTCAGGTTGTCGGCCTGCACGTTCAGATAGGCGACCTCCCTGGCGAGATCGCCGATCTGCTTGAGGAGCTGCTCGTTCGCCGCCTTGGCAGCCTGATCGGGCGCCGCGGCGGGCGCGGCCGGCGCCGGCGGGCTTGGAGCCGGCGCCGGCCTCGCAGGAGCTCGCGGACGCACGACCCGCCTCGGAGCCGGACGGGCCGGACGTGGGGCGGGCGCCGGTTGCTGGCCCGGAGACAAGGTCAGCTGCGTCCTGATGACCGGGATCAGCCGGAAATGGGCAGGTTCGGCGGCGGCGCTGCTCAAGGGCAAGAAAAGCGCCAACGCGAACGCCGCAGGGAGCATGCGGAAGAGAGAAAAGCTGGAACCTCTCACAAGCGCCCTCCAATTCGCTCTTGGCTCTTATAGTCCCGTGCATGCCTCCCCGTCCATCGAGCCCGACTCTTGACTCCCGGGTTTCGCGCTCACAGGCCCGGCTCCGAGCCGATCAGGCCGCGGCGATGCGCGCCGGCTTCGGCGCGACGCGCAGATCCTCGAGCGGGCCGAAGCGCTTCTCCAGCAGCGGAACGACCCTCGTTCCGAACTGCTCGATCGACCGGAGCATCTCGGGCTGCGACAGGCCGGGTATGCCCATAAAGCAGCTGATGTGGGTCGGGGTGACGGTCTCGATCTCCCGGGCGAGCTTCTCGGCCACCGTCGCGGGATCGCCGATGAGGAGCCGATCCACGATCTCGTCGAGCGGCGGCTCGTCGGCGGCCGGCGTCTCCTTCAAGTAGGATCCCTGGAGCTCGCCGTATTTGCCGCGCATGGCCTGGGCGATGCGCCGCACATAGCGCGCTCCGTCCGCAGTCGGGCCGGCATCGAGAGCGACGCATAGGGTCCGCTCGAGCTGGATCAGCGCCCCGGGAGGTTGCGCGATCGGCGGAGCGCGGCCAGGCGCGGCTTGGCCCATCATCTCGAGAGCCTGTAGCGATCGCGATAGCGGGCCCGGTGCGCGTACCAGTCGCGGCGGGAAATGCCCAGCGTCGTCCATGGCTCGAGCGAGGCCGAGCTTTCCGGGCGACCCGCATCCGGGCGGCGCGGGGCGGCATATTCCTCTGCCGGTACTTCGTGCGGCTGTTCCCCGGCGATGGAAGGGGAGGCTGGACGCAAGGCTCGACGCGGTTTCATCAGGATCCTATCGGGCCATCCTCAGGCCTTGCCGGAACTCCCATATGCGAGAGACGGCCGCGATTTCCCCCTGAATATTCGGTCGAGAGAAAAAGGTTCCATTGGTCTGTCTGGCGCCGGAAAGCGGACCCGTGGGACCCCGTCATGCTCGCGGCCGCCGAATGCCCGGCCGAGCAGGGAACAACCGGTGGAGCGGCCGCGTTCCGAGCGAGCCCGTCCGCGTAGCGAGCGTCCGCGGCGGCGCCGCATTGGGAGAGGGAGAGAGATGCTGGTCAATTCACCCCTGTCGGAAGACACCGAGGCGGAGGTCCGGACTAGGAGCGAGGATATCAGCGACGCAGTGATGGCCGAGGTGCTGAAGACCGTCCTCTCACGCGTCAAGAAAGTCGATCGCGATCACGATATCCCCTACATCGCGGGATATAGCCAGAACGGTGAGAAGATCTTCATCGACCGGCACATGCCCAAATCCTTCGTGCATGCGGGCAAGCGCATCAAGACCGATCGCTTCATCATCCTGCACGAGGCCGTCGAGAAGGCCCTCCTCGACGAGCTGGCCCTCAACTACCTCCATGCCCACCAGATTGCCCTTCGGACCGAGCGCGCCGCCGTCGAGGCGGAAGGCATAGACTGGAAGAGCTACAACGCCTTCACGAAGGCGAACGGCAAGGCCATCGGCGACGAGCGATTGTCGAAAGTGCCGTCGGACCTCGACCTCCTCCCTTATCGCAACGAGCACGATTTCCAGAAGCTCCAGCAGATGATCGCGGCGGTCCACCCGTCCGAATCCGGTTAGCCGAGGCCGGTAACCGCGAACCGCATCCACGCGTTCAACCTGCCGGGATCGCGCCGAGAAGAGGAGAGACGAGATGGCCAGGAAATATTCGACGGGCGCCTCGAAGAAGGTCGAGAAGGCCATGCACGAACGCAAGAGCGGCACGCTCAAGAGCGGCCGCAGCGGCAAGACGGTGAAGAGCCGCAAGCAGGCCATCGCCATCGGACTTTCCGAGGCACGCAGGGAAGGCAAGAAGGTGCCGAAGAAGAAGCCGACCAAATAGCGGCAAGTAGCGGCCGCCGCCGCACGCGGCAAACCGCCTTCCGAGCTTGCGGAGCCGAGCATTGAGGCGCCCGGGGAGATACCGGCTCACCTGCCGGATGCCGTTTCGCGCGGCAGGGTCGGAGCGGCCGCTGGCGGAGGCGGAGCTGCCCTGCCCGGAGGCTCCGGGCCCGATCGCGCGGAACCATTTCGATCCCGCGGCCGTTGCCCGTGTCACTTCCAGACCGGCCATGTCATCAGTCCAGGCAGAGCGAGCATGTCGTTAGCCGCCGAGATCTCGGAACCGCACCGGCATCGAGGCCCCGAAGATCAATCGGGGCCGAAGGACCTCTCCGAGGTCGCGCGGAGCGAGGGGCTCGTCTATGTCGACGACAGCGCTCCCGGCATCACCCGCAGGCGCAGCGGCAAGGGGTTCGCCTATCACGATCCGCGCGGACGCCTGATCCGAGACCCGCGCATCCTGAGAAGGCTCAGGGCCCTGGCGGTACCGCCGGCCTATCGCGACGTATGGATCTGTCCGGATGCGAACGGCCACATCCAGGCGACCGGCCGGGACGAGCGCGGGCGCAAGCAGTATCGTTACCATCCACGCTGGGCACAGATCGCCGAAGCGACGAAATACGAGCATATACTGGATTTCGCTGCCGCTCTTCCGGAGCTGCGCCGGCGGGTCGGGGCGGACATGGCGTTGCCCGGCCTGCCCCGCCGCAAGGTGGTCGCGACCATCGTGAGCCTTCTGGAGAAGACGCTCATCCGCATCGGCAACGACGAATACGCCAAGGAGAACAGGAGCTACGGGCTGACGACGTTGCGCAACCGGCATGTGCGCGTCAACGGGCACGCACTGCGCTTCGAGTTCAAGGGCAAGGGCGGCAAGCCATGGCGGCTCGCCGTCGACGACAGGCGGGTGGCGCGCGTCGTGCGAGCCTGCCAGGAGCTTCCCGGCCAGCATCTGTTCCAGTATCTCGACGAGGAGGGCAAGTCCCAGACGGTCTCCTCCTCCGACGTCAACGCCTACCTGCGCGAAGCGACCAACCGCGACATCACTGCCAAGGACTTTCGTACCTGGGCCGGCACGGTGCTGGCCGCACTCGCGCTCGCCGAGCTCGAGGCATGCGACAGCGTGGCGGCGGCCAAGAAGAGCATGCGCCGCGCCGTCGAGAAGGTGGCCGCCCGTCTCGGCAATACGCCGACCATCTGCCGAAAATGCTATGTGCACCCGGAAATCTTCACGGCCTATCTCGATGGAGAGCTGGTCACGAATGTGCAGCGCGAGATCGGCGAGGAGTTGCGCCGCGGGCTTCCGGGCCTGTCGCCTGAGGAGGCCGCAGTGCTCGTCTTTCTCGAGGAGAGGCTTGCTCGAAATTTGAACGGCGCGGACGGAACGGAACGAAAAGCTTAGCGGGCAGGCCATCGACGTCGCGACCGCGGCGTCCCGCTTCGCTGCGACGCTCAGCCATTGTTCGCTACTGCCTAAGACTTCGTAAGGGGTGGCTTAATCTGCTCGAAGGTGCATTGGCGCGGCACCTTGTCGGGGCGCCAGCGGACGAGCTTCGTTCCGTGGCGGAAGCGGTCGCCCGTCACATGGTCGAAGCGCACCTCGACGACGAGCCGCGGCCGCAGCGGCTCCCACTCGCCGCTGCGCTCGGTGCTCCAGCGGCTCGGCCCGCCGGGTGCTCTGCCGGTGAAGCCCGGCGGCTCCCGCAGCGCTTCGAGGCGCCGCGTCAGCCCGGGGCGCTCCTTGTCGCTGATGGTTGCTGTGAAGCCCACATGGCCGAGCCTGCCCTCCTCGTCATAGAGGCCGAGCAGCAGCGATCCGACTTCGCAGCTGTCGCTGGCGTAGCGAAAGCCGCCCACCACGCAATCGGCGCTGCGCAACCGCTTCACCTTGATCATGGCGCGCTCGCCGGGCTCGTAGCGGCCATCCAAGCGCTTGGCGACGACGCCGTCGGTGTCGCCGCCGCCGCTCTCGGCGAGCCAGGCTCGCGCTCGGGCGGGATTGCGCGTGACCGGCGACACGACGAGCCTGCCCGGCACGGCCGCCTTCGCGGCGAACGCCTCGAGGGCGTGGCGCCGCTCGCGGAGAGGCAGCTCCATCAGACGCGAGCCGTCTGGCGCCAGCAGCATATCGAAGAGGATGAGCTTCGCCGGCGACGCGGCCGATAGCTTGCGGATGCGGCTCTCGGCAGGGTGCAGCCGCATCTGCAGCGCCTCGAAGGAGAGCCGCCCTTGTGCCTCGATGACGAGCTCGCCGTCGAGCACGAAACGCTCGGCCCCGAGGCCGCGCAGAAGCTCCACCACTTCCGGAAAATAGCGGCCGAGCGGCTTGCCGGATTTTGCCCTGAGCTCGACCGCGTCGCCGGCCTTGAAGGCAAGGCAGCGAAAGCCGTCCCATTTGGGCTCGTATTGCCAGCCTCCCTTCTCGATCGGGAGCGCCTCCCCGGAGCGGGATTCCATCGGCGGCGTGCCGAGGGGCAGGCCGAAGGCTTCCGTGGTCCGTCGGGTCCCCTCGCTCTGGACCGATTGCCGCCGCATGCGCCTCGCCGTTCCGCTGTTCGAGGACGCGACGCGAGGACGGGCCGCAGCGGCCCGTCGCGTGCTCGAGCGTGGGCCGGCCTCAGGCCGCAAGCCTCGCCTCGCCGAGACGCCTGATCGCCTCCTCGAGAGGGCGCTCGGCCTCGGCGTACTCCGCCCAGGCCTTGCTCTTGCGCAAGAGCGCCGGGACCGTACGGATGGTGAAGCGCCCGGGGTCGAGATCGGATTTCACCTGGTTCCAGCCGAGCGGCATCGAGACGGTGGCGCCCAGACGGACCCGCGGCGACAAGGGCGCCACCGCCGTCGCCATCCGGTCATTGCGAAGATAGTCGAGGAAGATGCGGCCCTGGCGCAACCTCTTCGCCATGTTCACCAGGTAGCGACGCGGGTCATCGCCGGCCATGCGCAGGCAAAGCTCGTGGGCGAAGCTCTTGGCGACCGGCCAGGTGAGCTTGCCCTTGCCGGAAGGCGCGAGCGGCGCCACGACATGCAGCCCCTTGCCTCCGGTGGTCTTGCAGAAGCTGACGAGCCCGAGCTCATCGAGCCTGTCCCGCATCTCGCGGGCGGCTTCGACGACGCGCGAGAACGGCACATCTGGCCCGGGGTCGAGATCGAAGACCAGGCGGCCGGGCACCTCCGGCTGATGCGGGCGGCAATTCCAGGGATGGAGCTCGAGCGCGGCGACCTGCGCGAGGGCCGCGAGGCCGGCGATCCTGTCGATTTGCAGATAGGGCTTGCGATCCCCGAACACGGTGACGAGCTCGAGCAGGCTCGACGTGCCTTTCATGGCATGGCGCTGGAAGAAGCGTTCGCCCGCGATTCCGTCGGGAGCCCGGATGATCGAGCATGGGCGGCCCTCGATATGGCCGATCATCCACGGACCGACCTCATCGAGATAGCGGGCGAGCTCGAGCTTGGTGACCGGCGCGCCATCGCCAACCTCAGGCCACATCGCCTTGTCGGGATGGGAGATCAGCACGCCGAGGACGACGGCTTTGCCCGCGCGCCTAGGGCGATGGGGCGCCGCCCTGGTCTTCGCAGGTTGGCGCAGCTCCGTGGACGCGGGCTCGGCCGGCTTCTCGGCCTCGACTTCCTCGGCCGGCTTGTCGGAGCGCAGTCCCTTGAAGGCCGCCTGCCGCACCATGCCGGAGCCGGTGAAGCCCGCGAACTCGATCTCGGCCACGAGCTCGGGCCTCGTCCATTTGACGTTCGCCTCCTTGCGCGGCGCCGCAGGGCCGGAGAAGGGCGACCTTGCCGTGACGACGGACTTGAGGCGCGCGAGGAGGATCTTGAGCTTGTCGGCGCCGAACCCTGTTCCGACGCGGCCGATATAGACGAGACGGCCCTTGCGATGCACGCCCACCAGCAGCGAGCGAAACCGGCCGTTGGTCGTCGTATAGCCACCGATCACGACCTCGTGCCCGGCCCGGCATTTGGCTTTCATCCAATTGGCGCCGCGTCCCGATTCGTAAGGCGCGTCCAGCCTCTTCGAGATGATGCCCTCGAGGGAGAGCCGGCAGGCCGAGCGGAGCACCGCCTCGCCGCCGCTCTCGAAGTGCTCGACGAAACGGATCGGAGCTCTCTCAGCGAGATCGGCTAGCAACCTCCTCAGGCGATCCTTGCGTGTCGTCAGTGGTTGCCCGCGCAGGTCTTCGGCTCCCTCGAACAGGAGATCGAAGGCGAAGAAGATCAGATTCTCGGTGCGCCCTTCCGGCAAGGCAGCCTGCAGGGCGGCGAAATCCGGCGCGCCGTGCCGGTCGAGAGCCACGATCTCTCCGTCGATGATGGCGTCAGGCAGCTGCGACGCCGCCACGCCGATCGCGCCGAACTTCTCCGTCCAGTCAAGGCCTTTGCGCGTCTTGAGCGTGACCTTTCCGGCGCACATACGCAGCTGGACGCGATAGCCGTCGAACTTGATCTCGTGCCCCCAGCCCGATCCGTTGGGAGGCCGCTCGACCGGCAGGCAAAGCTGGGGCGGAATGAAGTCCGGCATCCGCGACCGGGAGGTCGCCTGGTCGTCTGCCGATGCGGGGCCCGTCTCCCGCGAGCCTCGCGCTGTTGCCGCAGGCTGCTGCGCCGCGACACCTCCGCGGCTGTTCCAGACCGCGTCCGGCTCGCCCGCTTGCGTTCCCCCCAGCATGAACGGCTTCGGGCCCTTCCCCTTGCCGGCGGCGATCGCGGCCATGTTGCGCCCGGAGGCGATCGAGCGATCCTCGGCGAGCACTGCGTCGCCCTCTCCGTCACGCGCATACTCGTCGCGATGCTTTATAAGCAGCCAATTGGTGCGGCTTCCGCGGCTGCGGTCGCGCCTCATCCGCACCAGCACCCAGCCGCCATGCAGGCGCTTTCCCTCGAGCATGAATTTCAACTCGCCTTTCGAGAGCGCCTTTTCGGGCGGCCGCTTGCCCTCCGGCATCCAATAGCCGCGGTCCCAGAGCTGGACCGTTCCGCCGCCGTATTCGCCCTCGGGAATCGTTCCCTCGAAATCCCCGTAATCGAGCGGGTGATCCTCGACCTCGACGGCAAGCCTCTTGTCGTGCGGATCGAGGGAAGGGCCCCGAGTCACGGCCCAGGACTTGAAGACGCCATCGAGCTCGAGCCGCAGATCGTAGTGGAGCCGTCTCGCATCATGCTTCTGGACAACGAAGCGCCGCCGATCCGATGGCGCAAGCTTCGCCTTCCCACTTGGCTCGGTGGTCTTCGTAAAATCCCGTTTCGAGCGATAAGGGGTGAGTTTCTTGTTCGGCACGGCTCGCTTCCCGCGGCGTCACGCAACGCGCCTTGCGCCGATTGATGTCAAACTCCGTCAAGGGGCCTGGGTTCCGGCCAGAACTTGCGCAAAGCCGCGCAAGCTCATGCCGCCGGGGCTGTCACCAAAGATCTCGGCTGGGCCAACAGATCGAAACAACGAGCTCCGATGAGATCCTGGCCTCCTGGCACGCAGGCTGAGCCGCCGGCGAACCGGCAACGCTCCACTCACTCCTCGACGAGTGATCACCGCCGGACGGCTGCGCCACCCAGGGCCGATGTTGCTGACTGGATAATCCTCAGACTTTTCCGGCGAGATCCTCCGCCATCCTTTGGTGCTCTTGGACGGTGGACAACGTCTGCGTCAATGCGCTCTTCACGGCCTCGCTGGTCGCGGCCGGCATCAGCTTTGTCTGGATGGTGGTCGCGACCTCGCCGTGCATCTTGGCCTGGGCCTGGACGTATTGCTTGTCGAATTCCGCATCCTTTGCGGCCTTGAGCTCCTTGTCGCCTGCCTCCGCCTCGTTCTTGAGCGCGGCCGTCACATCGCTGTTCGCCAGCTTCATCTTGGCCTTCTTCGCGGCTTCCGAGATCGCCTTTTCGGACCTCGAATGATCGTCCAGCATGTGCTTGGCGAAGGCCTTCACGTCCGCGCTCTTCGACCGACGCATGGCGAGCTTCGCATCTCCGATCTCGCCGTTGTTGACGGTCTGCACATATTGCAGGATCTGCCCGTCGGTCAGGGACGCCGATTGGGCGCAGGCCGGCCCAGCCATGGCGACGACGGCGCCGCCAAGGACCGCGCCGTACAATATGTTGCGGAGCATCGGAAAGCCTTTCTGCGCTATTGAGCTCGGAGGTCCGCAACGACAACGTGATCTTGCTTGACGAGTTCCTCCGAGCGGACGCTCGGCCGTCCGGGCCAGCCGGCCGAATTGGCCCCCTCTACGTCGTGCTCGCTTCGGGCGAGGCGAGCTATTCCAGCGGCCAAGTGTTCGGAGCAGTCGGAGCGCGCGGAGGCCCGTAGTCTCAGCGTGGCCTGCCGCAACATTTCAGCCGCTCCACCGCATCGGGCGTGGCTTGGTGTCTGAACTTGCGCCAGCGATGCGGCCGCGCGTCCTCCAGCTCGGAACCGCCCATGGGGGCCGGCGTTCAAGAGACGGGTCGCGGCGTGTCAGCCGGACGCGACGGCATGAGGAACAGGGCGGCTTTTCCGGCTTTCCGCCCTGACCAACGAATCGGTAGGCGAGCCTCTTCCCCGTCCGCCCCGGCTCAATCCCGCGCTTCGGCTGCGCGGCCATTCGCGCCGACCCGCCTTATGCCAATCAGATTTATATCGAGCGGCGGCAGCCGGCGGGGGCAGGCAGCCGTCACAGATTTCCCTGGAACTTGTGAGGCGGATGGTCGCGCGGGGAGAAATATAGCGAGGCGCATTCATCGCGCAGCAGCCCTCCTTCCATGCTGATGTCCTTGCGGTAGGCATCGGCGACGAAGGCGAGAGTATTGATGTGCCTGGCCTCGAAATACATAGGGTGCACGTCGTCGCGGCCCGCACCGTAGACGATGCGGCGCAGCTTGGCCCAAATGGCGGCCATCGTGCACATTCCGCAGGGCTGCAACGTCGAATAGAGCGTCGCCCCTCGCAATTCCGGCCGACCTAGCCGCTCGCAAGCCGACCGAATTGCCGCGATTTCGGCGTGAGCGGTCGGATCGCAGGTCTCGGCGACACCGTTCTTTTGCTCCGCGAGGATCTCTCCGTCGAGCACGATCACGCAACCGATCGGGCTGACTCGCGGATCGCGGCCCTGGGCCGTCGCCACCTCGATCGCACGGCGCATGAACGGTCTTTCGTCGGCCGCAGAAACTCCCGACCGCGGTCTCGAGCGTCGCCTCCGAGGCGCGCTCTGCGACGCGCGGGGCGCGGAGCCAATCCTGCCGGTCATCAGCCTTGGCCTTCACGACCTCGACAGCAGCTTCACCAGCGAGGCGATGAACAGGTTTTCGGAGAATGGCTTTTCGAGAATGATCATGGCTGGGCTTGCAGGGAACTCGCGCAGCAAGGCCCCGTCACCCGTGGTAAGGAGCACGGGAATTTGCCGATCGCGCACAACCTCGATCAAAGGGGTCGCATCCTCGTCCGCGAGGCGGAAGTCGAGGACGACCGCATCGAAGGGGCCACCCTCGCTCAAAGCGCGCTGGGCGGAGGACAGACGGTGGACTGTCTCGACTCTTCCTGCTCCGGCATCCTCGAGCCAGGTCTCGATATTCAGCGCGATCAGGACTTCGTCCTCGACCACGAGGAAGGATTTGCCGAAAAGCGGGTTTGGCGCTGCCTGCATTGCGCCCGCCTCGGGGCGTTGATCAGAGATCACGATCGGCTCCATCCATGATTGGGCGCCGGCTCAAGGACGATAGAGCTTGCCTCCATTGTCGCCCGCATCGGCCCGAAAGGCAATTCGACAAAGTCATGGCCTCACTCGGGCTGTCGTGGATTCGGCTTCGACATCCCGGCAGGCTGTCTGCGCATAAGCGCCGAGGCACCAGCCCGGAGCTCCAAATCGGCCCTCGTGCCAACCAGAATGGGCCAGCCGAACCTTTCCGGTTCTGAGCCGTTATCGCCTGAGCAAGTTCTGGAGTCGTTTTGCGGGTCGAGTGAGGGCGCAACTCGAAATAGAGAGTCTTGGCGTCTTGGTTATGAAGGATGCGACATCATGGGAAGAAGCACCTGCCTCGTCGCCGGAGGCGCCGGTTTCGTCGGGTCGAATCTGTGCGACGCGCTTCTGTCCCAGGGACGTGACGTCATCTGCATCGACAATTTCCGCACCGGACGGGCTGCCAATATCCGTCATCTGGAGCGCGAGCCCCGGCTGACCGTCATAGATGCCGACGTGATCGACGGCCTCCCGGCGTGGCTCGACCGTCGTTCGGGAAGCGTCGGTTGGGTCTTCAATCTGGCCTGCTCGGCCTCCCCTCCTCATTACCAGGCGGATCCCGAGCACACGATGCTGACGAGCGTGCTCGGCACGCGCAACCTGCTCGCCTTCTGCGAAAGGGCGCGAGCCCGTTTTCTGCTGGCTTCGACCAGCGAGATCTATGGGGACCCGCAGATTCATCCGCAGGTCGAAAGCTACTGGGGCTATGTCAATCCGACAGGTCCGCGGGCCTGCTATGATGAAGGCAAGCGCGCCGCGGAGACGCTGACCTTCGACTATGCCAGAAGAGGGCGGGGCGAAATCCGCGTGGCGCGCATCTTCAACACCTACGGGCCTCGCATGCGCCAGGATGACGGGCGGGTCGTCTCGAACGTCGTCACTCAGGCGCTGGCGGGCGACGACATCACCGTCTACGGCACGGGCGAGCAGACCCGTTCCTTCTGCTACGTCGACGATCTAGTCGACGGGCTGATCCGCCTGATGGCCTATGAGGGCGATTATGCGGGAGCGGTCAATCTCGGCAACCCGGCCGAGATCACGGTGCGGGAGCTTGTTGCCCGGGTCCTCCACCTGACCTCGTCGCAATCGCGCATCGTCGCGCGGCCGCTGCCGGTCGACGACCCGCAAAGGCGCCGCCCCGATATCTCGCTCGCCCAGCGGCTGCTCGGATGGAAACCGCGCACCGATCTCGAACGGGGCCTGGAACGGACGATCGCCTATTTCGCCGAGGAAGCGGCCACGGCCGCTTCTTTCCCGAGGTCTCGCGAGCGACCGGAGAAGGCAAAGCGCGCCAATGCGGCCTCAGCCGTGCTTGCGCAGGTGAAAGACCCGGCCGTCCCATAGGCGGAGCGGGCGCTCTCCGGTGCGCAGCACCGCATAGCCGATAGCGTCCGCGAGCCGAAGCACATCCGCAAGGTCTCGCGTCTCGCCCCTTCTGTACGAGTAGTTCAGGATCAGCAAGTCGCGGGCCGGCCCGAGGAGGCGATGAGCCTGCCGCGCGATTCTCTCGGGAAGCGACGGATGCGCCTGCACGAGATATGGAAAGCTGTCGACTGCCGTCACGCAATCGATGCTGCCCCTGGCGAGCTCGGGCAGATCCGTCCCGGCGCAATGCCTGATCTCGACGTTTGGGAGATGGGCGCAACGACGGCGCGCGGCGGCCACCATGACTGACGAGACGTCGATCCCGATGACGCGGCGGAGCTCGCCCGCCAGGGCGAGCTCGAGACGGCCGATGCCGCAGCCGAGGTCGAGGACGATTCGCCGCTTTCCTAGCAGACCGAGACCTCGCAGATAGGCGGCAATCTCGGCTGTCGCGCCATCGAGCAAATCCTGGTCTCCCAACGTATAGAGCGCGACGCTCGCCCCGGGCGACAGCGAGGCCGAGCGGTCGAAGG
>Ga0102924_1005648_pt1 | contig 12032 bp, 11 predicted proteins | sample PaiPotPPM11metaG_FD_80116 | JGI IMG/M metagenome (GOLD analysis project Ga0102924, IMG submission 80116) | Iron sulfur acid spring bacterial and archeal communities from Banff, Canada, to study Microbial Dark Matter (Phase II) - Paint Pots PPM... ... | reverse complement strand
TCAATACCAAACCCGCGGTCTGCGCGTTCGGCGATGTGGCACCCTCGGCGGTCGTGGTGAAAATCGGCGGCAACACGTGGGAAGGCGCCTGCTACACCAGTGGCGGGCAGTGACGAGCCCGCCGCGCCGGAGCGCCTCACGGCCGCCGTCCGCCCGGCCTCGCGGGCCGCGTCAAGACAGACCCCACAACGATATTAAAAGCGATATGCCGAACGGTTGCGTGCGCTGCCGGACCGCAAATGACCCGCAAAAGACTTCATAAACGCGCTCGCCGTCGGCCACAGATCGGCAATTTCCCCCATATGGCCAGCAGTGTGTAAGCCAGCGCGAGCGTGAGATAACGTCCTTGAACGAAAGTAGGCGGGCGGGGCCGGTCACCGAGGATGGTGGTTATCGTGGCTGATCTGGTCGACGTCTTGCGGCGGACCTCGCTGCTCGCCTCCGTCCCCGACACAGACCTCGCCGTCCTCGCCGGAGCTTCGCGAACACGGAGGCTGCGCCGGGGACAGGTCGTGTGCACGGCCGGGGATCCGGGGGACACTGTGATTGTGGTGATTTCCGGTCGCCTGAAGGTCGTGACCCGCTCCGCCGACGGGGCCGAGCTCACGCTGACGATCTTGGGACCAGGCTCGACGCTGGGCGAGGTGAGCGTCGCCGATGGCGGCCCCCGGTCGGCGGATGTGGAAACCCTGGCGGACTGCCAACTGCTCCTCATTCCGCGCGAACGAGTGCGGGATGTCTGCGCCAGGGTCCCGGCGGCGGCCCTGGCGCTGGCCGCCTCGGTTGCGGTCACCGTGCGCCGGCTGACCGACGCGTCGGCGGACCTGGTGTTCCTCGACCTGCCCAGGCGGATCGCCAAGGTGTTGCTCAGCCAGCCCCGCGACACCGGCGGGGTCATCTCACCCCAACTGACCCAGGAGCAGTTCGCCCATCTCGCCGCGGGCACCCGGCAGAGCGTCAACGCCGCGCTGCGCGGCTTCGAAAAGAGGGGATGGATCGTAGTGAACGGGCGGGACCTCACGGTGCGGCAACCGGAGATGCTGGCTCACTTCGCCGGCGAATAGGCCGAAAGCAGGTGCTCAACGCGGGGATCCCCAGTTCTCGCCAAGGATGCGCGGCGTTTACGATAAGGACGACGTATCCCCTGAATCTTGATTTTCTCTTGTCTAGGGATTTGTCGGGGGTGGGACTTCATGGAGCGGTGCGGCCAGTGCGGGGCTTCCGTGGGAGCCGGACACCGGTTTTGCGGGGAATGCGGGTCTCCGGTTGGAGGCTGTCCGTCGTGCGGTGAGCCGCTCGTTCCGGGTAAGCGGTTTTGTTATTCCTGCGGCCAGTCGCTGACGGCGACCCTGGCGCCCGCGTCGCCTCCGGCGGGTGTCGGCGCGGCCGGGGGCCCGGTGGCGGAGCGGCGGGTGTGCTCGGTGCTGTTCTGCGACGTGGTGGGGTTCACGCCGTTGTCGGAGGCCCGCGATCCCGAGGCTGTCCGTGAGCTGTTGTCGCAGTATTTCGGGGTGGCGCGGACGGTGATCGGCCGGTACGGCGGCGTGGTGGAGAAGTTTATCGGGGACGCGGTGATGGCCGTGTGGGGCACTCCGGTGGCGGCTGAGGGTGATGCGGAGCGGGCCGTGCGCGCTGCCCTGGATCTGGTGGCCGCGGTCGCGGCTCTGGGTGCCGAGGTCGGCGTACCGGGGCTGGCGGTGCGCGCCGGGGTGGTGACTGGGGAAGTTGCGGTCACACTCGGGGCGGTCGACGAGGGGATGGTGGCCGGGGACGCGGTGAACACCGCCTCCCGGGTCCAGACGGCGGCTCATCCCGGGTCGGTGCTGACCGACGAGGCCACGCATCGGCTGAGTGCGTCAGCGGTGGCGTTCGCCGATGCGGGGGAGCACACGCTGAAGGGGAAGGCCGGGCCGCACCGGCTGTGGCGGGCGGTCCGGGTGGTGTCTGCGGTCGGCGGGGCGCAGCGGGTCGACGGCCTGGAGGGCCCGCTGGTCGGCCGGGACGCGGAACTGCGGACGGTCAAAGAGCTGTTCCATGCCTCGGCGGACCGGAAGGTGCCCCGGATGGTTCTGGTCTCCGGGGCGGCTGGGGTGGGGAAGTCGCGGCTGGGGTGGGAGTTCGAGAAGTACATCGACGGGCTGGCGGAGCAGGTGTGGTGGCACCGGGGCCGGTGCCTGTCCTACGGAGACGGGGTCGCGTTCTGGGCGCTGGCACAGATCTTCCGGCAGCGCCTCGGGATCGCGGAGGACGACCCGGCCGAGACAGCGGCGCGGAAGCTGGCCGAGGGCATAGACCTATATGTGCCCGACCCGGGTGAGCGGCCGTACATCGGCGTGCGGCTGGGCCGGCTGCTGGGGGTGTCGTTCGCCGGAGACGGCGGCGGGCCGCTGGCTCGGGAGGAGCTGTTCGCGGGGTGGCGGCTGTTCCTGGAACGCCTCGCCGGGGAGGGCTCGGTGGCGCTGGTCGTGGAAGACGCCCAGTACGCGGACGCTGGGCTGCTGGATTTCCTGGATTACCTGACCGACTGGGTACGGGGCCTGCCGGTGTTCATCTTGGTGCTGGCCCGCCAGGAGCTGGGCACGGTCCGGCCGGGGTTCGGTTCCGGCCGCAACCGGGTCACCCTCACCCTGGACCCCATCGACGCGGCTTCGATGGATGCCCTGGTTGATTCCCTGGTGCCGGGCATGCCAGCGGCGGCGCGGACGGCGGTGACCGGGCAGGCGCAGGGGCTGCCGCTATTCGCGATCGAGCTGATCCGGTCCCTGGTCGACCGGGACGTCGTCCAGCCGATCGACGGCGTCTACCGGCTGGTCGGCGACATCGGGGAGCTGCGGGTGCCACGCAGCCTGCACGCGCTGCTCGCCGCCCGGCTGGACGCGCTCGACCCGACGGCGCGCCGGCTGGTGTCCGATGCCGCCGTGCTCGGGGCCACGTTCACCCCCGAGGCGCTGTCCGCCGTCTCCGGCCAGGATGGGGACGGCGTCCGCGCCGGGCTGGCCGATCTGGTGCGCCGCGAGGTGCTGGCGATCTCGGCCGACCCGCTGTCACCGGAACGGGGCTCATACTCCTTCGTCCAGCACATGCTGCGCCAGGTGGCCTACGAAACCCTGTCCCGGCGGGACCGCAAGGCCCGCCACCTGGCCGCGGCCGGCTGGCTCCGCCGCGCCTTCCCCGAAGACGGGGAGGAGGCGGCGGACGTCATCGCCGCCCACTACCTCGAGGCGCTGCACGCCGTGGCCGACGACCCCGACACTGTCGCGATCCGCGGCCAGGCCATCGGCATGCTGGTACGAGCCGGACAGCGGGCCGAGCGGACTGGTGCCCCCGCTGCGGCCGCTGCCAGTTACGCGGCTGCCGCCGGCCTGTCGGCCAGCGAGCCCGGACCCGACACCGCCGCCGCGGACGGGCCCGGCGACGGACCGCGGTCGGCCGGATCGCTGTGGGAGATGGCTGCCCTGGCCGTGCACACCAGCGGCGGCTACGCCCTGGCCGTAGAGCATGCGGGCCGCGCCCGGGAGGATCACCGGTTGCACGGGCGAACCCGGCCGGCGGCCCGGGCGCAGGCGGTCGCGGGCCGGGCCCTGCGTCAGTGGGGGCGGCTGGCTGAGGCCCGCGACCAGCTCACCGCCGCCTTGGCGGTGCTGCGCGAGGCCGCCGACGCCGATACCGTCCGGGCCCTGGAAGAACTCGCAAGGGTAGAGGTATTCGCGGGCACCGCCTCGGCCGACACGCTGTCCGCCGAGGCCGTCGCCTTGGGCCAGGCCCTCGCCGTCGATGACGCCACCCTGGCCGGCCCGTTCATCACCCGCGGAATGTGCCTGGCCATGGCTGGCCGCAGAATAGAGGCAGCGGCCTACCTCCGGGAGGCCGCCCGGTTGGCCGGCCAGGCCGGCGACAGCTTGTACCTGGGCATCGCCCTGCTCAACCTGGCCGACGCGGTGACCCCCGACGATCCGGCCGCCGGCGCCGCGGCGGCCCGGGATGCCGCGGCCCGCCTGCGCCAGGCCGGCGCTCCGGACTACCTCGGATTTGCATTCATAAACCTGGCGGTGGCGCTGTGCATGCTCGGCGACTGGGACGCTGCCGCCGCCGAACTGGACCAGGCCGTCGACGCCGGCGGCTTGGCCGACATGGAGTTCCTCATCTGCTACCGGGGCTGGGTGAAGGCGCTGCGCGGCGACGTTCCCGCCGCCGAGGGGGCCCTGGCGGGCCTGGACAAGATGCGCAGGAGCGAAGACCCTCAGGACCAGGCGAACATCGCGATGCTGGAGGCGTTCATCGCCGCGGCGCGCCGGCAGTCCGCCGCTGCCCTTGACCGTGCTCGTGCTGTGCTTGGGCATGCGGCCGCGCTCGGGATCAGCCACGACATCCCGCGGTGGACGTGGCCACTGGCCGCCCGCGCGGCCTGGGACCTTGCCGACCCTCAGGCCACGGCCGAGTTGCTCGAGCTACTGGACCGCTACCGGCCGGGCGAGCTCGCCCCGATGCTGCGCGCCGAGCGAGAGCTGGCCCGTGCTCGCCTCGCCACCCTTGACGCCGCCCCCGATGCCGCGGAAGCCGCGCTGGCGGGCGCGGTCGCCGGGCTGCGGCAGCAGTCCACCCCGTACCACCTCGCCCACGGCCTGCTCGACCACGCCGCCTGGCTCACCGCCCACGGCGACGGCCGGGCCGCTGAAGCCGCCGTCACCGAGGCGACCGCCATCGCGGTTAAGCTCGGCTGCCAGCCGTTGCTCGACCGCGCCGCCAGCCTTCCTCCAGCGACCGCGCCCGTCGCCGACTAACACCTGCCCTCGGAGGCGCACGGTCAGCCCGTCCCTGGCGGCGAAGACGGGGATGGCACCATCGGCGTGCTGGGCGGCGATCTCGTCGAGTGCGTCATCGGTTCGGCGGGGCGCGTGGTGGAACAGGCGTGTGTCGGCAAGCCGACAGGATGCCTGTCGGCGGGCTGACTGACTCCCACGCGCTATTTCGCAATCCTTAAATCAGCCGGTTGTTACCGGACAGCACGCCGGAGACGGAGAAGAAAATGAACCACTACCTCGCCAGCCAGCTCATCGCCCAGCGTCAGGCCGACCTCTTCGCCGATGTCACGCACCGCGCCTCGGTCAAGGAAGCCCGCGCTGCGCGCAAGGCCAGCGCCGTCTCGGCCGCCCGGCCCGTCCGTAGCCGTCTCCGGCTCGTCCTCCGCTTCGCGGCTGCTCCAATGGTGCGATAGTCACGCTGGAAGGGGTGACGGCTGGTCCGCGCTGCTCACGAACACCTGCGGGCTGATCATGTGCAGCTCGCCGAGCAGGGTGCCGAGACCGTCAACATCGGTTAGCTCAATGATCACGTCCACGGACATCTCGGTTTCATTCGGGGACATCAGCCGAGAACGGACGCGCTGCCCGGCGAGTGCTTCGGTGAGCAACTCCTGACTCCGCCAATCGTCTGACATCGCGATCCGGATTCTCCACAATGACATGCGTGCTTTCGCCTCCTGTCCTATTTTGACAATGGAGCCACCTGGTTGCGGATGTGATTCGGTCTCGTAACGGAGGCATGAACTCATGCCGGCGCAATACCGGCCCGGTCGCCAGCCTTCCACATGACCGTTATTCGGCGTAAACGTTCACGTCGACCGCCCGGCTGAGTCCGTCGGTATAGCAGGCTGTACTTCTTTACACCAGTAAGCGTCACAGACTGGACCCCTTGCGCAAACCTAGAGTCGGTCACTGTTCCGATACCTTCCACGAGGGGATTTAACGTGACCATCCACGCGCCGGAGAGGACATCGTTCGCGGTCCGGCTGGACTCAGTGAGCAAGGTGTACGGCACTGGTGAGAGCGCCGTGCGGGCGCTCGATAACGTCTCGATCGCCATGCCGCGCGGCACCTTCACTGCTGTGATGGGGCCGTCCGGCTCAGGCAAGAGCACGTTCTTGCATTGCGCGGCGGCCCTAGACCGGCCCACGTCGGGCCGGGTATGGCTGGGCGACGAGGAGCGGTCAGGGAAGAAGGAGACGGCGCTGACCGAATTCCGCCGGGAGCACGTCGGTTTCGTCTTCCAGGCCTATAACCTGCTCGGCTGGCTGACCGTGGAGGAGAACATCTCGCTGCCACTGCGGCTGGCGGGCCGCACGGTGGACCGTGACCTGGTGCGCGAGGTCGCCAGTGTGGTCGAACTCGGCGTGAAGCTGGACCAGCGCCCCAGCCAGTTGTCCGGGGGACAGCAGCAGCGCGTCGCGCTGGCCCGGGCCCTGGTAACACAGCCGGAGGTGGTTTTCCTCGACGAGCCGACCGGCGCCCTCGACACGCGCACCGCCCGTCAGGTGCTGCAGATGCTGCGCCAGGCAGTGAAGCGGACCGGGCAGACCACGGTCATGGTGACCCATGACCCGGTCGCCGCCTCATTCGCTGACTCGGTGGTGTTCCTCGCTGACGGTCGCCTGGCCGGCTCGATGACGGCTCCGTCACCAGCGCAGATCGCCGAGCGCATGACTAGCCTCGGGGAGTGGTAACCGATGTTCTCCCTGGCATTGAGTCTGACCAGGAATCATAAGGCGGGTCTGGCGGGAGTCTTCGTCGCCGTGCTCTTCGGCTCGGCGGTGCTGACCGCTTGCGGCGTGCTGATCGACTCCGGCCTGCGGGGCGGCTACCCGGCAGAGCGGTACGCGGCGGCTTCGGTTGTGGTTGGCGCCCCGCAGTCGCTGGCGGTGAGCGGAGGCACGTCCCAGTCATACAGCGAGCGGGTGCCGGTGCCGGGGAACTGGGTGAGCGAGATAGCGCGGGTCCCCGGGGTCAAGACGGCGATCGGGGACGTCAGCGTCAACGTCAGCCTGGTCACCGGCTCGGGCGAGATCCTCGCCGGAACCACTGATCAGCCGATCCTGGCCCACGGATGGTCATCCGCGGAGCTGGGGCCCTTCACCATCGCGGCGGGGACCGCCCCGCGCGAAACCGATCAGGTTGTCCTGGACACCGCTCTCGCCGCGCGGGCAGGCGTACGGCCCGGGGATACCGTCGAGGTGCTGATCGGCTCGGTGCCTTCCAGGTACCGCGTCGCGGGCCTGGCGTCCCCGCCTCCCGGCGGCCTGCACGAGCAGTCGGCGATCTTCTTCAATAACGCGGTGGCGCTGCAGGCGACGGGGCACCCCGACCAGGTGGACACGGTCGGTGTCATCGCCGAACCCGGCGTCGGCGCGAGCGAGCTCGCAAGCCGGATCGCCGCCGTGGTACCGGGATCGGTGACCTACACCGGCGCCGACCGGGCCGACGCTGAGTTCCTGGGTATCGGGCAGGGACGGCAATTCCTGTTGCAAGCGGCCAGTTCGCTCGGCGGGACGATGGCCCTCGTCGTGATGTTCGTGGTGATCGCTGCGCTGGGGCTGTCCATTCAGCAGCGCCGCCAGGAGATGGCGCTGCTGCGCGCGATCGCCGCGACGCCACGCCAGATCCACCGGATGATCGGCACGGAAGTGCTCCTGGTGTCCTGCACCGCCGCGGTGATCGGCGTGCTGCCGGGGCTGGCAGTCAGCTTCCTGCTGCGTGACGCCTTCGCCTCCGCCGGGGTGATTCCGGCCAACTTCACCTTCGTCATCGACCCCCTGCCGCCCATCGCCGCCGTGGCCGTGTGCGTCGCGGTATCCCGGGTCGCGGCGCTGATCGCCGCTTGGCGCACGGCCAGGATGAGTCCGGTGATGGCCTTCGGCGAAGCCGCGGACAAGCCTGCGCGGCTCAGTCCCTTCCGGCTGGCAGCCGGGTACCTGCTGCTCGTGGCGGGCGCGGCCGCGGCCATCGCGCTGCCGCTGATCAACCCGGGCCAGATAGGCGAGGTCGGCGACGCCGGCTCGGCGCTCATCCTGGTGATCGCCGTGGCCTTGCTCGGCCCCCGCTGGCTCCGTGCGATCACGACCCTGGCCTGCCCGGCGCCGTTCCGCCGGGGCGCGGGCGGCTTCCTCTCTGCGGCCAGCGTGCATGCCAGGTCCCGGCGGCTGAGCCTCGCGGCCACCCCGCTGATCATCGCGGTCGCCCTCTCGGCGGTGCAACTCTTCACCACCACGACGATGATCGCTGCCGCCCGGCAGCAGGCAAGCAGCGGACTGACCGCCGACTACGTGCTGACCGGCATCGGGTCCGGCCTGGCCCCGGGCCTCGCCCCGGCGGTAAGCGGCGTACGGGGGGTGTCAGCAGTGACCCCGGTCGCGCGGACCCAGGTCCTGGCCAGCTTCCGGTTCGGCGGTGACCCCACCGTCGAGTCCTTTTCCGCGCAGGGCGTCACGCCGGCCGGGCTGGCCGACACGATGAACCTTGACGTCACCGAGGGCAGCATGGTGGCCCTGCGCGGCGACACGGTGGCGCTCAGCCGTTCCGCGGCGGCCACCCTCAGCGCCGGGCCCGGCCAGACGGTCCGGCTGCATCTCGGCGACGGCACGGCGATCAGCCCGCGCGTGGTCGCGATCTACGGCAACGGGCTCGGCTTCGGCGACATCACCCTGCCGAACGCGATGGTGGTCGACCACACCAGCAGCCGAGCGGACACGGTCATCCTGCTGCGGACGACATCCGGAGCCAGTACAGCCACAGTCCGCGATGCGCTGCGGAACGCCCTCGTTCGGTATCCGGGTGTGAGCCTGTCGGACCGGGACTCGTTCACCGCCGCGCAGGCCAGCTCACTGGCCAGCCAGTCCGACGTCACTTTCATCCTGGACGCGGTGCTGCTCGCCTACGTCATGATCGAGGTGGTCAATTCTCTCGTCACCACGACCGCCGCCCGTGCCCGTGAGTTCGAGCTGCTGCGGCTCATCGGCGCCACCCGCCGCCAGGTCCGTGCCAAATCTTCGGACCCCATCGGGACAACCGGGCGCGTTCCCGGTCGGCGACGACGCGCACCGTCCGCAGCGCGGAGGGCACCAGGAAACGCCGACTCCGGCCAGGCACAGCGCCGTGGTGACCAGCACCACCATCAGCGCGCCCCCGGCGAGCACCGCGGTACCCAGGCCACCGGCCAGACGGCCGATCGCTTGCCGTGCGGCCTCGGCGCGGGCGCCGACGCGGGCTTTCCCGGACCAGGCGACGCGCACCCGTTCGGCGAACACACGCACCTCCGCTCGAAGACGCTAGACCATCACCGGGCGGATTTCTCATGATTCGTGCGTCCGCACGGTCAGCCGATCCGGTCAGTGGCGTAGGCGGGAGTTCATTCTTTTCTCAAGCCTCTGACTATCTAGCCTGGATCGCTCGGCGCCTGTGGCTACTGGAGGTACGGTCGAGCGGTGCGACGGCGCTCGCAGGTAGCCTTGTCGCCGTGATGCTGCTGGACGGTCGGCGCAGTGGCATCCAAAAGAACATCCCGATAACGGATCGAGGCACTTGATGAAATGCCTTCCCGATTGGCGAGATGACGGACAGCGGCACGACTATTGCATTAATACGGCGTGCCATGCCCCGGAACCCGAGAAACTCTCCCGGGGTGACTGCCTCAATGCCAGCTGCCACGTTCGGCGAACCGGGGAAGAGGGGATACATTTCCACTGCCACGCATGCGGCCAGTGCAACGAGCGGCGCGTCGTTCTTGACCCGCACATGGTATGGCGGTGCGCAGACGACTGCGAGCTATGGCATGAGAGTTCGGGAGTGTTCGTCCGTAACCCAGACGGGCGATTTCTTTTCTTCTGGCGGTCAATCTACCCGGCGGGCAGCCTGACCGTTCCTAGCGGGCATGTGGACAGGGGGGAGACTCCGCTCCAAGCGGCGATACGGGAGCTCGGCGAGGAAATTATTGCTGGACTTCCTGATCTCTCCCCGGAAGACTTCCTGCCCATTGCCACCGAAGACATCATCGGCGACTCGTGTCGCCGCGGATCGGACGCGCACCGATGGCACGCGTTCCAGGTGGTCCTCAGCTCGCCCATCCGGCCAGAGAAAGTCAAGGTGAACGGGGAGGGTAAGCATGCGGTACTGCTAACTCTCGAGGTCGCCCAAGCCGTGACCCTCGCCGATTCCAAGACGGTTGACGTCGAAGCCCTGACTCTGGAGGAAGCTCAGCAGAAGGCGCTAAGCTACCCCGTCCGGTACGTGATCGAGCGGCACGCTGCCCTGATGCAGGGTTAGGGTTTCTCCGCATGCTCGGCACGCCTGCATCAGAGACGGAGTCGGCGATCGACGCCGCTGGCGTCCCGGCGTCAATGCTCAGCCGACGGCGGCGAGCGCGCTGTCGACCCAGGTCCGCAGGGCGGCCAAGGGGACTGCGCCGGTCTGCCGGGCGGTCACCTGCCCGCGACGCAGTACCAGCAGGGTGGGGATGGCCTGGACCCCGAACCGCTGCGAGATTCGCGGCGAGGTGTCGACGTTCACCTTGACCAGCTTGACCTTGCCTGCCAGGTCGCGGGCGAGCTGCTCCAGCGCGGGGCTGACCGTGCGGCAAGGCCCGCACCAGGGCGCCCACAAGTCGACGACGACCGGGATCTTGGCGGCCTCGGCGACCTCGCCGAAGGTGGAGTCGTCCGCGTCAGCGATCCACGGCAGCGCCTGATGGCACTTGCCGCACCGCGGCGTCCCGGCTGCTGCGGCCGGGACCCGGTTCGCCTGGCCGCAGTGCCCGCACCGGACAAGCCCAGCTGTCATGGCCTCATTATCCCCGCCTCGGTGCGCCACGCCAGTCCTGGTCCGCAGGGCGGGTGGATTTGCCGCGGTCGTGTCGGTACAGGTCACGCAGGACGCCGAGTTCGGCTCCGTGGTGGATGTGTTCGTCGAGCTGGTGAAGCACGAGAGCGGCCTTGTCATCCTCGGCGTAAGGACCAGCGGCGGGTCCCAGCGGCTCCCACCACGAAGCTGCTGGCAGCTCCTGGAGCACGTCCTGCCAGAAATCGTGCGCTCGGTGCAAGACGGCAATGGCCTCCGTGGCGGTGGCCGGTGCTGGGTCGTCCCTCTCGAACCCGCCGGGCGGTCGCTTCACTCCAAGCCACTGCGGGTTCCGTTTCCCCCCGTAGCATCCGATGAGGTGCCACAGCCGCCACGCGATCGTTGTAAAGGGCGGGTCGCCGTCACCAGTGGCAGGACGTAGGACAGCGACGGGCCGGTCCACGAAATCAGCACGATAGGTCCCAGAGTCTGTCCGGCGGATCGTCCAGCATCCGGGCACTGGTTCCCAGAAGTATTCGTCGTCAGTGAGCCCGGCGAGCCTGCTTCGGGTGCGCTGGTACACGTAGTCAGACAACCCGATGATGTCAGCCCGGGCGTCACTCATGCGGTCACGAACTCGCTCCCACAGCCGGGCCGGGGGCCTTCGCGGCATCCTCGCCCGTTCGCGCCACGTTACGAAGCACTTTCGACCAGCGACGAGCGTCACCCGGCGTTCGCGGCTCGGGCACAAAACCGAGCCGCAGGTAGGTGCGCACCGCCGGCAAGCGGAAGTCGTCGGTCTCGAGCACCGCCTGATCCAGGCCCGCGTCGGCGAAGTGGACGAGTACGCGCCGGGTGACCAGCTCGCCGAGGCGCCGGCCCCGTTCGCTGACCCGGACGCCCACGTAGTGCACGTAGCCTGCCTCCGGGTAGCGGTCGGGCAGGCGGCGGGCAGCGGCGGTGGCAACCACCCCTGTCGGCGAGACGACCACATAGGTGGCCTCGACTCCGTTGCCCGACGAGAACTCCGCCGCTACCCGTTTCGCGTCCCACCGGTCGCCGAACGCTTCGGACAGCAGCTCAGCAAGCTGACCGTGATCGGCTGGTACCGCCGCACGCATCGCGAAGCGGGGCTCATGCGGCGGGGCAGGAGGCAAATCGCTCAGCTCGGGCAGTCGCATGAATAGCTGTGGCTCGCTCACGTCGCCGCTCCTGTGGTCAGGTCGCTGATGAGGTGGCGCTTGAATAGCCGCTGCACTAGCAACGGCGCCGGGGTCCCCCGTGCAACTGCCATGTCCGCCGCCCATCGTTCATGCGAGCACCCCGATCTGATGTGACGGCCATGGTCGCATTCTCTGGCAGAACGCAGAAGGTGGCAACACTGACATCCGGCCACGAATCAGACCGATTTCTGGCGCTGGGTTTGTGTCC
>Ga0102924_1005646_pt1 | contig 12034 bp, 9 predicted proteins | sample PaiPotPPM11metaG_FD_80116 | JGI IMG/M metagenome (GOLD analysis project Ga0102924, IMG submission 80116) | Iron sulfur acid spring bacterial and archeal communities from Banff, Canada, to study Microbial Dark Matter (Phase II) - Paint Pots PPM... ... | reverse complement strand
CGTCTCGCCGCCGCTGCTGCTGCTGGTCGTCTCGCCGCCGCTGCTGCTGCTGGTCGTCTCGCCGCCGCTGCTGCTGGTGCTGCTGGTCGAACCGCCGCCGCTCCCGCTGCTGCCCGTCCCGGCGTCGCGCGTCCCGGGCGGGCCGCCCCCATTGCCGCCACCGTGGCCGCCGCCATTGCTGCCGCCGCTCGTGCTGCCACCGGAGCTCCCGCTGGTGCTGCCGCCGCTCGTGCTCCCGCTCGTACCGCCTCCGGTGCTGCTGCCTCCGGGCGGCACACCGTCCCCCGTACCCCCTCCCGAGTCAGGTCCGGTGGCCGTGGACGAGTCGGGATTGAAATCCATCGTGCCGCCGTCGGCGCCCGCGCCGGGCGGCGGACAATTCGGGTTGAAGTCGCCGAACGAATTGCACGTGTACGGCACGTCGTCCACCGACATATTCGATGTCGAGCATTCCAGACGCTGGCCGTTCGGCACGGCGCTTTCGTTGCACGACCAATCGGGACGCACGTCGGCGTGCGAACAGGCGATCGCTCCGGCGATGCCTGTCAGCGCGACGACGGAGGGCGCGCGCATTCGCATGGGGACCTCCGAGTTTGACTTTGCAGACTTGCGAGGCCCCATTGCACGGGTGGTGCCCGCGGCGAGGTTCGTCTCGGGGCGGTCTCTCTCCGCTCGTCTGACCAGCCGTCGCGGGGCGTTCTTCGAACCAGCCGCCGGCGGTCCACTGCGACCGGTCAGCGCGCTTGTCTGGTTAAGCTCGAACCACTGGTGAGACGATTCGTCCTCAGACCGAACGGAGAGGACTTCCGCGCGGATCGGCGAGGGCGCTCGTCGCGCCACTCGTCGCGCCCACGTCGCGGGCGCCCAAGCTGGCATCCGGAGCGACATCGTTCCCCCGGGTCAGCGCGGAAGGTACGCGCCTCTCCCCGGGTGCGAGGATCCAATCCCGATCGGATGTCCTGGCCCCGCCGTTGCTTCATCATTGGAACGATGAATGACCGCGTGCCGCGAGCTTCTTCGGTCCCCCCCCGTCGCTGCGAAGCGTCTTCCGACGAGGATCAAGCACCGAAGGGTGCTTTCGATCAACGAGCCGCCTCTCGTGTTCGCGTCGACGCGGAGGTGTCCATGGTCAGCGAGTCGAACTTCTTCGTAGGCCTGACGCGCAACCTGTCCCACGGCGGCCTTTTCATCGCGACGTGGCGGCGACTCCCCATCGGGACCCCCGTCGAAGTGGTCCTGACGCTCCCCGACGGCCCCGTCGTCACGCGGGGCCGCATTCGCTGGGTGCGCGACGTGCCGGACGTCACGACTCCGGGGATCGGGGTCATGTTCGAAGCCCTGAGCGAAGAAGACCGCCGGCGCATCGAGGCCTTCTGCGCTCGACGTGCGCCGGACTACTACGAGGTCGAAGGCGACTGACGGCGGACAGCGCCCCCCTCGCGCACACCGGTCGACGCACTGACCAGCACTTTTCGGGACGCCGGCGATATCCAAAATCAGCACACCGCGGGTGGCGCCCGATCTCGCGTGAATTACGATGAATGATTCCTCGGAGTCGATGCGAGCCCGCGCTCGCCCGGGTCGGAGCTCGCTCGTGAATCCAGGGGCCCGCAGTGCGAAGGAGTACGAAGCATGTTCAGCTCCCGCGAGAGTTCGACGGTGCGCTCGCTCAGCGCCCTCCCCCAATTGCACGACGAGCTCGACGACGAGAAGACCACCGCGGTGAGCGTTGCGACCCTGCGCGACCTGGTGTCGCGCAGCGTGGAAGGGACCGGGACCGCTCCGCGCAGTCAATCGGGTATCGGGCCGCGGGCGGAATCGACGTTCGGGCGGCCGCTTTCGCCGTCGAAGCCGGCATTCCTCGAAAAGAAGGGCGCCACCCTGGTGCTCGCGGGGACGACGCCAAGGCGAGAGAAACAAGACGGCGAAGAGAGGACGGAGATCGATGCGCGCCGCCCGGATGACGCTCCGGCGGCACACGACCCGCCGGAGGTCTCGGGCGTCGTTTCCGATGTTGTCCCCGTGCCCGAGTCCAATGATGCCGCCGTACCTGCGCCCGCTGCTGCTGTCCCCGCATCCGCGGTTCGACCCGAAGACGTAGCGCCGGTGCTTCGCACGCCCGAGGCGCGGTCCGTCGCTCGGTCCCCTCGCGCGCATGGGCGTGTGGCGCTCTGGCAGGTCCTGCGCTGCCGTCTCGTGGCGCTGGTTCTTCTCGTGCTCGCGGTCTACGCGCGACCCTGGTGGTGGGGTGTCGGCGATCTCCATATGCGCGCGCAAAAGCAGGAGCAGGAGGAGGAGAAACCTCCGGCGGCGCCCGCGGCCCGAGCGCCTGCGGCCGGAAAAGCTGCGGGAGGTCCCGCTTCGCGTAGCGCGGGAGCACGCTAAAGGATTGCTATCTGGAAGGCGATGCGCGATCCTGCGATTGCTGCAGTAGTGCGGCCATATGCAGCAATTCGGTGGGAACGGGGAGGGATGATGGACAGGTTGCGTTCGTGCATAGCCGTCGTAGCGATCCTCGCGGCGGCATGCGTAGCCCTGCCGGGCTGCGGGGGCAGCAGCGAATCGGAGACCGGCGCCGGCGGTGATTCGGGGGCAGACGCCACGAATCCCGATGGCGGCGCGGCCGGTCCCGACGGCGCCACCGGCGATGGGACGACGCCGCAGGACGGCGGCACGAGCGCGGACGGAGCGCGGATGGACGGGACCGTCGGCGCCGACGCGAGCGGCGGGACGGACGCCACCGCGGCGGGAGACGGCGGTCCGGCGAGCGACGCGACCCTGGGCGACGCAAGCAGCGGATCCGAGGCAGGCGACGACGCCACCACCGGCGGGGACGCCGCATCGGCCGACGCCGGCGACGACTCCGCGAGCGCGGGGGAGGGCGGCCCGACGGCAGACGCCGCGCCTGGCGATGACGGCGGCACCGACTCGGGCGCGAGCGGCGATGGCGCCGCGAACGGGGACGCGGGCTCGACGGGCGACGGCGGTCCGGCGACCGACAGCGGATCCGCCAACGACAGCGGGCTCGCGTGCGTGAAGACGGGAAGCGCGTGCATGGGCGCCGCCGACTGCTGCAGCGGGAACTGCGTGAGCGGCGTCTGCACGATCCCGGCCTGCACTTCGGACGGACAGGCGTGTACGAGCGGCTCCCAGTGCTGCAGCGGAATCTGCAACGGCACCTGCACTACGCTGAACGGCAGCTGCAAGACCCTCGGAAACGCGTGCGCGAGCGACGCGGCTTGCTGCTCGGGGCTCTGCTCCGGGAGCGTCTGCGCGCCGTCTTCCTTCTGCGGGCAGCAGGGGGACGTGTGCTCCTCCGGAGCCGACTGCTGCAGCGCGATCTGCAACGTCGCCGCCGGGACAACGCTCGGGACCTGCGGGCCGCCCCCGAGTGGCGCGGCGAACTGCGGACTCACGGACGGTACGGTTTGCGGGGGCGTCGCTGCGCCGGATTCCGGCGCCGTCGCGTGCGGCGGCCCGTGCTGCAGCCGGCTGTGCGCGCCGTACGGCCCGACCGGCGTCTTCGTTTGCCAGCCGGCGAGCGGCTGCCACGTCGTCGGGGACGTGTGCCGCGAGGACAGCGACTGCTGCTACAGCCAACCGGGCGCGTGCACCGTCACGCCGCCGAATGTGCTGGGCATCTGCCGCAATCCGCTCTCCTGCAAGCCGAACGGCGACGTCTGCCGCCTGGGGAGCATGGGGTGCACCGCTTCGTGCGACTGCTGCAGCGGCAACTGCCACCAGAACACGTGCAAGCCGGACAACGTCGGCGTCCCTCGTTGCACGAACTCGCAGTGCGCAAACGCAGGCGCCGCGTGCGTTTCGAGCGCCGATTGCTGCAGCGGCTTGCCCTGCGTCCCGAATGCCGCCGCCGCCGACGCCGGTGCGGACTCCGGCGTTCCCAAGTTCGTCTGTTACACGTCGTCGTGCGTGCCGGCGTGCGGCGGCTGCACGGTGAACGCCGACTGCTGCGCGGGCGAGAGCTGCATCACCGCCGCCGGATCGACGCAGGGCGTCTGCGGGCCTTGCGGTGGCACGGGCGACGCCGGCACGTGCGCCCTGTACGGCCAGTCGTGTGCGGTGGATTCCGACTGCTGCGACAGCGTCCCGTGCACCGGCGGCCGCTGCGAGTACTCCGGGACCTGAGGAGGGAGGGCAAGCGCCGCGCGCTGCGCGCTACGCGAACGTGTACGTGCACGCGGACGCGGACGCGGGACGCGAATGTGGGGTAACTCTGACCCACTACGTTTTCTCCATCTTGCGTCGATTTTGCGTTTGCAGTCGGGCTCGCCGTCGGTCAGAAGACCGACCATGCGGTGGTACCGGGTCTGTGCTGTCCTCGTGGTCGGGGCCGCGGCGGGATGCGGTGGTGCTCCCGAGGGGCGAGTCGACGGCGCCAACACGGGGGAGTCCGCGCCTGCGGCGACGTCTCCGCCGGCGGATCCGTCCGTCTCAGGAAGTGGCTCGACTGACCCTGTGGCGACGTCCGGTGCCACATGCGCACAAGGAACGCTTCGCTCCTGCGTCGTCTCACTGGCCGCGCAAGGGGGCGTTCGCAACTGCTTCTCCGGCAAGCAGCTGTGCACGAGCGGCAGATGGACCGATTGCCAGGAGCCGGCTGCGCTCGTGGGCACCCACTCGCAGCAGTTCGTGGCCGCATGCCCGGCGACCCACGTTCCTCGCTGGACGACGCTCGACTATTCCGTCGACGCGCCGGCCGACGCAAGCGGGGACGCCGCGGTGACGATCGCTCTCGCCGACCATCCGGACATCGTCCTGCTCGATACGCGCGCGAACGACGGCGCGCCGCCGAAGGGCGGCGCCGGATCTCGGGACGTCGTGGCGCTCCTGGGGTCCTTCGCCGCGCAATCCACGCTTACCCTTCAGGTGTCCACCTCGACGACTCCCGACGGCAACCTGGCGTCGACCGCGACGCTCTCCGCACATTACGCATGCATCGCTGACTCGGCCCATTGACCGCGCGCGGCGCGGCCCAACGGCTGGAATGCTTCTGGCAAACATCGCGGCCGTAGCGGGGTCCTCCGCGTTGCCCGGGAGAAGCGACATGTCCGTTGACACCTGGCTCGCATGGGTCGCGATCGGCGGGGGCGCCAGCCTCGCCGGGATGATCTGGGCGTTCCGCCGAGGGGTGGCGGGCATCCTCGCCAACATCGCGGCCGGAGTCGCCGGCGCCATCGTGGGCGGTGCGATTGGGGCCGCCGTCGCGCACCGCGCCCCTGTTTTGCGGGGACCGGCGATTCCCGGGATCCCGGCCCCCGCAGGACCGCCCCAGCTCTTCTTCGCGGCGGTGGGGTCGGTCCTCGCGCTCGTCGTGCTTCACCTCGGATGGTTGGGCATGGTCAAGACGCGTCGCGCTCGCCACGCCCAATCGCCCTGAGACGCCCTGCGACCATGGGCGTCCGGACGAGGCATTTCGCTACGCGTTGAATTCGCCCTGCCACCCTCGCGCGCCGCCCAGGCGGCGCTCGCGCTACCGCTTCGTCTTGGCCTCTTCGTGCAGTGCGAAGAAAGCTCCCTGCGGATCGGTGAACTGGGCGATGCGCGCGCCGCCAGGCACCTCCATGGGACCGTTCAGGAGCTTCGCGCCCCTTGCCTTGGCGCGCGCGACGGCGGCGTCCAGGTCGGCGACTTGCGTGTAGTAGAGCCAAGCCGCCGGCATCGGCATCTCTTTGCCCTTCGTGAACATGCCGCCGAGGCGCACCTCGCCGACGCCGTAGATGAGGTACTTGCCTCGGGGGCCCATGTCGAAGTCGCCCAGCTTCTTCCAGCCGAACAGCTCCGAATAGAACCGGAACGCGGCCTCGTGATCGGTCGTCGCGAGCTCCCCCCAGCAGAACTCGCCGGGCTTGGTCGCATCGTGGAGGTCCATCGCTTGCGCCGGCTTGAACACGCTGATCGACGCACCCTGCGGGTCCGCGATGACGGCGAAGCGCCCCACGTTCGGGATGTCGTTCGGCTCGACGTAGACGCGACCACCGCGCTCGCGAGCCTGCGCGACGGTGGCGTCGACGTCCTTGACCGCGACGTTCGACGTCCAGTGCGGTGGAGCGCCCATTTTGCGAGCGGGCTCCGGCAGGTCCATCGTCCCACCGAGGGGGCCCTGGCTGCCGACCCACATCGTGTATTGCCCGTTTTCCCAGGCCTGCGTCTTCCATCCGACGACTTCGCCGTAGAACGCCACTGCCGCTTTCGGATCGGTGGTCAAAAGCTCGTGCCAAACGAAACGGCTCAGGATCGCGTCACTCATGGGAGCTCCTTTTGCGGCGGGCGAGCGCGCGACGTTAGCGTCGCGGCAGGTGCCATGGCGTACCAAACGCCTTCCCGCCGGGGAAGCGCGCCCTTGCCCCGAGGGCAGTTCACGCAGCCGTCACGAAAGTCGCCGACCGCGATCTCTCGGATCTCTCGCGAGCGAGGAAGTTCCAGGTCGACGACTCAGAAGCGCTGCAGCACGCCGACGACGGCTCCGCCCGCAACGGGGCGAACGCCCACCGCCGCGCCGCCGGAGGACGCGGTGTCCGGACGTCCGAAGACGAGGACCCCCGCACCGACCGCTGCTGCGACGAGCCCGAGCCCGCCGGTGATGTCGCCCGCGATTAGCTTGCCGCGGGCGGAGTCCACCGCCGACTGCGAGCAGGAGTGAGTCGGCGCGCAGCCCGACGCGAGCGTCGAGCGGTCGGCCAGGCCGGAGAGCCAGAGGGCCGTCGCTCCGCCGAGCGCCAACGCGCCGCCCCCCACGAGGACGAGCGGCACGACGAGCGACCGCCCGCGAGACGGATGGTCGGGCGAAGGGGGCGCAGGGACCGCGGGTCGCGCCGCTTCGTCCGGGAACGCGACGGACACGACCCTCCTGCGCTGCGCTTCGCGCACGACGACCCGTTGTTCGACCGGCGCGCTCCCCGGGTGCTCGAAGCGGACCGTGTGCAAGCCCGGGTCGATGTCGATCTCCTTGCCGTCGAGCTGTTGTGCGATCTCCACGCCATCGACCGATACGCGCACGTCCGAGAGGTCGCCGCCCGATGCGTTGACGGCGCCCAGCACGATCGACGGCATGGCGGCTTCGACGTCGGCGAGCCACTTGGTGCAATCCGTCCGGACGAACGAGGGGCATTCGGTGCGGGAACAGACGAGGAGCCTTTCGCGCGCCTCGGTGAGCTTCCCGTCGCGCCGCAGGGGCTGCGACTGCTCGGCGGCGGAAATGCACTGGTCCGCCGGCGTCGGCTCCGCTCGTGCGTCCGGGCTGGGGAAGGTGGCGCCGAGGAGCGAGCAGGCGATGCATACGACTCGGCATCGCGTGAGGACGTCCGTCACTGAACGCATTCTCGCTTGTAGTGCCGGAAGCCGCTGGCGTCGACGGTATACGGAGGATCGCACGACGCCGCCGGTCGGCGCGATGCCGGTCGCGGAGCGGATGCAGCGGCCCTGCCGCGCGGGCCGGGCGCGGAGGCGACCGCGGCGCCGGGATCGACGGAGGGCTCGACGGCGCCGGGGGGCGGCGCGGCCGGGAGGGGCTCCGCAAGCGCCCCGCTGGGCAAGGCGGTCGCCGGTTCGACGGCCGGCCCGGCGGCGACCGGCGGGACGGCGACCGGCGGGGCGGCGACCGGCGCGGCGGCGACCGGCGGGGCGGCGACCGGCGCGGCGGCGACGACCGCGGCGTGCGCGGGGGCCTCCGGGCGTCCGTGCAACGAAGCGCCGAGCGCGACCAGGAGCACCGCGCAGGCGGCGACCACCGCCCCGGCGACCACGCGACGAAGGGCGCCCTGTCGCCGCAGGCGGTGAAGAGCCACGTGCTCGAGCGGGCGCGAGACCTTGGGCGACGTGACCACGGCGCCGAGCGAAGTCGACAGCTCTGACGGCGCGGGTTCGCCTGCCGATGGCGGCGTCAAGACCGCGGTGCGCATCGACCCGGAGAAGCGCGCCGCACCGTCGGAATCGACAGAGCCCCCCGGGACCGACCCTGCCCTCGGCGGTGCGCCCGTCAACGGATCGAGACGCGCATGCGAGGTCGAGCTGGACTCGATCTTCGCCACGCGCTCCGCGCGCTGCGCGAGCGTGGACGCCGCCATCTTCTCGACGAACTCGCCCACCTCAGACGTCGGCGCGAGGTTGACGCACTTCTCGAGGGCCCGCGCCATCTCACGCGCGGTCGCGAAGCGATCTTCGGGACGGCGTGCGAGCCCGCGAAGGACGATATCGTCGAGCTGGGGCGGCAGCTCGGGGACGAGCTTGCTCGGGGGATCCACCCGAGCGTCGAGGACCTTCATGATGACTTCGCCCTCGCTGTCGCCCTTGAAAAGGCGCTTGCCGACGAGCGCCTCCCAGAGGACGGCGGACGCTGCGAAAATGTCCGCGGCGCGCGTGAGGTCGCGGCCCATCAGCTGTTCGGGCGCCATGTAGGCCAGCTTGCCTTTGAGCTGTCCCTCGCGCGTCGTCTGCGCGCGCCCCGCTGCCTTCGCGACGCCGAAGTCGAAGACGCGCGGGACGCCGTCGATGCCCACCATCACGTTCTGCGGCGAGACGTCGCGGTGCACGATGCCCAGCGGTTCGCCGCGTTCGTTCGCAGCTTCGTGCGCGGCGTGGAGGCCGTGCAGCATGCCGACGACGATCGTCGCGGCGACGGGCGGAGGAATTCGCCCGCCCTGCGCGGCGGCTGCGCGCTCCAGGTGGCGGAGCGACTCCCCCTGCACGTATTCCATGACGAGGAAGAGCTCCTTGTCGAGGGCAACTACGTCCAGCGTGGAGACGACGTTTGGATGCCGGATGCGTGCCGCGAGGCGCGCCTCGTCGAGAAACATCGACACGAACTCGGGGTCGCGCGCGAGCTGCGGGTGCAGACGTTTGATGGCGACTGTCTTGGCGAAGCCGACCACGCCCAGAAGGCGGCCGAAGTGCACCGTCGCCATCCCTCCGGAGGCGATCTCCTCGTAGAGCGCGTAGCGCCCAACGATTCTCGGCGGCAGTGACGACGGATTCCCCACCAGTAGAATATGCTACCGCACACCTTGCTTTCGCAGGGGAAAATGCTCTCCGAGCCGCGCATTTCTCTCGCTCCTTCTCCTCCATCGCCTTCGCCTTTGCCGCCTTTGCGCAGCATCCTCGGGCTGCGCTCGGGCGCGCCCGAGCGCGCGCTCCAACGCCTTCTCGCGGACTTGCGAGCGGACTTGCGAGTCGCGAGTGGCAAGCGGAGTGACCATCGGAAGTCAACGCACATGTCCATGCAGCTCCATGCAGCGATGTGCCGCGATGTGGCCGCGTCAAGCGCGCAAGGGTGAGCGCGAGGTGAGCGCGAGTAGAAGAGTTCCGGCGCGGCGTGCGCGGCGCGCGTGGTATTCTTCCTCGCGATGGCGGCGGATTCGCGTCGACGACGCCCGCTCGCGGCAGCGTCGCTCGCCATGTTCGCGGCGACCGCCGCGAGCGCCGCGTCGTGTTCGCTCGTAACTTCGTTCGACGGGTACGTCGGTCCCAGCGACGCGTCCACGCCGAGTGACTCGTCGCTCGGTAACGGTAACGAGGCCGCCGACTCGCCGCTCGTTCCCGAAGCGGACGCGCAGAGCCGAGATACCGCCACGGGCGACGAGCCCGACTCGATCGCCATGGCGCCCGATGGAAGGGCGAGCGACGCCTCGACGGGCGACGCAGCAAAAGGCGACGGCGCGCTCGACGATGCATTCGCGCAGGAAGGCGGCGCCGATTCCCCGACGACGAGCATTGCCTTCGTCCAGGCAAGCGCGGCGACTCCAGCGGGGGCCGTGGCGACCGCCGCCGTCACGTTCGATCAGGCGCAGAACTCCGGAGATCTCGTCGTCGTCGCCGTGGGCTGGACGGGCAGCGCGGGCGTGACGAAAGTGAGCGACTCCTCCGGAAACACGTATGCGTCGGGGGTCGGTCCGACGCAAATCTCCGCAGGTCTTGCGCAGGCCATCTATTACTCGCGCGCGGTCGCGGCCGCGGCGGCAGGCGCGAACACGGTGACGGCTTCCTTCACGGCGTCGGTGGGTCCGGTGGAGATTGTGGCTGCGGAATATTCGGGGCTCGATGCCGCCGCGCCCTTCGACACGGGCAACGGGTTCGGCGGCAGGGGCCCGACGGCGAGCAGCGGCAACGCGACGACAGCCGCTGCGCCGGAGCTCGTCTTCGGGGCGGGGTTCACGAAGGGCATGTTCACCGGCGCGAGCTCGGGCTTCACGCTGCGCCAACTCGCAACCGGTGGGATCGGCATTCTCGAGGATCGTGTGGCGCCCTCGGCGGGCGCCTACTCCGCGGACGCGCCCCTCGCGGCGAGCGCCTACTACATCATGCAAGTGGCCGCATTCCGGTAAGCGTCGCCCGCGCCGTTCACCGCGCGCTGCACGATCCGTCGCCGTTCCGCGCCGCCCTTACTTTTGGCGCCCCGGTGCGGCTCGTGTCCGGCGCGGTCGACCGTTTTCATTGCAGCTTGTATTCGCTTCCGCTCGGTCGATTTTCGTTTGCGCATCCCGCTCGGGATAGGTACCCATTGTGGCTCGGACGACGCTTGGGGGCCCAACGGTAGAGCTGGCATGAAAGCTGGCGTCGAGTTGGCGTCCAATCCTCGCCATGCCCGCTGGCGCTCCACCGGCACCGGCTTCAGGGCGGCGTCGGACGACGACCCCCCTTTCCACCACGAGGGAACCGATGCGCACCCGACTCCTCTCGATCGCCACCTTCGTCGCCGTCCCCGTCGCGATGCTCGCGAGCTGCACGTCCACGCCGCGCAGCGAGGAAGTTGCGGCCCAAGATGGCGTCGCCGACCAGGCGGCCTTGGCTGGAATTCGCCAGCGTCCCTTCATCGAGTTGTGCGGTCGCGTGCGCCCGGGCGGCGGCTTGTCGCGCTGCCACGCAAAGATACGGGTGGATGACGAGGGTGACGTGGTGAAGGAGGCGACGCCTTCGGGACTCGGTCCGGCCGATCTCCGCAGCGCGTACAAGCTCCCTGCGAGCGGCGGCAACGGAAAGATCGTCGCCATTGTCGACGCGTTCGACAATCCGAACGCCGAGAGCGAACTCGCGACGTACCGATCGCAGTTCGGGCTCTCCGCGTGCACAACCGCGAACGGCTGCTTCCAGAAGGTCGCGCAGGACGGATCGTCGAATTTGCCGCAGTCCGACTCCGGCTGGGCCGGCGAGATCGCCCTCGACATCGAGATGGCCAGCGCGGTCTGCTCCGATTGCAAGATTCTCCTCGTGGAAGCCAACTCGGCGACCGACGCGGATCTCGGGACCGCGGTGAATATGGCCGCCAAGATGGGGGCGTCCGCGATCAGCAACAGCTACGGCGGCAACGAAGGGTCGGGCGACGAGCAGGCCTACAATCACCCCGGCATCGTCGTGACGGCCAGCTCGGGCGACTCCGGGTTCGGCGCCCAGTTCCCGGCGACCTCGCAGTTCGTCCTCGCGGTCGGAGGGACGTCGCTCACCAAGTCCGGATCGTCGCGCGGATGGGCCGAGTCCGCGTGGTCGAGCGCCGGCAGCGGCTGCAGCGCGGTGATCGCCAAGCCGAGCTGGCAGACCGACACTGGTTGCAGCAAGCGCACCGAAGCGGACGTCTCTGCGATCGCCGACCCGAACACCGGCGTCGCCGTGTTCTTCCAGGGATCCTGGGGGCTCTTCGGCGGAACGAGCGCCTCGTCGCCGATCGTCGCGTCGATCTACACGCTGCTCGGCATCGGGGGGCAGAACCCTGCGGCGTTCACTTGGAGCCATACCGCGGACTTCTTCGACGTAACGAGCGGCAGCAACGGAAACTGCAGCCCCGCGTACCTGTGCAACGCCGGCGCGGGATACGACGGGCCCACCGGGTGGGGGACGCCGAACGGCGCGCTCCTCACGAGCGGCGGGAGCGGCAGCACCAGCGGCGGAAGCACGAGCGGCAGCGGGAGCACCAGCGGCGGAAGCACGAGCGGCAGCGGAAGCACCAGCGGCAGCACGAGCGGCGGCTCCAGCGGGAGCACGAGCAGCAGCGGGAGCTCCAGCGGGAGCACGAGCAGCAGCGGGAGCT
>Ga0102924_1005644_pt1 | contig 12037 bp, 8 predicted proteins | sample PaiPotPPM11metaG_FD_80116 | JGI IMG/M metagenome (GOLD analysis project Ga0102924, IMG submission 80116) | Iron sulfur acid spring bacterial and archeal communities from Banff, Canada, to study Microbial Dark Matter (Phase II) - Paint Pots PPM... ... | reverse complement strand
CTTTGAGATCCGTATTGAAGCCTATAACGTCTTCAACCAAACGCAGTTTGCAGGGGGAGCCTTCAATCAAGGATCAGGAGGGATCGTATCGGATGTTAATGACCCGCGATTTGGCCGTGTGATCTCGGTGCTCCCAGGCTCTACTAACGGCGACGGCCGGGTGCTGCAACTGGGAGGGAAGTTCTACTTCTAGCCGTGGGGGCCCTGGTGCCCGCCCTCGGGCGACCACAAGGGTCTCCCTTACGATAAGCCCACGGGCAGGCACAAGGTCTGCCCCTACGATAAGCGCCCTTGCCTCCCGGCAGGGCGCTTTTTGTTTTTCCGCCTCATCCATTTCTTCATTGCCCCTCGGCAATGAAGCCTGTTACACTTGTTACTTGTTACGGATATTCGGTAGCGGTGTAGTTTGGCTGCTGTAGCGGCGCTCTATGAGCGCCGAAACCAGTTGACATATTTAAGGTCGGCGCTCATAGAGCGCCGCTACAGCAAACTGACCCGCTGCCGGGTGTACCTGACGATAGTCAGGATGATGTCCATTGTGTTTTTGAATCTCGACGGGCCCTCTGTTTCCACTCAGTTTCGATTGCCTTCCCGGGTCCAAGCTGAAAATCTGACCAAATCGGGGTATGTATTTCTGGAAAAACAGACAAGTTTTTTTGCATCGTTCATCCGTTGGTTTGACGCCTCCGCCGCAACGCCTCCCATTGAAAATGGCTCCAGACATCAAGTGGATTGGGTGCGCACCGCGCCTTTCATTGCCGTGCACCTGATGTGCCTGGGAGTGATCTGGGTGGGCTGGAGTTGGGTGGCGGTGGGAGTGGCGGCGCTGCTATACGCCATCCGCATGTTTGCCGTCACCGGCATTTATCACCGCTACTTTTCGCATCGTACCTTTAAGACTTCGCGCCCGATGCAATTGGCGCTTGCCCTGCTAGCCAACTCCGCGACGCAGCGCGGTCCGCTGTGGTGGGCGGCGCACCATCGCCAGCATCACCTCTATTCCGACACGGAAAATGACGTGCATTCTCCGCGCATCCACGGATTCATCTGGAGCCACGTTGGCTGGATCACGGACCACCGGAATTTTCCCACCAAGTTGGACGCCGTGCGCGACCTTGCCAAGTTCCCTGAGCTTCGCTTTCTCGACCGTTTCGATACGTTGGTGCCGTTCTTGACTGGCGCCTCCCTGTATTTTCTGGGCGCGGCGCTGAGCCATTTCGCCCCCGGCCTTCACACCAGCGGCATGCAGATGCTGATCTGGGGATTTTTCGTTTCCACCGTGGTGCTGTTCCACGCCACCTGCACCATCAATTCGCTGGCGCACCAGATGGGACGCCGCCGCTTCGACACCGGTGACGACAGCCGCAACAGCTTGCTGCTGGCTTTGCTGACCTTTGGCGAGGGATGGCACAATAACCATCATCATTTTCCATCCACGGTCCACCAGGGGTTTTATTGGTGGGAAATTGACATCACCTATTACCTGCTGCGCGCTCTCTCCTGGACCGGTTTGATCTGGGACTTGAAGCCTGTGCCGGCTAAGGTTAAAGATTTGAACCGGTACGCGGACGAAGCAGCAGCGTAAGGTTTAGCTTCCCTCACCTCCGGAGTCTGGGAGTATCAGTCAAGCCGCCAGTGCTGTCATCCCGAGCGAATCCTGTCATTCTGAGCGCAGCGAAGAATCCCCGTATTTGATATCTTCCCGGCATCAAAAGAACTGGAGATGCTTCGCGGCGTTTACGCTGAGCCAAATGCCGGGATTCTTCGCTACGCTCAGAATGACAGGCGAAGGGCTCAGGATGGCATAATGCGGTGCGGAGCGATTGACGATGAGCGCAACGCCAAACATTGGGAAACCCAAAGCATGGCTTTCCTGGAGCAGCGGCAAGGACAGCGCTTGGGCTCTCGAAACCATCCGGCGGCAAGGCGAGTTTGAAGTAACGGCGCTGCTCACCACCGTCAACGTGACCCACGGCCGGGTGGCCATGCATGCCGTCCGGGAAGAGTTGGTCCGTAAGCAAGCCAGCGCGCTCCATCTTCCGTTGGTGGTTGTTCCGCTCCCTTGGCCTTGTCCCAATTCCGCATATGAAGAAGCCATGGCGGACGCTGTTGCTCAGGCATGCAGTGAAGGCGTGAACCACATGGTGTTCGGCGATCTGTTCCTGGAAGACATTCGCAAGTACCGCGAGGGCAAACTGGCCGGGACTGGAATCACGCCTCTGTTTCCCATTTGGGGCCTGGACACATCACAGCTCGCGCGCGATATGATTGAATCCGGCCTTAAAGCCTATCTGACCTGCGTCGATCCGAAGAAGCTGGATCGAAGTTTTGCCGGGCGGCGGTTCGATGAAGCCCTGCTTGCCGGACTGCCTGCCCACGTTGATCCCTGCGGCGAGAACGGCGAATTTCACACGTTCTGCTGCGCCGGCCCGATGTTTCCAGACCCAATCCCAGTAAGGCCCGGAGAGGTGGTGGAACGGGACGGATTTGTGTTCGCGGATTTGCAGCCGGCTTGATTTCAGGCGTTCGAGAGGCGGGGCGGCGCCTACCCGGATTATTCACCATGTTTTACTCGACGACCGTCAGGGCACGGTTTTAACCGTGCCGTTTCAGCGCCGCAACTTTTTTCTTTTGTCTCGCATCCCGAACGGTCCGTTGTAACGGACCGTTCGGGATGCGAGACAAAAACCATCGAAACACCGTTCTTCGGCACGGTTAAAACCGTGCCCTGACGGTCAGTTCGTGAATAATCCGGCCTAGGGCATGACGTGGCTCTCCACCTGGGCTGGTGTCAGACGTACCTCCAGTTCATTCTCCCACCGTGCAACGACGGCTGCGGCCAGGCAATTGCCAATGACGTTGACGGCGGTGCGTCCCATGTCCATGAGTTGATCGATTCCCAGAAGTATGAAGATGGGCGCCATCGGCAATCCAAAGGACGCAGCGGTGCCCAGCAGAATAACGAGCGCGGCTCGGGAAACGCCCGCCACCCCTTTGCTGGTGAGCATCAGCGTGAACACCATTGCGAATTGGCTCCCCAGGCTCATGGGAATTCGCGCCACCTGGGCTACAAAGACCGAAGCCAACGTCAGGTAGAGCGCGCTTCCCGCCAGGTTGAAACTGTATCCGGCGGGTATCACGAACGCCGCCACGGGCCGGGCCACGCCGAATGACTCCATCTTCTCCAGGGCGATGGGCAAGGCGGCTTCCGAACTCGCGGTGGCGAAGGCGATGGAAGCGGGTTCGGTGAGGGCGTGAATAAATGGCCGCAAGGGAATGCGGGCGAGCAAAGCGATGGGCAGCAGGACCGCCAGAACGAATACCACCAGGGCCGCGTAGAGCGTGGCCAAAAGCTGCAAGAGGTTGAGCAGGATTCCAGCGCCAGTTTGGCTGACGGTGTAGGCAATGGCCGCGGCCACGGCCACCGGCGCATAGAACATGACGATGTTGGTGAACTTGAACATCACCTCCGCCAGACTTTCGCAGAAGGCAAGCATCGGGCGGCGCTTACCTTCGGCAACCAGCGCCAGGGCAATGCCAAAGAGGATGCTGAACACCACCACCTGCAGGACTTCATTCCGCGCAACCGACCGGGCGATGTTTTGCGGGAAAACCTTCAGAATCGTGTCCGCAATTGCAGGTTTCACCAAATGAGATGCCGGCGGCGCGGCGGGCGGGGGAAGCCTTACGCCAACGCCCGCTTGACTCAGGTTGATCGCTGCCAGGCCAATGAAAAGCGCCAGCGTGGTGACCACCTCAAAGTAAACCAGCGCCTTGATACCCATGCGGCCTGTCTTTTTCAAGTCGCTGTGCCCCGCGATGCCAGTGACCAACGTTGAAAACAACAGCGGGGCGATGATGACGCTGATAAGGCGAAGGAAAATCTGGCTGAACACCTTACCGTGAAGCGCAACCTGCGGCCAGTCCAGACCGATCTCCAATCCCACCAGCATGGCGACGAAAATCCAAATGGTCAGCGACCGGCGCGCCGAGGCATAAGCCATCAGGGCCACGGCGGCTACCGATCGCGCCAGGACGGGAACGTAGTCCGGAACCCGGACCATGCCAAGTTGGCTGGCGACCGCCAAAAGCGCGGCGGCGGTGAGGCTGAGGACGGCGATGAAAAGGCAGTATTTCTTCATGCGATAGTGTCTCAGTTTCTTGCTGTAGCGGCGCTCTATGAGCGCCGAACTTGGGTCCTCAACGGTTTCCGGCGCTCATAGAGCGCCGCTACAGCAGACTGCGACACTACCCTTCATGCGAACATGGCTTGGGATCGCCAGCACGGCATTATATACACACAGTCGTAAGTCGGCGACACTCGGTTCTGTAGCGCCGGAAATCGTCGAGAATTCATGTTGGGCGGCCGGAGACCGCCACGACGGCAAACAAACCCGACCGCAACCGGCCTTTAGCGAAGCGAGTGAGACACGCGGTCGAGAACCCTGTATTCGGATGGGCCCGCGATCAGTTGACCTCGGTAGGGGCCGAGTCAGATTCCGGAGGCGGGGAACCGAGCAATTGAATCGTGCGCAGACTCATGCTGCAGGCCGATGTGAAAAGGGTTTGATCGTCGTCGCCGGTTGTGCAGACCGCCCGGACGATGCGATCCGGGGCGATGACCCGTCCCGTGACCACCATCCAGCGGTGGGCGGAATCGTACTTCCAAATCAGCACCGCGTCGCGGCCGTTGAACTTGGTATGCTCGAAATTGTAGCCGAGAATTCCCTGGGTCACGCCTCGCGTTTCAAGCTGGGCAAGCTTCTGATCGGAGAAAGTATCCAGGTGGGAAGGATTCGGCGCTGAAGTGATGGTGATCGAAGGTCCCGTGCCCAGAAGCTCCGGCCGGTAAATGCGGATGCCGCCCGGAAAGTCAGTAACTTTGCCGTAAATTCCCGCCGCGACATTCATTTCAATGCCCAGCGAATCACTGCGATAAGGCAGCAGCTTCAAAGTGCTTTCGATCACGCGCTCATGATGTCCAGGGTACCAGTGAGTAATAAGAAACTCGCCTCCCAGGATTACCACGGCTCCGATCACGATCCACATGGTGACGGTCAACTGATTCTTCATAGATTCATCTTAACCTCAGCTTCGCAAGCGCGCAATCGGCGCCGTCCGCAAAGGACAGCCTCCGTATCGAGGAATGGCATTATGATTAAGGATTGGAACACCAACCGGTCCACGGGTTGCCCCAATCAGCGCGTCCGGACATCAAAAACATATGGCCGAAGAATCTGGCGCTCTGTCCGCCCTTAAGCTCGTAACCTCACAATCCGCAGTGTTGTTGCGCGCCGATCATGTGACCAAGGATTACGTTACGGAAGACGAGAGGGTGCGAGCCCTGGACGACATCTCGCTGGATGTAGCAGAAGGTGAATTCGTGGCGCTGTTGGGCCGCAGCGGCTGTGGAAAATCGACTCTGCTGAACCTTTGTGGAGCCATGGACTTTCCTACCACGGGCCGGATCATTCTGAATGGTATTTCCACGTCCGAGCTTTCGGATACGGAACTTACCCGCGTGCGCCGGGAAAAAGTTGGCTTCATTTTTCAATTCTTCCAGCTCATTCAAACTCTCACCGCGGTTGAAAATGTGGAGTTGCCTCTGCTGCTGGCGGGACGGAATTCCGCGCGCCATGCGGCCCTGGAGTCCCTCACCTGGGTTGACATGGAGGCTTTGGCGGGCCGCTATCCGCATCAGCTCTCCGGCGGGCAGATGCAACGGGTGGCGATTGCGCGCGCCCTGGTTCATCGTCCAAAGCTTTTGCTGGCCGACGAGCCCACAGGCAATCTGGACACCGCCACCGGCAACGCCGTGATGGACCTGATGCGGCGGACCGCCTCGGAACGCAAAGTGACCGTGCTGATGGCCACGCACAGCCTGGAGGCCGCCGCGGCGGCTTCTATGCTGGTGCGGCTGCGCGACGGACGTATCGAACACTTGCAGCGGAATTGAATGGCTTCCATCCGGGTTTTTTGCCGCATTTATCTCCGGCCTCTGGCGCGCCAGCCATTGCGCACCGCGCTTGCGGCGTTCGCCGTGGCGCTAGGCGTGGCCGTGGTGCTGGCTATCGACCTTGCCGGCCGCGCCGCTGCGGGTTCATTCCATTCCTCCTTACAAACGCTGGTCGGGAATGCCGATCTGGAAGTGACGGCTGCGGGTGGCGTTCCCGGCGCTGTGCTCGGACGGCTTGCCACCCTACCCTATCCCTTGAAGCTTGATCCTCGCATCGAAGGGTCCGCGATCATCGCGGGGGCAGGGGAAAACGTTACAGTGATTGGCCTTGACTTCATCGCCCACGCGCCGGATGCCGTGCAGAAGGCAGCGCGGTCGTTCTCTTCGTGGGATGCGAATGGCGTTTGGGCCGGAGCCAAGCTGGGCCTGAAACCGGGTGAATCCGTCAACCTCGTCGTGAATGACCGCGAGACAACTGTGACGGTTGAGGGAATATTGCCCAGCGATTCAGCGCATGTGGGCGAAGATCGCATCCTGGTTATGGATATTGGTTTGGCGGCGCGGCTCCTGGGCCGTGAAAACACGGTGAGCCGCATCATGATTCACACTCCTGCGGGCAGTGTGAACCGGTGGGAGCAGCGCCTGCGAAGGGTTCTTCCGGCCCATGTAACTCTCCAACCAGCCGGGACCCGCACCCGCGAAAACCAGCGCATGCTTCGCGCCTTCCGGTGGAATCTGCGGCTGCTCAGCTATATCTCCCTGATCGTCGGCGCCTTTCTGATTTACAACACGGTGTCCGTTTCCGTCGTGCGGCGACGGCCTGAGATCGGCATCCTGAGAGCGCTCGGAGCGACTCGAACCATCATTCTAAGTTCATTCCTTGGAGAATCGGCGTTTGTCGGGCTCCTTGGCTCGCTCGCTGGCATCGCGCTGGGCCGGGTTCTGGCCATAGGAGCAGTGCGTCTGGTGGGGTCTACGGTGAACTCGCTTTACATCAGCAGCCAGCCGGGTCCCATCGTCCTGGGTCCTGCGGAAATTGTGCTGGGTCTTTTCATCGGTATTGGGGTTTCCGTAGTCTCGGCTCTTTCTCCGGCCCGCGAGGCCGCCCGCGTGCCGCCAGTCGAAGCAATGGCGCGCGGGCGAAGGGAATATGAAGCGAGAGTGAAAAAGAAGCGGGACCTGCTCATCGCTGTTGTCCTCGGCGTGGGCGCTTGGGCTGCCTCGCGGATGCCTGCGGTGAGTGGCCGGCCGGTGTTCGGATATATCTCGGCGCTCCTGCTGGTGGGCGCATGTGCGCTTGCCATCCCGGCCATGACCGCGGCCATTGTATCGGTATCCTCGCGGTGGCTCCTTCGATCGCTTGGTCCTGAGTCTTTCCTCGCCAGCCGCAGCCTTGCCGCTTCCCTGCGCCGTACTTCGGTTTTGGTGGCCGCACTCGCCACGGCGATTGGCATGTTGGTGAGCGTGGGCGTGATGGTGGGGAGTTTTCGCAAGACCGTTCTCATTTGGATGGGCCAGGAATTGCGAGCCGACTTTTACATTCAGGCAGCGGGAACCTCCTCGCCGGACCAATTCGGAACGCTTTCACCCGGCCTTTCGCAGAAAATTGCGGCCATTCCCGGTGTGGCTGCTGTCGGCATTTTCAGGGGCTACCCGATCAGTTACCAGGGGCTCCCTGCTTTGCTTGCCTCGGTGAATGTTGGCGTTTCCGCCCGCTACAGCCACATGCCCTTTCTTGCTGGCGGCCGCTCCTCCACGGTCTTCAGCAAACTTAGGGGCAAGGATCGAGTCATCGTCAGCGAGCCTTTTGCCAACAAACATCATGTAAAGGTGGGTGATACGATCACGCTTCCCATCGGCGAAACCCCTTCCGGCAAATTGCAACCGAAGTTCCGTGTTATCGGCATCTACTATGATTACGCGCGGGAATCCGGAACTGTGATGATGGACCGTGCAACACTTTTGAAATACTTGCCCGATCCATCTGCCGATAGCATCGCGGTTTACGTTTTACCCGGCGCTCCCGGAAATGCCGTGCGCAGCGCCATTGACCGCGCCTGCGCAGGGCATCAAGTCTTGATTTCCTCGAACCGGAATTTGCGGGCGAACGCCATTCGCATCTTTGACCGGACTTTCGCCATCACTTACGCGCTGGAAGCGGTGGCGGTGGCGGTGGCGGTGATGGGGATTGCCGGAGCGTTGCTCACATTGGTGATCGACCGGCGGCGCGAGCTGGCCCTGTTGCGATTCCTGGGCGCATCCAAGCAGCAGATTCGTAGTCTGATTCTGTATGAGGCGGGATTGCTGGGCCTCTTCAGCAACCTTGCAGGCATTGTGCTCGGCATGGCGCTTTCGCTGGTGCTCATCTTCGTCATCAACAAGCAATCCTTCGGCTGGACGATTCAATTCCACTGGCCTGTGGCGATTCTGACCGGTGCGATCTGCCTGGTTTATGGCTCAACTCTGGCGGCGGGAATCCGACCTGCACTGATTGCGGCACGCCTCAATCCCATTGAGGTGATCCACGAAGAATGAAACACTATTTGATACCTACGGTTCTGTTGCTTTACACGTTTGCGGCCGCCGCACCTGCTCAGAACATTCCGCAATATGAAGCGGCCCTGCCCGGCTACCATTATCGTTTTCCGCGCGACAACTTTAACCATCCGGACTATCAGACCGAGTGGTGGTACTACACCGGGAACCTTTGGACGCCGGAAGGCCGGCGGTTTGGATTTGAATTGACATTCTTCCGCGAGGCAGTTTCGCGCGCGCCTCATCCCGATTCCGTTTGGAATGTGAACGACGTTTATATGGCGCATCTGGCGTTGAGCGATATTCAAGGCCAAAGGTTTTATGACCGCCAACGATTGAATCGTGCCGGACCGGGAGTGGCGGGCATTGATAAACACGGCGGCAAAATCTGGAATGGAAACTGGCAGGTTGTGTGGTATGGAGATCACCAGGAACTGCAAGCGGTGACCGGGAGATTTTCGCTCCGATTCGTCCTGAACTCCATGAAGCCGCCGGTAATTCACGGCATCAACGGCCTGAGCCAGAAAGCGGTAGGCCGCGGCCAGGCTTCGCATTACATTTCACTCACACGACTGGCGGCGCAGGGGACGATTCAACTTGCCGGTAACAGTTTCGCCGTGACCGGTAGCGCGTGGATGGATCACGAGTTCTTCACGGAAAAGCCGGGCGCCTCCAAATCCGGTTGGGATTGGACGTGCATGCAGTTTGATGACAATACTGAACTGATGCTTTACCGGCTACATCAGAACGCCGGCAGCGAAGATCGCTATTCGTCCGGAACCTATGTGGATGCGGAAGGCGATGCCCAACATCTGACGGCGAGAGATTTTCGTATGCAGCCGGGATCCGCTTGGACCAGCCCCAAAACCAATGCGCAGTATCCTGTGACATGGCATATTCGGGTCCCGTCGCTGGGAATTGATCTTACGGAGGCGACACCGCTCAAGAACCAGGAGCTGGTGAGCCGGAACCGGTTCACGCCTACGTATTGGGAGGGCGCGATTGATCTCGCCGGTACAAAGGCCGGCCAGTCAATCCATGGCGTTGGCTATCTTGAAATGACCGGGTACGCGCCCACCCCCGGCGCTCCCGGGAAAGGCCCGGACGCTCCCGGCGGCGAATGAATCTCAAGGCAATGAGAAGGCTACCAAGGCATCGCTTTGTGGTTCTTCCGCAACCTTGGCATGGCCGCCAGCAGCGATCACGACGTATTGCTTGCCATGCGGGCCCAGTTGATAGGTCATCGGTGTAGCGTGGCCGCTTGCCGGGAGTTGCGCCTTCCAAAGCTCTTTTCCGGATTCCACATCGAAAGCTCGGATGAACGGGTCAAATGTACCGGCGATAAAAACAAGGCCTCCTGCCGTCACAATCGGTCCACCCAGGCTCGGCGAACCAGGCGGGACGACGGGATGGCCCGGTGCGAAGCCCTGCATGGAGCCCAGGGGGACCTGCCATCGAATTTTGCCTTCATTCATGTCCACGGCCGTCAGCATGCCCCAAGGCGGCGGAACGCATGGCAGATGGAATACCGGCGACAGGAACGTCATGCGAAACATGCCGTAGGGAGCCCCGACTTGCGGCGTGTATTCTCCTTTTTCACCGGTGCGCGCGGCTTCCTCAAATTGGTTGGCAGGAATCAGACGAACTTTCGTGGGGAAATTGTTGGTGTTCACCACCAGCAGACTGTGATCGGGATCAAAAGCATATCCACTCCAATTCATACCGCCAACATTGCCGGGGATTGCTAATGAGCCCCGCAGGCTGGGTGGCGTAAAGATCCCTTCATTGCGAAGTCCGAGAAGCACCTTGCGGCAAGCTTCGCGATCAGCGGGTGTGGCGCCCCAGGCGTCACTGACGGAGAGCGATTGCGGTGCGAGCGCAGGCGGCGCGACTGGGAACGGCTGCGTGGGTGATGTCACTTCGCCGGGCACATCGCTTTGCGGAACGGGACGCTCTTCGACCGGAAACACCGGCGCGCCGTTGTCGCGGTTGAGCACGTAGAGAAAGCCGGTTTTATTGCCTTGGATGACGACCGGAATCTTCTTGCCGTTGTGGAAAAGGGTCGCCAAGAGCGGCGGCGCGGCAGTGTCGTAATCCCAAAGGTTGTGATGGACAAGCTGAAATCCCCAGGCCATTTTACCAGTCTGGGCGTGCAGCGCCACGACGGAATCCGCCCACTTGTCATCACCCGGCCTTAAACCACCGTAATAATCAGGGCTGGCGCTGCCGGTGGGAACAAAAACCAGGTCACGCTTGGGGTCAACCGTCATGATGGACCAGGCGTTAGCGGCGCCGGTTCTCCACACGTTCCTTCCGCCATTGGCAACAGGCCTCGACCGGTTGGCGGGGATCGGATCCCAGCTCCAGCGCAAGGTGCCCGAGCGCGCGTCAAAGGCCCGTACCACGCCGGAGGGCATGTCCACGCGGCCATTGTCATCAATGGCCGAGCCCACGACCACGAGGTCATCAATCACCGCAGGCGGCGAAGTCATGTGATACCAGCCACGATGGTAGCGGGGAACATTTCTGAGGCTCACTTGGCCCTTGTCGCCGAAGTCCATGCAAGGAGCGCCGGTGGCGGCGTCGAGCGCGATGAGGCGGGCGTCCAGGGTGGCTTCGAAAATGCGCCGGTGGCAAGGTTTGCCCGCCGGCCGAGTGGAATCGAGCCAGGTGGCTACGCCACGGTTAATGAGACCGTCACCATACGGCCAGCTAAGGTCGATTTTGGGATCAAAAGCCCATCGTTGCGTTCCAGTTTTGGGGTCGAGGGCAATCACCCGGTTATAGCCGGTGGTGAGGTAGAGCGTGCCATCGACCAGGATCGGAGTTGTCTCGAACCCGCTTCTTCTGCTGTCGCGGCCACCCTTGGAGATGTCGCCGGTATGGAATACCCAGGCAACCTTGAGTTTGGATACGTTGCTGCGATTGATCTGGATGAGCGGCGAATAGCGCGAGCCGCCCGGATCATTGCCATAGGTAGGCCAATCACCCGGAACGGTAAGTCCCTGTCCGTGAATCTTGAGGGCGCTGAGAAGAACAATCAACGCCGTCAGGCCGGCAAGCCCGCAGGTTGAGCGCCCGATCTTAACGCCTCGCTCTAGCATGAAAAGGTCTCCTTTGTTCACCGGAATACTCAAGGGTTGCCCCTTCCAAGTGATCCGAAGAGGCCCGTGTTGTTAACGCGAGCGTCTTGCTGGCATTGCGGAACACGGGGCGCGAGTCCATCGCAACAAGATATAGGACCCTTTCCTCTCTCGCAACATCTAAAGTAGAGTAATATGAACCTGAAACCCTGATCCACTCAGGGACAGTCATAAGTGTTCTTCAAACAATCTCTTGGAGACGGGAGCCGCCATGGAAATAAGAACCGCACAGCTTCGCCGGACGCTGCTTCAACTCACACTTCTTTTGCTGGCAACATCAATGGCAGCGCCATTGTTGGCGGATCAAGGCGACCCGCCCGCCCGGGTTGCCCGCATCAGTGACATGCAAGGCAATGTTTCCTTCCAGCCGGCGGGTGAGAACCAATGGAGCCAGGCTTCGTTG
>Ga0102924_1005642_pt1 | contig 12039 bp, 9 predicted proteins | sample PaiPotPPM11metaG_FD_80116 | JGI IMG/M metagenome (GOLD analysis project Ga0102924, IMG submission 80116) | Iron sulfur acid spring bacterial and archeal communities from Banff, Canada, to study Microbial Dark Matter (Phase II) - Paint Pots PPM... ... | reverse complement strand
GAATGCAATGACGTTCGCAGAGCGCCTTGCCGAAATCCGCACCAACTTGGCGGCGACGCAGCTCGATTGCGTGATCGCGCTGCACGACGGCGCGCATTTCATCGAGAAGCCCGATCCGGTCATGGTGCTCACCGGCTTCAAGGCGCTCGGTCCGGTGGCGGCGATCCTCGATCGGGACGGCGTCGTGGCTCTCGTTGTGACGCCGTCCGTCGATGCTGCACGCGCCGGCGAAATCTGCCCCGACATCAAGATCGTGCCGGCGGATGACCTGATTGCCGGGCTAGAGACCGCATGCGGGTCGCAGTTCGGCCGCGCTGCGATCGGCACCGCCGGCCTTGGCGCGTTGCCAGCCGGCCTGGCGCGGCGCTTTGTCGAACTCGCGCCGCGATCGCAGCCGGCCGACGCCGTTGTCTTCGATCCGGCGCGGCGCAAGACCGATCGTGAGCTGGCACACGCCCGCGAGGCAACACGCATTGCCGAGCTTGGCTACAAACATCTCCTCGACATTGCCCGGCCGGGCATGAGCGAGGATGAGCTTGCCGCGGAGCTGCGCTGGCACTCGAAGTCGCTCGGCGCGGAAGACAATTTCGTCCTGCTCTGCGCCGGGCCGCACAACAAGGCGGTGGCGCCGTCGAACGGACGGCGCATGCAGGCCGGCGACACCATTGTTTGCGAGATCACGCCGAGCTATCGCGGCCAGCTCGCGCAGATCTGCCGCACCATCGTGCTCGGCGAGGCCCCTGCTCTGCTCCGCACCAAGTACGATCTTGTCGTGCGCTCAATGCAGGCAGGCTTTAGCGCCGCCGTGCCCGGCGCCACCATGGCTGATATCTGCCGCGCCATGAACACGGTGCTGGAGGCCCAAGGCTATGGCGAATTCTGCCATCCGCCGCATATTCGGCGCCGCGGTCACGGGCTCGGCTTCGGGGCCATCGAGCCCGGCGATGTCGCACTCGACAACGCAACGGTGCTCGAGCCCGATATGCTATTCATGATCCATCCCAATCAGTATTTACCCGAGGTCGGCTACCTCTTATGCGGCGAGCCTGCGGTGCTGACCGCGCAAGGCGCGCAAGCCTTGACCCGGCAGCAGGCGGCGCTCGCCGAAATCGCGCTGTAGCCCGGACGCACCGTCACCATGCACACCATGCACCCCACATTGTTGGTCGGACCGGGCGACTGGGATCCGCAGCGCATTCCACGGCAAGACTACGACGAACGCCTCGCCACGCTGTGGCGCGATCACCCCAATGCCAATGGAGCGATTGTCTACGGCAATGCCCGCGACCACGCCGCACTCGCCTATCTCACGCATTTCACGCCGAAGCTCGAAGCTGCGATTGCACTGATACCCCGCGACGGTGAGACGAAAATGCTGATCGGCGGCGGCGTCAACATGTTGCCGGCGGCAAAGGCGCTCACCTTCATCTCCGCCTTGGCGCCGTTGCGCGACGCCGCCAAGACCATTGCCGATTGGGCGGCCGGACTCGACGCCACCGGACGCCTTGTTCTGCTTGGCGGCGACACGATGCCTTATGAGCTTCGCCGCGCGCTCGACCGGGCGCTCGGCGGCAGGCAGACCGAAGATGGCGACGCCGCCTTGGAGGCACGGATGCGGCGCAAAAGCGTTCGCGAGATCGAGGTCATGCGCGGTGCTTGCGCTATTCTCGATCACGCGGTCACAGCGCTGCGCAACGCCGTACGCAAAGGCGAAAGCGTGACGGATTGCATTGTGGCGGCGGAGCACGCGGCCATGCAGCACGGCGCACAGGACGTCCGTAGCTTGTTCAGCCTTGACGGTGGCCGCACCTTGCGGCCTTTCGATGTCCCCATTCCCCAGCGCTGCGATCCGCTGCAGGCCTATTTGGCTGTGCGGCATGACGGCTACTGGGCCGACGCTTTTGTACGCATCGGCACGCAAGACGATACGCTCGGGGGCCAAGCGGCCAAGATGTTGGAAGCGATGGTTGCCGGAGTGAAGCCGGGCATGATCGCCCTGGCGCTACAACAGCTTGCTCATGTGGGACGTGGAACGGGCGCTCTCCATCCGCTTGCAGACCCAATATTCGGCAACTCCATCGGCCTGTCGCTTGACGAACCGCCGCTGCTGTCGCGTGGCGGCGATGCAGCGCTCGAAGCCGGTGCGGTCTATTCCCTCCGCGGCGGCATCATCGACGACACGGGCGGTGCTGTAGTGTCCGCCGTGACGCTTGTGACAGAACGCGGTGCGGAATTGCTGTGGCCGGTGCTCTCATGAATGGCATTAACGAACTCGCCGCCATCGTGCAGCGGCCAGACTTAGCCGCCGGTGCAATGGTGCGTGAAAAGCTGAAGCTCCATGTTGTCGACACGGTCGGCGCCTGGATCGCGGCGACCCGCACCCCCGAAGGCAAAAAACTGATCGCGTTTCGCGACCGCATGCCGTCCCCTAACCTGTCTGACGATCTCGCGACCCATTGCGCCTTGGTGCGGCTCAGCGAAATCGACGACATCCATCTACCCTCGATGACGACGCCCGGGTCGGTCGCCATTCCGGCCGCGCTGACCATAGCCGCGGCCCTCCCCGCTGCTGCCGTCGACGACGTGCCCGCCGCGATGCTTGCCGGCTACGAAGCGATGATCCGGCTTGGACTCGCGATCAAAGGTCCCGATGTGCTCTATCGCGGTATCTGGCCGACTTATTTCGGCGCGGGCTTCGCCACCGCCGCCGTTGCGGCGCGGCTGCTGCGGCTCGACGCGGAGCAGACAGCCCACGCGCTGGCGCTGGCGCTGACGGCCGCGGCACCTTCGGTCGGCCAGCATCACGCGGTGACGACGGCGCGCTGGCTCTCGGTCGGCAATGCCGCGCGCACCGGGCTCAACGCCGCTTTCGCTGCGCAAGCCGGATTTACCGCCGATCTCAATCTGCTGCAGTCGCGCCTATTTCCCGATGTCTACGGCATCACTCCGGATATCGGGTGCGTGACCGGTGACACGCTCGCCTTCACTCAAGTCTCGTTCAAACCGTGGTGTGCGGCGCGGCAGACCATGGCCGCGACGCAGGCGTTGTGTGAAGTGCTCTCGACCGGCATTGCCGCGGGCGAGATCACGCAGGTGACAGCCCATGTCCTGCCGCCGCATCTAAAAATGATCGACCACGGCGTGAGACCCGGCGACCGCGCCTCGTTCCTCACCAGCCTGCCCTATCAGCTTGCGCTCGCGGCGCTCTCGCCAGCCGAAATGGCCGGTCTTGATCAGGCAGTTGGCATCGCCCTGCTGACACTGGAATCCTTCATGGCGAAGATCACGGTTGTCGGCGACGATGCTCTTCTGTCGAACTATCCGGCCACCTGGCCGGCGCGGATCGTCATAACGACTGCATCGGGCCGGCATGAACACCGCGTTGAAACCGTCCCCGGCGATCCAGCGCGCCCCTTTGCGGCGGATGATGTCGTGCGCAAATTCCAGCACTTTGTCGCGCCAGTCTGCGGCAATGGCACCGCAAGGCTGCAGCAGGCGAGCACGAACGCACTGCAGTCCCGGGCTGCCATGGCCGCGCTGATGCACGACCTAAAGGGCATCATGTCGCGTTTGGACTCTTGAGGGCTGACCGCCGCATGTCCGTCTCAGTTCAGGCTACGCCTATTTCGGTTCCTCACCCGTATAGCGCAGGATGAAGAGCCCCCACTTGTCGTCGTTCATGTAAATGTAGCCGCGAGCATCGACGGCGATCTCTTCGCTCCAGTCGACCTTGGAGGCATGCGCACCGGACTGGTCGGGAGCATCCGGCCGCTCGGGCGGCATGAAATAGCCGACCTCTTTTGGCAGCCTCGGATCGCTGATGTCGAAGATGCGTACGCCGGCATTGAACCAGGCGACCGTCATCAGATTGCCCTGGCGCTGGATCGCCGGATTGTGAATCTCCTGACTGACATTGTGCGGCCCGAAGCGACCGCCTTTGTCGCAAAAGTCCTTGTAGGGCGCGTCCTTCGGCGGCACCGGTGTCGGGAAGATCGAGATCAGCTTCGGATGCGCGGGGTCGGCATCATCGACCATGCCGGCGAAGTTCATGCCGTTATCGGCGCAGTTCTCGTCGTGGGCTTCCGAGCTGACATAAAGCAGCTTGCGGTCCCACAACGGCAGCACCGTGTGCACCGATTGCGTGCCAACGCTGGCGAACGGCTCGGTGATATGCAGGCGTCCGATCAGTTTCGGATTGCTCGGATCGCTGATGTCGAGATTGACCAGGTCGGGCGTGTACGGCAGCGACGCCGATTTGCCATCGGGGCTGACATTGACCGGCCCGTGAAAACCCTGCGGCCACGGCGACGGCGGCTCGCCGTCCTTCTGGCCCGGCTGCCACCATTTGCCGACTTCGTTCGGATGCGCCGGATCGCTGACGTCGAGGATGACCATGATGTGGTTCTTGAAACCCGGATAGCTCGACGACAGATAGGCGTACTTGCCGCCAGGATAGGAATTGCGATGCGCCCCGGTATTGCCGCCCATCCAGGAGCCGATCTGCTTGGGATTCTCCGGATCGGAAATGTCCCACAGCAATACCGCCGGCAGCGGATTTTTCTGCGGCGTGAAACTGTTCAGCGAGGTGAGCATCAGGTTGTCGTGCAGCGTCACCTGGGCGGTGATGATGCTCTTATCGTCGGTGACATAGGGAATGAATTTTACATAGCGCGGATTGGCGGGATCGGTGACGTCGACAATGCTCCAGCCCTGATTGAACGAATGTCCCGTGTAGAGATACCACTTGTCGTCCGCGGTGTGCTTGATCGCGATCTTAAAGCCGCCGAATTTGCCACCGAGCGCCGAGAATCCGATCGGCTTAATATTCTCGGCCTGACCGCCTTGCGGAAACGGATCGGCAAATGCCGCAGTTGCGGCCAACGTGTACAGTGACGCCGCCGCCAGCACACCAAAGCGCAAAGTGGCCCTCAAGCTCATGAACGAGTCCTCCCGGTATTTCTGGCTTGGACAGATCGTATACGACGATACTAGAGGTGCGAAAGAGCACCCGCACCTAGAATTGCTGTAAACTAAGCCGAAGTGGCTTGCCCTCTGCGTAAGCCGCGCTTATTTCACGCCCTTCGCCAGCGGAAAGATCAAGATGCCTGACGCGTTGAAGCTCCTCACCACACGCCGCTCGTTCAAGCCGGTCGAACTGTCCGGACCCGCGCCCTCGCCGGCCGAGATCGAGACGCTCCTGACCGTGGCGTCGCGGGTGCCCGATCACGGCAAGCTTGCGCCCTGGCGCTTCATCGTCTTCGAGGGCGACGCGCGACAGAAAGCGGGCGACGCCATCGTCGCCGCCTTCAAGGCGAAATATCCGGACTCGAAGTCGGACCAGATCGAAGCCGAGCGCGGCCGGCTCGCGCGCGCACCTTTGGTCATCGCGGTGGTGAGCCGCGCCGGGCATCACGTGAAGATTCCGGAATGGGAGCAGGTGCTGTCGGCGGGTGCCGCGGCGATGAATCTCGTGCTCGCCGCGCACGCGCTCGGCTACGGTGCGAGCTGGATCACCGAATGGTATGCCTACGACCGCTCGGTTCTCGATGCGCTTGGGCTTGCTCCAAACGAGCGCGTGGCCGGCTTCGTTCACATCGGGCGGCCGCCCGGCGAGCCCGAGGATCGGCCGCGTCCGCCCTTGAGCGAGATCGCCACGCGCTTTTAGGGTTCATCCCGAAATTCCACCTCTGGTGGCACGCGCAATCTCAGGCCGCAGCAGCGCCAGAAATTCCTGCACTGCACGCGTGAGCGGTCTGTCTTTGCGCCGAATCAGTGCGCGCTCGATGACGAGATTTTCGATCGGTGCGCCGCTGACAAGCTTGGCCTCGAGCTTGTCGCGCAGGCTGGAATACGGCGCGACGACATAGCCGGCGCTGGCGGTGACGAGCTGCTCGTTCAACTGCGTGGAGTCGGTTTCGACCAGGACGTGAAGCCGAAGCTTGGCTTCCGCCATGCGCCGTTCGATCAAGTCGCGCGTGGCGTTGCCGCGGCGCGCCACAAGCAGAGGTAATCCGGACAGAAATCCGAGCGAGACCCGCTTTGCCAAACGCGTCTTAGGCGGACCGAACAGCCAGATCCGTTCCTTGAACAAGACCTCGCTCGAAATATGCGGGATCGGCGCGATCGTGCTGGCGATCGCAATATCGATCTGATCTGTCAGCACCGCGCGCACCAGCTGCTCGCTGATGCTTTCCCGCACCTCGACACCGAGATTGGGGTACTGCCGGATGAAGTCAGCAAGCGGCCCGCTCAACAAGGGCCGCGTCAGCGCCGGCGGGCAGCCGATGCGAACCCGCCCGGTCGGCGCAAATGACAGCGCGCGAAATTCGCCGCGGATCTGGTCAAAGCTCTGAATCTGAAATTCGGCGCGGTCGAGCAGCAGCCGGCCGGCCTCGGTGAGCTCGACGCCGCGATGATGGCGAGTGAACAGGACAGCCTCCAGCTCGGATTCCAGAAGCTTGAGCTGGCGCGTAATCGCGGGCTGTGCGATGCGCAGTTCGGCAGCGGCACGGCTGAGACTCTTGCTGCGCGCGACGGCGACGAAATAGCGAAGCTGTGTAAGCGTCATATCGGATCGGCAGACTATAGCAATCCGTTATATCTGCTATAGAAATATACGATTTGCTTTATGTGCCTCCGACCCCGAAGTTCGGCCCTGTCACATCAGCCGATAAGGGATTTGCAATGATCATCGAGTGGCACACCCATGTTTATCCGCCCGAAGAGGCCGCGGCGGATGCTCTGGCCTGGGACGGCGCGAGCGGGCCGGCGTGGGCCGGGAAATGCCCGATGACCCTTGAAAACGTGCTCGACGCGCATCGCAAGGCGGGTGTCGCCATCAGTGTTATCACAAACGCCGCTCACTATCTGCGCGGCAAATCCGAGAAGGACGAGCTCAAAGCCGTCAAACGCTGGACTGACTACGCCGCCGAAATCCAGAACCAGCACAAGGGCTCACTCTACGGCTTTGCCACCATCCTGCCCTGCGGCGGCAAGGAACACGTGAAGGAAGTTGAGCGGGCCATCCGCCAACTCGGCCTCAAAGGCATCATGATTCATTCCAACCACAAGGGCCACTATCCCGACGACGACGAGGCGCGGCCGTTCTGGGAGCTTGTGCAGGACCTCGATGTGCCGGTCTTCATTCATCCGCCGCATGTCGGCTTCGGCGAGGAACGTGTCAGGGAGTACCGCCTGGCCTCCAGCGTCGGACGGCCGGCCGATCTATGTCTTGCGCTTGCCCGGCTGATCGTCCGCGGCATTCTCGAAGACTTCCCGTGCGTCAAGCTTGTCAGTTCGCACGGCGGCGGCGGCATCTGCGAGGTGATCGGCCGGATGAACTATGCCTATGAGCTGCAGGAAGAATGCTATTTCCTCGGCTCCTATACGCCAATGAAAATCAAGCACGAGCCGGGCCATTACCTGAAGACGCTCTATCTCGACTCGGTGACTTATCACCTGCCGGCAGCCAAAATGGTGCTTGAGACCGTCGGAGTGGATCACCTCCTCTACGGCAGCGACGCGCCGCCGCTCACCTCGCTGAAGCCGCGCGCAATCAAGATGATCGACGATCTAGGCCTTACGCCGCAGGACAAGGAAAAGGTTTTCTGGCGTAATGCCGCTAAACTGTTGAAGCTGACGGAAGCCGATCTGCAAATGGCGGCGTGACGGAGATCGACGATGAGAACCGGCACGGCAATATTCGGTGCCTGTGTCCTTGCCGCTCTCGGTGCGATCTCTGCAGTAAGCGCCGAGACCTATCCCGACAAGCCGATCCGGGTGATCGTCGCCACCAGCCCGGGCGGCACCAGCGACATCTTTATTCGCGCCGCCGGCGAGGAATTTTACAAGCGCACCGGGCAGCGTCTGGTGGTCGAAAATCGTTCCGGCGGCGCGATGAATATCGGCGCCGAAGCCTGCGCCAATGGTTCAAATGACGGCTACACGATTTGCATTCTCCCCAATGAGAGCCTGGCGCTCAATGAATATCTCTACAAGGACCTGCCCTATAATCCTGAAACGGCTTTCGTGCCGATCACCAATCCGTTTTTCAATCCGCAGGTCATCGTCGCGAGCGCCACGCTGAAGGTGCGCTCGATGGCCGAACTTGCCGCGGCCTCCAAGGCAGCGCCGGGCAAGCTCAGCTATTCGGCCCTCTCCGTTCCGATGCAGATGTTCGTCGAGGAATGGAAGAAAAAGACCGGCGCCGATCTCGTCCAGGTTCCCGCGCGCGGCGGCGGCGATGTGGCGACCGGCGTCATGACCGGCACCGTGCCGGTTGCCATTGTCGGCGTGCCGAACTGGTTGCCTTACATCCGCAATGGCAGCGCGGTGCCGCTCGCGGTCAACACGACGGAACGATTGCCGCTTCTTCCTGATGTGCCGACCTTGAAGGAACTCGGCTATGCCGACGCAGCCCAGATGTATTTCGGCATCGTCGCTCCGGCCAAGACGCCTGCCTCCGCCGTTCAAAAGCTCTACACGGAATTCAAAGCGATCGGCGACGAAACCGACTTTCGCAGGCAGCGCTTGATCGAGCAGGGCCTGGTACCAGTCTACAATTCGCCCGTGGAATTTCAGTCTTACCTAACGGCGGAGCGCGCGTCGGCAAAACGGCAGTTCGAGGAATCCGGCATGGAGAAACGCTAGGGTGGACAAGCCAAGGGCGCCAACTCACGGAGCGGCGCCCTCGCCTTACACATTGGACCACACATAACGGCGACCGATTGATCAGTTGCCGTTATTGGCATTGATCTCGGTCTGGAAAATGTTCACGCTGTCCTGTGCCGCTTGGGCGCCAGCCGCCGCGGTGGCCGCGCTCGCCGCGTTCGACTCATCGATCACCTGCAGCTGCTGTTGCAGAGCGGCTTCGTTGCTTTGCTCCGCCCGGAACTCATCTTCCGCCGACTGTCTGATAGCGGTCTCGGACGAAGTTGACGCGTTGTAGGTCGGCCAGGCCCACTGCTCGTACCCACCCTGCTCGGCACGGCTGCGCGCGGTGCGGACAACCGGTGGGCCACCGAACAGGCCCTGGAAGAACTGTCCGATCGGATCGATCTGCTGCGCCGGCACGGCGTGCCGCCGCGCGACATGGGTAACGACATGTGCAGGCCTTGTCGTCTTGGCGTGAGTAGTCGCGGCATGAGCCTCACTTGCCGTCGCACTGGACAACGCCAGCGCGGCAATGACGAGACCATAAGGCACGATCGATTTTATCGAAGGCTTCGGGCCGAGGATTTTCGCCGCCGGCACGATCTTGTGCGGCTTGAGCGCGCTCGTCTTCAGCGACCTGATCTTTCGCAGCCTGACGTCGAGATGCCTGGCGGTGAGAGATGCCGTCTTCGACGAAGAGGTTTTCGGCGTAGTCATGGCAAAACTCCCTCGTTGTTCGGCCCGAAGGCCGGGAGAATCCCCAAACGCTCGTTTGAAAAACTAGGACGGCCCGCATTGAGGACGCGTGTCCGCGAAATTAATTCGCGTTCATTTGCGCGGCATAATTTGTCGATTAGGCTTGGACCGACCGCACGGTTCGGTGCGTTGCCCTACCCTGGTAGGTCGTGCGCATATTGCGGGGACAAAAAATTGGAATGGGAGGGACTGCACTCGCCATGGAAATGAAATCCGAAATTCGCGACGGCATGCAGATCGATTGGGATGCGCCGATTGCAATGGACGACGGCGTGGTCCTGCGCGCCGACGTGTTTCGTCCGATAGGCGACGGCAAATATCCTGTCATCCTCAGCTACGGACCTTATGCCAAGGGCCTCGCTTTTCAGGAAGGCTATAAGAGCAACTGGAAGCGGCTCACCGAAGCCGCGCCGGAAGTGCTGGAAGGCTCGAGCAACAAGTATCAGAAATGGGAGCTGGTCGATCCGGAGAAATGGGTGCCGGACGGCTATGTCTGCCTGCGCATCGATTCGCGCGGCGCCGGCCGGTCGCCGGGCGTGCTCGACGTGTGGTCGCCGCGCGAGACCGAAGACCTCTACCAAAGCGTCGAATGGGCCGGCGTGCAGCCGTGGAGCAACGGCAAGGTCGGCATCAACGGCATTTCCTATTATGCGATGAACCAGTGGACGGTCGGTGCGCTCAAGCCGCCGCATCTCGCCGCCCTGTGCATCTGGGAGGGTTCGTCGGATTATTATCGCGAGCTCTGTCGCCACGGCGGCATTCTGAGCGACTTCCTCAATAGCTGGCACCCACGCCAGGTCGGCAGCGTGCAGTACGGCGTCGGCATGCGCGGCGCCAGGAGCGCCGTCACCGGCGAACTGGTCGCCGGCCCCGATACGGTGCCGGAGGCGGAGCTCATCAAGCGCCGCGCCGATTCACCCGGCGAAGCCAAACGCCGCCGGCTGATCGATGATTACTACATAAGCCGCACCGCCGATTTTGCGCAGATCGAGGCGCCGCTTCTCTCCGCCGGCAATTGGGGCGGCATGGGGCTGCATACGCGCGGCAATTTCGAAGGCTATCTGCGCGCGGGCTCCAAGCAGAAATGGCTCGAAGTGCATGGCGATACCCATTTCACGCATTTCTACAGCAATTACGGCGAAGCGCTGCAGAAGCGTTTCTTTGGCCATTTCCTTAAGGGCGAGGACACCGGCTGGGACAAGATGCCGAAAGTCTCGCTCAATATCCGCCATCCGGGCGAAAAATTCGCGCTGCGCGCCGAGGACGAATGGCCGCTCAAGCGCACGCAATGGACCAAATATCATTTGCAGCCCGACGGGCACAGTCTGTCGCCGCAAGCGCCGGGCGTTACTGCAACACTTGACTACGACACGACCGGCGATGGGTTGACCTTCTCGACGCCGCCGATGGAAGAACCCGTCGAGATCACCGGACCGGTCGCGGCAAAACTCTGGCTGTCGTCATCGACCACGGATGCCGACGTCATCGCGGTGCTGCGCGTCTACGATCCGGATGGCAAGGAAGTCACGTTCATCGGCTCGAATGATCCGCGCGTGCCGGTCGGGCTCGGCTGGCTGCGCGCCTCGCACCGCAAGCTCGACCCGCAGAAGACGCTGCCCTACCGGCCCTGGCACAGCCACGACGAAGAATGGCGGCTCAAGCCGGGCGAGCCGGTCGAACTCGACGTCGAGATTTGGCCGACCTCGATCGTGGTGCCGCGAGGACATCGGCTCGCGCTCACGGTGCGCGGCAAGGACTATGAGGTCGACGGGCGCGACATTGCGCTGTCGAACGCACCTTATCCGATGAAAGGCGTCGGGCCGTTCCTGCATATCGATCCGGAAGATCGGCCGGCGCAGATCTTCGCCACCCGCAACACGCTGCACTTTGCCGCGGACCGCGCACCCTATCTCCTGTTGCCGATCATTCCGGGCGTGTAAGCTTCAGGCTAGAGCGGAAGAAATACGGCAGCACATCAACAGAACTGCCGCGCGTATCAGGGAGAGACGTATGCCGAGGCACTGGCGTGGGCGGCTTCGTGTCATTGCGGCCGCCGCGATCGGTCTATCCTTCGCCACTGCACCATTGGCGACGCCAGCTTTGGCGCAGGCCTATCCGAGCCGCACTGTCTCCATCATCGTACCCTATCCGGCCGGCGGCCCGGCGGACGAGAGCGCACGCACGCTCGCGCAATTTCTCTCCAACAAGCTCAAGCAGAGCTTCATTGTCGAAAACCTCCCGGGCGGCAACACCATCGTCGGCATGGAGAAGGTCGCGCGCGCGACCGCGGACGGATCGACGCTGCTGTTCGCCAATCTGCAGATTTCGGCCAACGTCACGCTCTACAACAACCTGCCTTTCGACACGGTGAAAGACTTTGTCCCGGTGATGCTGGTCAATCGCAACCCGCTGATCCTGGCCGGCCGCACCACGCTCGCGCCCAAGACGCTGCCGGATCTCGTCGCCCTGATGAAGACGCAGCGTCTGAAAGCGGCGATTCCCGGCTATGGCGCGACCGGGCATCTCGCCACCGCCTTGTTCGCGCAAGAAGCCGGCGCCAAGCTCGATCTGATCCCCTATCGCGGCGCGGCTCCCGCCATCACCGATCTGCTCGGCGGCCATGTCGATCTG
>Ga0102924_1005639_pt1 | contig 12044 bp, 9 predicted proteins | sample PaiPotPPM11metaG_FD_80116 | JGI IMG/M metagenome (GOLD analysis project Ga0102924, IMG submission 80116) | Iron sulfur acid spring bacterial and archeal communities from Banff, Canada, to study Microbial Dark Matter (Phase II) - Paint Pots PPM... ... | reverse complement strand
GTCCCTGCTTGAGATGTTCCACGACTATGCGCTCCAGCAGCTCGGGCGTGACATTGGCGTACCAGATTCCTTCGGGGTACACGACTACTATCGGGCCGCTTGCGCACACGCCCAGACACGGAGTCTCGCCACGCTTGGCCCTAGTCGGGCCGAACAGCAGGCCTTCGCGTTGCAATAGGTCAGGGAGCTTGGCATACAACGCCCGTCCCCGACGGTCGGGCGAGCAGGAACCCCCGGTGCACACCAGGATGTGCCTGCGATACGGCTCCATCACCGGTGCACCGTCCGGCGTTAACTTCTCCATATGAGCGCCGCCGAGCCGGCTCGCAGGGCCGCTGCCGCCGTCCGTGTCACGTGGGCCGGTGCGCACCGCTTTGACACCGGGCAGCCCGCAGGTCCAGTTGCCCGCCTCGACAGCTCTGGAGAGACCGGACAAAGCCCTGTGGACGCTCTCTTGAGCGCTTTGGCGACGTGCTCCGCCGTGGACGTGGTCGATATTCTCGAGAAGCGACGCACTCCGCTGGAGGACTTGACGATAGATGTCGTAGCCGACCGCGCGGAAACTATTCCGCGCAGGTTAACGCGCATTCAATTGCACTATCACATCGACGGGGAAGGAATCGAGCGAGCGCACGCCGAGCGCGCGGTGGACCTCGCGCTCACCAGGTACTGCTCGGTCCGGAGCTCGCTCGACCCGGACCTCCCAATCGCTTTCACGGTCACGGTGAACGGCGAGGCCGGCAATCTGATCGCTGCCGGGCGAGCAGAAGGGACTACGCCGACTGCACAGGTGCCGGCGTGAAGCCGGCCCGCTTGAGCGCGCTCATGACTTTGTCGCGGAGCTTGTGCGACGCGCATCGTGTGTACTGGCACTCCGAAACCGCCTGGAGAAACGCCTTCTCGAAGTCGTAGTCGGGGTAGCACTTCGCGCACAGCTCCAAGTGCGTGCGAATCGCCGCCACCCGCTCGGGGGCCAGTTCCTCGTCGAGAAACTCCCATAACTGCTCCAACACAACGCGGCAATCAACGCCGCCTTTCGGGGCTGGGGTTTCGGGCGATGCCGGTGCAGTGTCACTCATGGCCGACAGGGTCGCGAGAGTGGTTAGGGGTAGTGGAAGGCGCGGGCGCCGTCGCGAACCCGGCGTCGCGCGCATAGGTGACGAGCTTCTGCTGCAGCAGGCGCCGCCCGCGGAACAAGCGAGACCGAACGGTGCCAATAGGGACTCCGAGTATTTCGGAGGCGGCCTCGTACGACTGATCCTCGACATCGACCAGTACAACCGCCGATCTGAATGGCTCCTGCAGCTGATCGATCGCGTTTGAAAGTGCCGGTGCGAGATCGAGGCGCGACAACAGCCGCTCCGTACCGTCGCGCGAGATGAGGGGTTCCGGAGCCAGGGCAGCCGCCACCTCTACGTCCCCCTCCTCCAGCTCGACCTGATGGCGAGCACGCTCACGTGTGCGCAGGAATGCGTTCCGGCAAATCGTAAAGAGCCAGCGCCTCGCGTCGCTGCCCCGCTCGAAAGTGTGCCATGATCGGTACGCGCGCAGATACGTCTCCTGGACCACATCGTCGGCGTCGGCCTCGTTGCGCGTCAGCGACAGAGCGAATCGGTAAACGTCGTCGAGCCAAGGCAACGCTTCCCGTTCGAAGCTTACGTCGTAGTCGCGCTGGCTCAACTCGCGCTGCTCGGCAGTGGTCGGCGCCATGCCGCGCAATTTAGCGTCGCTCGGCCGAAATGGTTCCACGCACCCCGGCCTGACCCAACCCGTCGCCAAGCCCCCCGAGGGTGAAGCGCATGCCGTCCATGCCGACCAGTATGCCGGCTTCCTCGACGGCACGGCGCTCCGCGCTGTCTTCCACCAGGATCGGGTTCGAGTTGTTTATGTGCGTGTACACCCGGCGCGCGGGCGCCATGGCGCGCAACGCCGCAAGGCTGCCGCCAGCGCCACCGATGGGGACATGGCCGATCTCATAAGCCGTCGCGGGTGAGATGCCCAAGGCGATCAGCTCATCATCGCTCCAAAATGTGCCGTCGAACAAGATCATGTCCGCTCCGCGAAGGCGGTCCCTCAAGGAGGCGTCGATCATGCCCACCCCTGGCACGAAGGCAAGCGAAATGTCCGCGGCAGGCTCACGGACTATGAGACCGACAGTGTGCCCGGAGCCCGCGTCCGTCGCGAACCGCGGCGGGTCGCCGCCGACATCGAACGCTTCGACCGTCAGCCCGACGTCCGCCCCAGCTCGGTCACGAAGCGGAATCGCGGAGCTTGGGGGGAGACGCACCACGCTGACGTCCGCGAACGCACGCACTGTGGGGAGGATCCGGGTATCGCGTTCCAGAATGCGCTCGACCGCTTCCGTCGCGTACACGGTAAGCCGTCGCGCCTCGCGCAGCAGGACTAGCCCCAGCGAGTGATCCAGCTCGGCGTCGGTCAGAACGACGCCCTCGATCGGCACCGATCGCGTGACGTCGTCTGCCGGCGTGTCAGTTGGGAGACGGGAGACCTGCTCGCGGACGTCGGGGGAGGCGTTGCAGAGAAACCACCGCTTCCCATCTGCGCTGACAGCAATTGAGGATTGCGTCCGCGGCCGTGCGCGCGACGGGGTCGATCGCGCGACGCGGCAACTGGGACACCAGCAGTTCCATTGCGGGAACCCTCCGCCCGCGGCTGTGCCGAGAAGCATCACGTGCATATGAAAAGAAAAAGGCCCGCTACCGCCGGCCTCACAAGTCCCAGTTCGCCTAAAGCACTTCCGACCGTGTGGCGAGAGCTATGGGGTCTCCGCGACTGCCCGGGCGGCCGCTCGCGCGGCGCCCCTTGTAGCGAGCGCGATCTGGAGTGGGCTCAGAGGCTTGAGAGCGGCGACCGTATAACGGCTCCCAGGGTTCCACAATATCCAGCTCATGATTCCGTTCTGGTATCCAGCTTTGATCTGCGCCCGCACCTGCTCGGCGCCGTAGTGCGGTGCGCCCAACGTGAAATCTTGATACCAGGGGCGTATGGCCGCGGCGCCCGGCAGCGTCGCACTCCGCCGATGGGCGTCTTTGAGCGTGTTGTCGACCACGTCGTACGGGTGCGCGTTGGGATGCTTAAGGTGATAAGTGCCCGGCGCATAGTGCGACGGGTAACTCATTGGGAGCACGACGTCGGCCTCGTTGACGAACATCTCCCAGCGCTGCCCGATACCCATGTCCGTCGAGTCGGTGGCCGTGAGACCGAACACATCGATTGTGAACGGAACGCCGAGTGGCTTGAGTGCTCTGCGCGCAAACGCCAATTGGTCGTGGATCACCTCGGCGCGCTTGCGGCCCCGCGCCAGCGCGAAGGTCGCTTCCGTAACAAGCCGCTTGTCGTCTGGAAACCGCACATAGTCGAATTGCACCTCGCTGAAGCCCAAATTGACAGCTTCCCGGGCCAAGTCGACCGCGTACTGCCACACGCCAGGGCGGGTCGGATCGAGCCAAGGCCGGCCCTGCTTGTCGCGCCAGACCAGCGCGGTGTCGCCCTTCGTCCTGATGGCCCATTCGGGCTTGTGCTCGGCGAGTAGAGGGTCCTTCGCCACTACGATGCGCGCAATTGGGTAGATATTGTGCGCTCGCAGCGTGTCCAGCAGGGCACGCACGTGTTCGGCGCTCATGGGCCGCACGGTATCGGCGCCAATCTCCTGCGCCAACGGGACCTGCGAACGGTATAGCACGTATCCCCGGTCGTCCTTGACATCGATTACGAGGGCGTTGACTTCGGTCGTCTCGGCGACGCGAATCAACTCCCCCATGCGACCGCCCATGGCGGCCCACCGATTGACGTAGAGCCCGCGCACAACGGCCGGGGTTGGAACCAGGGGGAACCTGGTGCGGTTCTGGGGGCCCGGGAGCGCCACTTGAGCGACCGCGATGAGAGACGCGACGCGGAGATAACGGGGCACCCCGGAAGACGGATGAGCTCGCCAGCCGCAACACAAACTCGCGCCGATCGCACGGCGCGAGCCTCCATGCGTTTATACCGCCCGAACCTCGTCCGCCGCGTTCAATACGTGGCCAATCTCGCGCGACAGCGCGCGCGCTTCCTGAGTCGCGGTAGCCACATCTTCAAGCGCAGATTGTACCCCTGCCGACCGCAATTTCAGTAGGTCGAATCGAATGTTCTGCAATACCAGCCCTGCGCTCTCCAGTTGAGCGGACAGGCTTGCGCGGCGGTTACCCAAGTCGAGCACCGTGGCGCGCTGGCGCCGCAGCAGGGAGAGTTTGCGCTCGCGATCGGGGGCGGTGGCCGGTTCGAATTCGGCAGCGGCAATGCGGCGATCGAGCGCGGGAAGCGCGTCAGGCGCCAGGTCATGATCCAGTCGGTGCAGCTCACCGGCCAGCGACGCGGCGCGCATGACCAGATTATCGACCGTTTGCACGACGTCGGGGAGCATGCCACGATCGGCCGCGCCTAGGCGGTCGAAAAGATCGCGAACTGCCTCCCGGTCGGCTGCTGCGCGGCGCACAGCCGTCCCATAAGTTCCGTTCAATACTTCTGGCGGCGCGAGCTTGCTGGCTTGGTCGATGTCCGGCCCTGCTACGGCAGGCGAAGCGACCCGCGACGATTGCGGCGGTGCGGGCGTCGTACGTCGGGGCGCAGCCGGCGGCGGAGCGGGGGCGGGGGCCTCAGCTGCCGCAAGCGCGCGCGCGCGACGACGACTTCGCAGCTCGGCGCGCGCTTTCTTGTCGAACAGCCCTCGCAGATTTTCTATGGACTCCGCGGCCATATCGAAGAACATCCGGTCACGGGGCTGCCGGAATACCTCGTGCCAGCCGTAGCCAGCTGTCCAGAGCTTCGCGTACCACCAGGCAAGCAGGACAGACCAGAAGGCCGTGATGTTGAGCGGGTCGCTGTCTCGGGTGACGATCGAGATCACCACGATCACCGCGTTCACTATCGCGTACGTCGCGAGCCGCTTGCGAAATTTGACAACCGTCCGCGAGGTCCAGCGATCGAGCTCACTCGGGTGTGGCAAATTCGCTTGCCCGGCTTGCGGTTGTGGCGCCGGCTGTCCTTTGGACGCACGTGCCGCGGAAGCTCCCGCGCCCGCATTCGCGGCGAGCTCTCGAGATTTGTCAATCAGATAGCGCGGAGGCTCTGGTACGTCATCGGATTCGAGAGCGGCGAGCAGCGCTCCGGCAGTAGGGAACCTGTCCGCCGGGTTCTTCTCGAGAAGACGCATGATTGTCCGATCAAGCGCCACGGGAACATCGGATCGCTTTTCGTGCAGCGGGACGGGCAGCTCTGACAGGTGCTTCAACAGCAGCGTAGCCGTCGCGTTGCCAGGAAATGGCGGAACGCCTGCGACCATCTGATAGGCGACCACGCCTAGCGAGTACAGATCGCTCCGACCGTCGATCTCCTTGTCGCCGGCGCACTGCTCCGGCGACATATAAGCCGGCGTCCCTATGGCGACACCCGTCGCGGTAAGCCGTGTGTCGGTGCCGTCTCCCGTCACTGCGCGAGCGATGCCGAAGTCCGTTACCATCGAGCCGCTGCCATCACTCGCGAGCAGGATGTTGTCGGGCTTGATATCCCGATGGATCACGTTGCGTGCGTGGGCGTATGCCAACGCGTCGGCTACTTCGCTCGTGATGCGCCGCGCATCGTCAATGTGAAGCGCGCCCTCCGCGGCCAGTCGCTGCGCGAGGGTGTCGCCGTCGACATACCCCATGACGAAAAACACCAGTCCGTCACGTTCGTCGACCGTGAATATCGGGACGATGTGCGGGTGCGACAGCTGCGCCGCCGTCTCGGCTTCGCGCAGAAAGCGTGAGCGGATTTCGGAACGATATGCGAGCTCTGGTGGTAACAACTTGATAGCGACGGGCCGTTTTAGTCGGCGGTCGCGGGCACGGTAAACGATTCCCATGCCGCCACGTCCTATTTCCTTGTCCAGCTCGAAATTCGCGGCGAGGACCTGCTCGACTCGAGCACGGAGCTCGGCGTCGGCGGCGGACGCGACTGGTTCCACAGCCCAAGTCTAACACTCGCCGCACCGTCGAACGAGGCAGCGCGATGCACCACGCGGCACGACAGGTGCGGCACGAAAGCGGCCTGTGTCCCCCCCAATTGCGCCGCAAAGGCAGCCGCCGTCGTGTCACCCAGGCGCATCGACATTGCGATTCCCGCCCCTTTGGCGTAAAACGTGGGTACCCCCCATGCATCACCGATCGTCACGGATTGATGGGGCGGATCCGGAACCGGATGCCGCCCAGTTGTCATTACTAGTTGGAGAAGGTGAACTCTGATGGCTCAACGCCAAACACTACCAGTCCTGCCATTGCGCGGGACGATGATCTTCCCGGGACTCACGGCGCCCATTGCGGCCGGCCGTCCGGGGACTTTGCGCGCGATCGAAGCTGCACTCAAGAACGAGCGACTAGTCTTCGCGGTCGCGCAACGCGATAACACCGACGAGCCGACGCCGGACATTCTCTACACGATGGGCGTGATCGCGCGGATCGGGCAGATCCAACGCGGGCTCGGCGGCGTGCAGTTGCTGCTGCAGGGTGAGGAACGGGCGACGGCGCTTCAGTACACGACCAGCGAAGGGTACCTCGCAGCGGTCGTGATGCCGACGGAGGAAATGAAGCCCCTCGACGACCACGACCAGGCGTTCGAGGCTCTGCACAAGGAGTTGCGCGAGCGCGCTGCCGAGTTGGGCGAAAAGCGGGGACTACCGGAAGAAGTAGTGCATCAGGTGCTCGACTCGGTGACCGACCCCGGGCGCTTTGCCGACCTCGTGGCTGGCTACATCGAGCTCAGCGTGCCCGAAAAGCAAGGCTTGCTTGAGACGCTCAGCGTCGAGGAGCGGCTGCGGCGCGTGCTCGTGCAGGTACAGCGGCAGATCAGCTTTCTCGAGGCGCAAGAGGAGATCAAGTCCCAGGTCCAGGAAGAGCTCGGAGAGCGCCAGAGGGAGATGTATCTGCGCGAACAGCTCAAGGCGATTCAGAAAGAGCTGGGTGACGATGACCAATCGCGCGAGATCACGGAGCTGCGAGACAAGCTGACCAAGTTGGAGCTTCCCAAGGAAGCGCGGGCTGAAGTGGAGCGCGAGCTGGGGCGGCTCGAGCGCGCCGGTCGCGAGTCTATGGAAGCGCAGGTCATTCGCACGTATCTGGAGTGGATAGCTGAGCTGCCGTGGAACGTGCGGTCAGACGACCAGCTGGAGTTGCCACACGCCGAACAAGTGCTCGAGAGCGATCACTACGGCTTGCAGGACGTGAAAGACCGCGTGCTCGAATTCCTTGCCGTACGGCAGTTGCGCGCCAAGCAGCTGGCCGAAGAAGTAGAGAAGACTGGCGAGATCGCATCCGCCAGATTTCGGGTGTCGCCCGACGAGGCTTCTTCCGCGCGGAACGCGACCAATGGCGAGAGCCGGCAGATAACGGACACGCGCGAGGCCAAGTCGCGCGCGATGGCTCGCGGGCCGATTCTCCTATTCGTTGGCCCGCCGGGCGTGGGCAAGACATCGATCGCCAAGTCGATCGCGCGATCGGTTGGACGCGAGTATGTGCGCGTGTCATTGGGTGGCGCGCGTGATGAGGCCGACATTCGCGGCCACCGCCGGACTTACGTCGGCGCGATGCCAGGGCGAATCATCCAGGGGATGAAGCAGGCCGGAACGAAGAACCCGGTCTTCCTGCTCGACGAGGTCGACAAGCTGGGCATCTCTTACCAAGGCGACCCCGCGAGCGCCCTGCTAGAGGTACTGGACCCGGCTCAGAACGACACGTTCACGGACCACTATCTCGGCGTGCCGTTCGACCTCAGCGAGGTGTTGTTCATCGCGACCGCAAACTTCATCCAAAACATCCCGGGGCCGCTGTTGGACCGGATGGAAGTGGTGGACTTTGCCGGCTACACGGAGCACGAGAAGGCCGAGATCGCCAAGCGCTACCTGATCCCGCGTCAGCTCGAGGAGTCTGGGCTTGCAGGCGCCAACGTTTCGTTTACCGATGAGGCCGTGATGGCCATAATCTCGCAATACACGCGAGAGAGCGGCGTGCGCCAACTCGAGCGGCAAGTCGGAGCAGTGGCTCGCAAGGTCGCGCGCAAGCTGGCGACGGGCGAAGCCATGCAACTGGAATTAACCGCCGCGGATGTTCGCGAGCTTTTGGGCCGCCCCAAGGTGCACCCGGAGCGGGCGAACGAGCAGAATGAGGTCGGTGTCGCGACGGGGATGTACTACACCCCGATGGGCGGCGACATAATGTTCGTCGAGGCTGCCATCCGGCGCATGTATCCAGCCGCGCCAGCTGGTGCGCCTACGAATGGTGACCAGGCACAGGTCAGCGGATGGGGAAACGTTTCGCTTATCCTCACGGGTCAGTTGGGCGACGTCATGAAAGAGTCGGCCCGGGCAGCGTTGACCTACGCCGAGACGCACGCATCACGGCTACGGATCCCCGAGGACCGGCTCGGATCGCTCGAGGTCCACGTGCACGTGCCGGCTGGCGCAATTCCGAAAGACGGGCCGTCGGCCGGGGTGACCATGGCGACGGCGCTCGTGAGCGCGATGTCTGGCCGGCCGGTGCGGAAGGACGTCGCAATGACTGGCGAGATCACGCTGCGTGGACGCGTGCTGCCGATTGGCGGCCTAAAAGAAAAAGTGCTTGGTGCCCACCGGGCCGGGAGCACGACCATCGTGTTGCCGAAGGCCAATGAAGCGGACCTCGAGGACATCCCGGAGGAAGTTCGCTCCGCGCTCAAGTTCCACGCGGTCGAGACGCTCGACGAAGTGTTCGACATTGCGTTGCTGCCTGCCATGAAGCCCGTCGCGACTCGGAAGACGGAGATGGAAGAAGCCGAAGAGGAAGCGGAAGCGCTGGCTTGACGGCCAAGGCGGCGCTTGCAGTACCAGGGCGAATTAGAGTCTACTTGCCTACTGCACTATGATTGGTCCGGCGTCGAAGACTGATTGCGGGTCAAAGGCGCCAGGCTCAGTGCCGGGAAGGAAGTATTCCGTGTAGCGTTGATCTGGCGGGGTCGTCGAGTCGGCCAACGCACCCGTGAGACGATCGAGTTGCGCAGACACAAGAGACGTTGGCGCAACCCAGTCGCCAGCCGAGGCCGCCCCGCCAGCATAATAGGTATCCATCATTCTCGCCCAGATCGGCGCGGCCAGCGTTCCGCCCGCGGCACCGGGCGTGATGGACTGCGGGTCGTCGAAGCCGAGCCACACGCCGGCCACTAGGTCGGGCGTCATTCCTATGAACCACACGTCGGTGTCGTCGTTCGTGGTGCCCGTCTTGCCGGCCGCCAGCACCGAAGGCGAGAGCGTGCGCCGGACAGCGCTCGCCGTGCCGCGCTCTACGACATCGCGCATCATGTCGCGCACGATGAAAGCCACGCCAGAATCGAGCACTGGATGCTGCATCGCCACTGACGCGTCGGTTGCCCAAACCGTGCGACCGGCACGGTCCTCGACGCGAGTCATGAGGGCCGGCTCATGCACGGTCCCAAGTGTCGCCAAGGCGCCGTATGCTTCGACAAGCTCGATCGGCCGCACGCCCGACGCGCCGATGGCGCTCGATGGATACGGCGCTATCGGGCTCGCAATGCCTAGCCGGCGCGCGAGCGCGATCACCGAGTCGATCCCCACCCGTTCGGCTAGTTCTACGGCGACTGGGTTGCGTGACCACACGAACGCCTGACGCAGCGTCATAGCCCCCAGGAATTGCCCGTCGGCGTTGGTAGGACGGTAGATCGTTCCGTCGTCCAGCGGAATTGCGAGGGCCGTGTCGGCGGCGATGCTATTGGCCGGAATGCTGTCAGCAATCGCGGCCGCGTACACGATGGGTTTGAAGGCCGAACCAGGCTGACGGACGGCGTTGATCGCCCTGTCGAATGGGGAGTCGCGGTAGTCCCGACCCCCAACGAGCGCACGCACCTCGCCAGTTGCCGGGTCAATCGCTATAGCGACACCCTGAAGGTAGGACGTGGTATTCGAGCTGCCCGCCGAGCCACGCGCGTGCGCCGAGAGTGTCGGGTGCGTATACCCTGGCCGCGATTCGAGCGCGGCCGTGCCGTCGAGCAGTGCTGCCGTGGCAGCCAGCTGCAGCGGGAGATCCAGCGTCGAATAAATGCGGTAGCCGCCTTGACCGCTGTCGGCGGCGACCCCGACCGCCGCGGCCGCGGACCTGACGGCGTCCACAAAGTATGGGGCCGGCTCTGAAGCGTTGAACGGGATGGTAGAGAGTGGCTCGCGCCTTGCCTGCGCGGCTGCTTGCTCGGTAATCAGCCCCTGACGCGCCATCAGCGTGAGCACTAGGTCGCGGCGCCGGCGCGCACGAAGCGGAAACCTGGCCGGGTCGAACTCTGCCGGGCCTTTTGGCAGCGCTGCAAGCAGCGCCGCTTCGGCCAACGACACGCGTCCTGCCGGTTTGCCGAAATAGTGGCGCGCAGCCGCATCGACGCCGTACCACCCGTGGCCGAAATTGATCTGGTTGAGATACGCCTCGAGGATCTGGGCTTTGGAGTAGTGGCGTTCCATCTCGCGCGCCGCGCGTTGCTCTCGCAGTTTCCGGCCGAGGCTCAAATCGCGCCGGCTGACGATGTCGGGGTGCATGTTGCCGACCAGCTGTTGTGTGATCGTGCTGGCCCCGCGCTCGCGTCCGCGCAGGACTCTGTCCTTGAGGGCGCTGATCACTCCCACGACATCGACTCCGGTGTGCTCGTAAAAGCGATGATCCTCAATGGCGATGAATGCTTGCGGCAGATATGTCGGCAACGACGCCAGCGGCACGCTCGTGCGAATCTCTCGTCCGATTTCGCCGACCAGCGTTCCATCGTTCGCGTAGACGAGCGTCGATTGCGGAGGATCGATTATCCGCCACGGCTCTTCCGACGCACCCCCGCCCGCTTGCGCCATTGCGGGCGACACGGCAACCGCCGCCTGCAGCGCCAGCCGCACGGCGAGCGTAATGCACCGCGTTCTCATAGTTGGTAAGCGATATGTTAACATCCGATATGGACGGATCCGTCCCGGGCCCGGCGGCTGCCGGGCGCGCGCCGCTGCTGCACATACTCATGGCGCAGGTTCGGCCGAAGAAGGGGGATTACGCGGCCAACCTCGAGCGCCTCGGCGAGCTGTTCGCCCGGGCCGATGTTCTCGCGCCGCGGCCGCACGTGCTGCACCTGCCGGAAACGGCCCTGAGCGGGTACTTCGTCGAGGGTGGAGTCCGCGATGTCGCGGTTACGGCCGGGACCCTCGCCTCCGATCTCGACGCGGTGTACCGCAAGGCCGTGCCGTCGGCCGTTGCGGCGGGCCGATCCCTGGATGTCGTCGTGGGATTCTACGAGCAGTGGCAAAGTACGTTGTACAACAGCGCGGCCTACGTCACCTTGGGCGCGGGGCAGGTCGCGGAGGAGCCGTTGGTTCGGCACGTGCACCGAAAGGTCTTTCTCCCCACATATGGGCTGTTTGATGAAGAGAGATTCGTAGAGCGCGGATACGACGTCCGGGCGTTCGACACGAGCTGGGGCCGGGCGGCAATGCTGGTGTGCGAAGACGCGTGGCATAGCCTTACGGGCACGATCGCGGCGCTCGATGGGGCGCAGGTCGTATTCGTGTGCTCGGCAGCTCCCGCGCGCGGCGCCTGGCCCAGGGATGACGGAGTGCCGGGCCCCGCTACAGTGGCCCGGTGGGAACGCGTCGTCCGCGACATCGCGGAAGAGCATGGCATTTTCGTCACCTTCGTAAATCTCGTCGGGAGCGAAGGAGGGAAATTCTTCGGGGGGAGCTCCACCGTCGCCGGGCCGGCGGGAGATGTGCGAGCCCGCGGGCCGTTGTTCGAAGAGGCCGCGATTCCGGTTACGCTCGACCTGGCCGATGTCGCGCGAGTCCGCGCCGACGCGCCACTGTTGGGTGACTTGCGGACGGCGCTTCCGCACCTACGCGCTGCTCTCGACCGGATCAACCACGCCGACGGTAGTGACGGCGGCGCACCCGCGCGATTCGATGCGCGCGGGTCTAGCCCGCGAGACGCCGGCGGGTGCGTTTCGGCGCG
>Ga0102924_1005638_pt1 | contig 12049 bp, 11 predicted proteins | sample PaiPotPPM11metaG_FD_80116 | JGI IMG/M metagenome (GOLD analysis project Ga0102924, IMG submission 80116) | Iron sulfur acid spring bacterial and archeal communities from Banff, Canada, to study Microbial Dark Matter (Phase II) - Paint Pots PPM... ... | reverse complement strand
GGCGCTGGAGTCCGTTTCGAGAACAGTGGCGCCACCGGCGTCGGAGCCGTCATTCGACCTGTTCATGGTATTTGCCCCCTTAGACTGCCTCGCACACTGGCCCCTAGAGTCAAAATGGCTCAGGCACTAATAGCCCCGGTCATCATGCCGACAATTTTCTCAAGACTGGTCTCGGTTTGCTCGATCGTCGTAACGGTGCGTCCAAGACGGAGGATCGTGAGGCGATCAGCCACGGCGAAGACGTCTGGCATGCTGTGACTGATCATGACCACAGCCAGACCCTGCCGGCGCAGCTCACGGATCAAGTCCAGCGCGGCTGCGGTCTCACGCACGCCGAGGGCAGCGGTCGGCTCATCCATGATGACGATGCGAGTTCCAAAGGCGACGGCCCGGGCAACAGCAACTGATTGGCGTTGACCACCGGACATATTGAACACCAGTTGGTCAACGGACTTGATGCCGACCCTCAGGCGACGCAATTCCGCCACCGCGCTGGCACGCATTGCCCGCTTATCCAGAACGCCCAGCCACGAGAGCGGGGGAGGACGGCGGATCTCCCGCCCGAGGAACAGGTTCGCCGTGGCATCGAGATGATCGACCAGCGCGAGGTCCTGAAAAACCGTTGCTATGCCGAGCTCGCGCGCATGCCGAGGGTTCGTCATCATCACCGGGTGGCCGTCGAGCAGGATTTCGCCTCCATCCGGCTGAAGTGCCCCAGCAATGATCTTGATCAACGTAGACTTGCCCGCGCCGTTGTCCCCAACAATCGCATGCACTTCGTTGGGCCTCAGTGCGAAGTCTCCATGATGGAGGGCCCAAACGCCACCAAAGTGCTTGGAGATGGCACGGGCCTCAAGAATATAGGAGGACCCGTTTTGGTTGACAGCGGTCATGGTTTCAGGCTCACGGCGAAACGTACCTCCGGCTCCTGAACAACTCGGACGATCCGGCTGGCCCGCTGGAATGCCTGTCTGGGGCGTGGGTTGTCGTCTCTGTTCACCAGTCCCTTCCTGAAGTCAGTATCCCGTGTGGGAGGCGATATCCTGCTTCACGTATGTGACTGATGGTCGCTCACCAGAAATATACATAATGATATGCGGAGAGGAGGCGGGATGGCAAACCCAGCCACATGCACAGATGTGATAGTGTAGGATAGCATTGAGGCAACGCGACCTGCGCACTCCGAGGAGCAGTCAGCGTGTCGGTACACCGTTCTCGGAACCTTCTCGTAGAGGCAGCCAAGCTCTACTACCTGGGCGGCCTGACGCAGGAGGCTGTGGCGCGCCGCTTGGGAATGACACGCTCGAACGTCTCCCGTGTCCTGCAGGCCGCGAAGGACTCCGGGGTCGTCGAGATCCGGGTGTCTGCTGGCGCGGAACGCGACCACCAGCTCGAGATTGCTCTCGGGGCCGTCTTGCAGCCAACGGAGGTTGCAATCCCCGTCCGTGAGAGGGAGAGCTCCCCACGGACGCTCGTGGCCGAGGTCGGGGCGGAGGTCCTCGTCGAGAGGATCGCGCAGGCTTCCCTGCTCGCCGCATCGTGGGGGACGACCCTCCAAGCGGTAGTCGAGGCCTTCCCTCACTTGGCCCGCTCGGAGCTTGAAGTCGTCCAGATGGTCGGTGGGCTCACGTTCCTCGATACCTGGGCCACCGCTCACGACCTGGTGCGGGAGCTGAGTCGCCGGCTCGGAGCCCGTTTCCGGTATCTCAATACGCCGGCCGTGCTCGACTCGGCGGAGACACTGCGACACCTAATGGAGGAGGAGACGGTCCGCGACACGCTTGAGCTGGCCAGCCGGGCCGACGTCGCGCTGGTAGGGATTGGAAGTCCACTGGCGGGGTCGTCGGCCGCCGTACTCCAGCTGCTGAAACTCAGCCCGGCAGAGGCCGAGCAGTTCTGGGCTGAGGGGCCGGTTGGTGAGGTATGCGGTCGCTATTTCAATCAGAAGGGCCAGCAGGTGAAGTTCAAGGCCATCCACGACCGGGTGCTCACGATCGAGTTCGAGGACATCTGCTCGATCCCGACGGTCATAGGAGTCGCCCACGGGATAGAAAAGGCGGCTGCGGTCCTCGGAGCCTCCAGGGCAGGCCTGGTCGATGTGCTCGTGTGCGACGCCGCCCTGGCTCGCGCGATTCTCCACCTGGACGCCAGCGACGCTGGCTCGGCGGGTGAGACCGCTTAGTACTCCTGCTCTCGATTCACCACATTGATCAATGGTTGTCCTTCCAGGTAGCGCCTCAGATTCACCGCAAAGAGATGGGCGGCCCGGTCACTGGTTCGTTCACCGCGGCCACCGAGGTGGGGACTGACGATGACATTGGGCATCGCCCAGAGCGGACTCGACGCGGGCAGCGGCTCCTGGGCAAATACATCCAGCCCAGCGCCGCCCAATCTTCCCGACTGCAAGGCGCGTACCAGTGCATCTTCCTGTACCACCGCGCCGCGCCCCATATTGAGGAGCAGCGCCCCTTCCTTGATCGCGGCGAACTCGGCATCCCCCAGGAGCCCCTCGGTTTGGGCGGTCAGCGGGAGAATGAGCACGATGGCGTCGCTCTCTGCCAACACCACGTGCAAATCGGACTCGGGATAGACCACGTTGGGCGCGTTCGCGACCGGCTCGAGGAAGGGAGGATTGGAGTATGCTGTAGCGGTTGCGCCTACCTCGCTTGGCTCCCGCACCGAACGCCGCGTTCCAATGACGCGCATGCCGAAAGCCTCGGCGAGATGCGCTACCCCATCCCCAATCTTGCCCCAACCGATGATCCCCATCGTCCTGCCGCGCAGCTCGTGCATGGGGAAGTCGGTATTCTGAATCCACTCATGGCGCTCCTGGGCGCGGATGACGGCGGGGAGCGAGCGCACCAGGGCCAGCAGCATGGCAAAGAGATGCTCGGCCATGGGTACGGTGTGTATGCCCTTGGATGAGGTGATGATAACATCGCTCTTCCACACCGGCAGATCGCGCAGCCACTCCACGCCGGCGCTTTCCATCTCGATCCACTGTAGGTCGGGCGTCTCCGCCGGAACGATCGACGGCACCGTTACCGTATACAGCACATCCGCGTCACGGACCGCCTCGTCCAGAGCATCCCGGCTGCCAGCGAATTGCAAGTCGATGCGTCCATTGAAGGCCGCGTGCGGAAAGCTGGCCGGCAGGGCCGCTTGCGCCACCACCTTGACCGGCCTGCCTGTTACCGGCTGCACCACGCATTCCACGTCGAAGGAGGCACCTCCTCGAATTGAGCCCATTCTACCAGGAACCATCTCTATCGCCCTGCGTGTGCCTCCCTATAATGGGCCAACTACTTCCCTATAGTGGGCCAACTACTTCCCTCTCCTCCACCCATGAATCCATCGGAACGAACCCCACTTGGCAATACCAAGCTGGCGGTGACCCGGCTCGGGCTGGGTGCGGCGCCACTTGGCGGACTGTGGCAAGCTGTCGGCGACGCCGAAGCCCTGAGCGTTGTGAGGAGAGCGTACGAGCACGGGCTCCGTCTGTTCGACACCGCTCCGATCTATGGCGCTGGGCTGTCTGAGCGCCGGGTCGGCCGCGTCCTGCAGCAGATGCCGCGCCAGACCTTCGTCCTCTCCACCAAGGTAGGACGGCTTCTGCGGCCCAGCGCGCCCCCGGACATGTCCCAGTACTTCGAGGGTGAGCCAGTGTGGAAGGAGACACCGGACGTTCGCGCGGTGTTCGACTTTAGTGCCGAGGGCGTGCTGCGATCGCTCGAGGAGAGTTGTGAGCGGCTAGGGCTCTGCAGCGTGGACATTGTCCTCATTCACGACCCTGACGAGCACGCCTCCGAAGCGCTGACGACCGCCTTCCCTGCCCTGGCGGCGCTTCGCCAAGAGGGCAGGATTGGGGCGGTGGGGGTCGGCATGAATCGAGCCGATATCCTGATCCGCTTTGCCCGCGAGGCTGATTTCGATTGCTTCCTGCTCGCCGGCCGTTACACCCTCCTCGACCAGGTAGCTTTGCAGGAATTGTTGCCGTTGTGCGCCGAGAAGGGCATCGCGATCATCGCGGGCGGCGTCTTCAACAGCGGCATCCTGGCAAACCCGCTGCCCGGCGCAACCTTTGACTACGTACCGGCCTCGCCTGAGGTGATCGCCCGAGCCCAGCGTCTGGCGGCAGTCTGTCAGCGGTTCGAAGTGCCGTTGAAAGCGGCCGCCATCCAATTCCCACTGGGCCATCCAGCAGTGACAAGCGTCGTCGTGGGCGCCCGTTCGTTGGCGGAGTTGGATGAGAACGTGCAGATGTTCCGCCATCCGATTCCGGATGAGCTCTGGCAGGAGCTGAAAACTCAGGGCTTCCTCCCTGCCGAGACCCCTATTCCAAAGGAAGACAGTTCGTGAGATGAGCAAGTCCATCGTGGTGGACGCTCACCAACACTTCTGGGATCCCTCTAGCCACGACTATCCCTGGATGACCGATGAGATGGCAGCCATCCGACGCCCTTTTGGTCCGAATGACCTGCGGCCACTGCTCCAGGAAGCCGGTGTCGACTCTACGGTTCTCGTCCAGACGTACGCGAGCCTGCAGGAGACGGCAGAGTTTCTCGAGTTGGCAGGACGCACCGACTTCATCGCCGGCGTGGTTGGCTGGATAGATTTGAGCTCCCCGCATGTGGTCGAAAGCATCCGCGAACTGCAGGCCAGCCGGAACGGGAAGCACCTGGTCGGAATCCGGCACCATGTTTATGACGAGCCCGATCCCAGGTGGCTGCTGCGGGACGACGTACTGCGTGGCCTGGAAGCGGTCGGCCAGGCTGGTCTTTCCTACGATCTTAACGTCCGAACGCGCGAACTGCCGGCGGCGTACGAGGCGGCTCTCCGGTTGCCTGCCACGCGCTTCGTCATAGATCACATCGCCAAGCCGCCCATCAAGGCGGGCGCACTCGATCCATGGGACAGGGCGCTCGCAGCGTTTAGCGATCTCGGCAACGTCTTCTGCAAGCTCTCCGGCATGGTGACAGAGGCGAACTGGACCGCGTGGACGCCGGACAACCTGGTTCCATACGTCGAGCGGGTGGTGGGTTGGTTTGGTACCGATCGCCTCATGTTTGGTTCGGATTGGCCGGTATGCTTGCTTGCTGCCTCGTACCAGCAGGTCGTCGATGCCTGTCAGTATGCGCTCGGAAGCTTGTCGACCGAAGCGCGCCGCAAGGTCATGGGCGAGAATGCTATCCGGTTCTACCAACCGGACCAGATGGAGTCGCTGTCTCGCGAGGGCTGAGGTTCGGCACCCTCCGCGGTTCGCACTATCGGTATTTGTCGATCTCACGCGGCATGACGCGGGCGAGCACCTCAGCCAGGTGCACCGCAAATCGTGCGGCTCCGGCGCCATCGATGACGCGGTGATCGTACGAGACAGAAAGAGGCAGCATGAGCCGTGGCACGAACTCGCTCCCGTTCCAGATGGGCTTCATGGCGGCGCGTGTGACGCCAAGGATCGCGACCTCCGGTGCGTTGATGATCGGGGTGAAACTGGTACCGCCGATACCTCCTAGACTCGATATCGTAAACGTCCCCCCGGCCAGGTCTTCGCGGAGGAGCTTGCGCTCGCGCGCCTTGGCCGCCAGGTCCGCAAGCTCTCGCGCGACGGCGAAGGGGTCCTTGCCGCCGGCCTCCTTGATCACGGGTACAACCAGGCCGTAGGGAGTGTCGGCGGCAAAGCCGATGTTATAGTAACGTTTGAGCACTAACTCATCCCCGTCGAGCGAGGCATTGAACTCCGGGAACTCCTTGAGCGTTTCAAAACTTGCAAGAACGAGGAAGGCGAGCATCGTGAGCTTGACACCCTCGTGCGAGCGTTCCTCGTTGAGCTGCCTCCGCAGGGCATCGAGTTCAGTGATGTCGGCTTCTTCGTCGTGGCTGACGTGCGGGATCATCACCCAATTGCGGGCCAGGTTGCGCGCCACAACTTGTTTGATCCGTGGCCGCTTGATTCGCTCGACAGGACCATAGTTCTCGAAGTCGATCGACGGCCACGGTGCCAGGTCGAGAAGCGGTTGTTGGTCCATAAATCACTCCGGGATGGGCTCGCCCTGCTCGCCCACGTAGGCAATGGTAGTCCCCGCCTGGACCGTCTCGCCTGCGGGGACCAGAATCTTCAGCACGACTCCTTCGGCGGCGCTCTCGACCTCGAGCTGCGCCTTGTCCGTCTCCACCAAGAGGAGGGGCTGTCCGAGCTCGACCAGTTCACCCTCGGCCACGAGCCACTCGTCAATGTGCAGTTCGTCCGATGTCTCACCGAGCGCTGGCATCACGATTGCTTCAGCCACAGATTTCCTCCACCTTTCGTCTGCTACAGTCCGGACCGAGAGAAGGTGCTGAGCACGGCGGCGCGAAGCTCCTCCTTGGATGGCAAGACGGCGGCTTCCAAGCCCGGTGCGAATGGCATCGGCACGTCGAGGCTTGTCACGCGCTTGACGGGCGCCGCCAACTCTCCATGGAGCTCCGCGGAGGCCCGGGCAGCAAGTTCAGCGCCCCAACCGCCGGTGAGTGGCGCCTCGTGGGCGATCACGAGCCGCCGCGTGCGTCCCACGCCGGCGAGGATCCCCGCCCAGTCGAACGGCGCAAGCCAAACCGGATCGATCACCTCGCACTCAATGCCCTCAGCGGCGAGCTCCTGCGCGAGCTCAAGCGCCGCATACAGCTGCAGAAAGGTCGCCACGATCGTTACGTCGCTACCTTTGCGTCTGATCCGTGCCTGCCCGATCGGCAGAGCATACTGTTCAGCCGGAACGAAGGTCCGGGTGTCGATCGAGCCCGCCTCCTTGCGTCGCTTTGAGCCGTAGAGAAGCTTGTGCTCAAAGACAAGCACCGGGTCCGGATCTCGCAACGCCGCCGTGATCGCACCCTTGGCCGTATAGGCGTCGGAGATACAGAGGACTTTGAGACCGGGAATGTGCATGAACAAGCTCTCCGGACACTGCGTGTGCTGAGCCCCGCGCTGGGAGGCGCCAACCGGGGAGCGTAGCACCATCGGCACCGCAATCTTGCCGTTTGACATGGCACGGAGCTTGGCCGCTTCATTTGCGACCTCGTCCATGGCCTCAAAGATGAAGTCGGCGTACTGCAGGTCGGGCAAGGTTCGCAGGCCGGTGATCGCGGCTCCGATCGCGGTGCCCACCAGGGCCTTCTCGCTGATCGGTGTGTCGATCACGCGATCGCGGCCGAACTCCTCCGAAAGCCCCAGATAGACGCCGAAGGCACCGCCCCAGCCGCCGGGCACGCCGATGTCCTCGCCGAGCAACACCACCGTCGGATCGGCAGCCATCTCCTGGCTGATGCCTTCTCTGAGCGCCTCCACGATCGAGAGGTTGCGATCGTCGGACCCATCGGGCAGCGGCTGCCCGATGGGCACCGGGATAGGTGGGGCGGCGAACACTACCTCGGGCGCGGCAGCCGATTCCGGGGCAGGTAGCGGCGCATTCTGCGCAAAGAGCAGTGCCGCCTTCACGGTATCCTTGGCGCGTTGGATGGCCGCATCCACTTCCTCCTGGGCGGCGAGCCCGGCGGCGACCAGCCGCTCGCTGAAGGTTTTCGTCGGGTCACGCCTCTGCCACTCCGCCTCCTCCTCCTTGGTGCGATAGCCACGGGCATCGCTGCGGCTGTGACCGACATAGCGGTACGTCAGGCATTCAATGAGGGTCGGGCCTCCGCCGCCACGGGCGCGATCCACCGCGCGGCGGGCGGCCGCGCACACCGCGAGTACGTCCATGCCGTCGACCCGCTCGGAGGGGATGCCGTACGCCGCCCCGCGCGAGGCAATGTTGGTGTTACGGGTCGTCTCGTGAAATGGAATAGAGGCGCTATACAGGTTATTCTCGCAGACGAAGACCACGGGAAGGTTCATGATGGCAGCCATATTGACGCCCTCATGGAAGGCGCCTTCGTTCACCGCACCGTCGCCGAAGAAGCACGCCACCACGGCATCGCGACCGGAGCGGACCAGTCCCAGGGCCAGTCCAGGAGCGATTGTAATGCCTCCACCGACGATGGCAATAGAGGGAAGCATGCCCACTGCGGGATCACCCAGGTGCATGGAGCCGCCCCGACCCCCGAGGCAACCGGGAGCGCGTCCGTAGATCTCTGCCATGGCGACCTTCGGATCCATTCCCTTCGCCAGGGCGTGCCCATGCGGACGATGGGTGGATGTAATCCAGTCATCCCGACGCAGGATGGAGCAGACGCCCACTGCAACCGCCTCCTGCCCCTGGTACTGGTGCAGAGTCCCGGGAACTTCACCCTGCAGGAAGCGCAGGTACGCCGTCTGCTCGAACTGACGGATGAGGATCAGCTGCTCGAGCAGTCGCAGCGCTTCGTCCTTGTCTACCTCTTGGAGCGCGGCGAACCCTTGGACGCCAGCCGCCATTTCCTGCTTGATCACCCCGGTCATCGCCGTCCTGCCTTCCCTGCCGACCCGAAAATCTGTATGTACCGACGCACCTCGTCGGTGAGCGCGCTGGCGCCACACGCCATGACGTCCCCCGGAAGCCGCGAGCCGTAGGCAAGGTTGGGATCGCCGCCATCCCGAGCGAGCGCCTCCTGGAGACCTCGGCCGAACACGTGCTTGAGGCGAGTGCCCACGTTCACCTTGGCGATGCCGGCGGCGATCGCGGCCTGGATCTGGTCTGGGGGGACTCCCGAGCCCCCGTGCAGAACCAGCTGGACGTCCACGGCAGCCGCAACCTCCCGAATCAGGTCCACCTCAATCGTCGGCGTGTAAGCCCCGGTGACGAAGTGAACGCTTCCGGCGGCCACCGCAAGGCAGTCCACGCCGGTCTGCCGGACGAATTCGACGGCCTGCTCGACATCGGTCAGTTCGCTGCCTTCGCTATGGAGGACCCCTTCCCGCATCTCAGGCAGTCCGTCCACCTCTCCTTCCACGGCCACTCCCAGCGCGTGAGCGGCGGCAGTCAGCGCAGCGGTATCGGCAACGGCCCGGTCCCACGGCAAGCTCTGAGTGACCATCATCACGGCGTTGTAACCGGCGCAGAGGGAGCTTACCGTCTCTTCGAAGCTGTCCCCTTCGTTAAAGAGGACCGCAGTCGGCACCGTCGCCCGCCGTGCCAGGGCATTGGCGGCAGCGCCGTAGAGGGCGATGCCCCGCTCACGCAACCACCGATGATTGGACGTGAGGCCACCGATGCCAATGATCACCGGAGAGCGCTCAGCCTCAGCCGCATCGACCACAGCCTCCAGACTGTAGATATCCCACGACTCGAAGTAGCCAACCGCATAGTGATTCCTGCGCGCGTGCTCGAGCAGCTCGGGTAAGGGAGCCAGACTCACACCGCCTGCCCCTCTGGCGTCACCTCTTCCCTCCCTGTCGCCAACTCTCCCCACCCTGCCGCGACCTCTTCCGAGTCTGGAGCTGACAGTGCGGGATCTTCGCTTCCTGCCAGCGCGGCCACCGGCTTGCGTAGGGACAGATACACCTCCTGGAAGACCGCGAACCCGGCCCGGTATAGCTCGACCGTCCTTGGGTCCGGCTTCAGCTCCTCGCCCACCTCGCAAAATTGCTTCGCTACATGGAAGCCGGGAAAGACTCCGCACCCGACACCGGCAAGGATGGCATCGCCGAGGGCAGCCCCGCCACCCTTGATGAGGTTTGCGGTGCGAACCTCCAGCACGTCGGTCACGACCCGCCGCCAGAACGCGCTCTTCGCCCCACCCTCGTTGAATACCAACGGCTCTCGTATGACGATGTGACCCTCGCGAAGCACGTCCAGGGCCCAGCGCATGGCGTAGGCGACGCCTTCCAGCATCGCCCGTATCAGGTGTCCCCGGCCGTGATGGAGCGACATTCCTACGTAGGCCGCCCTCGCCGAGCTGTCCCACAGCGGGGTCCGTTCGCCCATGAAGTAGGGAAGCGCGAGCAGTCCCTCTGAGCCCGCTGGCACGCCACTCGCCTGCAATGTCAGCAAATCGTATACGTTCACGTCCAGTGTGGAGGCCGTTGAGCGCTCGATGCCGCCAATCACATCGCGAAGGTAGCGTAGTGCTTGACCACCCGTCATCGTTACTGCCACCGCCGAGTACATTCGCCGGACGTCAGTCGTGTACGGAATGTTGACGACCTGCCTGCCCGCCAGCGAGGCAATGAAGTTCGTCTGGTCGTGCACGACGCCAATCACCCCACACGTCCCCAGGTTCAACTGAAAGTCGCCGGGCTCTACCGCCCCGCCCGCGATCCACGCCGCATTACAGTCAACTTGTCCTCCAACCACCGCGCAGGTCGAGGGTATACCGAGCAACGACGCTGCCTCCGGCAGCACCGTGCCCACCACTTCGGCGCAGTCGACCAGCTCCGGCAGCCTGTCAGCGCCGATGCCAATCTGGTCAAGTACCCGATGATCGAATTCGCAGCGGTGAATGTCGTAGGCAACCCCAAAGAAAGCGGCGGCGCTCCGGTTGAGGGTGGCTCTGCCGGTCAGCTTCAACGCGACGAAACCGTCGACGGTGAGGCCAACCTTGGTGCGCTCAAACACGTCGAGTTCGTGCCTCTTCAGCCATAGCATGTTGACCAATGCCGGGTGGTCCTCGATCCGGTTGCCGGTCAGCTCCACCAACCTCTCGGCGCCGACCTTTGCCTTGATCTCCTCCACCTCCGAAACGGCTCGCCGGTCCATGAGGTTTATCGCTCTCGCCACCGGCTCGCCGCGTTCGTCGACCATTACCAACGACGGCAGAGCACAGGAGAGGCCGATGGCCACGATGTCCGCACTCCTGCTCCCGATGGCCCGCACCGAGTCGCGAACCAGGCGGACACAGGCCTCCCAATAGCGCGTGGCGTCGTGCTCTGAGTACCCGGGACGGTCGTGGTACTGAGGGTACTCCTCGTACGCATGGTGCAGCACTTCCCCCCGGTCAGAAAGGACGCATACCTTCGCGCCTCCCGTTCCATAGTCCAACCCGATCAAGATGGCCCTACTCATCGCGAACCCTCTTCTCTCATTGACCAGCAGAGCAAACCGTGCACCACCAGATCCAGGCGGGCATCAGCCGGAGCTGTCAAGCACGGAAAACTCCGACAGCTTGTACCACTCGGTTCCCGGCACTTCGACGTTGACGATGTCCGGGGTGCTGGCCAACATTGTGGGCATGTCGATTGTATTCTTCTTGAAATGTTCGGTCTTCACGTGCTCTGCGCCGGCCTCCGCGTCACGGAATGCTTCGAGCAAGACAAACTGATTTGGATTCTCTACGCTCCTCGACCACTCGAACCATAAGTTGCCCGGTTCCTGCCGTGTCGCCTGTGTGAAGCTGCTAACGCGTTCCAGCCACTGGTCGCTGTACTCGGGACGAACCGTGAACTTTACAACTATGAAGATCATGAGAAAGCCTCCTTGCTGGAAAATTGGGCGACTCCGCCGGTCCTACTCCATGTTCAGCACCGGGTGCGGTCGGTATAGCTCCTCGAGGCGGCGAGTCTCCTCTGCTGTCAGCTGCACATCGACCGCGGCTACGGCGTCCTCGAGGTGGCGCGGCTTGGTGGCTCCCACGATGGGACTGGTCACGCCCGGCTGCGCCAGAAGCCAGGCCAGCGCCACCTGCGCTCGGCCAATCCCCCGCTGCTCGGCAATCTCCCCCACACGGTCGACGATCGCCCGGTCGTCCTCATGGTAAAGCGTTCGCGCGAACTCATCCAGTTCGTCGCGCACCGTCCTCTGGCCCCATGGCCTCGCGAGCCAGCCCTGAGCGAGCGGACTCCAGGGGATGATGCCGATGCCCTGATCGCGGCACAGCGGGTTCATCTCCCGTTCCTCCTCGCGATACAGGAGGTTGTAGAAGTTCTGCATGCTCACAAAACGGGTCCAGCCGTGCAGGTCGGCAAGATAGAGCATCGTGGCAAACTGCCAGGCGTACATCGAGGAGGCGCCAAGGTAGCGGGCCTTGCCCGCCTTGACCACATCGTGCAACGCTTCCAGCGTCTCCTCGGGCGGCGTATTCGGGTCATAGCGGTGGATCTGGTAGAGGTCCACGTAGTCGGTGCCCAGCCGCTGCAGGCTATGATCGATCTCGCTCATGATGGCCT
>Ga0102924_1005636_pt1 | contig 12050 bp, 12 predicted proteins | sample PaiPotPPM11metaG_FD_80116 | JGI IMG/M metagenome (GOLD analysis project Ga0102924, IMG submission 80116) | Iron sulfur acid spring bacterial and archeal communities from Banff, Canada, to study Microbial Dark Matter (Phase II) - Paint Pots PPM... ... | reverse complement strand
GTCATCGCTCCCCGAGCCGGTCTGGATGCCAGCCGCGCGGCCGTCAGCGACAGCGCCAGCGCTGCCGCGTCGGTCAGCATGTGGGCGGCGTCGGACAGCAGCGCGAGCGAGGACGCCAGCACCCCTGCCACGACCTCGCCGGCCATGAACCCGCCGATCAGCGCCAGCGCCAGCTTGAGCGCGCGGCGATCGGCTTCGCGCCCGTGGATGTGGGGCATCAGTTGGACGAAGGGTCCGCAGGCATCCGCGCAACAAGCGCATAGCTGCCGCCCTTGCGTTTCAGCACCGCCGGCCACAGCTCGCGCGCCTCGGTCGAGAACGCGTCCCCTAGGCGTGCCGGCTCGAGGATCCAGTCGTCGCGTTCGAGCTCATCGTCGAGCTGACCCGGCCCCCAGCCGGCGTGTCCGACGAACGCACGCGACTCGAGCATGCCGGCGCCAAGCTCCCCTCCTGACGAGCCGGCGCCGACCACACCGACGTCGTCGAAAGCCATCAGCGCCGCGTCGCTCGGATCTTCGAACCGCGCGAGCACGATTACCGCAGACGGCTGCACTGGGCCACCGATGAACAAGAGCTCCTCGGCATCGACCAGCTCATCGAGCTCCGATGAGGCATCGGCGACAGTCGTCTCCGACGGGCGGTTGAGCACCAGCCCCAGCGCACCCTCCTCGGAGTGCTCGACGACGAGCACGACGGTCCTCCAGAAGTTAGGGTCGAGCAGCCCGGGGCCGGCGATCAGAAGCTGTCCGCGGACCGACTCCACCTAGGTGCACCCGAGGTCGACGTGGCGCAGGGCTTTGGCGATCACCGGCGTGATGTCATACACGTCGCGCGCGGCGGGCAGCTGCGGACGCGCCTGGGCTCCGTAGTCGAACAGGTCCATCGTCATGCTGAACGTGACGTGGGCGCGCGACACGCACTCTCCGAGGGTCAGGCTTATCCGGCGCACGAGGCCGTTTGGGTCGATCCACGTATCAACCGGCAGGGTATGGCCACCGAGCGCGGCCTCGAGCGTCTTGATGCTGCGCCTGACGCTCTGTCGGTCGCCGGCCGCCACCAGATCGGGGTACCGGTTGAGGTCGACCGTCGCGCGATAGTGCGCGACCGGCACGCCCCGGATCGTCTGGATGCCCTTGCTGCTGGTCTCCGAGCTGACGGCTCGCAGGTAGTCGATGAATTGGGTCGGGTCGCTCGTGGTTGTCAGCGAGGTGATGCCGACCGCGGCGCGCGCGCGGCTCAGATCGAGCTTGAGCCACTGCTTGCCGCCTGAGAGCCTGACGCCGTTGGGGAATGCCGAGGCTCCCACGTATACGGTTCGCGCCGCGACGAGCTCAGGGATGCGCAGCGGGTTGCCTCCTGCGCCGGCGATCGTCGTGAACTGGGCGATGTTGTCGGCTCGGTCGAAGCTCCCGTCGAGCGCCACGGCAGTTTCGCCGCCCGCGCGGCCAGCGAGTGTGATCAACGCAGCGATCCGGTAGCCGGCGGCGCTGGCAGTGTTGGCCGCAGCCCGCGCGACGACGCCCGTGTTTGGGCTGGAGCCGCCGCAGCCTCCGAGGACGAGCAGAAGCGTGGCGATTGCGAGCGTCCGCCTCACGGCGGGGATGCTAGCCGTCAGAGTCCCAGCGACCGCCCCAGGATCTCCTTCATGATCTCGTCGGTGCCGCCGCCGATCGGACCGAGGCGCGCATCGCGCGCGGCTCGCTCGATTTCGTACTCCGCCATATACCCGTTGCCGCCGTGGATCTGAAGGCACGCGTCCATGACGTCGAACGCGGTCCGCTGCGTCTGGAGCTTGGCGATCGTGACCTCCCGTACGGCGTCGGTGCCCGCCAGATAGAGGCGTAGCGCGTGGTAGGTCACGTCGCGGCCGGCTTCGATCAGCGTCGCGATCTCGGCGAGCTTGTGGCGGATGACCTGGTGTTTGCCGATCGGCCGGCCGAACGCCTCGCGCTCGAGCGCGTACTTCAGCGTCTTCTCAAATGCAACCTGCATGCCGCCGACCGCACCGAGCGCCATCAACAGCCGCTCCCACTGAAAGTTGGCCATGATCAGGTAGAAGCCCTGGTTCTCCTCGCCGAGCAGATTCTCTTCGGGCACGAACACATCATCGAACGTGATCGAGGCGGTGTCGGACGCGTGCCAGCCGAGCTTCTCAAGCGCGCTCGACTCGACGCCCGGACTGCGGTCGATGATCAGAAACGACAGGCCGCGGTGGCCGCCCTCGAGACTCGTCTTCACGGCGGTGATGAGCGCGTCGGCACGGACGCCGCCAGTGATGAACATCTTCGCGCCGTTGACGACGTAGCCGCCGTCCACGCGCTGCGCAGCCGTCCGGATCGACGCCACGTCTGAGCCCGCGTCCGGCTCGGTGATCGCCAGCGCGGCGATCTTTTCACCCTTGATCCCGGGCACCAGGTAGCGCTGCTTTTGTTCCTCGGTGCCGAACTTCCAGATCGGCGGCAGCGCGATCCCGATGTGTGCGCCGATCCCAGCCGCCAGGCCGCCCGACCCGCAGCGGGCGAGCTCTTCCGCCAGGACGGCGTCTGCGACTACGTCGCCGTCGCCTCCGTACTCGGTGGGGAACTTCAGTCCGAGGTAGCCGAGCTCCGCCATGCGGGTGAAGACGTCGTTCGGAAACCAGCGCGCCTCCTCCCACTCGGTCGCGTGGGGGTAAAGCTCCGATTCGACGAAGCGCCTGACCGCCTGGCGGAATTGCTCGTGCTCTGCGCTGAAGGGCGGGAGGGGCGTCGCCATCAGATCCACCCCAGCAACGGCCCGAACACAAGCCCGCCGACGAGGTCGAGCGCAGCCAGCCCGCCGACGATCTGGAGCTGGCGAGCACGGCTGGTCAGGTCGTACACCGTGAAGGACACCACGTAGAAAGTCAGGTAGCCGAGCACGACGATAACCGGGAAGGTGGTCACGTTCCACCAGCCGTAGTACCAATGGAACACGCCGTCGGCGTGCAACAAGAGCTCGACCCCGACCGACACCAGCGACAGCGCCAGCGCGATAGCCCAGCGGTTCGGAAGGCCCAGGATCCGCACGTGGCGATCGGCCGGCAACAACTTGACGAACACGATCCCGTTGATCGCGAAGAACAGCGAGATCTCGATCGTGAGCCCGATCAGGATCAGGAAGCTCGTGTTCCCGGTCACGGTCCACAGCGCGGCGTGACCGCCCCAGTGCAGCACGAGGGCGTTAGCGATCTCGTTGAACCAGTCCATCAGCCAGAAGGCGATGCCGGCCAGCACCACGTCCCATCGCGCGTGCTCGACCTCGACCGCGTACACGTACACGACCAGTGCCAGCAGCGTCACGGTCGACCAGTTGAACAGGTGCGGCGCGCGCAGCAGCCGCTCGGCCTGACAGGTGTAGGCGGGGATGTGAGGGCCGCAGCCCATCAGGCGCTAGAGCCCGTACGAGCGCCCGATCACGTCGAGCATGATCTCGTCGGTGCCAGCGCCGATCCGGTTCAGGCGCAGATCGCGCCACGAGCGCTCGGTCCCGTACTCCTTCATGTAGCCGTTGCCGCCGTGGATCTGGATGCACTCGTCGGCGACCTCGACCGAGATCCGTGCCGCGTACAGCTTCGCCATCGAGATCTCGCGCACCGGGTACTCGCCGTTCTGGAACCGCCACGCGGTTGTGTAGACCATCTGTCGCGCCGTCTCGATCTTGGTTGCCATCTCGGCGAACTTGTGCCGGATCACCTGGAAGTGGCCGATTGAGCGGCCGAACGCGGTTCGCTCCTGGGCGTACTGAAGCGTGCGGTCGAAAACGTGCTGCGCGCCCGCCACGCAGCCGGCCGCGCCGATCAGGCGCTCGCCCTGGAGCTCCCACATGATGTGGTAGAAGCCCTTGCCGACCTCCCCAAGCACGGCCGAAGCCGGTACGCGAACGTCCTGGAACGCGAGCAGGGCCGTGTCAGACGCGTGCATGCCGAGCTTTTCGAGCTTCTTCTCGCGGATTACCCCTGGCGAGTCCATCGGCACCAGGAACAACGTGAAGCCGTCGTAACCCGCGTCGGGGTCGGTCTTGGTCACGAGCACGATCGCGTGGGCGCGGTGCCCGTTGGTGATGAACGTCTTGGAGCCGTTGATCACGTACTCGTCGCCGTCGCGAACTGCACGCGTCTTGATCCCCGAGACGTCCGAGCCGGCATCTGGCTCGGTGATCCCGAGGCAGAGGATCTTCTCGCCCTTGATCGCCGGCACGGCCCAATCCTGCTTCTGCTCCTCGGTGCCGAACTTGAGGATCGGCGGCATCGCCATGTCCGTTTGGACCGCGAGTCCCATCGCGAGCCCACCGCAATGCGCGTGGACGATCTCTTCGGAGAGGACGAGGCTTGTGTAGTAGTCGCCGCCTTGGCCGCCGTACTGCTCGGGCTTGTCGAGCCCCAGAAAGCCCAGCTCGCCCATACGCTTGAAGACCCAGTCCGGGAACGTCTGCTCCTCCCACTCCTCCGAGTGGGGCTGGAGCTCCTTGATTACGAAGCGGCGGATCGATTCGCGCAGCTGCTCGTGCTCGTCCGTGAAGATGAAGTGCTTGCGCTGGTTTCCGAAGTCAGGCTTGAGTACGTCGGCGGTGGCAATCATGGTCCGAACCGTATCACCAAAGTAGACAGTAGGACTTCCTACTTTCTACTTTGGGGTACAGTAGCTCGAGCCGATGGCCTACCAGACCCTCCGCTACGAGGTCACCGACGCGATCGCGACGATCGCGCTCGACCAGCCGGACACGCGCAACGCCCTCTCCGATGAGCTGCTGAACGAGCTGATCCAAGCGTTCGAGGCGGCCCGCGATGACCCCGACGTCCGTTGCGTAGTGCTCACATCGACGCACGACAAGGTGTTCTCGAGCGGAGCCAACCTCGCCGGCTTTGCATCTGACGTGCCGCTGGTTCACAAGCATCTCGGCACCGAGCGCTTCCCGCGACTGTTTCGCCGGATCGGTGAGCTCGGCAAGCCGACGATCTGCGCCGCCAACGGGCACGTGCTGGCCGGCGCGCTCGGGATCGCGCTCGCGTGTGACCTGATCGTCGCGCGCGAGGGAGCACGGTTCGGCACGCCCGAGATCAACGTCGGCGCCTTCCCATTCATGATCATGGCGTTGATCTACCGAAACGTGCCGCGCAAGAAGACGACCGAGCTGCTGCTGCTCGGCGAGCAGATCTCGGCCGAGGAGGCCGAGCGGATCGGCATCGTCAACCGCGTCGTGTCCGCCGATGAATTCGATGGCGTCGTCCGCGATTGGGCGACGCAGCTGGCGTCGAAGTCGCCGGTGATCATGAAGCTGGGCAAGGACGCTCTCTTCCGCCAGCAGGACATGGCGTTCCTGGATGCACTCGACTATCTTCGCGCCCAGCTGACGCTCGCGCTCTCGACCGAGGACGTCGCCGAGGGTGTGAATGCTTTCTTCGAGAAGCGCGAACCTGTCTGGAAGGGGAGATGACCACTAGCACCGAGAGCCTCCTGCGCCCGCTCGCCGAGGACCTCGCCGCAAAACGCGAGCAGATCAAGCAGGGCGGTGGCGCAGAGAAGATCGAAAAGCAGCACGCCGCTGACAAGCTGACCGCTCGCGAGCGCCTTGATCTGCTGGTCGACCCCGGGACGTTCGTCGAGCTCGGCATCCACGGCCGTCCGCACTCCTCGCAGCGTGCGATGGAGGGTCGCGAGGCCCCGGCCGACGGCGTGGTCACCGGCTACGGCAAGGTGGACGGCAGGCTGGTGGCGGTCGCGGCGTACGACTTCACGGTGATGGCCGGCTCGATGGGGATGACCGGTGAGCTCAAGGTCTCGCGTCTGCGCGAGCTGGCGTTGACGAAGCGGATTCCGATGATCTGGCTGCTCGACTCGGCCGGCGCGCGGATCCAGGAGGCCGTCGGCTCGCTGTTTGCCGGCACCGGGCACCTCTTCCGCGAGGAGGTCGTCGCCTCCGGGGTCATCCCGCAGGTCGCCGCGCTGATGGGGCCGTGCGCGGCCGGCACCGCATACATCCCCGGCCTGGCCGACTTCGTGCCGATGGTCAAGGGGCGCGGCTCGATGGCGCTCGCCGGTCCGCACCTCGTCCGCGCAGCCGTCGGCGAGGACGTTACGCAGGAGGAGCTCGGCGGCTCCCGTGTCCACACCCGCAAGTCGGGCGTCGGGGACCTCGAGGTCGCCGACGACCCCGAGTGCATCGAGCGGATCAAGCAATACCTCTCGTATTTCCCATCGAACTGCGAGCAGGCGCCGCCGGTCCTGCCCCAAAGCGATCCAGTCGAGCGCGGAGACGAGGAACTCCTCGACGTCCTGCCGGAATCGAATCGCAAGCCGTACGACATGTACGGGGTGATCGAGCGGATCGTCGACGACGGCGTCTACTTCGACATGAAGCCCCAGTGGGCCAAAACGATCATCACCTGCCTGGCACGATTCGGCGGCAGGCCTGTCGGGATCGTCGCCAATCAGCCCAAGCAGCTCGGCGGCATCCTCGACAACGACTCGGCCGACAAGGCCGCGCGATTCATCAATCTCTGCAACGCGTTCTCGATCCCGCTCGTCTACCTCATGGACGTGCCAGGGTTCATGGTGGGCACGAAGGTGGAAGCCGACGGGATCATCCGTCACGGGGCCAAGATGCTCTACGCGACCGCCAACGCGACGGTCCCGAAGGTCACGGTGGTGTTGCGCAAGGCGTACGGCGCGGGCTACTACGTGATGTGCGGCAAGGCGTACGAGCCAGATCTGATCGTCGCCTGGCCGAGCGCCGAGATAAGCGTGATGGGGGCCGAAGGGGCGGTCGAGATCATCTTCCGCAAGCAGGTCGAAGCCGCCGATGACCCCGACGCCAAGCGCCAGGAGCTGATCGAGAACTTCCGCAAGATCATCGACGTCTACATCGCCGCCGGCCACGACATGATCGACGATGTGATCGACCCGCGTGAGACCCGGCAGACGATCTGCCGCGCGCTCGAGCTCGCGGCGTCGAAAAAGGTCGAGCGCCCGTGGAAAAGACACGGGGTGGTTCCGGTTTGAACCCGTGCGTCATCACGTCCGCGATCTCGGGCGCGATCGCCAACCGCGAGCAGTGCCCGGCGATTCCTTACACGCCCGATGAGTACGCCGCCGAGGCGCGGCGGATCGTCGACGAGGGCGGCGTCCACATCCACATCCACGCCCGCACGCCCGACGGCACGCCCTCCTACGAGGTTGCGGACTTCGTCGCGATTCGCGAGGCGATCGTCGGCGAGGTCGGAGACGCCGCGATCATCAACTTCTCGACTGGCACGATCGGGGTGCCGGTGCAGAAGCGAGTCGCATACCTGGAGGCGGGGCGGCCGGAGGTCGCCGCGCTCAACATGGGCTCGATGAACTACGCCAAGTACTCGCGGTCGCGCAGGGACTTCGTGTTCAAGTTCGTGTTCGCCAACCCGTTCGAGGAGATCATCGAGCTGCTCCAGGCGATGCGCCGGCTGAATATCAAGCCCGAGCACGAGTGCTTCGACCTCGGCCACGTCGGGTCGCTCGAGCCGCTCGTCGACATGGGCCTGCTGGAAGCGCCCCTCCACGCGGACTTCGTGATGGGCGTCGTGGGCGGCGTGCCGGCAAGCGCGCTGAACCTTGCGGCGATGGCGCGCAACATGACATCGGGCGACCACCACTGGGGCGTCATCGGGATCGGGCGCGACCAGTGGATGCTCGTCGCCGCCGCGCTGGCGCTCGGTGGCTCGATCCGCGTCGGGCTCGAGGACAACTTCTACCTCCCCGACGGGACGATGGCCCGCTCCAACGGCGAGCTGATCGCCAAGGCGCGCCAGATGTGCGAGGACGCGGGGCGGCGCCCCGCGACGGTCTCGGAGGCCCGCGAGCTCCTGGGGATCAAACAGCGTGAGCCTGCCGCTTGAAGGACTAACGGTGCTCGATCTCTCCCGGCTCTTGCCGGGCGGGTTCTGCTCGCTGATGCTGGCTGACTTTGGCGCCGACGTCATAAAGGTCGAGGACACAGGACCAGGCGACTACGTCCGCTGGGCGCCGCCGTATTACGAGGGTGCGAACGAGACCGCTCGGAGCGCGCTGTTCCTCGCGCTGAACCGCGGCAAGCGCTCGATCCGCGTCGACCTCAAGTCGTCGGAGGGAGTCGACGTGCTGCTTCGCCTGGCGCGTGATGCCGACGTGCTGCTGGAGTCCTTCCGCCCCGGTGTGCTCGACCGGCTCGGAGTCGGCTACGAGCGCCTGCGGAGCGAGAACCCCGGGCTCGTCTACTGCGCGATCTCAGGCTACGGGCAGGACGGGCCCTACACCGCTCGCTCGGGCCACGACATGAACTACCTGGGGCTGAACGGTTTGCTCGGGTTGACGGGCGAGGCCGATGGTCCCCCTGTCCAGTCGGCCGGGCAGATCGCGGACCTTGGCGGTGGGGCTCTGATGGCGGTGATCGGGATCCTGATCGCGCTGCACGAGCGCGAGCGGTCTGGCGAGGGGCAGCTCGTCGACTGCTCGATGTTCGATGGGGCGCTCTCGTGGCTTGCGATGGTCGCCGCCGAGGGGTTCGCGACGGGTCGGTTCGCGAAGCGCGGTGAACCACAGCTCGCGGGCGCGCTGACCTGCTACCGCCCGTACGCATGCAAGGACGGGCACGTGACGCTCGGCGCGCTGGAGCCCAAGTTCTGGGCGGCCTTCTGCCAGGGCGTCGGGCGCGAGGACCTTCTTAGCGGCGCGTTCGATCCGCCGGGGTCGGAAACGCACGAGGCCGTCTCGGAGATCTTCATGCAGCGCACCCGCGAGGAGTGGCGAACGTTCGCCTCGGCGCACGACTGTTGCCTCGAGCCCGTGCTCGACCTCGACGAGGCGTTGGACTCGGAGCTCGTGCGGGCTCGCGATATGGTCGCGGCGCTGGCGCAGCCTGGTGTCGAGCAGCCCGTCAAGCTGCTTGGCGTCCCGATCAAGCTCAGCCGCACCCCTGGCGATCCCGCGCGCGGGCCCGGGCCGGCCCTCGGCGAGCACAGTGATGCGGTGCTGACCGAGGCGGGGTTCACCGCTGAGGAGATCGCCGCGCTTCTCCGGTCTGGTGCGGTGGCCGGCGCCACCGGCTCCCCGCAGGGCTCATTCATGGGGGGCTAGGCATGCTCAAGATGTCAGAGCTCGCCGAGCGCTCCGGGGTGAGTGCCGGCACGATCAAGCACTACCTGCGCGAAGGGCTGCTTGGAAATGGGGCGGAGGTCAAGCGGACATCGCGCAACATGGCCTACTACCCGGAGGAGTTCGTCGAGCGACTGCGGCTGATCAAGCGCCTTCAGGAGGAGCGCTTCATGCCGTTGCGCGCGATCCGTGACGTGATCACCGAGGACCCGGATCGCGCCTCGCGTCTGATCGAGCTCGAGGACCGGATCCTCGGCCTCGCGATCAAGGCGCGCGAGACAGGGCGTGTCTCCCGAGCGAAGGTTCGCGCCGCATACGACGTCCCCCAGAACGTCCTCGACCGCCTCGAAAAGCTCGACATCCTGACTCCCAACGCGCGCGGGTATGACGCCGACGACGTCGCGGTCATCGAGGCGATCTCGCGCTTCCGGGCCGGCGGCTACGAGGAGGCGATCGGCTTCACCGTCTACGACACGCTCCGCTACCGGGAAGCGCTCGAGCCGCTGGTCGAGGAGGAAGTCCGGGTTCTACTGGACCGCTTGGCTGGAAAGGTCGACGTCGAGCGGGCCGTCGAGATCATCGCCTCAGGCACCGAGCCGCTGCGCGAGCTCGTCGGCGCGATGCACTCAAAGATGCTCGTCGCGGCGCTGCGCACGCAGCGTGGCGCGGCCTAGCGGTACAGCTCGTCGAAACGTTCCGCGTACTTCTCGTGGATGACGTTGCGCTTGACCTTCAGCGTCGGCGTCAGCTCACCCGTCTCATATGAGAGGTCGTGCTCGAGTATGAAGAACCTCTTGACCTGCCCGACCTGCGCGTAGTTTGCGTTTGCGTTGTCGAGCTCGGCCTGGACCAGCGCGACCACGTCGGGGTGCCGCGCCAGCGCTGGCATCGATGTGTCCTCGATCCCCCGAGCCGTGGCCCACGGGACGATCTCGTCCTCGTCGAGCGTGATCAGCATCGTCGGGAAAGGCCGCCGATCACCGTGCATGACGGCCTGTGAGACGTAGCGCGTCTGCTTGAGGTCGTTCTCGAGGTTGGCCGGCGTGAGGTTCTTCCCGCCTGCGGTGATGATGATGTCCTTCTTGCGGCCGGTGATGTACAGAAAGCCGTCGTCGTCAAGGCGGCCGAGGTCGCCCGTGTGCAACCAGCCGTCGAGGACCGCGCCGAACGACGCATCGTCGTTGTTGTAGTAGCCCTGGAAGATGTTGGCTCCCTTGAGCAATATTTCGCCGTCGTCGGCGATCCGGATCTCGACGCCGGGCAGCGCCGTTCCTACCGATCCGAAGCGGTGCTCGCCAGGACGCATCGCGGTTGCGGCGGTCGAGGTCTCCGTCATCCCGTAGCCCTCCATCACCGATACGCCGGCCGCATAGAAGAACTCCAGGATCTCCTTCGCGATTGGGGCCGCGCCCGTGACCGCCTCCCGAAGCCTGCCGCCGAACGCGGCGCGGACGTGTTTGAACAGGCGTTCGTCGGCCTGCTCGTAGGCCCCTCGAAGCTCGTCGGGAATCTCAGCGCCGGTGAACTCGAGCGCGCGCACCTCGAGCCCGATCTGGGTCGCTTTTGCGATCAGCTCGGGATCCGCCTGTGAGGTGACGAGCGTGTAGAGCTTCTCGAAGATCCGCGGCACGGATGGCAGGTAGGTGGGGTGCACCTCCGCGAGCTCGGGGATGATCTTGGCGGTGTCGCCACCCCAGTAGGCAATCGCGACGCCGCGGTCCGCGCTGCTCAGCATCAGCAGCAGAGCGAACGCGTGGGCCAGCGGCAGAAACAGGTAGATCAGTTCGTCAGAGCCGTCGCCGACGATCCCGCGCTCGGCGACCATGTCGAGCACCGAGCGGTAGTTGCCGTGGGTCAGGACGCAGCCCTTCGGCGGTCCCGTCGTGCCCGATGTGTAGATGAACGTATACGGATCGGCCTGCGTGACCTGCTCGATACGCGCGTCGAGCTCCGCCCGGTCCCGTGCGCGTCCGCGCACGCGGAGCTGGTCGGGCCCGCCGTCGATCACGATCACATCCCGCAGGTTCGGCAGCCGATCGCGGACCGACTCGATCTTCGCGACCTGGGAGGCGTCCTCGCAGACGATCGCCGCCGACTCTGAATTGCCCGCGACCCACGCACACTCATCCGGCGAGTTGGTGGGATAGATCGGCACGACTACGGCGCCGACGGCGCTGATCGCCAAGCTGCACCACGCCCACTCGACGCGCGTGGTGCACAGCATGCTGATCCGCTCGCCAGGCTCGATACCGAGATCGATCAGCCCGCGCCCGATCTCAGACACGATCTCGCCCACCTCCGCGAAGGTGATGTTGCGCCACTCGCCGGCGACCTTGTGCTTCTGCGCCACGCGGTCGCCGAACAGCTCGACGGAGCGGGGGAGCAGGTCCGCAATGGTCGCCGAGCCTGTGGTCCCGAGCGGCGTAGCAGTTGCCATCGCCGCGCATCGTGACACGATCGGCCGTCAGCGGCCGTGCGGCGACGGGCTCACCTGATGTGAAGGTTGATCCCCAGCAGCACCAGCGGCCACAGCACAACCGCCAGCACCGCCGAGACGACCAGCTTCAGCGTGTTCGCATGCGTGAAGTAGTGATGCGAGGCCGCGATCACGACGCCGATGATGATCCAGACGATCGTGACCAGCCCTGAGCCTCTGCGCGTCCCGATCATTGGCGTTCCTGCCGCCTCTCGCTGGCCTGCGTCAGCTCGTGGGCGATCACGGTTATCAGTCCAGTAGACAAGCGGTAATCAACCTCCCTCAGTCGGATCTGCGCGCCGCCTCAAAGCGGCGCGCACGGTCGTTTCTATGGGCTACCCGGCTGCGCGCGCCAGCTGGGTTGGCTGGACGGATGTTCGAGCCTCAGGCCGGATCCAAGGCGGCCGTTAGCGCGCCCAGGTCTGCCGAGCCGAACACGACGCGATTCCGCG
>Ga0102924_1005635_pt1 | contig 12053 bp, 10 predicted proteins | sample PaiPotPPM11metaG_FD_80116 | JGI IMG/M metagenome (GOLD analysis project Ga0102924, IMG submission 80116) | Iron sulfur acid spring bacterial and archeal communities from Banff, Canada, to study Microbial Dark Matter (Phase II) - Paint Pots PPM... ... | reverse complement strand
TTCAGTTCCAGTGTGTCCGTGCGCCCTCTCAGGCCGGATACCGATCTTCGCCTTGGTGGGCCGTTACCCCGCCAACTAGCTAATCAGCCGCGACCCCCTCTTCCAGCGGATTGCTCCTTTGATCGTCGCCCCTTTCGAAGCATCGATGTTATGCGGTATTAGCATCGGTTTCCCGATGTTATTCCACACTTGAAGGTAGGTTAGTCACGTGTTACTCACCCGGTCGCCACTTTACTCAGGGATTGCTCCCCTTTCTCGTTCGACTTGCATGTGTTAGGCACGCCGCCAGCGTTGATTCTGAGCCAGGATCAAACTCTCGTTTGAAACCTGATGCCTACCGACGGGTAGAAGGTAGGCTGCCATCGCCGGGCTCGAAAAGCCGGGATGGCGCCACCGTTCAGCCTTTTGCTTCTTGCGAAGAAAAAGTTCACGGTGGTCTATCTTGTGAGATCGCTCGGACTAATGCCCGAATTCGTTTCTCACGACTGGCACGTTCAACCTAGTTGTCAAAGACCGAATCGCGGTCCGCCAAGGCGGCGCGAATTCAGTCCAGGCGAATTCTATGGGGCAAGCCCACAGGTGCGAATCCGACTGTCCTCGAAACCTTACAAACATACCGTGCGGCGGAAAACCCTGTCAATGATCGCGTCCCACAGGATTTCCAGATGATTTCCACATTGGGAAGCGGGCCGGCGGTAGAGGAGCTGGCCGGCACTGTCGAGCTGCGCTCGACCGGACAGCCGAGGGCGGCTCTCCCCACATGTGCCTTGGAGCTCAAAAGAGCACGCGACGGTATGCGTCTTCCGCGATTGCGGCGCGATTGTTGGCGCACGGCAGGGCGGAAGACTCAAAATTGAGAAAAGAACTCTTGGAGGTCCTTGCTTTGAAGGTACCCTTCGCAGCGACCGCACGCCTGTGGGCGAAACTCAGGTGCTTCGAATGAAGCCCCGTGGCCGGGACGATTGAGGGCGAAACCGCTCTCTAGAAACTTAGATGCCGGACGGCGACGAGAGTTGCGACAAAATCGCCCGGCTAGCCACACATCTGCTCTCGGTGGATTGTTTATAGCAGATGGATGGGTGGGAACGCAAGGGAAAGTTTATAAGATTGGTTCGGGGGGCATGGAAAGCAGGTCTCACCGCCACGTGCCGATTCGGAGTGACATCCTGAGTTCAGGATCTTACGGGAATTCGAGGGTTACGAATTTGGCGGGCTTGGCGCCGGTGTTGGTGATGGTGTGAGAGTAGTTGCCGGGGAGCCACTTGGAGTCGCCGGATTTGAAGTGACCGGGCACGGGACCCTGGCCGAGGACGTCGCTGCGGACGTCCTGATCGTTGACCGCGACCAGGAGGTGCGGGCCGGTGTGATGGTGCACGGGGACGATGCCGCCGGGCTGGAGTTCGAACTCGGTGACGCGGATGCCGTCTTTGACGAAGAGAATTTGTTTGGTGCCGTTGGGCAGGACTTCGAGGCCGCGGTCCGCGTCCCAGTGAGGGGTGGAATTGCGGAGCGAGTCGTCTTCGAGGATTTCGATGGTCACGTTGCGGAAGGGCTCGGCGCCGAGATCGCGGACTGAATGGATTAATGGGGCGGGAGTGAAGCGGGTATCGCCTTCGGTGAATTTGACGGTGACGGAAGGCTTGTCTTTGACGTGGTTGGCGATTTCGGCGGGGGCGAGGGTGATGGCGAAATAGTCGTGGTGGTGCCAGTGGGTGAGGGTTTCAGTGTTGGGATCGACTTCGACATTGAAGACGCGAACGGATTTGTTTTCGAAGGCGAGGTGGTGGTGAGGTTCGGCGGTGATTTCGACTTCGGGGGCGGATTGGGCGAAGAGAACGGTGGACAGAAAGATTATGGCGGGGAGTTTCATGCGGGGATTGTATCAGGGGCGCCTCGCTGTGCTCGGCGGGACAGCCGAGGCGGGCTGTCCCCACATGGGCGGGGGAGATCCCCAGGCGGAGTGGCGTTATTGGTGGCGGGTTAGGCGGATCCATTCTTCCATTTGGTCGAGATACTGGGCGAGGGCGCGGCGGCCGGCGGAGGTCAGGCGGTATTCGGTGCGGGGGACACGGCCTTCGAAAAATTTGAGGCAGGAAATGTAGTCGGCTTCTTCGAGTTTGCGGGCGTGGACGCTGAGGTTTCCGTCGGTAGTTTTGAGGATGCGTTTGAGGTCGGTGAAACTGAGGCTGGCATTGGTGGCGAGGGCGCTCACGATGCCGAGGCGCAGACGCTCGTGGATCAGGCGGTCGAGTTCGGGCAGGGGCAGCGCGCTCGGGGCGGGCTGGCGGACGGGGGCGGAGGGTTTCGCTTGCTTGCGGCGTTGGGGTAAGGCTCTAGCCACCGTGCCTCCGGGCGATGAGAAATCCGAAGAGGATGTGGATGCCGCCGAATCCGGCGGCGAGGAAGGCGTTGGACGAGATTGCAGTGACTCCGGCTGCGGGCGCAACGGTTGCGAGCGCGCCGACGGCCATGAAGCAGACGCCCATCACCGGGACGATGGCGACGGAGTAGAGGCCGCCGGTGATGATTCCCGCGCCGTAAAGGAGCAGCCAGGCGGGGGCGAGGGCGGAAGTGAGGCCGGCACGATAAAGCAGAAATGTAAGCAGCGCTGCGGCGATGAACGGCGGGAACAGGCCGAGGGCGACCTTGCGTCCGGGGCCGGTGAAGAGCGGGAGGCCGCGGCGGTTGGCTTTGCGGCGCGTGGAGATGAACGCGATTATGACGGCCAACAGAGCTTCGGCAAGCCAGACTTTGAGCCAGGCGGCGGAAGTGGATTGGCGGGCGGCGAGCCAGGCGGCGGCGAGGGCGGTGGAACCGAGGATGACTTGTCCCCAGCCGGGGACGGCGGTGAAGGAGGCGGAACGCTCCATAGTGTCGCGGATGAAGCGGAGATCGGCGGCGGGGTCGGGGATGGCGTCAGTTCGCGCGGCGAGCGGCCGCATGAGGCGGTGCGGGAGGCGCAGGCGGTGCTGGCGCGGGCTGGGCATAGGACTAGGCTAGCGGGTGGGCCGGACAGGTGTCAAGTAGTTTGCGGTGCAAAGTGGAGGCGGGCGCGCAGGTAATGACTGCGGGCATTCCCGCATTTTTCCGCAGGGTCAGAACCGGCATGCGGCACGCTCGCTTCGCTCGCGGGACAGCCGAGGCGCCTGTCCCCCCCGTGTGTCGTGTCTGCTCCGCGCTCCGGCGGGGTCCGGTCCATATGTACCATCGCGGGCGGGTATCCCCTCGTGCAACTGCACGGTGGGGGTGGGGAATCATAGTAGAATGCCTAGAAAGATTTTTGCCTGGCGGGCTTAGGTGCCGGGCGCTCCGGTTGAGATCTGCGATCCGATGGAAATCCTTATGAAGAAGACGGTTCTGATTGGCATTGGTGTGGTGTGCTTGTCTGGCCTGGCGGCGGGGCAGGTGGTAGAGGAGATTGTTGCGCGGGTGAACAACCAGATTATTACGCGGTCGGAGTTTCAGCGCAGCAAGGATCAGCTTCGCGACGAAGTGAAGCAGCAGGATGCGGCTGCGGCGGACAAAGTCTATGCCGAGCGCGAAAAGGATGTTTTGCGCGATCTGATCGATCAGCAGCTTTTGCTGGAAAAAGGCAAAGACCTGGGAATCACCGGGGATACGGACCTGATCAAGCAGCTCGACAAGATGCGCAAGGACATGAAGCTGGACACGATGGAGGATCTGGAAAAGGCAGCGACGGCGCAGGGGATTTCCTACGAGGATTTCAAGCAGAACATGCGCAACCAGATCATCACGCAGAAGGTGATTGGAGACCAGGTGGGATCGCACCTGAGCGTGAGCAAAGAGGCGGAGCAGAAGTTTTACGACGAGCATAAGAGTGAGATGGAGCAGCCGGAGTCGATCAAGCTGAGCGAAATTCTGGTTGCGCCCAAGAAGGCGGCGAGTGCAGCGGGGCCCAAGGCGGACGGTGCGGGCGATCCGCCGGCTGCGGGAACCGGCGCCGGCACTGAAGAGGCGGCGAAGAAAGCGGCGGACGAAGCCGCAGCGCTGGCGGCGGCCGAGGCCAAGGCGAACGATTTGCTCAAGCAGATTCGGGCGGGCGCGAGCTTTGAAGACATTGCGAAGAAAAATTCCGATGGTCCCTCGGCGGCGCAGGGCGGGGATTTGGGAGTTTTCAAGCGCGGGACTCTGGCGAAGGAACTCGAGGATCGAACGTTTGCCATGAAGGCGGGGGAAGTAACCGACGTGATCCGAACCAAGCAGGGATACGTCATCCTGAAAGTGGTGGGACACCAGATGGCGGGCATTCCTCCGTTTAAAGAGGTGGAAGCGCGGGTGCAGGACGCGCTGTATTACCAGCAGTTGCAGCCCGCGTTGCGAACCTTCTTAACCAAGCTGCGCGAGGAGGCGTACATCGACATCAAGACCGGGTATGTTGATTCGGGAGCCAGCCCGAACGAGACGAAGCCGGTGGAGACAACGGCGGCGAAGGAATCGGATGCGAAGAGATTGAAGAAGAAAAAGAAGCTTGGGGTGTTGTAGGGGGTGGGCGGGCGGCAGTTTTGCGAGACCCCTTTAACTGTTTGAGACGAATCGGTTTTGATCTGGCTTTGTTGGCGTATGAGCGGACAGCAGGTCCCTCCACTCCGCCGTCGCATTCGCTCCGGCTCCGGTCGGAATGACAAGTTTTGAAGGCAAGGCCTGGCGGCACGGCTGAAGCGCGGTTCATTATGGAAGCCGCTTACGCGGCGCTGAAGCGCCGCTCTTCCCCGGTAGTACATGCATTCCAGTTGTTCCGCTGTAGCACAGGCCTTCCTTTGTTCCGCTCGAGTTGCTTCACTCCACCTTGGAACTTCCGGTAGTGGTGCAGTTTGGCTTTCTTTAGGCTTTGCGCTCCAGGGTCAAGAGCATTTGACCGCAAAGGCCGCAGAGAAGTGCCGCGGAGGACGCGGAGAAGACCAAATTGCACCACTGCCGAAACTTCCGATTCCCTCCATTGCTTTGTGGTTCTGATTTACACTGAGGCAGTATGAAAGAGTTTTACATTGGCGACTGCACGCGGCATGAGAACAAGATTATTACTTCGTCTTTTGTCGTGGTGACGAAGCAGATCAAGCCCAAAAAGAGCGGCGAGCCATACCTAGCGCTGACTTTGGGCGACCGCAGCGGACACCTCGAAGCCAAGATGTGGGACAACGTGGAGGAAGTGCTCAACTCGTTTGAGCAGGACGACTTCCTCAAGGTGAAGGGGTTGATCAACAAGTACAAGAACCGCTTTCAACTCACCATACACAAGCTGCGCAAGCTGGGCGAACTGGAAATCGAGTTCGACGATTATCTTCCCAAGACCACGAAAAATATCGACGAACTGTGGCAGACGCTGGGCGATTTTGTGGCGACGTTTCAGGATCCGCATCTGAAGGGGCTGGTGCGGGCGTTTATGTCGGATCCGGATATTGCGGCGGCGTACCGCAGCGCGCCCGCGGCGAAGACGCTGCATCACGCTTACATTGGCGGGTTGCTGGATCATGTGGTGTCCCTGTTCAAGTCGTGCGACCTGGTGTGCAGGAATTATCCGCAGGTGAATCGCGATCTGCTGCTGACGGGAGTGTTTCTGCACGATGTCGGAAAAGTTCATGAGTTGACATACAACCGGTCGTTTTCCTACACCACGCGGGGGCAGTTGCTGGGGCACATGATCATTGAACTGGAGATGCTGCAGGCCAAGCTGGCGGCGGCGCCGGAGTTCCCGGCCGAGTTGAAGACGCTGCTGGAGCACCTGATCATCAGCCACCATGGCGAGTACGAGTATGGGTCGCCCAAGCTGCCGATGTTTCCGGAAGCGCTGATGCTGCATTACATGGACGATCTGGATTCGAAGATGGAGGCGATGCGGGCGCAGTTTGAGCGGGAGGCGGATCTGGAAAGCCCGTGGACGAGCTATAACGCTTCGCTGGGACGTCCGTTGTTGAACAGCGCAAAGTTTCTGGCGCCGAAGGCGGCCGGTTCGACCGGCGGCGGCGAAAAGGAATCGGAGGGAGAGCCGGCAGAAGCGGGCGAGGTTCATGAGGAGACGCCGATTTTGCCGGGTTTGAAGTAGGTGGGAGTTCCAGCTCGACTTCGCGTTTTTCCCCGCAGCTCAACCGAATTATCAGGCGCCTCCTTTTCCTTTTGTGGGTGTCGAAAATCAAAATCTCAACCACTGAGGACACGGAGTCATACTGGGTAAACCTTGCTCAGTCCTTTTGCTGGGGGATTTAAGATAGCTGCCATGCTTGACTTCAGCCGATTTGAAATTCTTACCTTCGATTGTTACGGCACGCTTATTGACTGGGAAGATGGGATATTAGGTTACCTGCGCCGTATTCTTGCGGAGCATGGAAAGAATGCGGATGATGCAACGCTGCTGCACCTGTACGGGGATTTCGAGGCGCGGGCGGAAAGGGGGCCCTATCAGAAATACCGGCAGGTGCTGGAAGCGGTGATGCGGCAGTTCGGAGAGCAGTTTGGATTTGAACCCACCGATCAGGAAGAGTGGTCTCTGGCAGAGTCGATAAGGGACTGGGAGCCGTGGCCGGATACGGTGAACGCGCTGCGCGAATTGAGGAAGCGGTTCCGGCTAGCGATTATTTCAAATATTGATGACGATATTTTCGCGGACACACGGCCGAAACTTGGAGTCGAGTTCGATCAGGTGATCACAGCGGAGCAGGCGCATGCTTATAAGCCGTCGCTGAAAATTTTCGAGCTGGCACTGAGCAAAATAGGGGTGCCGACACACCGGGTGCTGCACGTAGGGCAGAGCGTTTATCACGATGTGGTACCGGCGCAGTCGCTGGGGCTGGCAACGGTGTGGGTGAGCCGACCGTCGGCGCGCAGAGGGGTGGGCGCAGTGAAGGCGGCGGAGGGGAATCCGGATTTGACGGTCAGGAGTCTGGCGGAACTGGTGGAGATTATGGGGCGGCGATGAGTTCCAAGTTCTGAAACCACGAAGGGCACAAAGGTGCACTAAGGTTTTTCGAAGGGTTTCGGCCGCCACAACAAAGCCAAACTGGTCATGGGGGCGATTCAGAAGAGAGTTGTGAAAGTCCCCGTCAATTTCTAAAGTGATTCCCACCGGAGCCCATTTTCCGGGTCCGCAAAATTCGCCGCGCCATCGCTCACGACCTGGTCTTGTTCCGCCAGGGCGTGTGATTGTATCAACCCTGCGGGGTTGTCACGGGAAAAGCGCGCGAGGGTTTGGGCAGTATAAGAATGCGGTGGTGTCTTAGCCGGCCGTCACTTGCCTCGGCGCCGCCTCGCTTCGCTTGGCGCTCTACGCGAGCATCTCGGTGGGACAAATCGGGCGGCTGTCTCTACGTGAGCATCTTGGGCGTGTCTCAATTTGGCGCGGCAAAATTGGACGAGGCGCGCGCGCGGGTTGCGGCATCAGGTAGAATCGAGCATTTATGTTGCGCTACTTTACTGCCGGAGAATCGCACGGGGAGGCGCTGGTCGCTTTTCTATCGGGATTGCCGGCGGGGCTGAAGGTGGATCAGGCTTTTTTGGATCGCGAGTTGTGGCGGCGGCAGCAGGGTTACGGGCGCGGCGGAAGGATGAAGATTGAGCGGGACGCGGCGCATATTTTGTCGGGCGTGCGTCACGGGATGACGATCGGATCGCCCATTGCCGTGCAGTTGGAAAATCGCGACTGGAAGAACTGGCAGGAGGCGCTGCCGGTGGGCGAGGGAGATCGAGGGCGGCACAAGGCCGTGGCGTCTCCACGGCCGGGGCATGCCGATTTGGCGGGAGCCTTGAAATACAATTTTGCGGAGGCACGATATGTGCTGGAGAGAGCTTCGGCACGGGAGTCGGCGGCGCGCGTCGCGGTGGGAGCATTGGCCAAGATTTTTCTGCGGGAGTTGGGCATCGAAGTGCTCAGTCACGTGGTTGCGGTGGGGAGCGCGGCGGTGGAACAGGAGATTCGGTGGGAGCAGATTGAGGCGCTCAGCCATCAGGATGAGATTTTGTTGAGTTGCGCTGACGAAAAAATCGAGCAGCAGATGAAGGATGAAGTTAATAAGGTTTTGAAGAGCGGCGATTCTGTAGGGGGAGTGTTTGAAGTGGCAGCGCACGGGGTTCCGCCGGGGCTGGGTACGTATGCGCAGTGGGACGAGCGGCTGGACGGATTGCTGGCGGGAGCAGTGATGTCGCTGCAGGCGGTGAAGGCGGTGGAGATTGGATCAGGAATCGCGGCGGCGGCGGCGGCGGGATCGGCGGTACACGATGAGATCGGATACGACGGGCGCGGCGGGTTCACGCAGTTCAGCCGCAGCCGCAATAATGCGGGAGGAATCGAGGGCGGAGTTTCGAATGGCCAGGAGATTCGGGTGCGGGGCTACCTGAAGCCGATTTCGACGCTGCGGCGACCGCTGAAGTCGGTGGATTTCGCGACGCGGCAACCGGTGAGCGCGGCGTATGAACGATCGGATGTGTGCGTGGTTCCGGCGGCTGGGGTCGCGGGAGAGGCCATGGTGGCGCTTACGCTGGCGCGTTGTGCACTGGAAAAATTCGGAGGAGACTCCATGGGAGAGACGTTGCGCAACTTCCAGGGGTACTGCGCGCAACTTAAGAGCTATTGATGATTTATCCCATCGTAAAGTTCGGAAATCCGGTGCTTGAAAAGCCGGCCGAGAAGGTAACAGTCTTCGACGAAGAGCTGAAAAAGCTTGTGGAGGATATGTTCGAGTCGATGTATGCGGCGCGGGGAGTGGGGCTGGCGGCGCCGCAGATCGGGATTTCGCGGCGGATTGCGGTGGTGGATATCACCTTTAAGGAAGATCCGGATGCCAAGCTGGTGCTGATTAATCCTGAGATCATCCATAAAGAAGGGCGGCACTCGCAGAGCGAGGGCTGCCTGAGTATTCCCGATTTTCGGGAGAATGTGACGCGGCCCAACGTGGTCACGATACGCGCGCAGGATGAGAACGGGAAGATGTTCGAGAAGACGGGGGAAGAATTATTGGCGCGGGCGTTTCAGCACGAGACCGATCATTTGAATGGGAAACTTTATTTGAGCCACATCAGCGGGCTGAAGCGGGATTTGATCAAGCGGAAAATCAGGAAGCTGGTGAAGGCGGGAGAATGGTAGCGCGATTGAATCATTGAGTGATTGAGGCATTGACTCATTGGGCCATTGGGTTTTGATTATCGATGACTCGATGGCGCAATCGCTCAATGACTCAATCGTTTAATGGCTCAATGGCTCAATCTGGTTTTTTGCGGGACACCCCGGTTTGCTGTACCTGCGCTGGAAGCGCTGGTTGTGGCTGGGTTTCAGGTTCAGTTGGTGGTTACGCAGCCGGATCGGCCGAAGGGGCGCGGGCTGGAGCTGGTTGCTCCTCCGGTGAAGGAGCGCGCGTTGCAGTTTGGCCTGCCGATTGTTCAGCCAGAGCAGATCAAGAATAATGAAGAGTTCCGGGCGCAACTGGCGGCTTTGAAGCCGGACGCCATCATTGTGGTTGGGTACGGGCGCATTATCCCGCAATGGATGCTGGAACTTCCTCCCCTGGGCAACATCAATCTTCATGCATCGCTTTTGCCGAAGTACCGGGGCGCGGCGCCGATACAGTGGACGATTGCGCGCGGAGAGACGGTCACGGGCGTGAGCACCATGAAGATTGACGCGGGACTGGATACGGGCGACATTCTGCTGCAGCGGGAAATGGCAATCGCGCCCGACGACACTGCGGAAACTTTGGCGCCGAAGCTGGCGGCTGCGGGAGCGGATCTGACGGTGGAAACTTTGCGGGGGTTGCAGGGGGGGACGATTCGTCCGCGGGCACAAGACGATGCGCGCGCCACGCTGGCGCCGATTTTGAAAAAAGAAGATGGGCGGATTGATTTCTCGCGGGCGGCGGGCGAGATTGTGAATCGATTGCGCGGCTTTCAGCCCTGGCCGGGAGCTTATACGAACTTTCGCGGGAAGAATCTACAGGTGTGGCGGGCGGCGGCGTTAGAGCGGCAAATTGCACCGCGTGAACTGAAGTTGGAAGGCGAACGGGTACTGGTTGGTTGCGGAGAAGGAACTGCGATGGAACTCCAGGAAATTCAAGTTGAGGGTAAGAGGCGGATGCCGGCGGGTGATTTTGTCCGCGGGTATCGGGTGCGGGATGGGGAGAAGTTTGGTGGGTGAGAACACCTTGTTTTCTTCGAATCGTCGATACCCTATTGTCAGTTAAAGCTTTTTACCGCAGAGTTCGGTGAGAAATGCCGCTGAGTACGCTGAGAAATGCGGGTAGTAGCTGAATTCGCTGCGGAAATGCGTGCGCACTTTCTTGCGACGGCTGGTGTGGGTCATACTTTCCTGATTGAAATCAAAACCTTCAGCTTCGCGGCCTGCGGTTTCTGCGGCACGGGCGGCTGCGTTCGATATTTTGCTGCGGGTTGAGCGCGAGTCTTCCTACGCGGCGGAACTGCTGCGTTCCCGGACATACCAACGGCTGACAACTGTCGATCATGCGCTGGCCACAGAGCTCGTGATGGGCGTACTGCGCTGGCGTTCGCTGCTGGATACGGAAATTGGCGAACGGTCGGCGCAGGTGCTGGGCAAACTCGACCTGGAGGTGCTGACTGCGCTGCGGCTGGGGGTTTATCAAATTGGATGGTTGAGCCGGATTCCGGCGCGGGCGGCGATTGACGAGAGCGTGGAGCTGGTGAAGCGGGCGCGCAAGCGTTCGGCTGCGGGCTTTGTGAATGCCGTGCTGCGTAAAGTTGCGGGCGGAATGCGGCGCGTTGAGGCAGCTCGCGAGGTTGCGGTCAGTGACGGGACTGCAGAGACTTTGGCTGCTCACAGCGCGCATCCGCTGTGGCTGGTGGAGCGCTGGATCGCGACGTATGGAATGGACGCGGCGGCGGCGATTTGCTGGCACGATCAAGCGGTGCCGGTGACGGCGATCCGGCTGCGAAGTGCGGCGGCGGAAGAGGCTCTGCGCGCAGAGGGAATCGAACTGGCTGCCGGCGCGGTGATGGCTTCAGCGCGGCGGGTCTTGCGGGGAAATGTCGCTGCGACTGAGGCCTTCCGTGCGGGGATGTGCGGGATTCAGGATGAAGGATCGCAGCTGGTGGCGGCTCTGGTGGGGCGCGGGGAGCGGATTCTGGATTGTTGCGCTGCGCCGGGTGGAAAGACGCTGGCTATGAGGGATCGCAATTCGGGGGCGGAGATCGTAGCTGCTGAAATTCATCCCCACCGGGCTCGGATGCTGAAGGAAAATGTTAGCGCGCATGGGGACGGGACAACGAAGATAGGCGTGATCGCGGCGGATGCGCGCGGGCTGCCGTTTGCCGCTAATTTCGACCGGGTGCTGGCCGATGTGCCGTGCTCGGGCACGGGCACGCTGGCGCGCAATCCGGAGATCAAATGGAGGCTTACTTCGGATGATCTTCCCGATCTGAAAAACCTGCAGGTTGCGATTCTGAGGGCTGCCATGGAGCAGGTGACGGCTGGCGGGCGGGTGATTTATTCGACTTGTTCGCTGGAGAAGGAAGAGAACGAAGAGGTGGTCGAGCAGGCTTTGGCGGGAGGCGGGAGTTTTCGCGTGGTGGATTGTGGGAAGGAGCTGGATCGTTTGAGAGATGAAGGCCAATTGAGTTGGCGGGGTGCGGATCTGACGCGCGGTGCTTATTTGCGGACGTTGCCGGGATTGCATCCGTGCGATGGGTTTTTTGCCGGGGTTTTGGAGAGGATCGGATGAGGGAGTTACCGGATGGCGACGGACCCATGAATGCGACCTGGGCTTAAGCCCGTTCCAATTCTGGGATCTTTACGCGGCGCTTGAAGCGCCGCTCTTCCACGTTACTACATGCGTTCCCCATTTCTGCAAACTGGTTAAGCTGTAAGCTGCGGAGATGTCGTTGGCGAAAATCGGATAGTAGGATGGCGAAAGTAGTTGCCGTGGAAGCAAACAGCAGGTTCCTCCGCTGCGCCCTCGCTATCGCTCGGGCTCCGGTCGGAATGACAAGATAATTTCATCTTCCTCAACGGACTTCGAAGTTCACTACTGTTCCCACCAGAACTTTCTGGCCTGCGGGCGGGGACTGGACTAGTACTGTGC
>Ga0102924_1005632_pt1 | contig 12055 bp, 5 predicted proteins | sample PaiPotPPM11metaG_FD_80116 | JGI IMG/M metagenome (GOLD analysis project Ga0102924, IMG submission 80116) | Iron sulfur acid spring bacterial and archeal communities from Banff, Canada, to study Microbial Dark Matter (Phase II) - Paint Pots PPM... ... | reverse complement strand
GGCTGACCGCGGTCTCGAGCTGGGTGTCGCGGCCGGCCGCCCAGTCCTCGGGGGTGATGAGCACCTCGACGTCCGGGTCGACGCCATAGTTCTCGACGCCCCAGCCGCTGCCCTCCATCCAGAACGCGTACCGCGGCACCGTCACCCGGGTGCCGTCCACCAGCTCGTGGAAGTTGTCGATGCCGATGACGCCGCCCCAGGTCCTGGCGCCGACCACCGGGCCCAGGCCGAGGGTGCGGATGGCCTTGGTCACGATGTCGCCGTCCGAGCCGGCGAACTCGTCGGCCAGCGCGACCACCGGGCCGCGCGGTGCGTCCGTGGGGTAGCTCTCCGGGCGCAGGTACCGGCCCATGTCCCAGGCGATGACGCGGCGGGCTAGCTTCTCGATCACGAGCTGCGAGGTGTGCCCGCCGCGGTTGGCCCGGGCGTCGACGATGAGCCCGTCGAGGGCCATCTCGGCCCGCAGGTCGCGGTGGAAGTCGGCCCAGCCCTCGCTGACCATGTCGGGCACGTGCAGGTAGCCGATCCGGCCCTGGCCGAGCTCGCGGACCCGGGCCCGCCGGCTGGCCACCCAGTCCTGGTAGCGCAGCCGCCGCTCGTTGTCCAGCGGGACCACCACGACGCGCCGGGCCGGCCCGCCGGGGCTGGCCACGGTCAGTTCGACGGGCTTGCCGGCCGAGCCCGCCAGCAGCGGGCCGGGGCCGTCGGCGGCCACCGGGCGGCCGTCGACGGCCAGCAGCCGGTCGCCGGGCCGGACCTGGACGCCGGGCGCGCTGAGCGGGGACCGGGCCCGCGGGTCGGACGACTCGCCCGGCACCACGCGGCGCACGACCCAGTGGTCGCCGTCGCGGGCCAGGTCGGCGCCGAGCAGGCCGACCGCGGTGCTGGCCCCTGGCCCGTCCTCACGGGGGGCCGGGATGACGTAGGCGTGCGAGGTGCCCAGCTCGCCCAGGGTCTCGTAGAGGACGTCGGCGAACTCCTCGGCGCTGGCCACCTGGTCCAGCCGGGGCCGGTACTGGGCCAGCGCGGCGTCCCAGTCCACGCCGGCCAGGTCCGGGACCCAGAAGTCGTGCCGGACCAGCCGCCCGGCCTCGGCGAACGCGTGCTCCCAGAGGGCGGCGGGCTCGGCCAGGAACCGGGCCCGCGAGCCGTCCACCTTGACCCGGTCGTCGGGGTTGTCAGAGTCGGCCTTGTGGCCGGCTGGCAGCACGGTCAGGCTGTCGTCGTCGCTGACCACCAGCCGGGTGCCGTCGCCGCTGGTCTCGAACCAGTCGACGTCCTCCTCCAGCACGGTGACGGACTGCCGGGCGAAGTCGAATCGCTGCAGCGCGGGCCGGGGGCCGCTGTCGCCGGGCCGGGCCCCGCCCTCCCCCAGCCCGCCGGTCAGCGGCTCGCACAGCCAGGCCAGGCCGCCCTTGACCGCGCGCAGCGAGGAGTACCGGGACTCGGGCACGGGCACCGTGGCGATCCGGTCGGCCAGGCCGTCGAGGTCCACGGTGACCGGGGCCGGTGCCTTACGGCCCTTGGCCGCCCCGTCGGCCTTATCGTCCTTCTCGTCCTGGCCAGAGTCGCTCCCGCCCGCCCCGTCTCCGTCGTCGGCGCCGTCGCCGAAGCTGCGGCCCCCCGGCTCCGGGCCGAACGGCGACAGCGTGGCCGCGGCCAGCGGGATCAGGTACGGCCGCGCTCCGAACGGGAAGGACAGGTCGAAGACGTGCGCGTCGTAGACCGGGTCGAAGCTGCGCTTGGACAGGAAGGCCAGGTACTTGCCGTCCAGGGTGAACACCGGCTCGGTGTCGGTGAACCGCCCGTCGGTGACGTCGGTCACCGGGGCCTGGGGCCCGTCGGCGACCCGGGCCAGCCGCAGCCGGCGCAGCGGGTGGGAGGCCGGCTGCGACCAGGCCAGCCAGGCCGAGTCGCCGGACCAGGCCAGGCCGGTGATCTCGCCGTTGTCCGAGACGGCCAGGTCGGTGACCGCACCGCTGGCCACGTCGACCAGGCGGAGGTGCCCGTCGCGGGCGGCCACCGCCACCTTGCTGCCGTCCGGGGCGGCGGCCAGGCTGCCCACCTGGCCGATGGCCCCCGAGGCCAGCCGGCGCGGGGTCGCGGGTGCGCCGTCGGCGGCCGCGCTGCCATCAGCGGCGGCGGCATCACGGGGGGCGACGCTGCCGATCTCCAGCGCGTCCTCGCCGTCGGCGTCGGTGACCCAGGCCACCTGGCCGTCGCGGCCCAGCACCTCGGGCAGCCGGGCCCTGGCCCCGTCCGGCGCGACCGACAGCGCCAGCGCCGGGCCGTCGCGGTGGGTCAGCCAGTGCACTGTGCCGCGGACCTCGACCGCGCTGGCCCGGCCGGTGGCATCGACCGACAGGCTGCCGACGTGGTCCTCGGCCGAGATCAGCCGCGGCGCCCGGCCGGCCGGGACCGACCCGAGCCGCATGTCGACCGGGTGCGACTCGGCGTCCAGGCTCTCGAGCAGCCAGATGACCCCGCCGCAGTTGTAGACGATCCGCTCACCGTCGGTGCTGGCCTGGCGGGCGTAGCCGCCGTCGTGATCGGTGTGCCGCCGCAGGCCGGTGCCGTCCAGCGCGCACGAGTACAGGTTGCCGGTGCCCTCGTGGTCGGACAGGAACACCAGCCGCCCGCCGACCAGCATCGGGCAGCTCAGCTGGCCGCCGAGCCCGGCCTGCAGCCGCCGGAAGGCCGGGGCCGGGCCGGAGTCCGTCCCGTGGCCGGCCTCGCGGACCCACAGCCGGCCCGCGGTGCCGCCGCGGTACCGCTTCCAGTAGGCCGGGTCGCGGTGCATGGTCCCGGTCAGCAGGGCCACCTCGGACGTCTCCACGGCCAGGTCGGCCACCGGCCCGTAGGGCAGCCTGACGTCGCCGGGCGGCGGCGCGCCCGCCTCGGGATCGATGGCGTAGGCCCAGGTGAAATGGGTGAACGGCTGGCCGGCGGCGCTGATGGCCAGAACCTCGCCCGCCGGGGTCCAGCCGCAGGCCTCGGTCCGCCCGTCGCCCCAGAACGTGAGCTGGCGGCTGATCCCGCCGTCGGCCGGGGACAGGTACACCTCGGCCTTGCCGCGCTGGGTTCCGGTCCAGGCCACCTGGGTGCCGTCGCGGGACAGCCGGGGGCGGGTGGCCAGCGCCTGGTCGGCGGACAGCCGCCACGCCCGGCCCCCGGCAGCCTGTCCCAGCCAGACATCATCCTCCGAGACGAACGCGATGAGCTCGCCGTGTACGTGCGGAAAGGTCAGATATCCCGATGACGTCACCGGGCAATCCTAGGCCCGGGGCCGCCCGCCGCACCTGTGCCACGGCCCGCCGCGGCGCCGGACCCGGGTCGAGTCGCGCGCCCGCGCCGACGGCTGTCACGCTGAGTAGCTTACGGAATTGCGTCACGCACGTGCAGAATGGTGGACTGTACGTTCAGTCAGCTTCCGTTAATTGACCGCCGGTACTCCTTTCTATCGCGGCGTTACCATTGCGTCATCCACTGTTCCGAACGAAATTCCGTTACGCTGCGTGCTCCTGTCTGTGGTCTGGCTCATATAGGTTGTATGCATCACGTGTTAGTGCCAGACTCATCATGTGGCAATAGCGCTTGATGGGGGGGTTCCCGACTACGGCGCGGACGGTCACGCCGGACAGTCACGACTGGGGATCTTCAGGCGCCAGCGGGACGCGCGGGATGAGACCCCGCCGGCCCTGGTCAGGTTTACCCAGGACAGTGACCGCGGCAGGACCGGAACGCCGTTGACCGCGACGGGAGCACTGGGCGGCCTGGACCAGCCGTCGGCGGTCAGGACCGATAGCATCGCCCCCGCTCAGGACGAGACAGAGTCGTCTGTCTCAGCCACCGATTTCGACGCCGGGCGGGTTCAGGATTCATTCCAGCGCGTCACGGCCAATGCTTCGCTGGCAATGGAATACTTCTACTCGCACCTTTTCGCCATCAGCCCGGAAACGCGCGGAATGTTCCCGATGGACATGAGCCAGATTCGCGAGAGGCTCTTCGCCGGACTGGTCAGGCTGGTGTGGAGCCTGGATAACCCGGAGGACTCCGCGGCATATCTGGCCCAGCTGGGACGCGACCATCGCAAATACGGCGTGAAGGACAAGCACTATCATCCGTTCTTCACCGCGCTGCTGGCCACCGCGGCGCACTTTAACGGCCCCGACTGGACCCCGGAAACGGCCACCGCCTGGCAGCTAGCGCTGGCCTATGCAGCGCGCACGATGCGTTCGGCAGCAGAGGCCGATGCCGGGAATCACCCTCCGTGGTGGGTCGGCGAAATCGTCGGCCACGACCGGCGCGGCGACAGCGTGGCCGTGGTCACCATCCGGCCCGACCGGCCCTACCCCTACCAGCCCGGCCAGTACCTGACCCTCCAGGTCACCCGCTGGCCACGGGTCTGGCGCGCCTACTCGATCGCCAACGCGCCCCGCTCCAGCGGCCTGCTCGACCTGCACGTGCGGGTCGTGCCCGGCGGCATGGTCAGCACCGCGCTGGTCCGGCACGCCGCGGTGGGTGACACCGTGCTGCTCGGCCCGGCCCGCGGCCAGATGACCCTGCCCGGCCGGGTCCGGCCGGGCCTGGTCTGGTCCGGCGAGGACGCCCACGGCGACTCCAGCCGTGACCTGCTCTGCGTGGCCGGCGGGACCGGGCTGGCCCCGATCAAGGCCATCATCGAGGAGGTGGCCCTGGGCCGGCTCGACCGCACCGCCGGGCAGCCCCGGCGCATCACCCTGTTCGCCGGGGCGCGGCGCCAGCGGGACCTGTATGACCTGCCCGACCTGCACCGGCTCCAGTCGGCCTGCCCCGGGCTCCAGGTCATCCCGGTGCTGTCGGACGAGATCATCGGCCCGGACGACCGGACCTGGATCAGCGGCATGCTGCCCGACGTGGTCCGCGCCCACGGCCTGTTCGAGAACTCCGAGGCCTACATCTGCGGGCCCGAGGCCATGGTCCGGCAGACCACGCTGCTGCTGTCCGCGCACGTGGCCGCCGAGCAGATCCACCACGACCCGCTGCCCGACGACCAGGCCCTGACCAGCGCGGCCGCCGCGGGGCCGCCCGCCGACACGCTGACCTCGCTGTCGGCCAAGTTCGCCCGGCCCGGCTTCCCGCCCGCCGGCTAGCTCAGGTACCGCCCGAAGAACCGGTAGATCCGCTCCCAGGAGTCCGCCGCGTCGTGCGGCTCGTAGCTCATCCTGGCCACCTTGGCCAGCACCGCGCCCGCCCCCGAGGCCCGGGACATGAACCGGTGCCCCGAGCCCGGGTACAGCTGCACGTCGTGCGGCACGTCCAGCACCACCAGCGCCCGCTCCAGTCGCTCAGGGAACTCCCTGGCCGGGCCGAAGTCCCGGCCGCCGAAGCTGGCCACGATCGGGCAGGCGCCGGCCAGCATCCGCTCGGCGTCCTTGGGCACCTCGCCGTAGTTCACCGACGCCGCGGAAAAGCCCTTCCGCGGCGCGCACAGCAGCGCGAACCCGCCGCCCAGGCAGAACCCGATGACCCCGGTCTTGCCCGTGCAGTCGGCCCGCCCGGCCAGGTAGCCGCGCGCGCCGTCCAGGGCATCAAAGGCCGCCCCGCTGCCCGCGCGGAGCTGCTGGAAAATGGCCCGCACGCAGCGCAGCCAGCCGCGGCCACGGTACAGGTCGGGCGCCAGGGCCAGATAACCGTGCTCGGCCAGTTCATCGGCCTTTCGGCGAATATCGTCGTTGACCCCGAATATCTCGTGAATGACGACCACGCCCGGCCACGGCCCGCTGCCCGCGGGAACCGCCAGGTAGCCGGGCACCGTGCCGCCGCCGGGCGCGGAGTAGCTCATCTCGGGCATGACGCCTACCTCTCTCCTGGCCATTTCCGCCGGAACTGGGCAGAACCCTAGCGGCCCGGCTCTTACCCGGGGCGTGGCCTGCCCATGCCCGCCCGTTCTCCCGCATACCGGACGCGCCCGGCGACCGGGTGCGACCAGCTCCATTAATCCACCCCGAGCGATCAGATGGTCACGTTAAGTTAGACAACGGTGATCCTGGGAAGCCAGTGACCACTGTGACGTGAGAGAGAACGGTTCCGGTGCGGAATCGTCAAACGCTCTGGAAAGGGGACTTCGATGTTCGGGAACAGCAGGCGCGCTGCCCGCGGCATCCTCGCTGCCAGCCTGACGGGGCTGATCACGCTCACCGCGGTGCCGGCGCTCACCGCGGCCCCGGCGCTCGCCTCGGTGCCGGCGCCCGGCCATGCCCATGCGCTGGCCGGCAGATCAGCGACCCCGGCCGGCTCCTACCGGAACTGGCGCGCGGCCCAGCGAGCGGCCGGGTTCCGGCTCAAGGCCCCGGGCCGCACCTACGGCCTCACCCGCAAGCACGCCATCCTGGTCGGCAAGTGCCTGGCCGCCGGCCGGACCAGCAAGCGCGACGTCTACGCCGAGTGGGACGGCGCGCGCCGCCAGTACCTGACCCTGGACCAGAACAACTCCGGCGGCGCGTGCAGCAACTTCGGCGCCGCCCGGTTCCTGGGCATCTACCGGGTGCAGGGCCAGCGAGCCCGGCTGTACGGGTTCTGCGGCTCGCGCGGCCTGCCCTCCTGCCGGTCAAAGGGCGCCGTCCTCGTCCTGACCTGGCGGTCGGGCAAGCGCTACTACGTCGCCTACTCCGGCCACCAGTGGCGGGCCACCCTGCTGGGCTTCGCCCGCCACCTGCGCTTCGTCTAGCGACGACCAGTCCATGATCGCGACCGGTTGACTGCCGCGATTCGCCGCGGTCAATCGGTCGTGATCATGGATAGCGGGCGGGGTTAGCGGGCCCGGCACAGCCGCAGCACGTTGCCGATCACCTGGTGGCCGGCCCGGCCCGACGCGGACAGGATCGACTCCGGGTGGAACTGCACCCCCCAGGCGCTGCGATCCGCGTCCTCGATCGCCATGACTACCCCGTCCGGGGTCACCGCGGTGACCGTGAAGCCGCCCGTGACCTGCTCCGGGCGGGCGTGCAGCGAGTGGTAGCGGCCCGCCGTGAACTCCGCGGGCAGTCCGGCCAGCAGCTCCCCGCCCAGCACCCGGACCTGGCCCGGCTTGCCGTGGGCCGGCGTCTCCAGCAGGCCCAGCGTGCCGCCCGCGTGCTCGACCAGCGCCTGCAGCCCCAGGCAGACCCCGAACACCGGCAGGCCCCGCTCGTCGATGGCGGCCAGCAGCTTGTCGCAGCCGAAGTCGGCCGGCCGCCCCGGCCCCGGTGACAGCACCACCAGGTCCGGCGCGTACTGATCAAGCTGCGCCGGGTCGAACCCGGCCCGCAGCGTGGTCACCTCCGCGCCCAGCTCGCGGAAGTAGCCCGCCAGCGTGTGCACGAACGAGTCCTGGCAGTCGACCAGCAGCACCCCGAGCCCGGCCCCCGGCAGTTCCGCGGGGGCGGCCGGCTGCGGACTGGCCGTAGCCGGCCCGGCCGCCTCGGGCCGGCCCGCCTCGGCCAGCGTCTCCAGCAGCGCCCGGGCCTTGAGCCGGGTCTCCGCCTCCTCGGCCTGCGGGTCCGAGTCGAACAGCAGCGTGGCCCCGGTCCTGACCGCCGCCACCCCCTCGCGGATGTGCGCCGTGCGCAGCGTGAGGCCGGTGTTCATGCCGCCGTCGAAGCCGATCATGCCCACCGCGCCGCCGTACCAGCGCCGCTGGTCCGCCTCGTGGTCCTCGATGAACTGCATGGCCCAGGCCTTGGGCGCCCCGGTCACCGTGACCGCCCACATGTGGGTCAGGAACGCGTCCAGCGCGTCGAACTCCGGCCGCAGGCGGCCCTCGATGTGATCAACGGTGTGGATCAGCCGGCTGTACAGTTCGATCTGGCGCCGGCCGATGACCTTGATGCTGCCCGGCACGCAGATCCGCGACTTGTCGTTGCGGTCCACGTCCGTGCACATGGTCAGCTCGGACTCCTCCTTGGGCGAGGCCAGCAGCGCCCGGATGGCCTCCGCGTCGCCCAGCGGGTCCGCGCCGCGGGCGATCGTCCCGGCGATCGGGCAGGTCTCCACCCGGTCCCCGGTCACCCGCACGTACATCTCCGGCGACGCCCCGACCAGGTACTCCCCCGCCCCCAGATTGAGAAGGAACTCGTACGGGGCCGGGTTGCGCTGCCGCAGCCGCTCGAAGAACGCGGCCGGCGAGGCACACGGCGCGTGGAAGACGTGGCTGGGCACGACCTCGAACAGGTCCCCGCAGGCAAAACGCTCCCGAGCCTCCGAGACGACCTCCGCATACGCCCCGGGAACGGGATCTGGGGGAAGAGCAGATCGATCAACAAGATCTTGTTGCTCGTAATTCTTATCGGTACGGCCAGCCTCCCCGGGCCCGGCCGACCGCGCCAGGCCGCGGGTCGATCCGGCCGCGGTCTCGAAGTCGTAGGAGTAGCACAGCGCCGTCTCGCGCTTGCGGTCCAGCACCCAGACCCGGTCGGGCAGGTGCAGGACCAGGTCCCGCTGGGCCGGGTCGCGCTGGATCCGCGGCCGGACCGGCTCGAACTGGAAGGCCAGGTCGTAGCCGAACGCCCCGTACAGGCCCAGGTGCGGGTCGGGCCCGGCCAGGTCGGCGATGAGCTCGCGCAGGGCCGAGAAGACCGACGGCCGGCGGCTGCGCTCCTCCTCGGTGAACGTGCCGCCGGGGTCGGTCACCGTGACCTGGCACTGGCCGTCCCCGGCGGTGACCTCGCCGGCCCGGCCCAGCGCCGCCTCGATGACCGGCAGCAGCACCCGGCCGCGGTCGCCCAGGGCGGTCGCGGTGAGGGTCCGGCCGCGGGCCACGATCTCGATCGGCGGGTCGACGTAGCCCATGTGCCAGCGGCTGTACCGGCCGGGATACTCCATGCCCGAGCTGAGCACCCCGCCAGGCCCGGCCTCGACCTGCCGGGTCAGCTCCTCAAGCACGGCCGGGTCAAAGGGGGCCGCGGTGCAGGTCACCGTGACCCCGCCGCCGGTTCGGTAGGTCGTCTGGTCCATGTCCATGTCGGCCTCGTCAGTTATGGGCCCGGCGGGACGGCACGACACAGCGGCCGCCTGCTGCCGGGCGGTCGCCGTCGGGATCTGCTGTGGGGTCGCGCGAATCCTGGCACCGCCTACCGGCGGCGCCACCAGCCAGCTAGCTGCTGCACGCGCATGGCGACACACTACACCCAGGCAGCTCTCCCGCCGCCCCAGGCCGACCCGCCGCCACCCCCAGGCAGCGCTCCGCGCTTCTTGCTGTTATCAGCGACCTCCCTGACGGCGCGGGCGGGGGTCGGCTGTCCAGTCAGCGCCAGGCGATGCCGTTCCAGCGCAGCACCATGCTGGCGCCGCCTTAGTGTTACAGACCCGTATTTCGCGGACAAGTAGGGGCGGCTAGCGGTCGGCCAGGGCGGTGCGGTGGGCCCAGGCGCCGATGTCGCCGCCGGTGATGGCCACGGCCAGCAGGTCGGGGAACGCGTCCGGGGTGCACGCGAACGCAGGCACGTCCAGCTCGGCCAGGGCGGCCGCGTTGGCCGAGTCGTAGGCCGGCGCGCCGTCGTCGGACAGCGCCAGCAACGCCACCACCTGCACGCCCGCCGCTTTCATGGCCGCCACTCTGGCCAGCATCTGGTCCTCGTCGCCGCCCTCGAACAGGTCCGAGATGAGCACGAGCACGGTGTCCCGCGGCCGGGTGATCAGCGTCTGGGCGTAGGCCAGGGCCTGGTTGATGTCGGTACCGCCGCCCAGCTGGACGCCGAACAGCAGGTCCACCGGGTCGGCCAGCTTCTCGGTCAGGTCGACCACCGCGGTGTCGAACACGACCATCGACGTGCGCACCGCGCGGATCGAGGCCAGCACCGCGCCGAACACCGACGCGTAGACCACCGAGGAGGCCATGGAGCCGGACTGGTCGATGGCCAGCACGATGTCCCTGGCCACCACCTGCTGCCGCCGGCCGTAGCCGATGAGCCGCTCGGGGATCACCGTCCGGTACTCGGGCTGGTAGCGGGACAGGTTGGCGGCGATGGTCTTGTTCCAGTTGATGTCCCGCGGCCGGGGGCGGCGGGTCCGGGTGGCCCGGCTGACCGCTCCGGTGACCGCGGCCTGGGTGGCCCGCCGGATCCGCCGCTCGATCTCCTCGACCACGGTGCGGACCACCTGCCGGGCGGTCTGTTTGGTCGCCTCGGGCATGACCGAGCTGAGGCTGAGCAGCGTGCCGACCAGGTGCACGTCGGGCTGGACCGAGGCCAGCATCTCGGGTTCCAGCAGGAGCTGGCGCAGTTGCAGCCGGTCGATGGCGTCGCGCTGCATGACCTGCACCACGCTGGACGGGAAGTAGGTGCGGATGTCGCCCAGCCAGCGGGCCACCGCCGGGGCCGACGCCCCGAGGCCGGCCGAGCGCCGCCGGCCGCGCCGGTCCGCGTCGTCCTCGGGCCGGTCGTAGAGCGCGGCCAGGGCGGCGTCGACGGCCTGGTCGGCCTGGCTGAGCTTGGTCCCGTCGGCGCCCTCGATGGCCTCGGCGGCGGGCGCCCCCAGCAGCAGCCGCCACCGCCGCAGTCGTTCGGTGTCGGTCATCGGGAGCCGCCCAGGATGGCGGCGACGGTGCGCAGCACGCCCGCGGCGCGGTCGGGGTCGACCGGCTCGTCGCGGCCGGGCGCGGGCCCGCCGGTGCCCAGCCGGCGTACCGCGACGGCCAGGCTGGCCCGTTCCGGGGCCGAGAAGCCGGCCAGGGTGCGGCGCAGCAGCGGCAGCACGTCCAGGAACTCCTCGTCGTTCAGCGCGGCGACCCAGCCGTCCAGCACGCCGAGCAGGTCGCGGTCGTGGACCAGCAGCAGGCCGCTGCCGGCCAGGAAGCCCTCGGCCCAGGCCGCCTTGTCGGCCGCGCTCGGGCCGACCGACAGGTGGGCCGCGAACCGCCTGGCCGCCTCCTCCCGTGGCAGCGCCTGGCTGTCCACCAGCAGCCGCACGATCCGCCCGGCCAGCAGCCCGTGCACATCCCGGCGGTCGGCCAGGCCGGCCAGCACGGCCAGCCAGCGGTCGCGCGCCTGACGGCCGGCCTCGCTGCGGGCGTGCAGCGCGACCGCCGCGTGCACCGCGTCCAGCCGGACGCGCAGCGCGGCCGCCGCGTCGTCGGCCAGGCCGCCCACCGCGGCCGGCAGCCCGGCGCAGATCCGCACGATCAGCGCCTGGGCCACCTCGGCCAGCGCGGCCGTGTCGGTGCCCCGCACGTCGCCGTAGCGCAGGGCCCGCACCAGCGCGGGCAGCGCGGCCATGAGATGGGCCACGTCCTGGTCCAGGGCGGCCTTCTCGTCCAGCGCCCGCAGCACCTCGGGCAGCGCGCCGGGCAGGTCGGCCAGCAGCGCGTACTCCACCGCGGCGGTGACCGCGACCAGGTCGCTGGCCTGGCGGGCCCGGTCGGTGATCTTCGCGTCGGCCGCGGCGGCCACCGTGGTGCCCCACAGCGCCGCGTCGATGATCGCGACGGCCAGCTCGGGCCGCCAGCGCAGCACCCAGCTCTCCCGGAACGTCCCGGTCGAGCGCACCGGGTCGTCGGCGATCTCGCCCCAGCCGATGTCCAGGATCCGCAGCCGGTGCAGCAGCACCGAGCGGTCCCGGTCGAACTCCTTGCGCAGGTCCAGCGCCACCGTCTTGTCCAGCGGGTCGATCCGCAGCTTGAGCGTCCTGGCCCGGGCCCGCAGGTCGGCCTCAAGCGGCACGATCTGAGCGTTATCAGGGACCGCGCCCAGCCGCTCGCCGACGACCAGGTCGCGGGTCACGAAGCCGGCCGCCAGCTCGTCCCCTCCGCACAGCACCGACCAGGTCGCCTCGCTGACCTCGGCCAGCCCGGCCAGCGGCCGGCCGCGCAGCGCGGCCAGCGCCTCGGCCAGCCGGACCGCCTCGATGACGTGCGCCGAGGAGACCGGCAGGTCGCGCTGGCGCAGCACCCGGGCCACCTGGGTCAGCCATCGGGCGACCACGTGGTCGCCCGGTGGCTGACCCAGGTCGCCCGGGTGCTGCGCCAGCCCGAGCTGCCGGTCTCCCCGGCGCCCGACATCGAGGCGGTCCGGCCGCCCGACGCGCGGGCCGCTCTGCGCGG
>Ga0102924_1005631_pt1 | contig 12059 bp, 8 predicted proteins | sample PaiPotPPM11metaG_FD_80116 | JGI IMG/M metagenome (GOLD analysis project Ga0102924, IMG submission 80116) | Iron sulfur acid spring bacterial and archeal communities from Banff, Canada, to study Microbial Dark Matter (Phase II) - Paint Pots PPM... ... | reverse complement strand
TGTGGCCAAACCTAGCCAGGGTGAGGTTCCAGCTGATCTAACCCTAGCCAGGTGCTTTTAGATTTTATTTTCAATGGAATGTGGGTCTGAGCTGAGTGTTGCGTCGACCCATTGAGACCACCCTCGATCTCGGTAAGTTCGGCCTTACGGGTTCTCTGAGGACGCTCAGCGGCGCTGGACCGTTGATAACGGATTCGATCAAGATCGACCCCGTGGTACGCCCAAACAACGTCGTGGCAACATCCAGCGCCATAAGAATTGTAGAAGAGACTCTTCGCCCCTTCCATCTGACTACACAGTGCTTTCCGAGCCGAACAGCCTGTGAAGTCCGATTTCGGTAAGAATGAGGTATCGGGCGCTTTACCGCAAATCCCGTATTCACGGCGCTGGGGAATCTCAAATCATTCTTGGAGACGCAGACAGCTATACTTGCGCTGGCGCGGATGAGAGGCGACGGCTTCACGAGGAGCGAAAGAGAGTGAAATGGCAATCGATTGGAAAGAACTCGCAAAACAGATTGGGCGTCTGAACTCAGACGGCAGCGAGATGGGCTGCGGAACAGAGTCGGGCAGGCGGGCATTGGAGACTCTTATTGGGAAGGAGAATCTAAGAAATGCCGTGGACTACTTTATATCTCTAGAGCCTGGGGCCTTCACTGCAGAGATGGTTCTCCAGATCATCAAGTCTGAAATCGCAATGAACCGTTGTTTCGAGATTTACAAGACGGAGCCAGTTACATACCGCGCATGTAGTGCTGTCTTTCTACTGGGAAGCATGGCGGATTGCCACGCGCTTTCGCGGGTTTGTGAATTCTTAGAGGACAACAACGAAGCTGTTCGTCTGAACGGCCTGCGCGTCTTGCAGAGCATTGTTTGCGGCCCATTGAGCGACGCGGACACTGCAATCGCGAAGGAGCTATTCGATAAAGCGGAATCGGACTCCGATTCAACCGTACGAGAACGCGCGCTACAGATTCGTCAGCACAGCAGCGTTGATAAAGATGATCCACACCATGTGTGACCGAACCGCCCGTGAAGTCTCGTTTCAGCAAAGTGACCCCGGACGATCCCCTTGCGCCTCGCTGGAGAGCTTGAGAGGATGGCTGGCATGAGACCCGGAGCAAGTCCATTGTGGGAACAAATCTTGATCGTAGTGCTTGGGCCGCCCATTATGGCATTCCTGTTCAAATTCAGGGCTGCCGGTTGGGCTCACACGGTGCAGGGCGAAACTCTAAGCGAGACGACGAAGAAACGTCAGAAACTAGAGTTTTGGGTCGTCCTCGGCCTGTTGTACGCAATAGGCATAGGCGTGTTCATCTACGCATCTGTTACTAGTTGATGGGCTGGTTAGCCAAGGTAGTTATTGCCCTTGCGTTGAATCGCCTGAAAAGTCGCCATTTCGGTAAAGTGCCCGGGAGGTACGGCGGCGTTTTTACCGCAAATCCCGTTTTGTAGCAGTGGTAACCATTTGCCGTAAGCATCGAACTCAGTCAGGGCAGCGGTGACTGGGTTGCCAACACTGCATTCAGCAACTCCGGTCCCATCGTGTCCGGCGCGGTGCCGTTCACATTGCTCAGCACTACCACTGTAATCTGCCGCTCAGGAACGTAGCATAGATACGTATTAAATCCCGCGATGCCCCCGTTATGGCTCACTACCTTCACTCGATGCATCTGGGCTACTTCCACGCCTAGTCCATAGTTTCCCTTGCCTGCGGTGGTCATCGCTTGCAGCGACGAGTCGTTCAGAATCTTGCCGCCGAAGAGACCATGTTCCCAGCGCGACAGGTCGCCGGTCGTCGAGTAGATCGAACCCGCGGCCCAGGGTATGGTCATCGACTGCGACTCCGCCGGCACAAGGCCCCAATCCTTAATGTAGCGGTATCCCTGCGCCCGCCTCGGCAGAATCAGACCGTCCGCGTCCAGTCCGCTACTCTTCATCTCGAGCGGCTCGAAGATGCGCTCGCGCAGCAAGTCGCCATAATCCCGCCCGCTGACCTTCTCGATCACCGCGCCCAGCACCTCGTAGTTCGAATTGCTGTACTCGAACCTGCTGCCAGGCTTAAATTCCAGTGGCTTGTTGCGAAAGAACGCGATCTCTTCCTCGTGAGAATGAGGACTCAGGCTCCACGTGCGAAAAGCTGCGTCACTCGTAAAGTTTGGAATGCCCGACGTATGCCCGAGCAAATTGGCCAGAGTGATCTTCTCCCAGCTCTGTGGCGCATCCGGTAGATACTTGCTTACGGGGTCCGCGATTTGCAGCTTGCCCTCCTGCTGCAACAGCAGAATCAGAGTCGCCGTGAATTGTTTTGTCAGAGATCCCAGTCGGAACTGGGCACCCGGACTGTCCGGAATTTTCCGCTTAAGGTCAGCCATTCCGTAGCCATTGTCCAGCAGAGTAGAATCGCCCTCTACCACGAGCACCGAGCCCATAAACTGTTCTTCCGTGTAAGACTTGGCGATTTTGTCCAGACGTTTTGTTATCGCGGGAGCGTCCGGGCTTTGGGCCAATGCGGTTGCGCATCCCAGTAAATACGCACCGACCGCGCCCGCCAGCCACGATTTCATAGGGCCGCCTCCTTGCCTTCACCCTCAATCGCTGCCAGCATACCAGTTCGTCTATAGCAACTGCCTGTGAAGTCGCCTTTGGCCGAAGTGATTGATGACTATCCACGCCAAACCGCGCTCTGAGTAACTGGGGATCCGCTGGACATCGTTACCGCAAACCCAGGCGGGCCTTTGGGGTACCCGAGCGGCTAGGTAAGCCTGTTTTGCGCCAAAGGGGGACTAGACAATCAAGAATCACTTGCAGGAACTGAACCGATTTTTCTTGGCATACGCCCAGCGACTTTCCTTCTTGACTGCTCGTCTAAGATTACGCACCCAGAATTACGCACCCAGGCGAAAAAATGTGCTGTTTTCTGCTGAAAGGAAGATTCTCATGAATCGCTTTCTCGCCTTTTTGCTGCTGATACTTTCGCCTGTTGTACTCGCGCAAACAAGCCTACCCGCGTCCTCCACCGCTACGCCCTCGTCCCAGCCGATGCAGCCGAAATTCGTGATCGCGGATGTGCATGTCAGCAAGACCGCACCCGGGTTCGTGCAGAACTTCGGCGGCGTGCTTCGCGAAGGACTGTACATCAACCGGGACGCGACCATGCTGAGCCTGATTGAGTCCGCGTATGGGGTCTCGGAGGACGCTATCGCCGGAGGGCCTGGCTGGGTAGGTTCTGACCTGTTCGACGTGGTCGCGAAAGTTCCTGACGGTACAACGGCAGCGACCGCCAAGCTCATGCTGCAGGATCTATTGGCTGAGCGTTTTGGCTTGGTAGTTCACAACGAGGAGCGCCCTGTACCCCGCTATGTGCTGAGTATCGGAAAGGGATCCAAGCTCAAGCCGGCTGGAGCCTCGGGAGACGCCGGATGCAAGCCACTGTCACAGCCCTCGGGACCTCCGCCCTCCGATCTAGCATTGCTACCGAATATCAAGGTAACCTGCCACAACCTGACGTCGGCGGCCATTGCGGACAATCTGCATCAGATGGCCGGCGGCTATCTCGATCACGATGTGATCGATTCCACCAAACTGGAAGGCTCCTGGGATTTCGACATTGAGTGGACGGCGCGGGGCGCGCTAGCGGCTAAAGGTGCCGACTGCATTTCGATCTTCGACGCCGTGAGCAAGCAGTTGGGATTGAAGCTCGAGTTGCAAAACGTTCCCATGCCATCGCTGGCAATTCTGAGCGTGAACCGGAAGCCAACCACAAATGCCTCCGACCTGGCCACGGCTTTGGCGCTGCCACAGGCCCGGTTTGAAGTAGCGGTCATCAAACCCGCCGATCCGAACGGCCGCCCGTTCAGCGGATTGCTCTACACCGGCGGCAGCCAGATGAGGGCTGGCGGTACACTGCGCTTTATGATCGCACTGGCGCTACAGATCTCACCCAATATAGCGGCGGATCTGGTCACAGGTCTGCCGAAATCGGCCGATACCCAGTCATGGGACATCACCGCCAAGGTGCCGATGACGGGTGAAGGCGCTCCCAATATGGTCAATGGGCGTCCGCTGCCGCCGCCCTTCAGCGTCGGTTTGGAGATGCTGCGCGGCTTGTTATTGGACCAATTCGAACTCAAAACTCACACCGAAAATCGAGAGGTGACGGTCTACGCGCTGACCGCCGCCGGCAAATCCAAAATGACGCGCGCCGACGATTCCGAGCGTACCGGCTGCCAACCCGATCCCAACGCTCCTAAGCCGGTTCCGAACATCAGTTTGATGCTCGGCTGCAAGAACACCAGCATGGCTGAATTGGCGCAGACCTTGCAGTCGAACGCTCAGGCCTATATCGATCATCCGATCGTCGACGCCACCGGCCTTGAGGGCGACTGGGATTTCGCGATCGGCTGGACCCCGAAAGCTCAGTTGCTGGCGTCGCATGCTTCGACTCCGAACGCGGAACCTGGAGCAGTCTCCGATACGTCCGTCGCTGACGGCTTCTCCGTCTTCGACGCAGTGGAAAACGAGCTTGGATTGAAACTGGTGAAGGAGAAGCGAACCATTCCGGTGATCGTCGTGGATCACGTGGACGAGAAACCGCTAAATTAGCCCTGTTTCTCGACCGGTGTGTGTTCGACAGGTTACCTGAGTAAGAGTTGGGTCCTGCAAAGTCCTGCCAGCTCAACCGGTCCCCCGGGGATAAGAGAATAAGGGGAATTCTACTGCCCGAGAACCTTCGGAGTTGACACAACCCTAGTCGCCGGCGTCACACTGCCTGCAAAGTCACAATTTCACCAACTGGCGCTGAATCGGGCTTTCCAGCAAATACGGATCGCCTGCTCACCCCAGTCGGTCGAACTTGCATGAACCCCGTATTACGGAAAGACTCAGTATGGCTTTGCATTGAGCGGCTATTGCACAGTGGTCGAGATGACCTGAAATGATCCGGAGTTGTAGTTCGTCAGGTACAACGTCTTATCATCGCTGCCAACCGTAACCTCGCGCGGAAACAGTCCCGTCGAAATCGTCTGCACCACGCTCGCCGACGCTGGAACCGCAACTGATAGAACGGTAGCATTGGCCATGATGCCGGTGCCAAACCGGTTGGAGTTGGCTACCGCCAGCAGCTTATCGCTGTCGAACAGCCGCAGACCGACCGGAGCCGTCCCGCCGGTATCGGCATACCCCAACAACGCATTCCCTGGGTTGGTCTCAAGCATGCCCGTACTGAACGCCAGCACCCGGTTATCCCCGCGCGCCGAAACCCAAAGCGTCGATCCATCTGCGGTCTCCACCGCACGCACAGGCGAGCAGCCGGCGTTCACAGTCGAAATAATCGCAGCCGAGGAAACACTTGCCTCCGCCTTCGCCACATCGATTACCGTCAACAGCCCGTTTGCCTGCGTCCCGCCGCCGGCCTGCTGGTAGCATCCTGTCCGCGTCAGGATGGGATTGCTGCCCCCCGCCGCGTTTGTAAACGTCCCTTCTACCTCGCTCGTCGCATACAATCTGCTACCATCGGGTGAGATTGCAATGCCCGCAATCGTTTGCCCGCCGGTGGATATCTGACCCACCAGCGTTCCCACCGACACTACTCCTGACGAGTCATATTGCAGAGCCACAACCCCTATATTCCCCTCCGCCGTTGCACCTGGGGCCACGCCATACTCGTTCGCCACAAACGCATACTTCCCATCCGGCGACATCACCACATCAAAGCTTCCCTCATCGGCCGAAACCGCGCCCTGGCTCACCGGCAGTCCCGTCGAGCTGCATGTCTCGAGCTTGCTTAGGTTATAAAAGATCGCCCCATCTACGCCCAGCGTCGCCGCCAGTCCCTGTGCATTCGGAGTCAGGTTCATCCCGAAGTCGGACGCGCCATCCTGTACGAACTGCGGACGCACATAGTTGAAGCACGAAAGCTGCAGTCCGCCGCCGTTCGCCTGCCCAAAGACTAGCATGCCGGAGGTCGATGCCGAGACCGACACGAGCACATTGCCCGACGCCAGCGGCAGTGCCCGAAACGGGCTGCCATAGCCGCCAGTCGAATAAGTAATGCTGGAGGCCGTTACCGTCGGCTTCACCGTTCCTGAAGCCACCACGGTCACATTGGCGGAGCCCGCCGCGCTCGTGTACGAAGCCGGGTTTGCGGGCGTGAAATTAGCCGTCAAGGTATCTGTCCCTACCGCTAGCAGCCCCGCCGGTACGCTCACAACCGCCTGTCCGCCGCTGACCGTAAGAGGGAACGAAGCGTAGTTTCCGCTGCTCAAAACCACCGACCCCGCAGGCGCTCCAGCACTCGACGAAACCGCAACTGCGACGCTCTGAGCCTGCGCGGTGCTGATGTTTCCTGAAGGCGACGCTGTGACAGTCACGGTCGGTGTCAGGGTTCCCGTCACTGGTGGGGTCGTGCTGCCACCCGAGGAAGTTCCACCTCCGCAACCTGTGATGAGAGAAAAACCGAGGGACACAGTTCCAAGCGGAAAAGCCCAGCGCCCCATTTTCATCAGCAGACTATTCATGGCATCCCCACTTAGTCGTCACGAACTGATTAGGAGAAAGTGTACCTAACCAAATTACATGCCTGAAAGACATCTGTCGGTAATGGGAGTCCGTAGGGCATTCTTACGTATAACCCCGTTTTTTGTGCACTACGACTGAGCGGTTGGTATGGACGGCACCAGTAGTTTCTAGACCCTGTATCTCACATCCCTTCGTCGCTCAGACCTGTCATTGCATTGGCCGGAGCCCCAGCGACTCAACCTTTCCGTCCGTCCCCATCAGGATGTGAAACTCCGTCTTGCCGTGCTCGAACTCCACCGTGTACGTGTCCCCTCCATTCTTGTCGACGCTCATAAACTGCACTGACTTGATGGCCCCTAGCTGTGCAAACAGCGTCTTCAACCCTGCAAGCTGGCTCTTGGTCGCATTTGCCAGCCCCTCACTCATGTGGTCGTAGTCCGGTGTGCCCGCCTCGATATCCGCAATATCCTTGCGAATCGCCGCCTCGCTTCCCTCCGCAGGCTTCTGCTCGGCAAACCGCTTCGCGGCCAGCGCATCCTTTGCCGCCTGCTCATCCAGGATGGTCTTCGCCTCGGCATCGCCGAGCCGCGGCATCGTGGAGTCGCGCACATTCTGATGTTGCACCAGCCCCGTCACCTTCCCACTGGCGTCCTGCACAAAATCCAGCCGCGCCTCCACCACCTTGAAGAAAAACCTGCCATCAGCCTCGGCAAAGATTGGAAACGCCTGCTGCTGGCTCAACTGCGCGGTAAGCTGGTCCCCCTGCAACCGGATCACCTGGTAGGTTCTCCCCTGGAACTGATAGACCCCCACATATTTTTCCAACGTCTCCGTCGGCACCTTGATCTCCGTGTGCACCACCGCTGCAAGATCTGGCCAGCCGTATTCCGTGGCAATGCTCCGGACAACTTCATCCGCCAGTCGTCCGCCGCCCTGAGCATTCGTCAGCACCACCGCGCCGTCGCCGTGGTGCTCATACGCGACAAAGTCGCCCTCGAACCCGGCGTTCGATCCTCCATGCGTAAAGTAGGGATCGGCCTTCGATCCGCCAATCTGCAACCCCAGCCCCCAATCTCCCTTGCCCGCCGTCACCATCTCCCTGGTCATCTGCTCCGTCAGTACGTGGTTCGCCTTGCCGTCCAGCGACCTCTCCATCTCCAGGCAGTAGCGCGCCATATCGGTCGCCGTCGTCCATAGCCCCGCCGCCGTCATCTCTGGATACGTGTGTGCACCGCCCGCTACCGCTTTGCCATTCCCGTTGTAGGGCACCGCCGCGTGGGCTCGCAGCGTCTCCGGCAGAGGCTGTTCATACGTGCTGCGTGTCATCCCAATCGGCGCCAGCACGGTATCATACATCAGCTTCGGAAACGGCTCCTTCGTCACATCGAGCACCGTCTGTAGCATCACGGTGTATCCGCCGCCGGAGTAGTTCCACTCGCTGCCCGGCTCACTTTCGACTCGAATAGCTGGTGTGTTCGCCGGCGGCTCGCCATTCAGCACCTGCACCAGCGTTGGCACCGGCGCACCAGTCGCATAGCCGGGAAATCCATGCACCGTCATCCCCGCCGTATGCGTCAGCAGCTCGCGCAGCGTCACCGGCTTGCCCTTCGCCGCCGCGCTGTCCGGAACCCTTCCAGCTCGTCAGCTCCGAATTCACGTCCGCGTCCAGCGCCAGCTTCTTTTGCTCCACCAGCCGCAGCGCCGCCATCGCTGCCACCGGCTTGCTGATCGATCCGGCCTGGAATATTGTGTCGGCGTCCACCGCTGCGCCGCCCACCTCAACTACGCCGAACCCGCGCGCCCACTCGATCGCGCCGTTGTGGATCACCGCAATGCTCACTCCCGGCACATGCAGTTGCTCCATGCGGTCAGCCAGTGTCGCGCAGGATTTGGGATCGCCCTTCACCAGCACTCCCGAAGTCAGGCACGACGTCACCTTGTTGATGTGCTGGTCCACGTCCGCCTGCAAAGCCTTCGCCGTCGTAGGCTCGGTCTTGCTCGATCCCGTCTGCCCAACCAGGTAAGGCGCGAGAAGACAAACCACGATTCCAGAAATATGATGCCTAGACCGCTTGAACATCCTGTACCTCGCTTCCACGAATGCAGTGAACACGATAGCCCGGCTGGCCTTCGGCTGGCAAAGTCACTGGCGCGCAACTCTCAGAATCCGGGAAGTCACTCACGTGCGAATGGAACCGCTACATGGCTCGACCGGGACGAGCGACCGTAAGGCTGAAAAGTTTGCTTTTGGGAAATAGCCGCCCGGCCCGCTCGCCGGTGCATTCTTACCTATAATCCCGTATTGGGCGCTGGAAGCTACGATGGTGAGACCGTGATAGCATCCGCTAGTGGTGCGCCTCATAACGAAAGCTATCGCAATGATTGGCACTGGCGTGCTCTGCTTCAGTGCGCTTGTGGCCTATGACTTCGAGGGCCTTTTAGGTTCAAATAATCGTCCAACAGCGGCCCTTGTGTGAATCGTGTTTGGCATCGGCTTTGTACTCACCGGCTGGGGGCTGATTGCCGCAACGCTTCGGCTAGATACAAAGCGCCGCACAGTTTTAGCGATCGCGCTAATGGTTTTCGGCATCATCTTATTCGTTCTGGCGTTATCAATCGCTCATGTCGGCCCTGTACTTCTGGTCTTCGCCTTCCCAGCCCTCATTTTTGGCTTGATCGTCGCCGCAATGGCGCTGTTCTTTCCATATCGATGTTCAGAACCACGGCGTCAATAATTCCTTCCCTTAAAGTCCGGCTCTGAGTAAGGTGATGTGGTTCCAGCCACACGTCGAGAGCTGTTATATAAAACTCGCTTCTAATTTGGTGTCGGCTGCTGCTCGATGTGGTCGATTACCAGCACCGGCACGAGGGCCCTGACCTTGACCAGTTTCAAGCCGAGTTGGCTCTGGAGGGCATCGGGCAACGGTACGGCCATCCCGTTCGGATCCGATGCAGCTGGTCCCGACGAAGAACCGCTTGCATCGTCGGAAGGTGAACCGTTTCCAATGGCTCGCAAGCGGGCCGGCGAGGTGAAGCTAAGAATGTAAGTGTAGCGACCGGTCAGGCCAGTCTTGTCTCGAATTGGCGCACCCATAGCCTGTAGCTGACCGGCCAGGTGCTCCATCGTCATATTCGTGCAGTTCAAGACCCTGTCCACGGCGGGGTTCTTGATTCGCGGATCAACGGCACCGGGCGCGGGGGTCCCAAGGCAGCCTTCGCGACGCCCATGGTCGTAGGGAGGGAGGTTGGGATCGGCAGGCGTCAGCTTGGGATTTACGGCAACCAGGTCGTACGCATCACCTTCGCGCTCCTCCATGTGCGCCTGGAGAAGAAAACGATCCTGCAGCAGGGAGCGGACCATGAGCTCGTACTGTTGAGGATCGATCTGCGGGGGGTTGTTCGCATTGGCCGCCAGCTGTTCGCTCAACACCTTGGCATCGATGTACCAGAGGTCCTTGTCGAGCCATTCCGGCGCGTTGACAACTGGAATCAGCCTATTGAGGTTCCACGCCGTCGTAATCAGGTCCCGGAGTGTGGTTCGGGCCCACAAGAATTCCTCAGGAGGTGTGTGTCTGTACGCGATCGGGCTGTTGGGATCGAACGGCTTGATGACCGCAACGTCAAACTTCGGCAGAGGCCGCGGAGGCATGATCTTTGCCGTATCCGGCGGGTCCGGCGCCGGTTCCTCGTCGAGCTTTTCCACCAGCAGGCCCGTCCACGGCGCGGTCCCATTTTCAATCTTTAGCCCGAGCTCTGACGAGGCCGCCTCAGTGAACACCGCCTCGTCGGGACCGGTCATGGGCAGTGTCCACGACAGCTTGAAGTCGAAGCTGCCCTTCAGTCCGGTCCGATCGATCACCGGTCGCTTGTCCCGCCAACCGGCATCATCTTCCAGCAGGTGGGCAATATCTTTGGTCGTTTGGTTGTGGCAGTCGAGGGTCATCGTTGGCGTCCCGCCGGGAGCGCTGGGGGCTTGGCCCGACTGCTTGCATCCGGCTTCTACCTTGCCGTCGGAAGGCTTCAATTTGGAGCCCCCTTTCTCCAGAGACAGGATGCGAGCAGGCTGTGGGAAGGTGCCGCTCTGGACCATGAGATGGAGCCGCTCCTCAAGCAAAGCCCTCAGCATGAGCTTTACATTCGCATCGCTTGTCGTCGCCGGAGTCTTGGCCTCGATATCGTACCGGTCGAACTCAAGCCATGGGGGACCGCCGATGACCTGGTTCTCCGGAACGCCGTATGCCTCGGAGATCAGGGATTGCATAGAGTGCGCGTAGATCACATAGTGATCGCCTTCGCGCATGGGCCCGCTCTGAGTCGGGATCGGCACGTGTTTGTTGCGCTCCATATGGGCGGCTTCAAACCGGGGCCCGGAAGCAAGATCGAATCGGAGTTGCGCTAGCCCGGACAGATCCAGCGGCAGAGCAGCTTGTTCGATCTCTCCCGTCGAGAGCGCTTCCTCCTCAGCAATTACGGCGTGTGCGGTGGTCTGCAGCGGCTTCGGCGCGGCTTTAATTGCTGCCAGCATCAGCCGCCGCGCCGCCTCAGCCTGACCCAGCATCACGGGCACGGCCAATGCGAGTGCAGCCACACCAGCCAGCAGCAGTTTCCTGCCGAAGCTGAGTTTGTAACCCAGGCCTTCCGTCATGATGCGGACGATGCGTTTCTTCAAGTCGGCCCCGGAGATGCCAGAGACACAGGCGAGCGGAGATTCTACGCAGAATTTGCAAACACTCAAGATCGCGTCGGCGTAGTCGCGTGGCTCGCCGCCGAGGCCCAGCACCGCCTCGTCGCACGCGTGCTCGCGCTCTTCAACCAAACGCGTTCCAATCCACCAGACCAGTGGATGGAACCAAAAGATTGCCTCTACGACCATGTGGACCGCTGCAGTCAGATTGTCGCGTCTGCGGATGTGGCTCAGCTCGTGAGCTATCACCGTCCCCAGTTGGGATGGCGACAGATGGTTCAGAATATCCTCTGGCAAGAGCAAGACAGGACGCAGGAACCCGACGACGCCGGGTTCGAGTAGCCCCGGCGAAGAACGCACGGCGACCGCAGCGTCGATATCGATCGGCGTGCTCGCCCGCAGAGCAGCCCGAACACGCAACCAGCCGCGAAGCCGGACGAGCAGTACGCTCAAGAACCCGCAGACCCACATGCAAACGATCGCGATGGGAATCCATTCAATGCTGTACACGGGCCGAGCGGAGGACACGAACGACGAAGTGTCCGGGAACGGTTGTGCAATCTGCTCCAAGTTGAGGGATACGGCCGACGGCAGGCTAAGCGAGACGGCCTGCGGTGCCAGCTCCGTCGCTATCTTTCTTGCAGCTAATGCACTCCAGATGCTGTTGCCGAGGTTCATGAGCAGTACAAACGGGACGAGGAATTTTACTGACGCGCTCAACCACAAGCAGTAACGCACCTGAGCCCGATTCTTGCGAAAGGCGAGAGTCGTGAGCGCTACTGCGGCAGCAAACAGCGTTGATTGCCAGAGATGATTAGTCCATTGGCCGATCATTTCGATTTCTCCTTCCTTTCCTC
>Ga0102924_1005626_pt1 | contig 12064 bp, 7 predicted proteins | sample PaiPotPPM11metaG_FD_80116 | JGI IMG/M metagenome (GOLD analysis project Ga0102924, IMG submission 80116) | Iron sulfur acid spring bacterial and archeal communities from Banff, Canada, to study Microbial Dark Matter (Phase II) - Paint Pots PPM... ... | reverse complement strand
GTGGATCAGCGCCCCTTTCACCAGCGGTTCGGCATCGGGCTCGAGTCCTACGCCGACTGTCCCGTGAAGTGGCTAGTGGAGAAGGAGCTTCAGCCCGAGCGACTCGAGCCCGATGCCGAACCGCTGGTGAAAGGGGCGCTGATCCACGTGCTGCTGGAGCGGCTGTTGCGCGAGCTCGACCGTCCGCTCACGGCCGACTCGCTCGCCGACGCCGAGGGGATCCTCGATCGGCTCTTGGCGGAGCCGGTCCCCGAGCTCGCGCGCGGGCGGTCCGAGCCCGTTCGGCTCGCCGCGCTGCGCTCGATCGAGGCCGACCTGCGCCGCTATCTCAGGCACGAGGCGACCTCCGGCTGCGATTGGAGGTCCGAGGCGCTCGAGCTGAGATTCGGCTTCGACGACGAGTCGCTGCCCGCGCTCGAACTGGCCGGCGGCGTTCGGGTGCGCGGGATGGTCGACCGGGTCGACGTCGATGAGGCCGGCCACGCGATCGTGCGCGACTACAAGAGCACCGGCAAGCGCGCCCAGTACGCGGGCGCGCGCTGGGGGGCGGACCGGCAGCTGCAGGTCGCCCTCTACATGCTCGTGGTCAAGGAGCTGCTCGGGCTTAAGCCGGTGGCCGGGCTCTACCAGCCGCTCGGAGGCGATGATCCTCGCGCGCGGGGCGTGTTCCTCAAGGACGCGGACGTCGGCACGCGGGTCGTCGCGACGGACGCGCGCGCGCCAGAGGAGCTTCAGCAGGTCCTCGACGACGCGCGCGAGCGGGCGGTCGCGCTCGCCCTGCGGCTGCGGGCCGGCGATCTGGAGCCGTGCCCCGAGACGTGCTCGCGCGGGGCCTGCAAGTACCCGGGGATCTGTCGGAGCGGCTAGCAGATGGACTTCACCCCGCAGCAGCTGAGCGCGATCGAGCGCCGGGACGGCGAGCTGCTGCTCGACGCGAGCGCGGGCAGCGGCAAGACCTCAGTGCTGGTCGAGCGCTTCGTCCGCGCCGTGCTCGAGGATGGGATCGAGGTCGCCTCGATCCTGGCGATCACCTTCACCGACAAGGCCGCGGCCGAGCTGCGCGAGCGAATCCGCAAACGGCTCCGCGAGCTCGGTGCCCTCGTGCAGGCGCGCGCGACCGAGGGCGCATTCATCTCGACGATCCACGGCTTCTGCGCAAGAGTGCTCCGGGCCCACGCGCTGGCGGCCGGCATCGACCCGCGCTTCGCCGTGCTCGACGAACCCGAGGCCATGAGGCTCGCCGACCAGGCGTTTGACGACGCGCTGACCGAGCTCGGCGACGTCGAGCTGATCGCCTCGTACGGCACCGGTCCGCTGCACAGAGCGACGCTCGGTACGTTCGCCGAGCTGCGCTCGCGCGGGCAGCGACAGCCCGTCCTCCCGCCGCTCGGGCCGGCGCCCGGCGAAGCGCGCCTTAAGCTCGATCAAGCAGCGGCGACGCTCGCGTCCGAGCTCGGTGCGATCTCGGGCCCCTCCGCCAAGGTCCGGGGTGCGCTCGCGCGGCTGGAGCGGGTGGGCGCCGTGGCCGATGACCCGTGGCCCGGCGAGCTCGACGCCCTGAAGCTGCCGCGTGGCAACGGCGCCGCGCTTTGCACGCCCGCATGCGAGGCCTACGAAGAGGCGCTTCAGTGCTTCCGAGCCGCCGCCGAGCATCGAGTCGCGCAACAAGTCCACGCTTCGCTCGACGGGCTATTGCGGGCGTTCAACGAGCGCTATGCGGAGCGCAAGCGCGCTGTCTCAGGGCTTGACTTCGCGGACCTGGAACTGATGGTGCGGGACCTCTTCTCCCAGCACCCGCAGGTGCGCGGGCGCTACGCCGAGCGCTTCGAGCAGATCATGGTCGATGAGTTCCAGGACACGAACCACGTCCAGCTCGACTTGATCACCTCGATCGCGGACGACAACCTGTTCGTCGTCGGCGACGCGCAGCAGTCGATCTACGGGTTCCGGCATGCCGATGTCGAGCTGTTCGAACGCCGCGGCGAGCGGCTCGCCGCGGCCGGGCGGCGGGCGACACTCCAAACAAACTTCCGTTCGCGGCCGGAGATTCTTGCGGTCGTCAACCGCGTGTTCGAAGGCGAGCTCGAGCCCGGTCGCGAAATGCCGCCCGCTGCCGGGTCGCTGGTCGAGCTGCTGGTCGTCGACAAGGGCGAGGAGTGGGCGGTAAGCGACGGAGTCGCCTCGCCCTGGCGTGCGGCCGAGGCGCGCGCCCTCGCGCGCCGGCTGCGCGAGCTGATCGACTCGGGCGCGGCGCCGCAGGACATCGTCGTGCTCACGCGCGCGAGCACCGACCTGCGTGCCTACGAGCGGGCGCTCGAAGAGCAGACAATCCCGACCTATCTGATCGGCGGGCGCGGCTACTGGTCCCACCCGCAGGTGATGGACCTGATCGCCTACCTGAGGACGCTCGCCAACCCGCGGGACCAAGAGGCCTACTACCAGCTGCTCGCCTCGCCGCTCGTCGGCGTGTCGATCGACGCGCTGGTGCTGATCGCCGCGGCCGTGCGTGCCGGCCAGGCCGCGCCGGAGGGGCTTTCGCCGCGCGAGGCCGAGCTGTTTGAGGCCTTCTGGCAGTGGTTCGAGCGCGAGCGTGCGGTTGCCGGCCGGCTCGGGATCGAGGAGCTGATCGAGCGCGCGATCGTCCACAACGGCTACGACCTCCAGATCCTCGCGCTGCGGGGCGGCGAGCGCAGGTTCGCCAACCTCCGCAAGCTGATGCGGCTCGGTCGCGCCTACGAGGAGCGCTTGGGCCGCGACCTGCGCGGCTTCCTCGGGCTTGTGGGGGCACGCGGACTTGCCGGCTCCCGTGAGAGCGAGGCGCCGGTTGAGGGGGAGGCACTCGATGCGGTCCGGCTGATGACTATCCACCGGGCGAAAGGACTCGAGTTCGACATTGTGGCCGTCGCTGACCTCGGGCGCGACCCGTGGCGTTCATCTCCGCTGCTTCGCGTCGGGGACGACGGTCGAATCGGCTTGCGACTGGCGCGGCCCGGAAGCGGCAAGCCCGTGCCGGCGCTCGACTACGTGGCGCTCGGCGAGGAGCAGCAGGCCGACGAGGCGGCGGAAGAGCGGCGGATCTTCTACGTGTCGATGACGCGGGCCAGGGAGCGCCTGATCCTGTCCGGCGCCGCGCGGGAGGGGGAGGGGAGCGCGCCGATTTACTGGATCGCGCCCGCGCTGGCAGCGGCCGGTGTCGAGGCGACGACCATTAGCACCGAGGAGGCTGTCGAGCGGCCGGCGGCCGACGCGGTGGTCCCATCGTTCGAGCTGCCAGCGGAAGTCGAGCCCGGGCGCCCGGCGGCGCCGCCCGTGCCACCGTTGAGCTACTCGGCGCTTGCGGCGTACAAGCGGTGCGGCTATCGCTTCTATCTGGAGCGCGTGCTTGGCCTCCCGCCCACGGCCGGGCGCGTCGCCGGCGCCGGCGCAGTGGAGCGAGGCATCCTCGTCCACGAGCTGCTGGAGCAACTCGACTTTCGCCGGCCGCGCGTGCCGGAAGGGGTGTCAGACGACGTCGCCGCCCTGATCGAGGGGTTCCTCCACACGCCGCTGTTCAAGCGACTCGCGGCCGCCACCGATCTGCGCCGCGAGGAAGGGTTTGCGTTCCTGCTTCAGAGCGGCGTGCTCGTCACCGGCACGATGGATGTCTATGCGCGTGAGCGGGAGGGCGGCGTGCTCGTCGTCGACTACAAGAGCGACAGCCTCCAGGGCGCCGACCCGGCCGATCTGGTCGCGCGCGAGTACGCGACGCAGCGTCTGATCTATGCCCTCGCGGCGCTGCGGGAAGGCGCGGAGACAGTCGAGGTCGCGCACGTATTCCTTGAGCGGCCGGATGAGCCCGTCACGGCGAAGTTCACCGACCGTGCCGAGCCCGAGCGTCAGCTCGAAGCGCTCGCTGCCCGCGTTCTCAGCGGCGACTTCCCGGTCTCGGCTGAACCATCCGCGGCGGTCTGCAATGGCTGCGCGGGAGAGGGCGGGCTGTGCAGCTGGCCGCTTAAGATGACTAGGCGCGATCTCGCGGTAAAGGATCCCGAGCCGGAGATTCAGACCCGTCTGTTTTGAACTCAACCTCGATGTGCTGGTCGTCTGAGCGTTCCTCGACCTTGGCGAGCGCGGTCAGCGTGGCCTCGTCGGCCCGTGAATCGGGCGGGCCGAGCAGGCTCCGTGGCCACAGCCGCCGCGTGACCACGACGTTTATCTCAGCCGCGTACAGAGTCACCTGCGCGCCCAGGTGCAGGAACACGATCAGCGCGATGACGGTCGCGAACTGTGACCCGAGCGGGCTCGTGTGGCGCAAGACGTGATTGACGTAGTAGCCGCCGAAGTACTGGAGGACCTCCCAGAACACGGCCGCCACCGTTGCGCCGATCCAGAGGCAGCGCGTTGGCAACGCCGCGGAGGTCATGAACCGGAAAGCCGACAGGAACAGGACGAAGTTGACCGCCAGCCCGACCAGAATGGCGCCGACCTTGCCGGCTGGTCCGTGGATACCCGACGTGAGCCCGGTCACGGCAGTGGCGACGATGAACAGGAGTCCCAACACCCCGATCAGCGCCAGCCCTCGGAGGCGCGTTTTCAGAAAGTCTGGGCGATCCTTGAATGGCACCGCCCAGACCCGGTCGAACGCATTCCGCGTCGCGCTCGTCACTCCCAGGCCGCCCAGCAGCGATGCGATCAGCCCGATCACGAGCGAGCTCACCTTGCCGGTCAGGGCATGGAGCTTGATCGTCTGGTTGATGACCGGGAACTGGCCGAGCACCGAGTTCTCGATCGAGTGTTGCGCCGAGAGGTTGTGCTGGAACACGAACCCCAGGATTGTCGTCATGACCAACAGCAGCGGGAACAGAGAGAAGAACGCGTAGTAGGCGACGAGCGCCGCCAGGCTGCCGCCCTGATCGTCACCGAACTTCTTGACGACAGCCATCGGCACCGCCAGAAACCGGTGCTGTTGCTGCACGCGGTCAAACGCTCGTACTGGGCGCAGCACATCCATTTGCATATTGATACCCCGGATTAGGCTGCCGATACCAGCGCCGGTTCCGGCGCTGCGCGGCGGGCGCGTGCTCGCAAGATGACGCTAGCGCCGCCGCTCGGGCTGAAGGTGATGCTGCGTCTGGCGGTCTGCTCGGGCCGCTCGTCGGCTGGCTCCAGCTCGAAGCGCTCGACGACCGCCCGGATCACGATCCTCATCTCCTGAAGCGCGAAGCTCGCGCCCAGGCAGCGGCGCCGTCCGCCGCCGAACGGGATCCACGTGTAGGTACCGGGCGAGTCCTCCAGGAAGCGTTCGGGGCGGAACGCATACGGGTCTGGATAGATGTCGGGGTCGTGGTGGACCAGATACGCGCTCGCGAGCAGCGCGACCCCGGCCGGATACTCGAACCCGCCGATCTCGACCGGCTGCTTGGTCAACCGGGGCTCGGCGTTGGGCAGCACCGGTCGCCGGCGGAGGATCTCGTTGATCGTGGCGGTCAGGTACTCCTCTCCGTCCGCGCGCAGTCGACCGACGACCCGCGGATCGCGCGCCAGCTGTGAGAACGCCCATGCCAGCTGCGACGCGGTCGTCTCATGGCCCGCGACGAGCGCGGTCATCAGCTCGTCGCGCAGCTCCTGAGCTGACATCGGCGAGCCATCCTCGTGGCGTGCTTCGAGCAGCATGCCGAGCACGTCGCCTGCTCCATTGGCGTCGTGGCGCCGCTCCTCGATTACCTGAAAAATCTGCTCGTCGGCCTGGGCCGCGAGCTTTCGGAAGCGCCTCAGCGAGGGAATCCAGCGCTCGAACCGCTGGAGCCCTGGGAGCACGGATAGCGGACTCTCGCTGAACGCGAGCACCTGCGTCAGGAGATCACGCAGGCTGTCGAGCCGTTGGCCCTGCTTAAGCCCGAACACCAAGCGCAGGATGATCTCGAGCGTGAGGCGCTGGAGCCGCGGATGGAGAGTGAGCCGCTCGCCCGTTGGCCACGAGGCCAGCTCTTGATCGGTGAGCTCCTCCATCAGCCCCGTCAGGGCCTGCATCTTTTCGCCGTGGAAAGCGGGGAGGAGCAGCTTGCGCTGCTCAAGGTGGGCGCTCTCGTCGAGCAGAATCACCGAATTGCGCCCGACAATCGGCTCGAGCACGCGGGCGCCCTCGCCGGGGTGCAGCACCTCGGGTGATGCGGTGAACAGCTGCTTGATGTCCTCGGGATCGCTCAGGATCACGAACGGTGGCTGGAACGGAAGCTGGACCGTGACCCGCTTCCCGTAACGCTGCCGCAGTCGCTCCATCGACGCCGCCGGGCGCTTCCACGTGGCGACCATCTGGATGGCGCCGGGAATGCGAGGGCCGGGTGGGAGCGGAGCCACGGTGGGTGAATACTCCTTGGTATCTCAGCGTACCGTGACATCGGTCACACCCTCGACCGACAGCAGCGCTCGCTTACGCTCGAGCCCGCCCGTGTAACCGCCGAGCCCGCCGCCCGAATGCAGCACGCGATGACACGGCACGACGATCGGCAACGGATTTGCGCCGAGCGCGTTGCCGGCCGCACGTGATGCCCGCGGGCTACCGGCTTGGCTCGCTACCTGCTTGTAGCTCGACACGGAACCGAACGGGATCCGGCTCGTGGCCTTCAGGACGCGACGTCCGAATCCGCGGGTCAGGCTCCAATCGAGCGGGACCTCGAAGCGCCGCAGGCGGCCGGCGAAGTACTCGTCGAGCTCGCGTCGCGGCTCGTCGAGCTTGCGCGGGGCGGCAAGCAGCCGTGGTGATAGGCGCTTGACGAGGTCTTCGAGAACGGCCGCTTCGTCGTCAATGTAAGCGACTCGGACGAGGCCGCGCGGGGTCGCCGCCAGCAGCAGCATGCCGACGGGCGAGTCGAGCGTCGCGTAGGCGACGTCGAGCAGTCCGGCGGCCGTGGCCGCCTCGGTGAGCTCTGGCAGCTCGGCGTCTGGCAGGGCCGCGCCGCGCAAGGCCGTTTCGATGTCAGTCATCTCGGTACTCCGTTCGCAGTCGTTTGAGTCCTTCATGCACGTTTCGGCGGGCGGCCTCCTCGCTCGTCCCCATCACCTCGCCGATCTCGGCGTGCGTGGCGTCGGCGAGGAATCGGAGCGCGATCGCTGCGCGCTGCTTCGGGGGCAGCTCGCGTACCCGCGCCCACAGCTCGGGTTGGCCGTCGTCGACCGGATGCGTGACCGTCTCGGGCACGTCGGCCACTGGAATCGCCCGCGAGCTTTTTGCTCGAACGTGATCGATCGCCTTGCGGTGAGCAACGGTCAGGATCCAGCTGCGCAGGTTGTTCCCGTGCTGTAGGCGTGGATACGCGCGCAGTGCCGCGAGCCACGTCTCCTGGTAGCAGTCGTCCGCGTCGACTCGGCCCACGGTCGCGATCAGGAAGCGGTGCACGTCGCGGGCATGCGCGTCGAGCAGCGCCTGAAACGGGGGTAGGTTCACTTGAGATGAAACGGTGATCGGTGTCCTTGTGTGAGGGCGCTACGGTGGTAACTATGAACACACGCACGCTGGGCGCACAGGGTCTTGAGGTATCGGCCGAGGGCCTCGGCTGCATGGGGATGTCGGAGTTCTACGGCGACGCGGACGAGGCCGAGTCGGTCGCCACGATCCACCGGGCGCTCGAACTTGGCGTGACACTGCTCGACACGGCCGACACGTACGGGTCAGGGGCCAACGAGCAGCTAGTCGGCCGCGCGATCGCCGACCGCCGGGACCAGGTCGTGCTGGCCACCAAGTTCGGCATCGTCCGCGATCCGGAGCGGGGGCGCAGCATCAACGGCCGGCCCGATTACGTGGTCCAGGCCTGCGACGCGTCACTCAGGCGCCTGGCCGTCGATCACATCGATCTCTACTACCAGCATCGCGTCGACACGGATGTGCCGATCGAGGAGACGGTCGGCGCGATGGCTTCGCTCATTGACGCGGGCAAGGTGTCGTTCCTCGGCCTGTCCGAGGCGTCGGCCGAGACGATCGATCGCGCACACGCCGTGCATCCGATCTCCGCGCTTCAGAGCGAGTATTCCCTGTGGAGCCGGGACATCGAGGACGAGGTCCTGCCGGCGATCCGCGGGCTAGGGATCGGCCTCGTCGCCTACAGCCCGCTCGGTCGCGGCTTTCTCACCGGGCGCTTCTCGGGTCCGGAGGAGTTTGCGGAGAACGACTTCCGCCGCCACAACCCGCGCTTTCAGGGCGAGAACTTTGAGCGCAACCTACAGCTCGTCGAACGCGTGCGTGAACTCGCGGCCGAGCACGACTGCACTCCGGGCCAGGTCGCGCTGGCGTGGGTGCTTCATCAGGGAGAGGATGTCGTCCCGATCCCTGGCACGAGGCGGCGGCGATACCTGGAAGAGAACGTCGTGGCCACCGAGGTCGCGCTCAACAACCAAGATCTGGAGCGCCTCGACGCCATCGGCGTCGCCGCGGGCGACCGCTACCCGGATATGTCAACCGTGAACCGGTAGGCAAGCCGCCGCCCAGCGCTTGCCGACCGCGCACGTTCGCTATACAAACCCCATATGCCCCGCGCGATTTGGTCAGGAGCGATCAGCTTTGGGCTGGTCAACGTGCCGATCAAGATGTACAGCGCCACGTCGCCCAAGGCCGTCCGTTTTCACCAGATCTCGTCAAAGACGGGTGCCCGGATCCGCCAGAAGCGCGTCGATCCCTCGACGGGCGAGGAGGTTCCGTTCGAGGAGATCGTCAAGGGCTACGAGATCAGCCCCGATCGCTATGTGCTGATCGACCCCGACGAGCTCGACGCGCTCGACCCCAAGGCGACCAAGACGGTCGACATCGAGGATTTCGTCGATCTAGAAGACATCGACCCGATCTATTACGACCACTCCTACTACCTCGCGCCGTCCGACGCCGGCGCGAAGGCCTATCGCCTCCTGCTGGATGCGATGAAGGAGTCCGGCAAGGTAGGAATCGGCCGCGTCGTAATTCGCTCCAAGCAGCAGCTCTGCGCGCTGCGCCCGACCGGCGACGTGCTGACGCTCTCGACGATGCTGTTCGGCGACGAGGTGCTGCCGCCCGACCGGCTCGACGAGCTCGACGCAATCAGCGAGACCGAGGCGTCTGATCGCGAACTGAAGATGGCCGAGCAGCTGATCGAATCGCTATCGCGCGACTTTGACCCCTCCAAGTACCACGACGACTACCGCGAGCGAGTGCTTGCGCTGATCGAGCGCAAGGCCGCCGGCGAGGAGATCGCGGTCGAGCCGGTGTCAGAGGAGCCCGCGGCAGCGCCCGACCTGATGGCGGCCCTTGAAGCCAGCCTCGCCCAGGTGCGCAGCGGTGACAGCGACAAGCCCGCGCCCAAGAAGAAGGCGCCGGCTAAGAAGGCGCCGGCGAAGCGCACCCGGGCAAAGGCGAAGAGCTAAACCTTCCTACGGCGATGCTCACGCGTCGCTCACAGCCTTCGACCGCTGGTACCCTGTAGCGCTCGCCGCCGTGCCACCGACGGATCGATTCCAGACACTATGCGTCGCTTCTCTGCCCCCAGGGCCAGTGGCCTCTACCACCCCGCAAACGAGCATGACTCGTGCGGCATCGCGCTGGTCGCGAAACTGTGGGGAGAGGCTAGCCACGCCGTAGTCGAGAAGGCGCTCGACGCGCTCGGGAACCTCGAGCACCGCGGCGCCGAAGGGGCAGATCCGAACACCGGCGATGGATCCGGAATCCTGCTCCAGATTCCCGACGCGTTTCTGCGCGCGGCCGTCGCCGGAATCGAGCTTCCGCCGCCCGGCCGCTATGGCGTCGGCGTCTGCTACTTGCCCACCGACCACGATCAGCGACTCGCGTTCGAGCAGCAGATTGAGGAGACGATCGAGGCGGAGGGCCAGCGCCCGATCACCTGGCGCGATGTGCCGGTCGACGAGCGCTACGTCGGCGACACCGCGCAGCTGGCGGCGCCCGTCATCCGGCAGGTCCTGATCGAGGCCTCCGAGGACATCTCCGACCAGGACGAGTTCGAACGCAAGCTCTACGTGATCCGTCGCGTGATCGAGCGCTCAAGCGCGCCGGGACTCGCTCTGCCGAGCTTCTCGAGCAGGACGATCGTCTACAAGGGAATGCTGACGGCGCCGCAGCTGCCCCGCTATTTCACCGATCTGCGCGACCCGCGCGTCGCGAGCAGGCTGGCGCTCGTGCACTCGCGTTTTTCGACCAACACCTTCCCGAGCTGGGAGCTCGCGCACCCGTATCGGATGATCGCCCACAACGGCGAGGTCAACACTCTGCGCGGGAACATCAACTGGATGCGGGCGCGCGAATCGCAGCTCGACTCAGAGCTGTTCGGCGAAGATCTGAAGAAGGTGGTCCCGGTCGTACGCGAGGGCCAGTCGGACTCGGCGACGTTCGACAACGTTCTCGAGCTGCTCGTCCTCAGCGGGCGCTCGATCGCCCACGCCGTGATGATGATGGTGCCCGAGGCCTACAAAACGCGGAAGGACGTCGACCCAGACGTCAAGGGCTTCTACGACTTCCACTCATGCCTGATCGAGCCGTGGGACGGACCCGCCGCGGTCGTGTTCACCGATGGACGGTGGGCGGGCGCGGTGCTCGACCGCAACGGCCTTCGCCCCGGGCGCTGGGTGCAGGACACTGACGGCTACGTCGTGCTGGCGTCCGAGACCGGTGTGACGACCGTTGCACCCGAGCACGTCCAGCGCAAGGGGCGGCTCGCCCCGGGCAAGGTCTTCCTGCTCGACCTCGAGGAAGGGCGGATCGTCGAGGACGAGGACGTCAAGCGGCGGATCGCGCGACGCCAGCCCTACGGCCAGTGGTACGAGCAGTCGGTCGTCCACATCGACGACCTGCCCGCGCGCGAGCCGCGCACGCCGCGGATCGAGCCGCTGCGCTCAAAGCAGCTGGCGTTCGGCTACTCGCAGGAGGACCTGAGGCTGATCATCGCGCCGATGGCAGCCAAGGGGGAGGAGCCGGTCGCCTCGATGGGCAACGACGCCGCGCTGGCAGTGATGTCCGACCGTCAGCCGCCGCTGTTCTCGTACTTCAAGCAACTGTTCGCGCAGGTGACCAACCCGCCGATCGACCCGATCCGCGAGAACGTCGTGATGTCGCTGCAGGCCGGTGTGGGAGCCGAGGTGAACCTGCTGTGCGAGGTCCCCGAGCAGGCCCACCAGCTCGTCATGGACCAGCCGATCTTGCGCAACTCGGAGCTCGAGAAGCTGCGCCAGGTCTCGCATGAGGTCTTCGACGCGGCCACGATCGACATCAGCTGGCCGATCGAGGAGGGTCCCGATGGAATGGAGGCGCGGCTCCGGGCCGTCTGCGAGGAAGCCGCTCAGTACGTCGACAACGGAGCCAACATCCTGATCCTGTCCGACCGCAACCTCGGCCCGGAGCGCGTCGCGATCCCGTCACTACTGGCGGTGGCGGCAGTCCACCACCACCTCGTGCGCCGCGGGACCCGGCTGCGGACCGGGCTCGTGATCGAATCCGGCGAGCCGCGTGACATCCACCACATGGCAACGCTGATCGGATACGGAGCGGCGGCGATCAACCCGTACCTGATGTTCGAGTCGTTGGACGAGCTCGCTGAGCGATCGCTGCTGCCCGTGGAGCTGACGATTGCCGAAGCCGAGGCGAACATCGTCAAGGCGATCGGCAAAGGACTTCTCAAGACGATCTCCAAGATGGGGATATCGACCATTCAGTCCTACTGCGGCGCGCAGATCTTCGAGGCGGTCGGGCTCGAGCGCGAGTTGATCGACACGCACTTCACGGGTACCGCTTCGCGGATCGGCGGTGTCGGCATCGAGCAGATCTCGACCGAGGCGATGGAGCGCCACTTCCGCGCCTATCCGCGCACCGATCGCGAGGTGCTCCCAGTCGGCGGCGTTCTGCAATGGCGCCGCGATGGCGAGATCCACGTCTGGAACCCGGACTCGATCGCCAAGCTCCAGCACGCCGTTGGGCGGGTCAACGGCGACCCCCGCGAGACCTACATGGAGTACGCCAGACTTGTGAACGAGCAGGCAGGGAGCAGGGGGTTGCTCCGCGGACTGATGAAGTTCAAACCGGCGGGCGAGCCGCTGCCGCTTGAGGAAGTCGAGCCGG
>Ga0102924_1005623_pt1 | contig 12066 bp, 10 predicted proteins | sample PaiPotPPM11metaG_FD_80116 | JGI IMG/M metagenome (GOLD analysis project Ga0102924, IMG submission 80116) | Iron sulfur acid spring bacterial and archeal communities from Banff, Canada, to study Microbial Dark Matter (Phase II) - Paint Pots PPM... ... | reverse complement strand
TCGGAAGTCCTTTGCCGAGGACGTTAGCACCCGCCCTACGCGCGAGGTCATCGCTCAGCGCAAGAAGAGGGCGACTGAGATTCTTGAGCGGTGGTCATCGGAGGATAGCGAGTAACTGGGGCAGCGTCCGGCCCTAGCGCGTTAAGCATCCAGAGGTCCGCTCACCCACTCCGCGAGAACCGGACATAGCTCGGGTCTCACCTCCATGTGGCCGCGCTCAAAGCTCTTGATCTCCGTCGAGCCCTTCTCAGCGTTCCAGCTATCAATGTAGTACGTTTCTCTCCACTTGCACCTTGGGCAATTCCCGATGCTGACGAACGGGTATAGCGTCACCCACCGCTCTTCACCGACGTCGAGGAAGAGGTCGCGAGTGAGGTCACCCTCGGGCAGATCGCCGCGGAAGCGGACGAACTCCTGTGGCAGGCCGGGGTGATCGCCGCGATAGCACGCGCATTCGAACTGCCACTCGCCGGCGCGGCTTCGATTCATCCGCTGAATCTGCCGGATTGGGAATGCAGCCAGAAAGTCGAGCGCTTCCACGCACCGTCGCAGCCGTTCCTGCCGTGCCCGCGCTGCATCAATGATGTCCTCTAACAGGGACGAGTCCTTCATGTGTGCCCACTCGTTGCGAGCCCCCACGATCTCCTCGACATCACCGCCGAACCCTTTGGTCTTGACTCCAATTCTCAATCCATGCATAGCCGCCGCCAGCGGATTGTCCTGGTACGACGCGAAGTTCCGAGAGCACTGTGCCACGATGTCGTGCCATTTCCCGATCGTCATGCCTCGATGCGGATCGATCCCGATTCCCTCGCGGTGCTCTGGTGCAAGTAGGGCGAGCGATACTGAGCCGAGGAACGCCAGCATGTTCTCGGCCATTCTGAACTGCTCTTTGTAGAGGTCGCGCGGATCATTGGAGCTCTGCAACAGTCGGTATCCGTAGGCAATGGGAAACGGGTATGTGACGGCGATCTGGTAGTCGAGGCTTTCCAGTGACTGGATACTGAGGGACAGGAGCTTGCCGCGCCGCCTCAGCCGGTCCAGATGGCTATTGAACTCGCGCTCATTGCGCGAATCGAATAGAGCGCGTCTGGCGGATTGCAGGTCATCTGCCCTGTCCCGGAGCACCCTTTCGACCCGCTGCACACTGCTCAATCCCTGAACCCGCTCCCGATCAATCACGGGCACCGGGAACCCACGAAGTTGTTCGAGGGAAAGTTGCGGATTGCTCGTGCTCGGCTCTCCATGCACCGTTGCGGCTAGCAGTTTCCGCGCGGCGGAAGAGCTCAGGTACTCGAATAGATACTCGGCAGTGATGCGGTCGTCCTTGGATCGTACCGCGATTACGCCTTGGGACAATATGCCAGGCCCGTTGTACCGGTTGAGTGCGACGGCGAACCGCTCAGTAATGTTCTGACTCAGTAGTACGTCTCCAACTCTAATGCGAGCCTCCTCGGGGACGCCCCGATCCTGGACGCTTCGCGCACCATCGACATCGAGCGACCCCTCCTTCAGATTGCGCGGCTCGATCAGCAGCACTCCACCCTCAGATTCCTCTACTCTGCGCGGCGCGGCCACTCCCTCGACGATTTCGCACACCTCTCCCAGAGCGACGGTTTCCGCGAGACGACGTATCCGCTCGTACATGTCCGCCACCTCGGCGCTGCTTACATCCAACGACCACACCGAGCGCGACTCAGCGGCCACCGTATAACCGCTAGCAGCCTCTTTCAGAGTCAAGCTGGCCCCATCGATTACGAACGTCTTGTAACCCTCCCCCGGTCCCCCGTCCACGCCGGTGTGATCCAGAACGGTCAAGGAACCTTCGGCGTCCGCCTCGATCCCATCGCCGGCGGCAAGCTCACCAGAAAGGCCGGACGGCAATCTGCCCATCCACGCCAGTAGGCTCTTGAACCAGGGTCGAGTCTCCATGTCTACCAGGTCGCCTCGCGAGGTCAGGCTGTCGAAGTAGACGTCGGGGCGATCACCGCCGAAGAAGAGAAGGCTGGTCGCATCCGAGCTCAGTGGGCGCAGGGTATCCGCAGGTAGCTCGATAACGGCCGACAGCTTCAGGCGTGTCGATAGATGCTGCCGCAGCCAATCATCGGCCGGATCCGTGGTGACGGACGAGGAGGTAATGGCGGAGAGGGCCCCGACAGAGGGGATACCGGCTGCCCATGCGAGGAGAACGTGCTGTGCGTCGATCCAATCGTGCCTGATCTCCGATGCGTTGTCCGGCACCATCCCGGCAAGCGGCGACGCGGGATCGCGAAGCACAAAGCTCGGCGGAAAGCTCAAGCCAAAGGGGATGGTGAAGTCGATAACAACAGCATCAGGCTTGTACTGCAGAATCGAAGCAGCCAGCTCGCGGGACGACGTGCCCTGCAGCGGCACTTCCCTCGGATCGCGCTCAGACGAAGCGCCGACGCTACGTACGCCCAGAGCAGTGGACAAATCAGCCACTCGGAGCTGCTTACCGTCTTCGCGCAATGTCCACAAGCTGGGAGCTGTCGTCAGCACCACCGTCCGACTGGCTCTCACCTCGGCCGGCCGCAGCTCAAGGAGCAAGCACAGCTCATGTGAAACGCCGCTCTCGATCTGGGATAGCTCAAGCACGGACAGCGCCCTCTACAGCCTTGGTAACCGTCTACTCTATCACTTCCACCGCTGGTCGCAGCGCCGTTCCCACCGCCCTCACCAACCGCTCGTGCAGACCGACAAGCAGCACCGCTCGATGGCGACAGCGAGCCAGATGAGACGTCCGCGCTGTGACCTCCTTGTGATGGATACCGGCAACTTGGTGCTCTCAGTTGTCCCCGAACTCTTCCCTCTCCCTGGGTTGGCTCTTCCTCTCCCGCTCGCATAGGGGAGAATGGGGGGCGAGGGTGGAGCGCCCTCCAATCCGAATCGAGCCAAGAACGGTGTGCCGTAGTCTTTTGCGCACTGGCAGCATCGTCAACTGCGGCCATCCTGCGCCAACTTCCGCTGCCTGCGCCGCCATTGAGTGTCAATATCAGGACGCCACCATGTCCACAACCGCGACGGCATCGGTATCCCCTCCACGACCAAGCAGTTGTACTCGGCCACCAGACGCATGACCCGGCCTAGTTCGATCGTTCCTGATTCTTCCAGTCGCTCCAAGCCGTCCTCCACGTCCCGGATTCCTGGGACTAGGTGACCTAAGCGCAATGCCCAACCGAGCACGTTGATCGAAACAAGGATAGGTATGACGGCAAAGAGTACCTGCGCGACTACCCGTTCGCGCTCACCGTGCACTCCGGAAATGATGACCACGGCCATGCTCACTACGACGGCCGCGACCGACATCGCTAGGGCCCGCCAGAGAACGGTCTGGAGGTTGCCATATAGGTGACGGGTGTAGAAGGCTGACTCCGCAGCCATCTCGGCGAGGCGTTCGGCTCCCGCTTCCTTCACCTCGGTCGTATAGTAACTAGGGTCACGAGGTGTGTGCGCGGCGCGGTCACGAACCTTCTTGCCGACTTTGCGCTCCCATTCGTCCAGTTGCACGCGGCTTACCGGCCAATGGAGCGCCTCTGTGAAGACCGACTGACGACGCATTGTCTCGGCCCGGTCATACTGGACTTCGGCTCGGAGTTGAAGTACGTAGGCCAAGACCACAACCACCGCATCGACGCTGGATCCGGCAAGCGCCTGCCCCGGACCGATGGGTAAGACTCCCAGGACCGCCGCTCCAACGCCCGCTAGTAGGCTCAGGCCAGCAGCGCCGTACCACTCATTTGCGGCCGCGTCGAAGAGCAAACGAGCAAGCTGGCTGAGTTCCCCCCAGCATCGCGCTCATCCATACGCTGGGAAGAATTCGCCCATCAACCCCTGCCAGGCCTTGATGGCTTTCTTCTCGTCCTTCCTCTGTAGCTCGTATGCTCCCTTCGCGGTGGCAGCAGCGGCCTTTGCCTTCTCGATGGCAATCTGTCGGTTCGTCTTCTTCGCCTCATTGTCTAGATAGGAACCCACTCGGTCGCGCATCACGGGATCGTAGCAGACCCTGGCAAGGTAATCCGGTAGCTTTTCGAAGAAGTACTTGAGCATTGAGCAGTACGTGTACCCCTCCTTATAGGACCTGTACCGGTTATACATCAGGCATTCGAGGTGAAAGCTCCGGACAGGCCAACCAACCTCGCGATTCCATCCCTTCACCATCTTGATAAGAGGTACGAACCTCTCGTCCATTGTCTTGTTCACTTCGGTGATCTTTTCCGCAAACGTGAAGGGATTGGTTGGCACCCAAAGCTTGCGGACGGAATCAGGAATCTTATAGTAGCCGTCAACATGCTTGAAGGTGGGCACAACGTCGAGCTTGAACTCAGAGAATTGCATCGTGATACAGTTCTGGGCTCGGCGCTTTGACGTATCCGGATAGGCATCATCGAGGAGAGCCTTAAACCGGTCGAGCGCTTTAATGGTGCCCTCTGATGTGTCCCAGTCCTTGTGGACCCCGTATTTCAAGATGACCATCACGTCAACATCTGCTTCAGAGAGGTACCGTGTCAGCGTGCGACGATCCCACGAACCGGTGACCCTAGTTGCTTCCTTGGAGTGCAGCGAGAGCCCCCTTATGAGCGCCTTCTCCAAGTTCTCGCGGGGCGACGATACCAAGGCCTCCTGCCGGTCGGTCAACTCCAGGTTGGACGAGAATACCTTGAATGCTGCCTTGATCGTGGTAGCCAAGAGGCCCTTCCCCCCTTAGACGAACGTCCGTCCTATTTTTACCATCTGCTCCCAGCAAGCTTATGCTTCCAATCCGCACCCCGAGGGCTTATGCATGAGCGGGAGCCGGGTCGAGGAGCAAGGCCCGCGCGACCTCGGGAGACTGGCTGTGGTAGCGCAGCCACGGCTTGCCGGCGAGCGGCTCATAATGGAAAGGGTGAGGTGGCGATGGCACGAGAGGAGGCGGCGAGAGTGCGGCAGGTCAAGATTGGAGTCATCGGCTGCGGGGAGATTGCCCAGTGGATGCACTTGCCCTTCCTCACCGAGCTGCCCGGCTTTGAGGTGGCCGCCGTCTGCGACATCTCACGGCGCGTGGTCCAGTACGCGGGCGATCGTTTCGGCGCCGACCAACGGTTCACGGACTACCACCAGCTATTGGAACGCAGTGATGTCGAGGCCGTCCTCATCGCGACGTTGATACACAGTGATCCCGCCATCGCGGCCGCCGAGGCGGGCAAGCACGTGCTGGTCGAGAAGCCGATGGCGTTCAACCTTCCCGAGGCCGAGGCCATGGTTGACGCCGCCGAGCGAGCGGGTGTGATCTTGATGGTGGCGTACATGAAGCGCTACGATCCGGGCTACCGGTACGGCCGGCGTCTCATGCAGGCGATGGAGGACGTGGCGCTGGTACGGGTCCACGATCTCTATGGCCCCAACCCCACGTTCGTGGGCGACGTCACTACGACCTTCCGCGACCGCGAGCTGGAGGCCAGGACCCGCTCCGAGATTTTGGCCGAGATTCGCCGCCGCCAGGAGGCGGCGATCGGCGCCGGGCATCGGGAGAGCATCTACCGCGGCTACGATCTGCTCGGTAGCCTCGCTTCGCACGACATCAGCATACTGCGCGGCGCCTTTGGCAGCCCGGTGGCCGTGACGCATACCCAGATCTGGCAGGAAGGCGCCTACATCCTCTCCACGCTCGACTACGGCAACGGCCGTCGCTGTGTCTTCGAGATCGGAACCACCCGCAAGAAGGAATTCGACGAGGAGCTGGCGGCGTTCGGCTGGAACAATACCGTGCGCATCCGCTTCCCCAGCCCCTACGTCAAGTATGCCCCGACGATCGTGGAGACAATGGAGCAGGAGGAGGGCGGCGCGCTCGTCCAGCGCACGATTACCGCCTCCTATGAGGAGTCGTTCCGGCGCGAGCTGGAGCACTTCTACCAGTGCGTTGCCGAGGGCCGAGAGCCGGAGACGTCGGGCCGAGAGGGGCTGGAGGACGTGCGGCTGCAGATTGGCATTGCTACGGCGGCACTTCGCTAGATAGGCACCTATAGAGAGAGATCGAGCGCACCAAGCCGACCAGGTCGTGATTCAGCGCCACGCTGTGCCGAGAGATGAGATCGGTGCGGTTGACGCTGTGCAGCCGGCGCACGTCATGGGCCGACCTCCTACGCAACACCAGCCTTCATCCGGTCTTCATGACGAGATGCATATACTAGGCGTGAGGCAAAACCAGAGAGGAGTCAGGAGGTATGAACATGTCATCGAAGCGTACACGTCGTGCTCTGGCAATTGTCACGGCGATTGCGATGATTGCGTCCGTGGCGGCGACGTCTGCCAGAGCTTCTGCGGCAAGGTCGAGCGATCCGAAGTCAGTGTACTTCATCTTCACCGGCTTCGCCTACCCCTACTTCGCACCCATGGCCCAGGGGGTGACGGCCGTCGCAAAGAAATGGCCGAGCCTCAGTATCAAGATCGTAAGCGCCAACAACTCTGCCCCTACGGAGATCACCGACATCAACGAGGCGGTTGCGGCCGGCGCCAAGGGCATTGTCCTGAACCCCGTCGAGGAATCGGTCACCAGTGCTGCGCATACGGCCATGGCGAAGGGCATCCCCGTCGTCACTCTAGACCGTGACGTCAGCAATCCGGCAGACCGCGTCGCCTTCATCGGCGACAACGACGTCACGCTGGGCAGGGAGCAAACGCAATATGCCATAAGCGTGCTCAAGCAGCGGCACGTCAAGAAGCCGTGGCACGTCGTGATTCTCCAGGGCACGCTAGGCGCGAGTACGGCCATCGACCGCACGAAGGGCGCTATGGACGTGCTGAGGCCGTCTATACACAGTGGAGCCGTCAAGGTGGTGCTGAATCAGTCGGCCAACTTCGCCACGGCTACGGCCGAGTCTACGATCTCGACCGAGCTTGGCAAGACCGCCGACATCCAGCTCATCGTCTGTGGCAACGATGCCATGGCGCTGGGCGCGATCACAGCGCTCAAGGATCACGGCATGAAGCCGGGCACAAAGGTGCTGGTCGTGGGCGCCGATGCGCAGCCCGAGAGCCTCGCCGCCGTCCGCCAGAGAACCCAGCTCGACACTGTGACGCACTCACCGTTCAGCGAGGCAGTATGGGCAGTCGATGCCCTGGCGAACGTCCTCAACTTCCACACCAAGCCGCCGCACCGATATCCCCACGGCAATCTGATCATCCCCATGACGGTCGTGACGAAAGCCAACGTCAACAAGATTTCAGCCTGGGGCACACCGCCGATCATCCCGCGGCTTCCCTACGGCCAGTCGCAGCCAGTGCCCCGCTAGCCTGGTAGCTCGACACCGAGATGGGGCCGGCGAGCATGTTGCCGCCGGCCTCTCCCTCTCAACTGTGGAAGTCCTCTAGCGCGGAGCTCTCTGTCCCCGCGGCGACGCGCCGTGGACCACGAGATCCGAGGGCGGAGGAGGAGCGCCGCGCTACATTCGTCGACGCAAGAGTCAGTCAGCAACCGGGCTCGGGCCGTAGTCGAGCCCCCAGGCACACACACTTGATATAAAGAGGCGGCAAGCGGGACGCAGGGAGCGGATCAAGATGACAACGGGAGATGGGAACACCCTACAGGAGCCGCTTCTGTCGGTCTGCCACTTGCGGAAGTCCTTCGGCCACGTCCATGCCGTCGACGATGTCAGCCTGGACATTTACCCGCGTGAGGTCGTCGGGCTCATCGGCGATAACGGAGCCGGCAAGTCCACGTTCCTCTCGCTGCTGACCGGGTATTACCACGCCGACTCCGGTGAGTTCATCTACAAGGGACACCGGGTGCCGATGTCGTCGCCCAAGACGTCGCGCCGCAACCTAAAAATCGAGATGATCTACCAGGATCTCCGCCTCGCGCCGGATCTCCCTGTCCGCGAGAACCTCTTTCTCGGTGAGGAGCCGAAAATCCTCGGGATATTCCTGAACAAGCGGTACATGCAGCAGTCAGCGGCGAAGGTGCTGCAGAGACTCAACGTGGGGGCCAAGCCATCGGACCTGCTGAATCGCCTCTCCGGCGGCGAGCAGCAAGCCGTGGCCATCGGACGCGCACTGCTCTTCGACCGTGACATCATCCTCATGGACGAGCCGACTGCCTCCATCTCCGTCAACAAAGTCCAGGACGTTCTGCGGATGATCCGGGACCTCAAGGAGCACGGCAAGACGGTCATCCTGGTCAGCCACCGGCTGGAAGATATTCTGGAGGTGTCGGACCGGATCGTCGTATTTTTCCATGGCAGGATACGCGCTATGGTCAAGAACGAGGGGCTCCAGATCAGCGACCTGGTGCATCTGATGTTCGAGGCCGCGGCCGATCCGCGGAAGGAAGAAATCGCAGCTGCCGGGGAGAGCGGCTCGCTAGCATAATTGCGTCTCGGCCGCGGGGCACTGGGCCGGACACCGTAGGAGGAATCTTGTGGCGCAGTTGCAGGCACGCGTAAAGTCACTCGGGGCGGTTCTCGGAGCGGAGCGAGGAGCCATCTTTGGCAATCCGGGCAGCGTTCGCCGTCCGATCGCCTTCCTGATCATCGCGTTCATCGTCGCCTGGCGCGTCGCGCCTAGCTTCCTGACACCAGACAACCTCAACGCGCTGCTAATCAGCTCGAGCTTCCTGATTGTCCTCTCCGTGGGCGAGGGTTTCGTCATCATGCAGGGCATGATCGACCTCGGCGTCGAGAGCATCATGTCGGCCTCGGGCATGCTGGCCGCCTACATGTATGTCTTCAAGGACATGCCGCCCGGCCTGGCGATCTTTCTCACCCTCCTGGCCGGCATTGCCATTGGCGTGGCTGTGGGGCTCCTCGTGACGCGGGTCCACATTCCCAGCTTCATCGTGACTCTGGCCACGTTCTGGGGCTTCAGTGGCGTCGCGCTGCTGTACAACCAGGGCAACTCCATCTCACCCAGTCAGGTGACGCCGGCAAAGGAGTTCACGTTCCTGGGCATCTCGTCGTACTCGCTGGGCGGAGGTATCTCGAACCTCATCATCACCAGCGTCATCGTGGTGGTGCTGGCCCAGCTCGTGCTCTCGTACACGCCGGTGGGCACATGGATGAAGAGCGTCGGGTCAAGCGAAGCGGCTGCCCGGTCGGTCGGCCTGAACACTGCCATCATCAAGACCGGCGCCTTCGCCGTCTCGGGCTTGCTCGCCGCGCTGGCCGGCGTGATGATCGCGGCCTGGCAGGACTCCATCTACCCCACCAGCGGACAGGGCTACTCGCTCCAGGCGATCGCCGCGGTCATTCTCGGCGGTATTCCCTTCACCGGCGGGCGCGGCACGGTCGCGGGCGCGGCCATTGGCGCCGTGATCATCGGCATGATCAACAACCTGATCGTCCTGCTCGGCCTGCCGGTCCTCTGGGACTACATCATCGTCGCCATTATCCTCGTGGTCGCCGGCCTCCAGGCACGGGGCGGCCCCTTCGTCAAGTAGCAACGAACCGCTACTCCGCGAACAGGTCGACAGCGCGCGCCGTGCGGGCCGATGCGGCGGCGGCGTCGACGATGGTCTGGACCAGCCGGGGGTTGATCGGACAGACCTGGGGCGGCCAGGCCGACCTATGGGCGGGGCTGGACGAGCGTCGGGAGATGCTGAACACCCACCTCCCAACCCGCGGCCTGGAAGGACAGGTGCCCCTTGTGGCCTATCGGTGCTTTGTTGACTAGGGTGAAGGCGTGGTGGTAGAAGGGGCGCAGGAGGTGCGCGATGACCAAGCGCCAAGCCGTTCCACCAGCACCAGGCCCGTTGGAAGCGTATGCCGTCCACTTCGATGGACTGTTCTCCCAAGCGAACTGAGCTTGCCGGGGTTCGGTGGACACCCTGAAGCTTGGGGGTAGGATACCCCGGAAGGATGTTCACATGCCAAAGAGTCACGCGCCCTATCCACCTGAGTTCCGTACCGAGGCTATTCGCTTGGTTCGGACCAGCGGCAAACCGATGGCCCAGATCGCCCGCGAGCTCGAGGTCACCAGCGAGACGCTGCGCATCTGGATGAAGCAAGCCGATATCGATGATGGCCTGCGACACGACGGACTGACCACCGAAGAACACCCAGAGGGTACCCGGGAAGTCCGTCGCCTGCGTCGCGAGATCAAGACGCTCCGTGAAGAGCGGGAGATCCTGGTAAAAGCCGCGACCTTCTTCGCGAATCCCCAGCGGGTCCCCGGAGCAAGCTCCGGCCCGCGGTAGCGACTCGCGCCGGTAACGGTGTTTGAGTTTGTAGAGCGAGAGAAGGTCAATCATGCCATTGCCCTGCTGTGTCGCGTGACACCCGCAAGCGGGTACCCGGTCTCCGCCAGCGGCTACTACGCATGCCGCAAGCGTCCACTGTCAGACCGAGCCAAAAAGGACGCCCAATTGACGGAACAGATCGTGACGATCCATCAGGAGAGCCGACAGACGTCACCCAGAGGGTACCCGGCACCGCGCATTCAGGCGGAACTCCTGGCAGAGGGTGTGGGGTGTGGGCGCAAACGGGTTGCCCGGTTGATGCGCCAGGCGCAGCTGGTCGGTTGTCATCGCCGCCGGTCGGTCGGCACCACGCAGCGCGAGCCGTCGGCACCCGTTGCCCTCGATCGCGTCGATCGTCAGTTCGTGGCCTCCAGCCCCAATGTGCTATGGACGGCCGACATCACCTTTGTGCCCACCTGGATGGGCTTCCTGTACCTGGCGGTGGTCCCGGGTACCCTCTGGGTGTTGTTCAGCCGGCGGATCGTCGGCTGGGCCATGGCCGATCACCTCCGGACCGACCTCGTGCTCTCCGCCCTCGATATGGCGCTCTGGAACCGACGTCCCGATCCCGGCGTCATCCATCACTCGGATCACGGCTGTCAGTACACGAGTGGTGCCTTCGGGCAGCATTGTCAGGACGTCGGCATTGATCGCTCCATGGGCCCGGTCGGAGATTGCTTTGACAACGCCATCACCGAATCGTGGTTCGCCACTCTGGAGTGTGAGCTGCTGGATCGTCATGTCTTCCGGACCCATGCCGAGGCGCGCACCGCGATCTTCGAGTACATCGAAGGGTTCTACAATACCCATCGCCGCCACTCCGCCTTGGGCTACCTCGCGCCGGCTGAATTCGAGCGCCAGGTCGTCACTGAGGTCGCAGCATGAAGGAGGAGCAGTCGTCGCAGCAGCAGGGGGTGTGGGCTACCGTGGGCCGGAGCTCTGCTCCGGGGCCCCACTGGGGATGGGCGGCCGGCTCCCCGTGCCTCACGCTTCCCCTCCAGCAGGCCGCGGGTACCCACTTGTGGGTGATATCCATGCCCCACCGTCGTCACGAGAGGAGGTATACTCACCACGTCACCCTGGCCCCTGACCAAGTCGTAAACTCTCCACTGCATCGGGGCAACTCCACCGTAAATTCCGATCGTGAACTGGATAGGCTGCTTCCTGGTGTGGGATACCTTCACTACAGCGCGCAGCGTCGCGCTGCCGTGGTGAGCAACAGACGCACCAGCTGGGCCGCGTTTTGCTCGACGACGATGGGGTCACCGCAGCGGTCGAGGGTCAGTCCCTGCGGATTGGCCAGCCCGACGAGCACTCGGCGTGGCACGCCGCCGGGATCAATCACCCACAGTCCATAGTCGCCGAGCGTGGTGACCCAGATGCGGCCGTTGCGATCCACGGCGACGTCGTCGGGGATGGAGAGTGTGCCGCGGTACGACACCTGACCGCGCGGCGTCACCACGACCAGCGTTCCCAGATGCTCGTCGGGGACCAACACGTCACCCTGTTTGTCGACTGCAGCGTCGACCGGACGGCCGATACCTCTCGCGATCAGCCGGACGTGCCGTCCTTGCCGACTCATAGTCAGCACCGTGCCGTTCGGTGAGTCGGGGACCAGCAGATTACCGGTGCGCGGATCGCGACCGATACCGTCGACCCCTTCCTGACCGGACACAGGCCGCAGTGCATAGACGAGGGACAGTGCACCGTGAGCGCCGATTCGCACGATGCGGTCGCGTCCCTGTTCGGCCACGATTATGGTTCCGTTGGGGAGTACGACAACGCCCTCGGGAACAGAGAGATTCCGGGCGACGGTGACGACGCGCTTGCCGTCGAGC
>Ga0102924_1005622_pt1 | contig 12066 bp, 7 predicted proteins | sample PaiPotPPM11metaG_FD_80116 | JGI IMG/M metagenome (GOLD analysis project Ga0102924, IMG submission 80116) | Iron sulfur acid spring bacterial and archeal communities from Banff, Canada, to study Microbial Dark Matter (Phase II) - Paint Pots PPM... ... | reverse complement strand
GCCGGGAAGTCCGCAGGCGAGGCCGATATCGACGTTCCAGTCCTCGTAGGCCTTGAGCCAGGGTTGTACGCGCATGTCGGCCTTGCGGACCATCGGCCCCGCCTCCATGGCGGTGTGGATCTCGTCACCGGTGCGGTCGAGGAAGCCGGTGTTGATGAAGAAGACCCGCGATTTGACCGCGCGGATGCATTCCTTGAGGTTGACGGTCGTCCGCCGTTCTTCATCCATGAGGCCGAGCTTGATCGTATCGCGGCGCAGACCGAGCATGTCCTCGACCGCGGCAAAGAGGTCATTGGCGAACGCCACCTCCTGCGGGCCGTGCATCTTCGGTTTGACGATGTAGATCGAGCCGGTGCGGCTGTTGCGCGCCGCGCCGCCCCGTTTGAGGTCGTGGAGCGCGATAAGGCTGGTGATCGCGGCATCGAGGATGCCTTCGGGGACGGCGCGTCCGTCGCGGTCGAGAACGCCCACGTCGGTCATCAGGTGGCCGACGTTGCGCACCAGCATCAGGCTGCGGCCCGGGAGCATCAGCCTGCTCCCGTCGGGCCGGGTGTAGACGCGGTCCTCGGCCAGACGGCGCGCGACGCTCCTACCCTGCTTCTGAAAGTTCTCGACAAGCGTTCCTTGGCAGAGACCGAGCCAATTGCGATAGGCCGCCACCTTGTCGAACGGATCAACCGCGGCGATCGAGTCCTCGAGATCCATGATGGTGGTGAGCGCCGCCTCGAGAACGACATCGGCAACGCCGGCATCATCGGTGCGGCCGACCTGATGCGCGCGGTCGATGACGATCTCGATGTGGAGGCCGTTGTTGGCGAGGAGAACGCACTCCGGCGCGTCCGCGGCGCCACGATAGCCGCGGAACTTCGCCGGCTCCGCAAGTGCGACCGCGGCGCCATCGCCGAGGCTGGCAGCCAGCCTTCCATCTCCTACCGAATAGGCCTTCACGCCGGCATGCGAGCCGGAGGCGAGCGGCACGACATCATCCAGGAAGCGGCGCGCCCAAGCCATGACTTGCCTGCCGCGTTCGGGATCGTAGCCTTCGCTCGCGGCCAGGCCGTCTCTCGGAATGGCGTCGGAGCCGTAGAGCGCGTCGTAGAGCGATCCCCATCGCGCGTTCGCGGCATTGAGCGCATAGCGCGCATTGCTGATCGGCACCACGAGTTGCGGTCCCGACACGGCGGCAATTTCCGGGTCCACATTCGCGGTGTCGACCTGGAAGGGCGGCCCTTCGGGGACCAGATAGCCGATCTCCTCCAGGAACGCCCTGTGCGCGACCGCGTCGGACGCACGCCCCCGCCGGCTTCCGTACCACTCGTCGATCTTTGCCTGCAGCTCGTCCCGACGCTGCAACAACGCGCGGTTCAACGGGGCGAAGCGCTGAACGATTCGATCCAGCCCCTGCCAGAACGCGGCAGCGTCGACGCCGGTGCCGGGAAGGGCTTCGTTGACGATGAAGTTGTGCAGCACCTCGGCAATGCTTAGGCCGTCAACAGATACGCGGTTGGATTCGGACATCTGAACGCTTTCATGGGGTGGCCCCGTGCACGGCAAGCTGCCTGGGCGCGTAGATTAGCGGCTTTCCGCAAGAACTTCACGGTTGCGCCCGGACGAGGGGCAGGAACGACGAAGGCCGCGTCCGACTTGTCCGCGCACCGGGCATTTTACGGCGTCAGCCAACCCGAGGCGTGTCGCCGGCGAGCACGGTTTGCATCCACGGGCGGTCGATGTTCTGCCCGCTCAGGATCACGGCGACCCGCCGGCCCTGCAGCCGTTCACGCTCCTTGATCACCGCCGCCAGCGCTGCAGCCCCGGCGCCCTCGGCGCAGCTGTGAGTGGCGCTGTAGATGATGCGGATCGCCTCGGCGATCTCGTCGTCGGACACCTCGACGATCCGGTCCGCGCCGCGCCGGATGACCTCCAGCGCGGTCACGTCGGGAGCACGCACTGCCATGCCGTCAGCAAAGGTGAACGCCGAGTTGGTCGCGACGACGCGTCCCGCGGCGAGGGAGCGGCTATAGGTGTTCGCGCGCTCGGCGACCACGCCGACGACCGCCGTATTCAGCCCCAACGCATCACGCGCGCCGATCACGCCGCAGATGCCGGAGCCAAGCCCGATCGGCACATAGACGGTATCGAGATCGGACACCGCGGTGAACAACTCGTACGCGTAGGTCGCGACCCCGATGACGAAATCGCGGTGGAACGAGGGGGCGAATTCGAGCCCACGCTCGCCGGCGATCCGCTCCGCCTGCTCCTTCGCGTCGTCGAAGTCGCGGCCGTGCTCGACCAGTTCGGCGCCGAGCGAGCGCATGGCCGCGTTCTTCTCGGTGGAATTGCCGTGCGGCACCACAATGGTCACGGCAATACCGGCGCGCGCGCCGGCGAAGGCCAACGATTGGCCGTGGTTGCCGCGCGTTGCGGTGACGATTCCCTGCGCCTGCGGCCGCTCGCGCTTGAGCCGGTCGAAATAGACGATGCCGCCGCGCACCTTGAAGGCGCCGATGGGCGTGTGGTTCTCATGCTTGACCATGATCTCCACGCCGGTCTGCGCCCTGAGCAGCGGCCAGGCATATTGCGGCGTCGGCGGCACACTCGTGCGCACCAGCGGAATGATTTCTTCAAGTTCGGCCAGGCTGAACATGCAGAACGTATCTCCTCCGATCGGCTGCGCCAAACCGAATTGCGAGCGGCTAATCCTTGACCGCGCAATCGCGAAGGATCTCCGGCTTGAACGCAAGGCCGTGGCCCGGCCGTTCCGGTGCGGTGATTATCCCGTTCACCACCGGCACGGGATCAATCCAAAGGTCGTCCGACAGACCCATGTCCTCGATCCACAGCCCGTTCGGAATTGAAGCGAGCAGTTGAACGTTCAATTCGGGGAACAGGTGCGGCGCGATTGTCATGCCCCAGGTGTCGGCAATGGTGGCGATCTTGCGCAGGTCGGTCAGGCCGCCGCGCATCGGATCGGGCTGCAGAATCGGCAAGCGCGGATTTTCGAAGAACGGCTTGAGGTCGAAGCGGGTGAAATGCGTCTCCCCGCCGACGACGCGGAGGTCGAGCGCTTCGGCGATGCGAAGGTAGCCGGCGAAATCATCGGGTACGACCGGCTCCTCGAGCCAATAGACGTCATACTCCTCAAATTTCCGCCCCATCTGGATGGCGATGTCGGCGGTCCAACCCATGTTCACGTCGATCATGATGTCGATGTCGGGGCCGAGCGCCTCGCGCATGCGCCTGACGTTGGCGAGGTCGGTGTGCAGATCGCCGATATGGGCGACCTGCATCTTGACTGCCTTGTAGCCCCGGTCCCTGAAGTGCAAGGCCTTGGCGATCATGCCGTCGCCGCCGCTGCCGCGGAAACAGCCGCTGCTGTAAGCCGGCAGTTGCGCGCGACAATGGCCCCACAGCCGATGCAGCGGCAGCTTCGCCCGCTTGCCGAGCGCATCCCATAACGCGATGTCGAGGAGCGACATCGCCATGGCGGCGATGCCGCCACGGCCGTAGGTGACGCTGGCGCGCCACAGATCCTGCCAGATCGCCTCGACCGCGGTCGCGTCCTTGCCCAGGACGCGCGGGACGATGGTCTCCTCCAGACACGCGGTGATCGTCTTCATCGTCGGCGCGAACAGGAATAGGTAACCCATCCCGGCGATCCCGTCCGAGGTCTCGAGATCGAGCACCAGGAGGTCGCGCGTGTCGCCGAAGGGGTGACCGCGTAGCCATTGCGTCTGCGGCCACGGCACGCGCAGTATCGTTGTCGTGATGGCCTTGATGGTTGCGTCGGGCATGAGGGGGGTCTTGCTCCAGATCGGGCCTTACTGGCGACGCTTTCTTACGATGCAACAGGTGCGAAGGGAATGCCGGGATCGACGGCGCGGCGAAGGCTCAGGCGCGGCGGCCACCTTCGGTCACAAAGGCGCCGACCCAAAATGGGAGTCCAGTGTTCGTTTTCCCCATGGCGGTTGGCTTGAGGGGAATATCGGCCAAATTCCACGGAATTCGGTGTCAGATACCGGCGGCGCCCGATGCGCTCAAGATAGAATGATGAAGAGTTGAGGGCCCGCTCATGAGCGTGATCGTCAGCCAGGGAAATTCGCCGTACAAGGTCTCGTCCGGCCACACCGATTCCGGCGACGTCGTCATCAGCGCGGCTAAGCCGCCAATACGCCGCTGTTGGCGCATCCCCACAAGCGATGACGCACGAGCTGGGCCGGGATACGCCGATCCTCAGTCCAGACGTTTGACCAGCGTCAGATATTCGTGACCCCGTGGATAGCCGTCGACGCGGCCGATCACGTCGAAGCCGAGCTTCCGGTAAAAGCCGGGCGCCTGAAAGCTGTGGGTCTCGAGCACGATCTGCCTGCAATTTCGCGCTCTGGCTTCCGCTTCGACGGCGCGCATCAACCGCGTGCCCTGGCCTTGTTTGCGCAGGCTTTCGGCAACGAAAAGATAGCGGACGTAGCATGTGCTACCCCAGACCCAACCGTAGAGACCTCCTGTGCGCAAGCCGTCGCTCCTGCGGAGGAAGATGCCGATGAAACTCCCGTCGGTTATGCCGGTCGTTTGGATGTTAAAATCAATGAGGCCGTCTTCGAGGAAGCGGATGTCCTCGAGGCTGGGGTCCGTCTCCACGATCAGGCTGCCGTCGCCCGCCATGTTGTTGGAATGATCCGTGGTCATGCACGTCACTATACCGCAAGGCGCCGCCGCCGGTCACGAATGCTGCCGATCGATCGCAGAAGGGCACTGTGTGTTCACGGCGCCTTCGCTTCGCCAGCTTGCATCAGCCGAGCGAGGCCGTCGGGCGTCGCCAGTGGCGGCACCCACCCGAGCCCGAGCAAGGCCGCGGGATCGGCGACGAGCGAACCGGACAGCCGCCGGTGGACTTCATCGCGGCCGGCGGCGCGAAGCAGGAGCCCGAGCAGCGTTGCCGGAAAGGGAAAAACGTTCGGCCGGCGCCCAAGTCCGCGGCGCATGGCGTCAATCATTTCCGCGACGGTCAGCGCTCGCGGGTCGGCGGCGATGAAAGCGCGGCGCAGCGTTCCCGGCGCGGCGAGGACGGTTTCGATCGCCGCCGCCAGATTCTCCACGGCGAGGAGCGAACGGCGCGCTCGGAGGCCGCCGACGGGCAGCGGCAAGGGCGAACGGGCGACCTGCATCAGCTGTGCCATGTTGCCCTTGACGCCCAGCCCGTAGACCAGCGTGGCCCGCAGCGCCACCCAGTTGATGTCGACTTCCGCAAGGCCGCGTTCGGCCGCGAGCTTGGATCTTCCATAAGCATCGGTCGGCGCCGGTTCGATCGCCTCGGTCATCACTGTGTCGGCTGTCGGTCCGCACTGGGCGCGGATCGAGGAAAGAAAGATGAAACGCCTGGCGCCGGCGCGGCGCGCGGCGCGGGCGAGGCCGATCGTCGCCTCGGTGTTGATGACGCGGTAGTCGTCCTCCGGAATGCCGGACATCGCTTGCGCCAGCCCGGCCGAGTGGATGACCGCATCCACGCCCTCGAGCGCCGCCGCCATGTTTCGCGGCCGGGCGAGGTCGCCAATCACGGCGCTTGCAGCCTCGATTGGCACCGCAGCCGGCCGGCGCAGCAGCACGCGCAGGCGATGGCCGCGTTTGGGTAACTCCCGCAGCAGGTGCTGGCCGATGAAACCGGTGGCGCCAGTGAGGGCAAGCAGCATGGGCACGAGCCCTTTATTTATTTGGCAACACTCCTGCAGCGACTGAGCAAGCTGATCCCAATGAGTTTCGCTATTTTCAGACTACACCGCACCCGGCTATTTGCCCCGGACCGTTTTGCACGCAAGACCGCGCATGCTGACGGGACCCGGCGTCGCCAATGGCGTAGGATCTCAGCGCTATTCGGCATTGACGTCAGCGTGGTCACTCAATTTGAGCAGAAACGTGGGCGGCAATGTTACACAACGAGATTTCAGCGCACGGTATCTTCAGGTTGAGAACGTCTACCTTTTGGCGTCATCAGCAACAGCGGCCGACCAGCGGCGGGGCGCTTTCACAATCAAGCTCGGTCACGTCGGCACTTTTCGTAGGTGCCATTTTCAGCTCAGCAATTGCGTCGACGCGAGTTTCATCACTGCCGCCGAAGGTCACAACGGCATCGCTCCGCTTCTCACTTTTTCGTGATCAACAACGCAAACCACGCTTATGTATTCGCTGCTGTAAGACCACTAATTCGAATCCGAATTCCCTGCTATCAGGGAACTTAACAGGGAATTCTATGGGACTGGCGCGCCCCTCCTTGGGCTTTGGCTGAAGTTGAAAAAGTGAGGCGCGTCCGTTTCCTCTCATTCTAGAGGCTCCTAACGGCGACACGTTCCTTATAATGAACGGTAAGTAGCGCGTCGAGGAGAATTGGCAGATGACAATGGGAAGTCTCAAGGCCAACCAGGACGGATCGCTCCTTGGTGCAGAGCTGACGGACCCATGAACTCAGCTTGAAAAGCTCAGCGCCAAACGGACTGTCCTTCGCAGGGACCACTGCCAGCTATGAGTGGGGACTCGCGGTGCCCGGATCGGTGGTGGTCTACGAGCTCGATTGCCCGATCATCAAGGTCGTCACGCCAACCAGCAGAGTGGCGTGCGGCGGCAGCCTACAGCTCGCGCCGTTGTTCATCGCCAGCAATCCGCTGGCCAGCCAAGCGATCACTGAATACCAGTTCTACGACGCCGGAACCGGCGGTGCGGCCAACGACAGTTTTCTGCTCAACGGCTCCAACGTGTTCGCCAACTCGGCCGCCAATGCGCTCACTGTCAACGCCTCCGCTGTCGAAGCTTGAGCTTGCAGGCCGGCAACTCGGCCGGAACCGACACCATCGCCGTGCGTGCTTTCAATGGCTCCTATTGGGGGGACTGGCGGAAGTTCACCGTCAATCTCGCGGCGCAAGGCCCGGTGGTCAGCGCGCAGACGCCGACGCAGACTTGGCAGGAGGGGGAAGCGGTAAACTTTGCCCTGGCATCAAATACCTTCACCGACCCGCAGGGCCAGACGCTGACCTACCGCGCCAATCTTTCGAACGGGGCGGCACTGCCGTCTTGGCTGCAGTTCAACGCCTCGACCCAGGCCTTCACCGGCATGGTTCCGTACGACGCCGCCGGCTTGAGTATCGTGGTGACGGCGACAAACACCAGCGGGCTCATCACCGCGGAAACCTTCGCGGTTCAGACCCCGGCGCCGGCGCCGCCGATGGTGACCAACCAGACTGGAACGCAATGCTGCGCGGGTGGCGAGGTGAACTTCACGCTCGCCGCCGACACCTTCACCGACCCGAGCGGCGGCACGCTGGCCTACGCGGCAACCCTTTCCAATGGGGCGCCGTTGCCGTCTTGGTTGAATTTCGATCCAACTACTGAGACGTTCAGCGGGCTCATGCCGGACGGCACGAAGGCGCTGGCCATCAATGTGACCGCAATCAACGAGCATTCGCTCAGCTTGTCCGAAACGTTTGTGCTGTCGATCACGCAGGCGGCAAGTCAGTTCGGCCAGGCGATCGCCGGGATGACGTCCGGGACAAGCTCGAACATCGGGTCGTTGACTCTCACGCCGTCGCCGCAAGATCATTCGTCGAACGTTGTCATGCCCGCACACTCATAGGGCAACAGCCGCTGGCTTAAGGCGGCGTTTTGGAGATACCGACCTGGGGAGGCAAACCGTCTTAGTTACAACGGGTCGCAAGCGTCGCGAGCGAGACTAAAGGTTTGGTGCAGCGGCACCCCGCGAAACGATTTTGTCGGATCCGCCGGGCACAACAGTTTCTACCACCACCGTTCGCCGCCGCCCGTCCTCTTGTTCAAACTCAATCTCCTCGCCCTCTTCAGCGCCGCTAACGGCAATTCCAAGGGCCGACGCGGTTGAGACAACACCATTTCCAAGATCGTCAGGGCCGTCGGCCAATTGGACGGAAAGACGGCGCTGATCATCGCCAAACAGCAAGACGACTTTGTCGCCAACAGCGATGCCATTGACTTCGGAAGGCGCGGCCGGAGCAGTCGTTGGCGACGAATCGCGTTGCAAAACGCCCGCATCGTCATCCGCCGCTGTGCGAGCTATGACGCGATGTTCGGTAAAGCGCGCCGCGGCACCCATGTGCTCGGCATTTTGCACTGGTTCAACGCCTAGGCGTGAGAGAGTATCCAACAAATCCGCCGTGACCAGGTCGGCGTCGCGATAAAAGCTGGAGGCAAAGCAGCGCCAAAACTGCCAACCAGCCCTCTCCAGCACACGCTGACGATGCATATCCTCGCGCCACTGCTCTGGCCCATGGAAGCGGTCACCGTCGCATTCAATTGCCAGTCGACGGCCGTTAACTCCTTCCACCACCAGATCGATACGAAAGCCAAACGGCCCCACCTGCGGCCGCACGCGGTAGCCGCGATCCAGGAGCCTCTGCATCACATCCCGCTCGAAACGTGATTCACATGCGTCGAGACCTTGGCTCGTCACGTCTGTTGCAAGTTGCATGGGCTCTTCAAAGTGAGCGATGAGGCGCGCTTTGAGATCGCTGGGGTTCAAGTCCTCTAGCCGAAGCGAACGAACCAGCACAACCCGGTCCCGAGCACGCGACACCGCGACGTTGAAGCGTTGCTCATAGCGCAGTGTGGTAAGGGCGGTGCGGTTCGCCGAATCTGCGACCATGGATAGAAAAATCACATCGCGTTCGGTGCCCTGGAAGGTTGCACTATCGCCACAGAGGATGGCATGGCGCTGCATCAATTCCTCGCCGATGGCATCCGAAAGCCTAGCGCGAATGTACTCAGCCTGCTCGGAGCCGATAAGCGAGACGACGCCAATCGAGCGAGGGTGCGCAGCCTCCTGGGTAAAGGTCTTGATCTCGTCTAGGATAACCTCGGCCTCGGCTCGATTTATCTTGCGGCGCTTCTCGCGCTTGCCGTTAGGCACATAGATGTCTACGAGCGGTGGGTCCAAGCGTTCTTGGGTTGTTGGGATGCGCAGGGGCACCAGTCTTTCCCGATAAAACTGCGAAGAGAAGCGGATGATCGGCTCGACGCAGCGGAAGTGCTCCTTGAGCATCAGCCGATCACTTGGAAACACCGCACGCATCAAATCATATATGCTCTCGCCTGGCTCGAGGAGGTTCCTGAAAGGAAGATCTTCGAGATATCGGCGCCGCAGCTGCGCAATTCTCTCTTGGGTCACGAAGGGTGCGGTCGGGCTAACTTGGCGGTCATCTCCGACAACGAGAAGCTTTCGACCGCGCAACAATGCCGGCAATTCGGTGACGTCGGACTGTGACGCTTCGTCGATAATGACAAGGTCGAATACACCCAACTCCGCAGGCAGCTGCTCTGCGACCCGCCACGTCGGCATGATCCAGCAAGGAATGGCGCTGTAACAGCGGGCCATAGCCTCGCGCGCCACGCTGCGATGCGTGCCTGCGGTTTTCCCGGTTCCCTTCCCGATCTTTGCAAGCGCACGAACAAATTCGACCAAAGCCGACTTCACAGCCGGTGACAAGCGGCGGTCGAGTTCAAAAAAGATACGTTCACGCACGAGATCGGTAAACAAATTGCGGCATCGCGCGTCGGATTCGTCACGTTCGCGAACGAGCGCCGTGAGCTTTTCGCGTGCGTCGATCGATGCGAGCTTCTCGTTCGCGGCTGCATGGTCCCAAGCGTCACGCCAATCGCTTGGCAGCACCGGGTCAACGTTGACGCAGGGCTCGGTGCGCGCCCGCTTAGCCCAAACCGGAGCACCGGCGTTGGCAATGAGGTTGGTCACGGTGATGATTGTGGAGTAGGCGCTCGCCCGCGACTTGATGGCCGCCAATCGCTGCAGTGCGCTCCGCCATGTGGAGTCGATGCGCTCGCCGGCAACCTCCGCATTGCCAACGAATTGCTCCAGAAATTGCTTGATCAGCGCGGAGGTTCGATCTGATCCGCTTAGAAACCGATCGATTACTTTGCGGATTTGCTCGCGGGCGGCGCTGAGGCGCATGGCGGTAGCGGCAGCGCCGATTTGGTTGGCAAGGGAGTGGCACCGATCGGGATCATCGCTGAGGGTCTCGAGGTTTAGAGCACCGCCGGTGATTATGGCAAGGAACTCTCGCTGCGCGAAGACATGATCGGCCGCCTGGATGGCCTCGCGCGCGACATCAATCGCGTGGTTCGCATTTGCGCTTGGAGGAGCTCCACTTTCGGTCGCGAACCTCTCCCAGCGGACCGTGAACTCATGGCGGCGGGCGGCATGCGCCACCACGGCAGCGACATGGCGCCAGGCGTTGATATCGCCCTCGCGCATCGAAGTGCCGTCGAGTTTGATGTTGGCGACGAGGGTCTTTGCCGCTGTTTTCCCTGTCGAGAATAGTGGCCAAAGCCGCTCGCCCGCGGCAGCGCGATTGATTGCTTCGCGCGCCTCACCGTTCTCCAAAAGTCCAGGCGGCAATTCGACCGATCGCCTCGCGAGCGCGGGCCGGTCGGCATCGAGAGAAGCCCATTCCTTCAAGCGCTCGCGCAGCATTGCCAGGGATGACGAAGGTTCGCCTTTGATCGCACCACGTCTAAATGGTTCGATCCATGCCGCATCCAATCTGGTTGGGTGTGTCGCGGCGAGGGCATGAAGCATCTCGGCTAGACTTGAAGCTCGCTCCACCTCGTCGCTGGGAATTCTAAGTGTCGCGATAGGCTGATCGGAGGCGTTTTCGTGAAGCTGGCTTGCACGAACGAGGTCTTCATGCCAACGGCGCACCACCTCGACGCTCGGCAAATTGGCGGGTAGGGGCAGGTCAGCAAAGAGATGGTCAAGGAATTCGCCGACTCGACGCCGGGCATCGGCGAGAGCTGCGATGTCTTGTTCGCTAAAAGCCGTTTCCGCCGCGAAGTTCTTGGGTCGATCAGTGAACCAGGCGAAAGTATCCCGCTGAGCGACGACACGGTGGGCAAGCTCGACGGCTGTTTCGCCGTGCGGTCCTATATTCGATAGGTGGGGGACTGCAATGGCGTCGAGTTCTTGGTCAATTGCTGCAATGCGTTTGCGCAGCCCATCGATCTCTGCCTCCAAGCGGCGGATAGCACGGCCCCTTTTCTCCGACGACGTTCCTTCGACGACTGCCTCGATTTCCCGGATCGCCCGTTCGAGCTGCCGTAAGCCTTGGCGCTCGTTGGACAGGACGGCAATGGCAAGTGGCTGTATTTCCTTTGGCAGTTGGTCTTTTAGAACAGCGAGAGCGGCTTCGCCGCGCGACACGACAAGCACTCGCTCGCCCGTCGCCATGGCATGGCAAATCAGGTTGGCAATGGTATGCGTTTTGCCGGTGCCGGGTGGTCCTTGGACAACAAATCCATCTGTTTGTTTGAGGCGCCGAACCAGTTCGATTTGATCGTCGTTATAAGGTCTTGGAAAAAATACATCGAACGGTGCTTCATCCTGCGATTGTGAAATAATGCCTGTCGTTACGCCGATTCGTTCCGAAGGAGTCCACGCGCCTACCGGTGCAATATTCGAAGGTTCGGTGACGAGTCTTTCCGCAAGACCGCTAATCGGGCGGCCGCTATCCTCAAGCACGCCACGGAGGCGCTCGATGTCCTGGAGCACGACGTGCTGCGAACGCGGCCTGGCGAACAGTACCCACTGATCGGTAATGGTCAGCCGGTCAGGCTCGAACTCGACCTTCGCACCCTCTTCACTCCGCAGGTAGCGTCCGCTGCTGCCCAGCTGCGCGGCAGCGGCGATCAGGAGAGGTTCGAAGCTGTCACGTGCGAACGGAGATAGAGCTTGGGCGTCGCCAGATTTCTTCAACTCGGTGCGAATGAGATCGGAAAGCTCCTCTAGTCGTGCTCCTTCGCAGCCGAGCTCCTCATACGGTTTCAGGTCGAACGTTGGATCGTTACCAGTTGGACGGACCCGGATAAGACCTCCGCGAGTGTCGTCAAGTTCGAGATCTGAGCGGATTTCAAGCAGCGGCCGATTGACGACTCGTCCGTCCTTTTGCCAGTGAACTAGTCCGATTCCCCAAATCAATTCGATCGGACTTTCGTAACCGCCAACCTCGAGCATCTGGAGCAGCTTGTAGAGCTGCTGATAAATAG
>Ga0102924_1005621_pt1 | contig 12068 bp, 15 predicted proteins | sample PaiPotPPM11metaG_FD_80116 | JGI IMG/M metagenome (GOLD analysis project Ga0102924, IMG submission 80116) | Iron sulfur acid spring bacterial and archeal communities from Banff, Canada, to study Microbial Dark Matter (Phase II) - Paint Pots PPM... ... | reverse complement strand
GTGCGGGAGGGAGCGTGATCGCGATTGCGGACCGCCATCACGACCCGGTGGCGCAGGCGATGTACAAGGCCGCCCGTGCCCATCGTATCGACGGCAAAGTCATGAAACTGGCCGCGGCCGCGACCGGCGCGGCCGGCTAACATCAACGGCTCGCCTGTAATCCTTCTGAAAGGTTGGCGGCCGCAGACTGGGCAGGCGATGGAGACGCGCGTTCTCCACGCACGTCAGTCTTGATGAGAAGGAGGTGAGAAGCATCTTGACGCCAACCCAACGAATCGTGACGGTCGCCGGTATCGCGGGATCGCTGATCGCAGGCGGTGTGATCGGGGCGACCCTGGCCGGGCCGCTCGCCGCCACCGCAGCGAATAACGGATCGAGCACCCAGCTGGCCGCCGCATCGGCGAGCCCGAGTGCAAGCGCCGGAACCTTCAAGTCCAACGAGGACGCCACACACGAGTCCGGTGAAAGCGCCACGGTCGAAGCCCAGGAGAATTCCGGGCAGCGGCCGGGAGGCGGAACGGGAAAGTTCACCCCGAACGAGAACGCCACGCATGAGCAGGGCGAAAGCGCTGCTCGCGAAGCGCAGGAGACGGCGGGCCAGCGCCCGACGGTCCCCTAAAGAAGCTGAAAGCCCCCTCCCCCGCTCAGGCGGGGGAGGGTCGAGCGTGGCTAAGCCTAGGCGCGCGCGGCAGCGGGCGCCGGCATCAGCCCGAGCTGCTGCAATCCTCGGGCAGTGTCGAAGTACTGGTGCAACGACGTGAGCATTCCCTTGTCGTCAGTGACGGCGATGTCGAGCGCCGGTCCGGTGAGGGTTTTGTTCGTAGGCGGGATGGTCTCGCCCGTAGGCGTCCGCATCGGACCTCTGTGGCTTCCCGTAAAGGTGTATTCGACGACGACCGTATTGCCTTCCGCGACCATCTTGTGAATGTCGAGGTGGGCATCAGCGAACGTCTCGCGCATCTGCGCAACGTAGCCCCCGATGGCCTCGCGTCCTTTGATCGTGCCCGCCATGGGTGTGACGAGCTCCGCGTCTTCGGCCACCGCCTTCATCCAGTCGTCGAGCTTGCCCTGGTTGAACGCATCGATCGACTGCCGCGCGATCTGCTTCGAATCGGCCATCCCGTTACCTCCTCCGCCGTGTATGACGGCAGCCGAATGATGCGTTTCCGGGAGGCGTTCAGCGACCTCAGGCCCGGCGGTTTGCCAGCTCGCGCAGGACGGCGGTTGCATCGAGGCCCCGCTCCTCGAGCAGCACCATGGCGTGGTACCAGAGATCGGCGATCTCGCGGACCAACGCGTCATCACTCTCGTGGTCGGCGGCGACGATGACCTCGATCGCCTCCTCCCCTACCTTTCTGAGGATCTGCGCCCGTCCGGCTTCGAGCAGTTGCGCCGTGTACGAACCGGCCGGACGCGAGACGTTTCGCTCATGAATCGTCGCCTGCAGTTGATCGAGAAGCATCGCCGGCGCGTGAAAGCACGAACGCTGTCCGGTGTGGCACGCAGGCCCCGATGGGTGAACGCTCAGCAGCAGCGCATCCGAGTCGCAGTCGGCCTGGATGCCCTCGACGTGCAGCACGTTGCCGGAGGTCTCCCCTTTTCGCCACAGCCGCTGGCGGCTGCGACTCCAGAAATGGGCGTCGCCGGTTTCCGCCGTAAGGCTGAGGGCCTCGCGATCCATGTACGCGACCATCAGCACGGTTCCGGTCGCTACGTCCTGGGCCACCGCCACGATCAGGCCCTGCTCGTCGAAGCGCAGCGTGGACGGGTCCGGGCTCGTCATCGGACCGGGACGCCGTGCTCCTTGAGGTACTGCTTCGTCTGCGGGATGGGAAAAGTATCCTCGTGGAAGATCGAGGCCGCCAGCGCGGCGTCCGCCCGTCCTTCGGTGAGCACGGCGACCAGGTCGCGCGGGTGGCCGGCCCCGCCTGAGGCGATCACCGGGAGCTGGACCGCCTCGGCGACGGCCCGCGTCAGGGCGATGTCGTAGCCGCGTCGCGTCCCGTCCGCATCGATGCTGGTGAGCAGGATCTCGCCGCCCCCGCGCTGCTCCGCGGCCCGTGCCCACTCGATCGCGTCGAGCCCGGTCGGCTGCCGTCCGCCATGGGTGTAGACCTGCCACCGGTCATCCGCCTCGCGCTTGGCGTCGATGGCGATGACGATGCACTGCGATCCAAACTGCCGGGCCGCCTGCGTGATCAGCTCGGGGCGCTGCACCGCGGCCGTCTGGATCGAGACCTTGTCAGCGCCGGCGCGCAGCAAGGCGCGGATCTCGTCGACCTCGCGAATGCCACCGCCGACCGTGAAGGGGATGAAGACCTCGCGAGCCGTCCGTTCGACCACGTCGATCAGCGTGGCGCGCTGCTGGGGCGCCGCCTCGATGTCGAGGAAGACGAGCTCGTCCGCGCCCTGCTCTGAGTAGGCCCGGGCCATGGCGACCGGGTCACCCTGGTCACGCAGCTCGCGGAAATGGGTGCCCTTGACCACGCGGCCGCCCGCGACGTCAAGACAGGGAATGATCCGCTTGAGCAACATGCCCTGTCTCCATCTCCCTCCCGCCTCGAGCAAACTGGATGAAATTTTCGAGCAGTTTCAAACCGGCGGGCCCGCTCCGCTCCGGATGGAACTGCACGGCGATCATCGACCCGGTCGCGACGGCGCTGACGAAGGGGACACCGTGCGTCGTCTCCGCCGCGATCAGCTGCCGGTCCTGCGGGACGACGACGTAGGGATGGACGAAGTACATGGCCTCCCCTTCCAGGCCGGCCAGCACCGGGTGGTCGGCCATGTGTTCCAGCGTGTTCCAGCCAATATGGGGCAGCTTCTCCCCGGTGGGCAGCCGTTCCACCATTCCGGCGAAGACGCGAAGACAGGTTGCCCCGTCCTCCGCGCTCGCGTCGAACAAGAGCTGCAGGCCGAGGCAGATACCGAGGAAGGGCCGGCCCTGGCGGATGGCATCGACCAGCGGTCGGTCGAGGCCGCGCGATCGGAGCGCGGCCATCGCCGGTGCGGCGGCGCCCACCCCAGGAAAGACGATGGCATCAGCGCGTTCGAGGTCCGCCGGCGTCGAGGCGATCGCCGACTGGACCTCAAGGGCGTCGAACGCGTTCTGCACGCTGCGAAGATTGCCGGCGCCGTAATCGACCAGCGCGATCACTTCGTGCTCGCGATCCGATCAGCGAGTGTCACATCGACCGCGCATCCCTGGCGGAGCGCCCGCGCCAGCGCCTTGAAGGCGGCTTCGGCGAGGTGGTGATCATCCCGACCGGAACCGACGACGTGCAGCGTCAATCCGCCACGCGCGGCAAACGTCTCGAGGAAGTGTGGCACCAGCGTGGCCGGCAGCGATCCGATCGACGGGCCCTGCAGCGGGAGGTCGATCATCGCGTAGGCACGGCCGCCACAGTCGAGGGCGACCATGGCGCGCGCCTCATCGAGTGGAACGGTTGCGTCGCCGAAGCGTGTAATCCCACCGCGGTCACCGAGGGCCTCCGCCAGCGCCTCGCCGAGCACCAGGGCCAGGTCCTCAACCGTGTGATGGGCGTCGACCGCAAGGTCGCCGGACGCCTTGACATCGAGATCGAGGCGGGCGTGCACGGCGAGCGCGCGCAGCAGGTGGTCGAGGAACGGCAGGCCGGTCTCGACCTCACTTCGACCGCTGCCGTCGAGCGCCAGGCGGACGGCGATCCTGGTCTCTTTCGTCTGCCGCTGTCTGGCCGCCGACCGTGGCGCCGTCACGGAATCAGCTTCTCGATCGGCATCACGAGGATCGACGTCGCGCCTACCGCCTTCAGCGGACCGAGCAGCGCCCAGACGGCGTCGGCGTCCACCACGGCGTGGACGGCGATCATGCCGGGGTCGGCCAGCTGCATGATGGTCGGCGACTGCATGCCGGGAATGACGCCCTTGATCAAGTGGAGGGCGTCCGCCGGCGCGTTCATCATCACGTACTTCTTGCGGCGGGCGGCGATCACGCTGGCCAGCATGGTCTGCAGGTGCTGGCGGCGGCGCGCCTTCTCCTCGTTGAGGCTGGGATGGCTGATCAGGTGGGCTTCCGACTCCAGGATGGTCTCGATGGCGCGCAGGCCGTTGACGGCGAGCGTGCTCCCGGTGGACACCAGGTCGACGATGGCGTCGGCGACGCCCAGCAGTGGGGTGATCTCCACCGCGCCGCTGATCTCGATCAGCTCCACGGCGATCTTCCGCTCGCTGAAGAACCGGGCGGTCGTCCGCGGATGCGAGGTGGCGACCGGCCGGCCATCCAGGTCCTCGATCCGGCCGAGCGGCCGGTCATCGGGGACCGCCACCTGCAGCGAGCAGTGACCGAAGGCGAGCGCCATGCAGGTCGCGACCTGGCTCCCCTTCTCCTCCACCAGGTTGGAGCCGGTGATGCCGACGTCGACCACGCCATCCGCCGTGTACTCGGGAATGTCCTCCGCCCGCACGAACAGCAGATCGAGTGGAAAGTTGTCGCAGGGGGCGAAAAGACGGCGCTCATCCGACTCGAATCGATAACCCGCTTCGCGCAGCAGCACGATCGCCGGCTCCGCGAGCCGGCCCTTGTTGGGGACGGCGAGCCGCAAACGGCCGTCGGTCAAGCCGCGTCCGACGCTCACCGTGCCTTCGCCTTTCGCCGGTCGAGCTGCATCTGGTAGCCGCCCGTGCCATAGCGCCGCCAGGTGTTGATGCGGGTGATGGTCGCCGTGCTGGCCCCCGTCCGCTCCGCGATCTCGGCGTAATGCACACCCTGGTCGAGCAAGCGGACGACTTCCCAACGCGCCGCCAGGGTTTGCAGCTCAGGGATGGTACACAGGTCACGAAAGAATCGCTCGGCGTCGTCGACCGACTTGAGGCTGACGATCGTCTCCAGCAGGTCCACGACCTGCGGCGTCACCCAGCTGTCGCCAGAAGCGCTGGAGGCGCGCCGCGCCCGCGGTGCCCGGGTACCACGACCGGAGGTGACGGGACGGCGCTTTAGCATGATAGCATGCTAACACAGTGCGATGCTGATCCTCCCCGCCCTCGACCTGCTGGACGGCCGGCCGGTGCGGCTCCGGCAGGGCGATTTCGACCGGGTCACCCACTTCGGCAACGACGCCGTCGGCCTGGCCCGACGGTGGGTTGACGCCGGCGCTACGTGGCTGCACGTGGTGGACCTCGACGGAGCTCGCCACGGGCAATGGCGCAATCTCCCACTCATCGCCGAAATCGCGTCGGCGGTACCGGTCCCCGTCCAGGCCGGCGGCGGCGCGCGCGAGATGGGCGACGTGGAGGCGGCGCTCGCAGCCGGCGTCGCGCGGGTGGTGGTGGGTACGGCGGCGATCGAGTCGCCCTCGACGTTCCAGCCCTGGGCCGCCCGTTTCGGCGAACGACTCGCGGTCAGCCTTGATGTCCGAGGCGAGAGCCTCGCCGTCCGAGGCTGGACGGCGCAGTCAGGTGGCGGCCTGCTGGCGGTCGCGCAAGCGCTGCGCGCGGCGGGCGCGGCCCGATTCATCCATACCAATGTCCAGTACGACGGAACGCTGCACGGCGTCGACCTTACCGGGCTTCAGACCCTGAGGGCGCTCGGCCTTCCCGTGATCGTGGCCGGAGGCGTCGCCGGCATCGGCGACCTGGAGGCGCTGCGCGACGCCGGCGCCGAGGGCGCGATCATTGGGCGCGCCTTGCTCGACGGCAGCCTGGACCTCAAGGACGCTCTCCGGGTCGCCGCCGGCGGACGCTCGAGCCGGTCGCCCGTTTAGCTGGCGGCGCGCAAACTCTCGAGCAGCGGCGAGCTGATCAGCACGTCCGCGGTCGCGATGTTGGTCGCCAGCGGCACGTTGCACACGTTGCAGATGCGGAGCAACGTCTGGATGTCTGGGTCGTGCGGGTGCTTGTCGAGCGGGTCGACCAGGAAGATGACGGCATCGACCTCACCCTCGACGACGCGGCTGGCGATCTGGACGTCACCGCCGTGAGGGCCCGCGGTGACCCCTTCGACATTGAGGCCAACTTTGTCGCGCAGCAGGTCCCCGGTCGCACCGGTCGCGATCAGGTCATATTCTGCGAGTCGGTCACGATTGAAGGTCGCGAAGGCGACCAGGTCGGCCTTCTTCCCATCGTGCGCGATGATGGCGAGGCGTGGCCGATCAGACGAGGGCATCGATCTCAAGCCTCCAGCAATAGTTCTCACAGCTGATCAAACGCCACCGTAACACGTCTTCGGACCTGCCCCTCGAAACGATCTCGACACAATCAGTGTGCCTGTCGACAGAGCGTGATGGGCGCGAGACATTCCCCACAACGGTCCGTCATGATGGCGTTGAAGATCCGCCGGGCACGACTCTCGAGTTGGCGGCGGGCATCGGGCCCATCCAGCCCACGATTCCACGCCTGCACCAGGAAATGTCCAATCGCATGGCAGAGTGTCCGGATTTTTTCCACGAGTGCCAGTGTGACGCAACTCCGCCGCGAAAACTTCGGACACTCGTCCAAAAAAGCGACAGCATCTTTGACGAGATTGCACATGACGCATCACGCTGCGTCCAATTCTTGCTTAGGTGCCCTGCCTCCAGGCGCGTGCATCCTGCAGGAAGTTCGCGAGCAGCTCATGGCCGTGCTCGGTGAGGATCGCCTCCGGATGAAATTGGACGCCCGCGAGTGGATACTGACGGTGACGCAGTCCCATCACGGTGCCGTCATCGGTCCACGCGGTGACCTCGAGGTCGGGCGGCAAATTCTCACGATCGACAACCAGGGAGTGGTAACGGGTAGCGACAAACGGACTGGGGATGCCCCGGAAGACCGATTGCTGCGCATGCGTGACGCGCGAGACCTTGCCATGCATCACCTGAGATGCGCGGCGGACCGTCCCGCCAAAGGCCTCGCCCAGGCATTGATGCCCGAGGCACACGCCCAGCATGGGAAGCGTGGGGCCGAGCTCGACCAGGAGGTCCTTGCAGATGCCGGCCTCGGCCGGCGTCCCGGGTCCTGGCGAGAGCACGACCGCCACCGGACTCAGCGGCGCGATCTCCGGCAGTGTGATCTCGTCGTTGCGACGGACGAGCACCTCCTCGCCGAGCTCACCGAGGTACTGCACCAGGTTGTAGGTGAACGAGTCGTAGTTGTCGATCACCAGCACGACCTCCCTCCGGTGCATCTCAGGATCCTTCCACGGGAGGTATGCCCGCAGCGGCCAGCGCCTGCAGCAGCGCGGATGCCTTGTTCTTCGTCTCGAGCAGCTCTTCCGCCGGAACCGAGTCGGCGACGATGCCGGCGGCGGCCTGCACCGTGGCTTGCCCATCCTTGACCACCATGGTTCGGATCGCAATGCAGGTATCGAGATCACCGGTGAAGCTCAGATAGCCGATCGCGCCGGCGTAAACGCCCCGCTGTTCGCGCTCGAGCTCGGCGATGATTTCCATGGCGCGGATCTTGGGCGCGCCGGTCACGGTGCCGGCCGGGAAGCAGGCGCGCAGGGCATCCATCGGGGTGCAATCCGGCCGCAGGGTCCCCACGATGTTCGAGACCAGGTGCATGACATGTGAGTAGCGCTCGACCGTCATCAGCTCGGTGACTTTGACGCTACCGACCTCGCACACCCGCCCCAGGTCGTTGCGGCCGAGGTCGACGAGCATGACGTGCTCGGCGCGTTCCTTTTCGCTGGAGCGAAGCTCCTCCTCCATTCGGCGGTCGGCGGCGTCGTCGCGGCCTCGGCGGCGGGTGCCGGCGATCGGCCGGTAGCGCAGCTGGCGTCCCTGCACCGTGACGAGGATCTCGGGCGACGTCCCCAGGATGGTGACGGAGGGGAGCTTGAGGAAATACATATAGGGCGACGGATTCAACGCTCGCAGCAGCCGGTAGACGTCGAACGGTTCGGACTCGAGCGGCACCGTGAAGCGCTGCGCGAGCTGGACCTGATAGATGTCGCCCGCCAGGATGTGCGCCTTCGCCTTTTCGACGGCTTTGAAAAAATCCGGCTGCGCCACGTTGCCCTGCGGGCTGACCGCGACCGGACGGTTGGCCGGTTCCAGCGCGCGCAGGCGAACCGTGCGATTCAAGCGGCGGGCGAGATCGTCGATCCGTGCGACGGCCTCCGCGTAGCGGGCTTCGATTGGAGCGCGCTGGGTGCGAACGTGGGTGACCAGTTTCAGCTGGTGGCGCACATGGTCGAAACAGGCGAGCGTGTCGGTGATGATGAAGACGCCGTCGGCCACGCCCAGCGGATCCGACGACGGAACCGGTAAGCGCTCGAGGTAGCGCGCGGCCTCGTAGCCGAGGTATCCGACGGCGCCGCCGCAGAAGCCTTCGGGAAGCCCGTCCGCCGGTTCCGCGGCGAACGTCCGCAGGTAGGCTTCCAGCGCCCGCAGCGGGTCCTCGCCCTCGAGCTCGTGCCGGCCGTTGGTGTCCTGCACGGTGGCAACCCCAGCCGCGATGGTGACGATCGCCATCGGGTCGGCCGCCACGAAGGAATAGCGGCCGAGATGTTCGCCGCGCTCGACACTCTCGAGCAGGTAGGCGGGGCCGTCACTCGCCAGCGCGGCGTAGGCCGTCACCGGGGTGAGCGCGTCCGAGAGCATGTCCCGAAAGATCGGGACCATCGGCGCGCGCCGGGCTCGTTGCTTGACTTCGTCGAGCGTCAGCGAGACCGACACGTCTCCCCCGCGGTCATGAGGCTGCAGGATACGGGTTCTTGGGGCCGAGGGGCGCCACGGTTGCGGCCGGCTGGTCGGCCAGACTGGCCAGAAGCGACCCCGCCGACGCCGGCGCATCCCTCGCCGCTCGTACGAGGTCCGCGAGCACGGCGCTGGCGGCCGCATCCGGGCCCGCCCCGGGGCCCTGGAGAACCAGCGATCCGGCGTACTGGGCATCGAGTGCAATGGCATTCATCGCCCCATCGACGCGCGCCATCGCAGCGTGATCGGGCACCAACCGCGGCCGGACGTCGGCCTCGATGGTCGCGTCATCCTGCATCGTCGCGGCCGCGATCAGCTTGATGACAAAGCCACGCCGGCGTGCTGCCGCCAGCTGCACCGGTTCTAGACTGCGAATTCCCACTCGCTCGATGTGGGAGGGATCGATGCGACGGCGGAAGGCCAGCATCGACAGGATGGCGAGTTTGGCCGCCGGGTCGTGGGCGTCGACATCGGCGCTCGGATCGGCCTCGGCAAGACCGCGCCGCTGGGCGTCGGCCAGCGCCTCCGCATAGCTCGCCCCGCCGGCAATCGCCCCGAGGATCGAGTTGGTGGTGCCGTTGAGGATGCCGATGATCGAGCGGATGCGGTCCGCAGCCAGCGTGTCGGCCAGCGTCTCCACGATCGGGATGGCGCTCGCCACCGACGCTTCGAATCGAAGCCGTCCCAGCCGGGCGAGCGTCGGACCATGGGCGGCGATCACCTGCTTGTTGGCGGTGATCACCTCGAGACCGGCGGAAAGTGCGTTCTTTATATAGGTATGCGCCGGCTCGAGCCCACCGACGAGCTCGACGACCGCGTCCAGACTGGGACGCGCGATCAGCTCCTCGGCGGTCATCAGGGGCGCGGGCGCCGCTCGGCCCTGCGGACGCGCGACCACAATGGCCTCCAATCGGATCGGCCGGTTGGCGGCGCGAGCGATCGCATCGGCGTCCTCGACCAGGCGTCTCGCCAGCGCACCGCCGACGTGGCCCAAGCCGAACATACCGATCCGATAGGGCGCTCGCAGCATTTTCCGGAACGCTAGCATGTGGGGCCATGACGCCCGGCATCATCGAGCGCTACGCGGCCTCTTTGCCCGTGACCGCGACCACCCCCCGCATCACCCTGGGCGAAGGGTCGACCCCCCTCGTCCGCTCCTCGCGGATCGGCCCATCGATCGGCCTTCACCAGCTCTATTTCAAGTACGAGGGGCTGAACCCCAGTGGATCCTTCAAGGACCGGGGGATGGCCCTCGCCACCGCGAAGGCCGTCGAGGCCGGGGCGAAGACCCTCCTCTGCGCCTCTACCGGCAACACGAGCGCCTCCGCCTCCGCTTACGCCGCGCGCTGCGGCCTTCGTGCCGTCGTCGTCGTTCCCGCCGGGGGCATTGCCGCCGGCAAGCTCGCCCAGGCCCTCGCCTACGGGGCCACCGTGCTGACGGTCAAGGGCACGTTCGACACCGCGCTCAAGCTCGTGCGGCAGCTCGCCGACCAGCCCGGCCTGGCGCTGGTCAACTCGGTGAATCCCGATCGGATCGAGGGGCAAAAGACGGCCGCCTTCGAGATCGTCGAGCAACTGCGCGAAGTCCCGGCCCAGCTGTTCATCCCGGTGGGCAACGGCGGCAACATCACCGCGTACTGGCGCGGCTTTTCGGAGCTGGCCCGCACCCAGGGCTCGTCCCGGCCGCAGATGCACGGCGCCCAGGCGGAGGGCGCGGCGCCACTGGTGCGCGGCAAGCCGGTGGCCAGGCCGCGGACGGTCGCCACGGCGATTCGGATTGGAAATCCGGCCTCGTGGGAGAGCGCGATTGCGGCCCGCGATGAGTCGGGCGGCAGCATCGAGGCGGTCAGCGACGCGGAGATCCTGACGGCGCATCGCCGCTTGGCGCGCGAGGAAGGCTTGCTGGTCGAGCCGGCCTCGGCCGCCGCGGTCGCCCTGCTGCTGGCGCGGGCGCGCGAGGGAAACGTGCGCAGGGACCAGCCCATCGTCTGCGTCCTGACCGGTCATGGGCTGAAAGACCCGGAGGCCCTCACCCGAGGACTTGCGATCCCACGTCCGGTGGAGCCGACGTTGACCGCGGTTCGGCGCGCGATCGGTTAAGTCGTCGCCGGCGACCCGATTACCTCGACGACGGCGTCCGTGATCGCGGTCGTGCTTGCCGTGGCTTCGCCCTCCCCCGCGATGTCGGCGGTGCGCAGGCCGGACGCCAGGGCACGGGAGACGGCGCGCTCGATCATCTGCGCCGCATCCTCGCGATTGAGCGACCAGCGCAGCAAAAGCGCCGCGCTGAGGATGGCCCCGATCGGGTTCGCGATCCCTTTGCCGGCGATGTCGGGCGCCGACCCATGAATCGGTTCGTATAACCCGAGCGTTCCACCACCGAGACTCGCTGCGGGCAGCATGCCGAGCGCACCCGCCAGCATCGACGCCTCATCGGTGAGGATGTCGCCAAATAGATTCTCCGTAACGACCACGTCGAACGCGTGCGGCCGGCGCAGCAACTCCATCGCGAAGGCGTCGACCAGCATGTGACTGCAGGCGACGTCCGGGTAGCGCTCGGCCACCCGGCTGACGACCACGCGCCAGAGGCGCGAGGTCTCCAACACGTTGGCCTTGTCGACGGAGAGGAGGCGACGGCGTCGCATCCGCGCCAGCTCGAAGGCACGCACGGCGACTCGCTCGATCTCGGGCGTGCTGTAGCGCATGGTATCGACCGCCGCCTCACCGCGAGGCGTCTGATAGCGCCGCTTGGGTTTGCTGAAGTAGAGCCCGCCGGTGAGCTCGCGGACCACCAGCAGGTCGACATCGCGGACCCGCTCTGGTCGCAGGGCCGAGGTGGCGACCATCGACGGGTCGACGCGCACCGGGCGGAGGTTGGCAAAAAGGCCGAGCCCCTTTCGCAGCCCGAGCAACGCGGTCCCGGGCCGCAGCGAACTGGTCGGTGATGCATCGTCCCATTTCGGACCCCCGACGGCGCCGAACAAGATGGCATCCGCCGTCTTGCAGAGTCGCAGGGTCTGCGGGCGAAGCGACACGCCATAGGCATCGACGGCGGCGCCGCCGACCAGGTCGTCCACGTAGTCGAGCTGCAGACCGGCCCGAGCAGCGGCCGCGTCGAGCACCCGGCGCGCCGCAGCGGTGACCTCGGGACCAATGCCATCGCCTGGCAGCACGACGATTCGGGCGGCGGCCACGCTAAATTCTCATCCCTTCCATGGTCGGCACGATTCTAGGGGAGGCGGAGTGGCGACTCCGCCTCAGTCGGGAGGGAGGGGAATCAGACCTGCGTGGTTCCCGGTTGACCCGTCGACCCTTGCGGCGGCACCGTTCCGTGCGCCCGGTCGTGCCAGGCCTTCAGCGTCGCCTCGATGAACGGCGGCAGGGAAAACGCCTGCGGCGGACCACTGGGCACGC
>Ga0102924_1005617_pt1 | contig 12076 bp, 12 predicted proteins | sample PaiPotPPM11metaG_FD_80116 | JGI IMG/M metagenome (GOLD analysis project Ga0102924, IMG submission 80116) | Iron sulfur acid spring bacterial and archeal communities from Banff, Canada, to study Microbial Dark Matter (Phase II) - Paint Pots PPM... ... | reverse complement strand
CCATCGACACCGACCAGATCTTCCTGCCGCGCACGATGATGCACCCCTTCGACAGCGCGGTGCGGGAACGGCCGTGCTCGCCGGTGGTGATCAGCAACCGCCTCGACCTGTTCAAGGACTACCCCGGTGCCCGCCTGGTCGCGGCGGAGAACTACGAGGACACCCGCCTCTGGATCCTGCCGGGTCCGGTGCAGTTCCAGCTCGGTGTGGCCGGCCTGTTGCTCCCGGACCACTTCCCGGCTGCCCTGCCCGACAGCGCCTTCCGCTCCAACATCACGCCGCTCGTCGTCGTGCCGAAGACGGTCGCGCCGGGCGGGACGATCAGCCTGCCCGTGATGCTGCGCAACGCGGGCCGGGGCTCCTCATGGCCGACGCGCTTCGGTCTCGACGGGGCCAAGACGGGCTGGGTCGCGATCGTGGCCGGATGGACCAAGCAGGGTGAGCCCGCGCCCCAGCACCGGGGCGAGGTGATCGGCCAATCCCCGCGCACCGACCTCCCCACCCCGCTGTGGCCCGGCGAGCAGGTCCGCGACGTGTTGACGATCCAGGCCCTCGACGACCACGGCCACCCGCTGACCCCCGGCGCCTACGTCCTCCACGTGGAGCTGGTGCAGGAGGGGTTCAGCTTCTTCGTGGATCAGGCCGACCGGCCGCTCGACATCGCGGTCACCGTGGTGGGGTGAACGGCCGCTCCCGGGTGCGTGAGTACCACCGGCTGGCGTAGGTCCGAGGGGATGTCGGCGAGCCGGTACTGGCGGCCCCGCCCGACCATCAGCCGGGCGGTCTGGGCCATGATCCACACGTCGAGGGCGATCGTGCGGTGGCGCAGGTAGAACTCGTCGTAGTACGGGGTCTCGCCGATCAGGCCGTCGGAATGGCGGCCGATCTGCCACAGCCCGGTGCAGCCCGGGCGCACCGCGGTGCGGAGGGAGGCGAAGGACTCGGGGAACGTGCGGTGCAGGTCCGGCATCTCGGGCCGGGGCCCGACCAGGCTCATCCGGCCCAGCGGCACGAGGAAGAGCTGGGGGAGTTCGTCGAGGTGCAGCCGGCGCAGGAGGGCGGCGAGCGGAGGGATCCTCACGCCGGCCAGGCGGTACTTGTCGACGTACGGGGGGGTGCCAGAGGGAAGGGTCCGAAGCTTCACCAGCCGGAACTCCCGGCCGTCGAGCCCGACCCGGCGCTGCACGAAGAACGGGAACGCCCGCAGGCTCACGGCGAGCGACACGGCGCACACGACGATGACCGGGACGGCCAGCAACGCCAGCACCCCGCCCACCATGATGTCCATCGTTCGCTTCACCAGCTCAACTCCTGTGCCACTGCCTCTAGGTCGGGTTCACTCCCCGGCAACGCAAGATCATGGCATGGAACGGGCCGGGGGGACCTGTTCTACCGACCCCCCGGCACGAATCGGACCGGCCACATCCTAGGGCAGGGTCAAGTCGGCCTCAGCGCGCCGCGACCTGCCGGTACACCTCGGCGTGACGGGCTGCAGTGGACGCCCAGGTGAACGTGGCCGCGCGGGCCGCCGCCGCCTCCCCGAGCTCGCGGGCGCGGCTCGGGCTGGCGAGCACGGATTGGACAGCGTCCACCATGGCCCCGACGTCGCCGTCCGCCACGAGGATGCCGCCGGACCCGACCACCTCGGTGAGGGCGCTGTTGGCGAACGCGACCACCGGGGCGCCGCAGGCCATCGCCTCGAGGGCGGGCAGCCCGAAGCCCTCATATCGACTGGGCACCAGCACGACCGACGCGCCTCGGTACAGGGAGGGGAGATCGTCGACGTACCCGAGGACCTCGACCCGGTCGGGGCGGGGGGCGCCGACGAGCAGGCGGTCGAGCGCGGCGCGCTGCCAGTCATGGACCCGCCCGGCCAGCTTCAGGACATGGGGGTGGCCGGTGTCGGCCAGCGCCGCGATCACCCCGAACGCCTCGGCGAAGCCCTTGCGGGTCGAGTACTCACCGACGACGAGGAGATAGGGAGGATCCGCACCTTGGTTGGGGCCGCCGGCGCCGGGGTCGCCGGGGGCGAACTCGGGGCCGACCCCGAGGGGGACCACGTGCACCAGGGCCGGGTCGAGGCCGAGGAGGCGGATGCCCTCGTCGGCGGCGTGGCGGGAGATGGCGATCACCGCATCCGCTTCGCGGTAACGGGGCCCGAACCGGCGCCACCGGGCCCGCAGCGGCGCCAGGTCGGGATCGTCGAGGGCGAGGGGGATGACGTCGAGCAGGGTCTGCACCCACGGGCGCCGCACCCCCCACGGCGCGTGGAACCCGGGGTTGTGGAACACCTCGCCCGGTGCGACGAGCAGCTCGGTGGGCAGGTACACGCTGTGCTGGATCACCTCGCCGCGGGGCGGGAGGCGCAGGCGGCGGACGCGGAACCGGCGGATGCCGTCGGGCAGCTGGACCGACGCGGTGGCGAGGGCGGTGACCTCGACGCCGGGCTGGTCGGCCAACCCGGCCAGCAGGCCCCGGGTGTAGGTGCCCACCCCGCTCCCGGCGGCCACTCCGCGCAGGGCGCTGGCGTCGACCAGCACGGACACCGGACCGGTCGTCATGGCGCGGCCGGGTACGAACGGAGCAGGTCGAGGAACACCGACACGGTCGGGAGGTGGTCGCCCCGGAAGTCGGGTGGGCGCCCCATCGAGAGATGGGCTACGTGGCCGTAGACGAGACCGTCGGGGCGCGGCTTGATGCGGACGAACGGCGGGAGCCCGTAGCGGAGCGCGACCCAGTTCGCCCAGGTACGTGCCACCCGACCGTTCCCGTTGGCGTACGGGTGGATGCGGATCCATTCGCCGTGGATCGACGCCGCCAGCTCGATGACGGCGAGCAGATGGTCAGCTGATCGGGGCCGTGTCCCGATCGGGATCGAGGCATCGACGCGGGCGACAGTCGCGCGGAGCGCCCGTTCGAGCTGGGTGAGCGCAGATCCAACCTGTTCCGCCGGGACGCCCTGCGAGAGGACCCGGCCCGCACGACGTTCGCGAAGGACGACCTCGTAGTCGACGAGATCTGGGTGGTCCGTCCCGCGGGCCTGGCCCAGATACGCCGCGCTCGGTATCGAGGTCAGGCCGGCGAAGATTCGCCGGTGCCAGTCGTGCGCGAGGGCGATCCTCGGCTCCTGTCGCGCCGCCGCCGTTGCGGCCAGTTGGCCCAGGAGGGCTGAGACGTTCGTGGCTATGACCGGCGAGTCGGCGTCCGGGTCGTCGGCCCACGCGGGGCCCGGCATCAGGCCTTCCGGAACGCGGCCAGAACGCCCAGAGGATCCGGCACCATCGCCTCGAACGGGCGGTCGGGTGACGGGGCGACGGCCGCGTGGGCGGCGGTCATCTCCGGGCCGAGGTCACCTTGCTCGCCGGCTTCGACCTCGGCCAGGTACGCGTCCAGATCCCGCCCGGGTGTGTAGCTGCGCACGACCGCGAGGGCCTCCTCGAGGCGTCGCTCGAGATCGGCGCCTTGGAGCGCTACCTCGTGCTCGATCGCCCGTTCGGCGATGTCGGTCATCGGGATCCCGGTCTGCTCCGACAGGTGCCGGAGCGCCTCCCGCGTGCCGGGGTTCTTGAACCGCAACGGGAAGACGTCTCTGGGAGAAGTCACCTCGACACTCTGATCCCCGCATCAGTGGATGTCAACAAGCAACTTTGACATCCGCTGACCGGGAGCGCGCTAGCTGGCCGGGGCCGAACAGCTCAGGGCGTAGGTGCAGACGTTGAACCCGTCGCCGTCGGTGTCGAGGGCGGAGGTGGTCGTCTCCACCGGTAGGGCCTCGAGCTGGACGTTCGGGCCCTGGGCGATCGTCTTGGTGCCCGCGCTCGTGGTGTAGGTGTTGGTGCCGTCGAACGTCACCGTGCCGGAGTTGCCCACCGGAACCGGCACCGCGCCAGCCAGCGAGGGCGACTCGTGGATCCACTCGGCCGACGAGTTGGTCGAGTTGTAGGTGACCTGCTTGCTGAAGGTCCACTTGCCGGCGTCGGCGATCGAGATGGTCCAGTTGGAGCCGCCCGTGTTGGTGATCGTCGTCGTCATGCCGTCGCCGGGGGCGACCGTGCACGTCGTGCAGTCGCCATCGGTCAGGTAGACCGGGTTGGCCGGCAGCATCTCGTACCAGGCGCTGTAGGAGCCGCCGGCGATGATGGAGTCGAACGGCGGGCTCATCTGCTGGGTGCCGGCTTGGATGAGGTCCTGCGTGCTGTACCCACCGATCCCGGCCCAGGTGGAGGACACGCCGGGGGGCAAGGTGCCGGCGTTCGGCACGGTCCAGGTCCCGGTCACCGACGTGATGCCGGAGCCGGGCACGGCGTAGCCGGCCCAGTTCCCGGAGATCTGCGCGTTCCTCGTGGAGAGGAGCCCGGCGTGGGCGGGAGCGGAGCCGGCGACGAGCGCCCCGCTCAATGCGACCGCGGCAGCAGCTGCACTCCGGATGACCGTGCGAACCCTCATCTGGTTCCTCCCCCGCCGAATGTGCCGACGCCTTTTGCCCGGCTACGCGATGCTGAAACGGACGATAGATGCTTTCTCCTGACTTTCGGGATCGAAGGCCGCGATTCCTTCCCGATCCCTCAGGGTCATTTCGGGAGATTCACCGCAAAACACCCGGGCCGGCTCGTCACGGAGCCGAGCGTCCACCGGAGATAGCGTTCGCGCCCATGGTCGATGCGGGGGCGGGACCGGGCGCCGCCTGCCGACCGTCGGCCACCGTGGTGGTGTGCACGGTGGCCCGACCGGAACTGCTCGCCACCTGCTTGGCGTCGATCGCCGGCGCCATGGGCGCCGGGGACGAGTTGATCGTGGTCGGCGCCGATTCGGTACCGATTCGGCGCCAAGGCGACGGCGACGGCGCACCGGCACACGATCAGACGAGCGGGCTCGGGGTCAGGGCCAGGTGGCTGTGGTGTGACCCGCCGGGAAAGAGCCGCCAGCTCAACCGGGCCGCAGCGGTGGCGGAGGGAGAGGTGCTCGTTCTGACCGACGACGATTGCGTCGTTTCGCCCGGGTGGGTGGACGGCATGGTCAGCGCATTTGGTGACCCCGAGGTCGGCGCGGCCTTCGGCCCCGTCCGCGGGCTCAGCGCGGTGCCCGGGCCGCCAGCCCCGCGGCTCCCGCCCGGCCCGGCACCGATCGAGCACTGGATCTACGCCCACGGAGCGGCAATGGCCGTCCGGCGGTCCGCCCTGTTCGACATCGGCGGGTTCGACGAGCGTCTCGGTCCGGGGGCCGGCGCCCACGGCGAGGAGGGTGACGTCGTGCTGCGGCTACGCGAGCGCGGCTGGGCCTGTCGAATCTCCGATGCCCCGGTCGTCGAGCATCAGGACTGGCGCTCGGAGGACGAGGAGGCGCGGAACCTCCTCGTCTACGAGCGCGGGGGCGGGGCGCTGATAGGCGCTGCGCTGCGACGGGCGCTTCGGTCAAGCATGAAGGTGTTCCTGTTGCGCCTCGAGTACCAGGCCCACCTGTGGACCGAGCCCCGCCGGCGGGGCTGGATGTTCGGGCTGCGGACCACCGTCGCGTTCGCGAGAGGGGTCTGGTACGGCCTGCGCCTCCGGCCCCGAACATGGCTGTGAGCGAAGCGAAGCGGGTCCGTTTGCTGTGGGTCACCCAGGAGGTTCCCGACGCCAACCTGGGGGGTGGCAACATCCGCCAGGCCGCGCTGATCTGCCACCTCAGCAGCTGGGTCGATGTCCACCTCGTCGTGGTCGGCCGCCTCCGGGACGACCGGGTCCGCGGGGCGGTGGCAGGGTTGACCGAGGTCGACGATCCGGGGATGCCCCGACCCACCTCCCACCTCGGCTCCCGGTTGCTCAGCCTGTGGATCGCGTTGGTGCGACACGAGCCGCGGGAGGTGTTCTTGAATCGACGGACCTGCCGGGCGCTCGAGAAGGTGCTGCGCGACGAGGCCGATCGTCACGACGTGGTGCTGGTCAACCACCAGGGCCTCGTGCCGCTGCTGCCGTCCCTGCGGCGGGCCCGCTGGCTGATCCACCTCCACAACGTGAGTGCCGTACGGTCACAGCAACGACGCGAGAACGCCCGTGGCAGACGCCGGCGGTGGCTGTTCGCCCGTGAGGCCGGGATGGAGGAGCGCCTGGAGCGTTCGGCGGTCGCCTCCTACGACGGGGTGGTGGTGGTATCCGACACCGATGCGGAGCTGCTCACCGGGGCCGACCACTCCGGGGCACGCGGCCCGGTCTGGACCGTTCCGAACGGGGTCGACGCCGAGAGGTTCACCCCGACGCCACTGCCAACAGCACCCCGAGTCCTGCTCAGCGCATCGCTCAACTACCCGCCCAACGCCGACGGAGCGATCTGGTTCTGCCGAGAGGTCCTCCCTTGGGTTCGGGCCGCGGTACCCGACGTCACGTTCGACATCGTCGGGCGAGAACCCCCTCCGCCAGTCGTTGCCCTCGGTGAGCTCGCCGGGGTCGCGGTGCACGCCGATGTCCCGGACATGGTCCCGTGGTTCGAGCGGTGCCGGGTTGCGGTGGTGCCGCTCCGCGTGGGGACGGGGACACGACTGAAAGCGCTCGAGGCCCTTGCTGCTGGACGACCACTCGTGGGAACCGCAATCGGCGTCGAAGGGCTCGGTCTGGTCGACGGCACCCACGCCGTGGTGGTGGACGAGCCCGAAGCGATGGCGAGGGCCATCGAACAGCTGCTCACCGACGATGCGGCCGCAGAGCCGTTGTGCTCCGCCGGCCGCCGGCTCGTCGAGGACCGCTTCCGATGGGAGGTCATCGCCGAGCGGTTCGCTCGAGAGGTCTCGGCGTGGGTCAACGGGGCGAGCGCCGAAGGCGCCGGCCGATGAGGGAGCGGGCCCGTCGGGCGAGGCCGGCGACGCCGTCGAGGTCGGGATGCACCAACCAGGGCTGGTCGAACCAATCCTGGGTCAGCGGCCCCTCCCCCCGGCGGGTCCACGCGCCCCACTTTGGGGTGCGGTTCGCCGCCGTCCAGCGCGGATCACGATCGAGCATCCGGGCGAGCAGCGCAGGTGCCGGAAGCTGGAGATCGTCGACCACGACGGTTCCGCCGTCGACGAGTCTTCCCGCGCCGTGGAACCAGTCGAGGGTTGGCGTGGGGTGACCGTGGTTGCCGTCGATCAGCACGATGTCGAGGGGGTCAGGCTCCAGGGCGGGCAGCGCCTCCTCCGATCCGCCGATCACGAACGTGACCCGGGCGAGGTCGATGCCCTGGGACGAGGCGTGATCCCGGAGCCGCTCGATCTCGGCCGCGAGCGGGGTTACGCAGGTGTGGGACGCCCCCAGCGCGGCGAACAGGAGGGTGGAGAGGCCTGAACCGGTCTCGAGCGTGCGCGCGCCGGGAGCGCAGCTGCGGGCGAGGAAGCGGTAGCAGTCGGCATCGGTGGACCACACTCCGAGAGGCGGGTCGGCGGAGAAATCCATCGCATGGACGGCCGGAGGCTCAGCCAGCAAGCGTTCCACCACGACGGCTCGTTCGTGCGGTCCAGCCACCCCCGAACGGTAGCGAGCGCCGCCTTTTCTCCGGGGGGAGGATGGGGAGGTGGCATTCCGCGATCGCGCCGAGGCCGGCGACCGCCTGGCCCAGGCGTTGGCCGAATCCGGCTCCGAGCGCTCTGTGGTCGTTGCCTTGCCCCGCGGCGGTGTCCCGGTTGCCGCGGTCGTCGCCCGCGCCCTTGGTGCCGCGCTCGACGTCTTGGTCGTGCGCAAACTCGGCCACCCCTCGCAGCCCGAGCTGGGCATCGGCGCGATCGCCGAGGGGGGAGTGTCGAAGGTCAACTGGCGCCTGGTGACGCAGTTCGCCCTGACCTCAGACGTCGGCCTGCGGGTCGCAGCGCGAGAGATGACGGAACTGGTTCGCCGGGTGGCGACCTACCGATCGGGTCGCTCGCGCATCCCGGTTGAGGGCCGCTCCGTGATCCTGGTCGACGACGGTTTGGCGACAGGGTTCACCGCCCGGGTCGCCATCGAAGCGTTGCGCCTCGCCGGTGCGCACCGGGTCGTGCTGGCCGTACCGGTGGGACCGCGCGACAAGCTCGTCGAGTTGGGCGCAGTGGCCGACGCGGTCGTCTGGGTGGAGGCACCGCGTTCCTTCGGCGCTGTCGGCGCCTGGTATCACGATTTCCACCCGGTCCGGGACGAGGAGGTGACGCGCCTGTTGGCGGAAGCGGGCGGCCCCGTCCCTTAGGGTTCGCCCGGTGGGCGGTGACGACACGGGCTCGGCGGTTCGGCCGCCCACGGTCACCGTGGTCGTCGCCACCTGCAACCGGGCCCGGTTGCTCGCGTGGCTGTTCGATGGGCTCGCCCAGCAGACGTGTCGGGACTTCGAGGTCGTCGTCGTCGACGACGCCTCGACCGACGCCACCCCGGTCCGGATGCGGATGCTGGCCAGGCGAGCACCATTCGAGGTGCAACACATCAGGCTGGCGCACAACCACGGGCCGGCTGGCGCCCGGAATGCGGGCTGGCAGCGGGGGACGGGCGACGTGGTGGCGTTCATCGACGACGACTGCCACCCCGGGCCGGACTGGATATGCGAGCTCGCAGCGGCGATGGAGTCGGCGGACATCGTGCAGGGCCGCACGATCGCGGATCCGGCGGCGAAGCGAGGGCCCTGGAGCCACACGGTCGAGATCGATCGAATGACGGGCGCGTTCGAGACGTGCAATGTCGCGTACCGGCGGGCCCTGCTCGAACGACTGGGCGGGTTCGACGAGTCGTACCGCACGGGGGAAGACGTCGACCTCGGGTGTCGGGCGGTCGCGACGGGGGCCCGGGTGGCGTTCGCGCCTGGCGCTGTGGTTCAACACGAAGTGTCCCCGTCGTCATGGCCGGCGTACGTGTGCCGTCTTCGCCACCGTGATGGGGCGGTGCGGGCGATCGCGGCCCACCCCCAGATGCGGCGCAACCTCTTCCACGGTTGGCTGTTCAGCCCCGCCCATCCGCCGGCGATCATCGCCGCCATGGCGATCGCCGGTCTGGCCCGGCAGCGCCGCACCCGCAGCGCTGTGGCCTTGCTTGCGCCCTACGCCGCCTACCGGGCCTGGGTCGTCCAGGTGCCCCATGCCCGTAAGTGGACCTGGCCGTGGGTGCTCCCCCTCGCCCTCGTCGCCGACCTGGTGGAGGTCGGCGTCCTTCTCCGGGCATCCGCCCGTTATCGCTCCCTCGTGCTCTGAGCGGCGTCGAGATACAGGCGAGACAGCGCGGCACCCATCGCCCGCACGTCGAAAAGCTCCAACCGCGCCCGGGCTGCGGCGGTGATCCTCGCTCGGCCGGCCGGGTCGGCCAGGAGCTCGACGGCGGCGAGGGCGATCGCGTCGACGTCGTCCTCGGCGAGGAGAATGCCGGACACGGCGTGCTCGACGATGTCCCGATTCCCGACCACGTCGCTCAGCACGACGGGGGTGCCCGCTCGCATCGCCTCGAGCGGGGTGTACGGGGCACCCTCGAACCGGGACGCGAGCACGAACACGTCGAGCTGGCCGAGAACCCCGGCCGCGTCGGATAGCTCCCGAATCTGGTGAAAGCGGTGGCGTACGCCCAGGTCGTCGACTCGCCGGTCGACGATCCGCTGGAGCCGGCCCGACCCGATGAGGACGAGATGGATGTCCGGGCGGGCCCGGAGACAGCGGGCGCCGATCTCGACGAAGCGCTCGGGCGCCTTCTGCGGGACCAAGCGGGCGATCGTCCCGATCAGCGGGGTCCCGGGCGCCAGGCCGAGCAGCCCGCGCAGGTCCGGTGCTGCGACGAGGGGAGGCGAGAGGTCGATGCCATTGGGGATGGTGATCAGGCGGGCGGACCGGGCGAGGCCGGCCTCCTGCAACGCGCCGGCCTCGCTGGCGGACGTGGCAACGAGGACGTCGGTCAGCGGCGCCAACGCCTTCTCTGCGAGCCGGAGCACCGCCGAGGGCGAGAGTCCGTTGGGGGTGTAGACGCGTACGGGCGTGGGTCCCCGGCCGGCGGTCAGGCGAGCCAGGGCCCCGCCGACCGAGCTGTGTCCGTGGACCACATCAGGCTGGAGGCTCCGCACCAGACGACCCAGCTCGAGCGCAGCCACCGCGTTGCGAGGGGAGAGCGGCACGCGCCGCATCTCGACCCGCACGACGCGCGCCCCGGCTTCCTCCATCGAGCCGCGTGCACGGCGGTCGGTGACGCCGCCAACGCGCTTGTCGGGAACGGCCACGACGTGGTCGACCCCTCCGGTGTGGACCACCGCGTCGCGCACATGGCGGGCCGTCCCGCCCTCGATCGCCTCGAGCACGTGCAGCACGCATGGCCTCTTCAGGATGCTCGTCTCCGATGGCCGCGCTCGTAGGTCGCCAGGCCGGTCCGGTGAAGCGCGACCTTCGCCAACGCCCGGGCCCCGAAGGCCGTGCCGAGCAGCGGCCGCCACCACAGCGGTCGCCGCTTGGCCCAGTAGCGGTACATGCCGCGATGGGACGACACGATCCACCGCAGTGGGACCTGCCGGATGCTGACCCCGCCGAGATGTAGGACCTCGGCCTCGGGGCAGAACCACACCTGCCATCCGCGGCGCCGCGCCCGCTCGGTCCAATCGATCCCCTCCCAGTCGAGGACGAACCGCTCGTCTTGGAGGCCGATGTCGGCGATGGCGTCGCGCCGCACCAGATAGGCGGACTCGTGGCCCCGACCGATGACCTGCTCGCGATCGTGGTCCCAGCCGTCCGCCCAGAAGGCCCCGTTCCCGCGCACCCGCTGGGTTTGGCGGCCCAGGAGCGCGTCCATCACCGTGGGCAGGTCGCCGGCACTTGTCTGCAAGGTGCCATCGGCATACAAGAGCCTCGGTACGACGAACGCAGCCCCAGGATGGCGGTTCATCGTGGCTACGAGCGCGTCGACGGCCCCGGCCTTGAACACGACATCGGGATTGCAGATGAGCATGAAGTCACCGCGGCCACCGACCATGGCTTGGTTGTTCGCTGCCGGTAGGCCACGGTTCGAGCCGTTGCGGATGATTCGGGCCGCCGGCAGGATGGCCTCGGCCCGCGAGACGCTGTCGTCGTCGGAGCCGTTGTCGACGATGACGACTTCCCACGCGACCCGGGGCGGCATGGATTGGAGTGAGTCGAGGCAGTCGGCGAGGGCGCTGCCCGAGTTCCAGTTCACGACCAGCACCGACACCACCGGGCCGCAGTCCGGTAGAGGACGCTCCATTGTCACCCGCACAGGATGCCAAACAGCACCTCGAGCCCGGCTCAGCCCTCGGCGGCCTCCCGGAAGGCACGCTCGAACGCGGCGGCGGCCACGCTCCAACCCGGACGGGACCGGGCCCACGCCAGTCCGTCGGCGACCAGGCGCCTGCGTCGTTCGCCGTCGGTGAGGACCTCGGCGAGCGCGGCGGCGAATCCGTCGACCGTCGCGTCCGTCACCCACACCGCGGCGTCACCGAGGGCCTCCGGGAGGGCTCCGACCGGCGCGCAGATCACCGGTGCGCCCGAAGCCTGTGCCTCGACGGCTGGGAGGCCGAAGCCTTCGTACTCGGTCGGGTACAGGAGCGCTGACGCGCCGCCGAGGGCGGCTGCCAGCCCGTCGTCGTCCAGGTCAGCTTCGACGATCGCGCCACGAGTCGGGACCGCTCCCGGATCCCCGATGATGACGAGTGAGCACAGCGACGGGCCACCCGCCCGCAGCCACGCGGCGACGGCCACGTCGAGCCGCCGGCGACCGGCACCGCCGAACGCCACGACGTAGTTCGGGCCGAACGTCGGTCGAGCATCGTCTTCCCGCGGACCAAAGCGGGGATCGGCTGCGAGAGGAGCAACGATGATGCGGTCCGGGTCAACGCCGTAGCGGGCGACGACCTCCGCCCGCACGGTCTGAGAACCGACCAGCACCCGGCGCGCGGTCCGTGCCGCATGACGGGCCTGAATGCGGAAGGCGATGCGCTTCCCCGCCGGGAACCAGCGGGGATGGGATTCGAACGTGAGGTCCCACAGACCGACGACCATCGGCACGGGCTGGCGGTACGGAAGCGCGTAGAACGGGCAATGGAAGATGCCGTCGAATCCCGCCAAGGCCCGCGGCACGGCCTCCTGAAGCCACCCCGTGGCGGTCGGCACCGGCGACCGCAGGACCAT
>Ga0102924_1005614_pt1 | contig 12081 bp, 10 predicted proteins | sample PaiPotPPM11metaG_FD_80116 | JGI IMG/M metagenome (GOLD analysis project Ga0102924, IMG submission 80116) | Iron sulfur acid spring bacterial and archeal communities from Banff, Canada, to study Microbial Dark Matter (Phase II) - Paint Pots PPM... ... | reverse complement strand
CCGATTGCTTGACGTCGTGCTGAAGGGGGCTTGACTCTGGCCCTCTCCCCGCGCGTTTCTGGGTCAGGCCACCTCCCCGCCTCCAGGCCTGCGCTCCCACCAGCTGCCTCGACCGATGCAGTCGGCGATCGTCCGCTGTGAGGTCTCTCGTGCCGACAGGTCTATGAGACGTCGGCGACGAAGGCGTTTAGGGTCGACCGGCTTCGGCTCATCAAGTTCCTCGTCGTCATTCTTCTCCGGGGCGGATTTTCCGACCGCTGCCCAGAGCGGGCCCAACGGGCCGGCATGGTCGATGCGCTCGACCGTGGTGGTCCAGAACCGGCAGCAATCAGGCCCGACGGCAACAAGCTCGCGAGCGACGTGGTGGAGCAGCTCCTCGCGGCTGCTGCGATGCAGGACAAACAGCACGTGCTCGCGATCGGCCCCTTTCGTGTCCTGATAGAAGCCAAGGTAGGTCCGAAGCTTCGCCCGTAGGCGGCTCACGGACTCTGTTCCACGATCCCATTCCAGGTCGAAAGCCACGACACGACCACGTGTGACGTAAAAGCCTTCGCCGTCGGGGGTGGCGATCGGTCGTCGATGTTGCTTCGCCCAGACCCGCCGGCTGCTGCGGCAGCTCTCCTCGCCGATCCACAGCCACAAGCCCTGGTCTATGTGCAATCGGCTGGCCAGGGCAAGATCCACGAAGAACCCATTGGCCTCGAGATCGTGGGTGACGTGCCAGCAGTGGTCCCGGGCACCCTCGGCGCGGCGGATGTAGGACCAGGGCGAATGCCCGCGAAACTCGGCCAGCAGCCGGCCTCCGCGGGGTGTCAGAAGAAGCAATGAAGGCCGGCGGGTAAGGCCGGGAGGATCGATCATCTGCCAGCGGTAGATCAGGCCGTGATCGGAGAGGAACTGTAACCGCATTTGGGTGGAGCGGATGCCGCGAAAGAAGAGCTGCTGGATCTGCAGGGTGTTGAGGTAGCGATAGTCATGGAGAACTTGGAGGATAGACAGGTCACGTTGGGTGAGCGAGCGTAAAAGCTGGGAGGTGGTTTCCTGGGTGAGGAGTGAACTGGCGTGTTTGCGGAGCTCGCGAAGAATGATGGGACGACCATGTATGGGTGTCCGTCCCGGGGTTGAACGGGGCGCTTCCTGAATTCGTAGGGGCTTCGCGATGGGGTTCGTTCCCTGAACCGCAGGCGGAAGCGAAGGGGCAGGAGCGAAAGCGGAAGCGAGGTCCTCCCGAACTGCGTCGAGGTACGAACCTGGGTCCCAAAGGTCGTGAGAGACTTCACCTTCGGCCGAGGCCGCAACAGACAGCGCGTGGCGCGATTCGCCGTCGGCCGACATCATTCGCTCAAGACGTTCTTGTCGAGCTCCTTCACCCGCCCTACTCTCTAAAAGGTGAGGCCAGCGTCGGTGTTTCGAGCCTCACCCGTTAAAAGGCCGGTGCGGACGCTCTTTTGGGACAGCGTGTTTCCACACCGACTTTCCCTGTTTCCCCATCTAATCCTTAAAGAGCCGGTTTTCGGTCCCGATTTCATACATCGGCCTTCACTCTCTAAGGGTGAGTCCGTTTTTCATCCCCATCTCTTAAAGGGTGAGGCCGGAGTAGCCACCCTTATCGCCTCTACTCCCTAAAGGCCTGTTTTCGGCCAGGTTTGGTTACATCGGATTTTCACCATGGCCCAAACAGATGAACCGTCGTCATCGCCTGTGTTCCTTAAAAGCCTGTTTCCGGCAGCCCTTTGTTGCATCCGCTGGTGCAATGGACGCATGCCGGACGGCCGGCAGATGGTCGGCGGATGCCGAGGATTAGAACGGTTCGTCAGGCAGCGCCAATTCGCGGCCGAAGGCAGCGGATCCAAGGCTGCAACTTGAGCCGACGATCACCGCTTTGCTCTAATTGGCCGAATGGATTCCAGTGAATTCCAGGCCGCGATCGAGGGCGATCGTGAGCAGGCCGAGGCTTATAGGGCTTTTCTTCAGATTCAGCAGCACGAGCGGCTGACCCTTTGGAGCTCGTGGGGTCGTATTGGTGAGGGCTCATCAGGCTCCACGTATAGCTGCCTGATTGCACCAGATAGGGTGTCGAAGGCACTCGAGCAGCCTGGCTGGGATGTACGGGTCGACGGCCACCGTCCGGGTTTCTCCGAATCTTATGCCGACGGAAAGCGACAAGTCACCTACGAACCGATAGGCGCAGAAGGCGTCGAGCCGCTAGTGCATCTGCGGCTGCCTGTCGACCGCTACCCACGCGATTTCGTCTTTCCCGAGGAATTAGTGCTCTTGTTCGACTTACACCGTGGCGAGAATGGAAATTGGTACCTGATCGACGAAGCCGGCGATGACCACCTGGCGATCGAAATCCGCCAGGAGGCTGTTCTTGCCCAAGCCGGTCTGGTGCGACGCTATCAGGCCGTGAGGCAAATGGCTCTGGAGCTCACGATTGATTCAGTTGTTAGCGATGACGGGCTTCAACGGCTTGGCGAGCTGGACGTCGAGCTGCAAGCCGCAGGTTCCCACCTCGCATACTATCGCCGCCCGTTGCATGGAAGCGGGGGCTGGTTCTCTCGGCTTTTCGGGAAGACGATCTTGAGCCCGCCGCCGATTGAAGACTGCGGTCTCTGGCCATACGAGGCTCCTCGCCAATACGAGAGTTTCGTGATCGCAGTTGATGACTTGGGGCGACCCATCGAGCATTCTGCCGATCCCGACAGCCTTGCCAACTACTTCGGCAGGAATCAAGGTGCTCCTCATTACGTCACCCCGGTGACATTTCGGAAGGATGTCCTAGAAAAGTACTACCGTTCACCCGACAGGTACACCGTGGAGGATGGATACCTGCGCCGGGGCGGATTCATGCGCATGGATAACGAGGACCCGCAGCACGTGACCGTGATGCTCGGCGACCTCGGCCGCGACCTGCCCTTCGCTGAGCAGAAATATTGGAAGAGTTTCAACGTCCCGCGTCGGGGCACATTCAGTGAAACAGCCTGGCGTCGCGGTTTTCTGGGAGAGTTCGCAGACGCGGCTGCCCCGGACCTTCAATTCCGCCGCCTATACCCCGAGACAAATGAGGTTTGGAAGTCGGCGTTCGGCTGGCAGCTCTTTTTGGACCTGGAGCAGGAGGACGCTCGTCTCATTGACCAGGTGCGCGTCTTGCCGGATGACCAGCAGGGCCTATTCGACGAACAGGTTCTTGGACTCACCAAGCTCCTCATTGATTCACTTAACGAGCGCGAGTTGGTGGCTGCGGTAGGGCCGGGCCCTGAGGACGAAAAGGGAATCTCAAAGCTGGCGCGATTCCTCCACTCGGCTGGTCTCCCGACAGCAGATTCGATTATCGATTGCCTACAGGAACTTCAAGCAATCCGGTCCTCGGGAGCTGCCCACCGAAAAGGCAAGCGGTTCGAGAAAGTCAGGGCCGCTGCCGTGTCATCCGACCGGCGGTTGTGGTGGGCAGACCTGCTCGAGCATTCGATAAAGGCGTTGGAAGACCTCAGGGCTTTTGCTCTCAGCCGCAAGCCCGGCAGCCGTTTAGGCGGCCTCGGGGCATTGTGAGCGGCCAATCTGAAGTAAGAGCCCCGCCACTGGGCGGGGCTTCTGGCCCGCGGAGTCGGCAGACATTGCGGCGGCTCACGCAGGTAGCTCTACCAATTTCCCTTCGGAAACATGGTCGGGCTCATCGATGATGGTGGTGATCGAGTTGAGAATTTCAACCATTGCGACCTCGATCTTTCGGTAGCACGTCTGGCGCTGCGCCCAGGTCAGGTCATGCTGACGACGTTCTTTCACGAGACCCTCCTCTACTAGCTCCGTCGCCTCCTTGACCGCATGAAATGACCGCTGGAAGTCCTCACCAGCAAGGTACCCGAACAGCGCCTCCCCTTTGGCGCGGCGGCCTTCAGTCGACAGAGATGAACTGGCAAGCTGGAGCATGCTGCTACGAAGGATGTGGACGATCGAAACCATGCAGGCTGCATCCACGACCAGCACGTCATCGATCACCGCAAAGGCCTTTTGCGACGCGGGGAACGTGCCGGTGACAACGACCCCATAGCTGGCGCGGTGGAAGTCGCGGGCAGCCTTAGCCTGGGCCAAGAATCCGTTATCCCATCGCGCCGTGTCTTTGCATTCGTAGGCGATGCAGCCGCCACTTGCTATGGACGGTCCGCTGCCCAAGCGCACTTCGTGAAGAATGTCGCCTCTGCCTGCGGGCCCTGCCTTGATCCGTTCAATCCGATCCTGCGGGAAGGCAGCCTTCAGCATTGCGAGGAGATCCTCTTCGTTGAAGGATCCCCGATTTGCTGAGGACAGCTGCTCCAATCGCCGCTTGTACATGTCGAGCTGACGTTGGAGATTCTGATTACTCAGCTCCATCTGACGGACGCGGCGATCGTACTGCTTCCGAACCTTCTCGTCTGCCTTCACCGTCAACTCTGCGAATTGCTTTTTCTCCTTTTGCTCGTAGAGAGACTGCAGCTCCGCTTGGATTTGGCGGCGAAGACTGTTAGCCAGAGTCGCCTCGTACGCGTTGAGATTCTTTTGATATTCCGCAGCAATGCCCGAGTTCGCAAGGGGCTGCCCGCAGAACGAGCAGCGTGACGGCTTTGCGTCCGTGACCGGGCCAGACAGCGTGTTTGTTTTTCGGATGGCCATGGTTGGTGTCCTCCTCTGGATCGATTTCATCCTGCGGCGGAGGTCGCCCGCAACGAAAGCCGATATCCTTTAAATGCCTAGACTCGGCTGCCCGCTACGGGCGACCTGTGACGAAGACGGCTCTATGAGTTACCGCTCATGGGGCCGTCGGCCTTTGGTGGCGCGCGCTGAGCTGATCGCAGCATTCATTCACCTCCCTGGTCGGGCTTCTGATCAGACGACTTTGTCACAAGATCCGACAGGCGAACGAGTTTGGGCCGGTCGCCTGAGCGCCAACGCTGAAGGAGCGTTTGGAACTCTTTACGGGCTTCATCTCTGCGAGCCACGAGCTCCTCGAAAAGCTGGGAGGGGTCAGTTGTCAACCGTTCGACTGCCTTAGACGGGACGCCGACAATGTCGTCGTTATCGTCGAGCGGGAGTCGGCGACGTCTGCCAGCATCGAACTGGATTAGGGCTTCGGTGCGACCATCGCTCGGGCGACTACGCATATCCTCGATTACTCCGCTTCCGTATTCCCGGTGCAGAATGCGGCCGCCCTTTTCGAAGCTCCCTTCGATTCCGTGCTTGCCGCTGACATGTTGGGGTTCAAGCACGACCTCGTGCAGATCCTGGAGAGCGTCACTGAAACCTTTCAGCCAGACGCCTTTGGGTGCCTTCTCTGCCGTCGGATCGATCAGCGTCCCCAGGCTGTCTCGCATCGCGGGAAGCAGGGGGAATTCCCTTCCGAGCTCAGCGTGGACAGCCTCGGGTGATTCAGCCTTCGCGAAACGCTGGCTGATGGCATGGCGAACCGGCGTAAGCCATTGGCCGACGTCGAAGCCTACCTCCGCGCAGTCCTCCAAGGACGCCCACGAGATACGGTCCGCTGCTTTTACTCCCGCAGCGTATCCGGCCTCGTACATCTCCTGTGCCTGTCGCCTCAGGCGCTCGGCCTGGTAGATGTGCTCGTCGAAAACCTCCTCTTCTCGCGGACGATCGAAGACATTAAAGGGCTCCGGCTCCCGGAGTTTGAGCAGAGCTTCAAGGGCGCCCTGGACAAGTTGCGAGGGATTTGTGTCCGGGGGGCTGATCCGCTTTGCGCGATCCCACTGGTCGTCCGGGACGTACACGGTCGCCTTCATAACTCGTCGAGGGTACACCCCACAGGTGTACCTGTCAAGTAGTACTCCCGGCGTTGCCCTCGAAGCTCGTCCTCGCTGCATGTCCTACGGCTCATCCTTGCAGGGGAATGGCTGCCCAACGACCTCTCGGCGGTGTAAGTTCTAAAGTTGCGAAATGGCGGATCGTCATAGTCGCGCCCGTCTCATCGCCCGGGCCGACCTCATTCGGCCGGGTGCGACTGGGCGCCTCATAACCGACTGGGTGAGCCTCGGACTCCTCGATCGTCCCTACAAGCCCGGCCGGGGACGAGGTGCCGGATCGGTTCCAGGCACTTGGTCAGAGAGTCAGTTGCACTTGTTCTTGAACTTGTGGCGGCAGCGCCCCTCCGCTTCGATCGTCCAACTCTCCAACATCCCGGTGTACTTATGGCTTTTTTGGGGCGACGACTACGTTCCGCTGCGTCAGGTTCGACGCGCAATGAGAACTTGGGTCGAGCGGTTGCGACGCGTCTCGATTGGGTCGGCGGATGCGGCCGCCAACCATTTGATACACGTCTTCGGCCAAGAACGCGAGAACAGGGCTCAACGTGAGCTGCTCGCCGAGGCCCTACGAGAGCAAAAGCCCGACGTCGAAGAGGTCCGCGCGCAGTTGGCCAAACAACTTGGAAGCGCGACCGTAATCCGCGTGCCTGGCTTCACGCGCGCCGTTGAGATTGATGATCGTGTCATCAGCGGCATGTTGAGAGGCCGGCTGGAGGCCGAGGACCGACTGGAAAGTCTCCCCGATCACCTTTTCCACTGGGCCAGATTTTTCTCTCTATTCGGCGAGAGCGTTTACGCTGGTGACCAACCAGCGCTGGCCAGCGACCAGCAGCGCGGTTGGCTCTTCCCGAAACGTCACCATGACCAGCTGGCGTTGCAGGCCTGCGCGAACCTTGTGACGTTGCTCGGCGCGTCACTCAAAACCAAAATAGATCCGAAAAACAAGGGAACTCTGCTTGATCCGGTGGTATGGCAGGAGCATGGCCTCTTAGGTGTCATTCGTCGCACCGAAATAAGTGAGAGGGGCCTATTCGTTGATTTCGAGATCGGACAGTCTGCGGAGAGACCTTCGGTCAGAAAGGTTCGGTCCGCAACGACGGCTGACCTGACATAAGGCGCATGAGCGTTGCCACGAAGTCGCTCCCTAAAGAGCCGAGAAGAGTTGTCCTCGGATCACTGGGCCTAATCCACGAGCAGACCTTGTCCGGGCCGAGCGTCGGCTGGGTAGACAAACACTTTTGAAGTAATGGCGACCCTTCTTTAGCTCCACCCGATGCAGATCGTTGGCTTCACCATTTCCTGCGACAGCCTGATCATCTGTGAGAACGAGCTCGACTTCACAGGCGAGCGCCAACGCGACCGTAATCTGAGCCACGAGTGCGGAGATCCGCACCCCGGTCCCTTGCGCCGGTTCGAGGACTCAAGACGACCCGGTCGCGGAGACCGTTTCACCCCGTGGGATGATTCTGAAGTTGCTGCCAATTCACGAGCAGCCACGGCGCCTCTATCGGCTAATATTAGCTGCATGGTTGCGCAACTAGTGGACCTTCCCGCCACCCGCCTCCTCCGCGCTCTTGGCGATCCGATGCGCTTCCGGCTGTTTCGGGAACTGCCGGCTGAGGAGGCGGCCGAACTCTCCGTGAGTCAGATGGCGCGACGCCTCGGCGTCAGCGATACCCTCGTGTCACAGCACCTCAGGGTGCTCGGCGACCTGGGTCTCGTCGGTGTGAGGCGGCAAGGGCGGAGCGCCCAATACTACGTCAATGCGGCTGCCATCCGGGCCGCGCGCGCGGTCCTCGCCGAAGGCATGCCCACCCTGTTCGGGCCGACGGCTGAGCAACCGCAGCTCTCCGCACGCAACCAGCTCTTTGGACGGGTTGTCCACATCCGCCGCAACGAGGTCACGGCTGAGGTCGGCATCGATATCGGCGGCCAGGTGGTCACGGCGGTGATTACGACACGATCGGCAGACCGTCTCGGCCTGCAGCCTGGCGACGTCGCCGCCGCCGTTTTCAAGGCGACGGAGGTCATGGTTCTCAAGTAGGAGGACGCATCGAAGCGTATGGAAATGGTGAGGCTCGGAATCGTCGCGACCACTGCGGCTGTTTCCCTCGCTGCGTGCGGGTTGTCGCCGGCGGCATTCCCGCCTCCGGCAGCGTCCCCTCAGGCCTTGATTCATGGATCGGGCATGGTGAGCATCATGTACGCCGGCTCGCTCACCACGCTGTTCGAGAAGAAGGTTGGCCCGGCCTTCGACGCGGCGACCGGATTCACCTTCCAAGGCGAAGGGAAGGGCTCAGTCGCCATCGTCAACCTCATTAAGGGCAAGGTCCGCGCCCCAGACATCTTCGTCAGCGCCGATCCTAGCGTGAACAAGACACTGCAAGGGGCGAACAATGGCGATTACGTCTCCTGGTGGGTCCCGTTTGCCCGCACCGAGCTAGTGGTGGCCTGGAGCCCTCAGAGTCGCTTCGCCTCCGATTTCCAAGCTGCGAAGTCAGGCGCCAGGACCTGGGAGTCCGTTCTCGGGGAGCCGGGCCTTCGCCTGGGGCGCACCGACCCGCAGCTCGACCCGAAAGGGTATCGGAGCCTCTGGCTGTTCCAGCTGGACGAGCAGCGCACCGGCGATACCAGGGAAGCGAAGAAAATCCTTGGCGATCCCGAAAACCCCTCGCAGATCTTTCCTGAGGAGCAGCTGGTCGCCCGACTGCAGGCGGGCCAGCTCGATGCCGGCATCTTCTACACGATCGAGGCCGTGGAAGCCAACCTCCCCTACATCAAGCTCCCGGTCTCGATCAACCAGGGTGACCCGGCCATGGCCGCGCAGTACGCGACCATGACCTTCACCAACCGGCAGGGTAAGACCTTCATCGGCTCGCCCATTCTCTACACGGTCACCATCGTGAGCACCGTCAAGAACGCGCAGGGCGCGGAGGCGTTCATCCAGTACCTTTTGAGCAAGGAGGGCCAGGCCCAGCTGTCACGGGAAGGGCTCTTTTCTACGCCGCCAACCGTCCAGGGGAACGCCAGTGCCCTTCCGGCCTCTATCAAGCGGTACGTGGAATCGTGAGCCAGGCCTAACCGTCACAGGTCGTGAAGGCCAAGTCGGATCGGAGCGTGCTGCCGTGGTTCCTACTCCTCGGGAGCGCGCTTATGCTGGGCTACCTGCTCGTCCCATTCCTGACGCTGATCGGGGCCCTCGCGACCAGCGACCGTTCCGCGTTCCTGGGCGAGGGCTCACTCGATGCCCTGTGGGTGACCCTCATCGCTGCCACTGTGGCCACCGTCTTGGATGCAATCCTAGGCATTCCACTCGGACTCTGGCTGGCCAACACCAGCTCGTGGTGGCGTCACCTGGTCACCGCCGCCGTCCTGCTGCCCCTCGCGGTGCCGCCCGTGGTGGGCGGGCTGGTGCTCGTTCTATGGCTCGGCCCAAGCGGCTGGCTCGGCTCGCTGCTTGATCGTATCGGGCTGGATCCGATCAATACGTTAGGCGGCACGATCCTGGCCCAGATGTTCGTGGCGTCGCCGTTCGTTATCATCGCTGCCCGAGCGGCCTTCGCGGACATCGATCCCGGGATCGGTGACAGCGCCCGCTCACTGGGCTGTGGGCCAGGCCGGACGCTCTGGCGGGTGCTCCTGCCTGCCGCCCGCCGAGGCATCGCCGCGGGGTTGGTGCTCGGCTGGGTCCGGTGCCTGGGAGAGTTTGGCGCGACGGCCATCGTCGCCTACCACCCGTACACCCTGCCAGTGCTCACCTACGTACGGATTTCCGAAGAGGGCCTCCCCACTGCCCTCCCCGCTGGCGCTTTGCTGGCGGCGGTCGGTGCCCTTGCGGCCGGAACCATTCTCTACCTCGATGCCCGGCGGCCTCGTCCCCCTAAAGACCAGACGGCCGGCGACGCTCCTACGGTGGCGACGCCTCTGGCGTGGATACGGCCGGCTGCAGACCAGAACGGAGCGTTCATGCGGGTCAGAGCCTCGGCGCGGTTCGGGAGCTTCGACCTCGACGTCGCGTTCGAGGCGCCCGTGCCCGCCGTCGCCATCCTGGGCCCGTCGGGCGCTGGAAAGACCCTGACCCTACGCTCGGTCGCCGGGCTCGTCCAGCCGGACGTGGGCAGGATCGTGGTCTCGGGCCGGACGTTCCTGGATACGAGCTGCGGCCTCGACATGCGACCGGAGGAGCGCCACCTTGGATACGTGCCGCAGCGCGATACCGCCTTCAACTTTTTCGATGTCGAGGACAACGTTGGCTTCGCCCTGCGTCAGCGGGCCGTCGACCGCTCCACGCGTATCGACGAGCTGATCTGGGCCATGAGCCTCGAGCACGTGCGCCACGCCCGGCCCGAGACGCTCTCTGGAGGCGAGCGGCAGCGAGTCGTCCTGGCGCGCGCCCTGGCCGCCGGCCCATCGGCGCTGCTCCTGGATGAGCCCTTCTCCAACCTCGACACCACGGTCCGGCGGAACCTCAGAGCCCTGGTCCGAAGCGTCCATGACCGGACGGGACTGCCCCTCCTTCTGGTAACGCACGATGGCGAAGACGCACTCGACCTGGCGGACTACGTAGTCATCCTCGATCGGGGGCGGGTCGTGCAACAAGGACCGGTCGACGCTGTGTTTGCCCGTCCTGCTAACCGCCTGGTGGCCTCCCTGGTGGGGATTCCAAACGCGATCGTGGCCGACCGGGTCGAGCCGGCTCATAACGGCCTGGTCCGAGCGGTGACCGGGTGGGGGGAGTTGCTGGTGGCCCCGTCCGACCACCCAGGGAAGGCTTGGGAAGTCGCGGTGCCGCTCGATGCCGTCCGGCGCCGTCCCGGGGGCCACGACGCGACCATCCTCTCGGTGCGACCGGCCCCCGACGGCTGGAGTCTCAAGCTCCGCAAGACTCAGGCTGGAGAGATCCTGGAAGCCGTCATCCCGCGAAGTGATTTTCCAGGCGCCCCATTTCGTGGCGGCACCTGCCCCGTGTCTATCGATCCCTCGCGTTGCCACCTCATGCCGCAAGGTTGCGGGCAGAGCGGGTCGCCTTCAGCAAGCTGAAGCTCCCGATCAATCAGCCGGAATATGGAGGGGAATCGCTAAAGGAGATCGGGAGCTGCGGTGGTCCGGAGCTGCGAGGGTCACGACGCGGCTGGACTACAGCCCCGGATTCTTCACACCTTGCCGGCCAATGTACCCGCGCCTATCCCTAGCTGGGCCATCAAACCCGCTCGGTCGAAGTATTCGCGGAGAGCCATCACCTTACCGTTTGAGATCTCCACCAGCATCGCAGTCTTGAACGCGACCTTCTGGTTGGTAGGCGGAATCGGGCCCCTGGGCGTCGCGAGGGGTCCGGTGTGTGTACCTACCACGGCGAGTTCCACGACGGCGGTATGCCCGCAACGCAGTCCGTTCGTGATGGTTGTTCGCATATCGGGGAAGGCCTCCTTGATGCGCCTGGCGTTTTGGAGGACGTCCTCCGGGCCGCGGCCCTGCATGACCGGGGTCTCGATCACGGTGTCATTGGTTAGAAGAGCCGAGTACGCTTCCCAGTCGCTCGCGTTGAAGGCCTTTCTCGACCTCCCGGAAAACCTCAAGCACATCCTGGTCGCCCATACCTTTCAACCTCCTCCTTTAGGAGTTCAGCTGACCCGCGGATGCGAGGCGCCGCGCGGAGCCCCACGTCTCCGCTTGTGATCGACGCAGCGTACCACAGCAGATGCGCCTCGTCCGCCTGAAGACGACATGCTGGGAAGCCCCGGGACGCCCAGAATGAGGTGGGTGCGAGTCCTGATATGCCGAGGACGGCAGCTTTATGGTCACCCGTTGTCGCGGTGACCAGCCATCACGATGGTCGAACGAATGGGCTGATCGCTGCGACCGGCGTTTTCGCGAGCCTGGTGCCAGAGGCCCCCGCGTTCCGCGGCCTTGATGCCTACGGGGACCCGGTTTCGCATCCCGGGACAGGGGCATATTAACGCTTTCCTTAGGAGCGACGTCGTGCTGCGCAGGTAACGGCTTTTCTCGCAGAGTACGCTTCGTCGCCCGTGAAAGCCTGACCCCAGGCTGCGAGTTCATTCGTCCGCACAGCACACGCGAGCGAAATCAGCGCCGCGCCCGCAAGATGAACTCAAGGAGTTCAGCAACTGCGGCGCCGGTCTCGGAAAGCGAAGTTGCCAAACCTGACCAGTTGACCCAGCCATCGCCTTCACGCAATAAGCGTTCGCGCCAGCGTATCGCCCAGCCAGTCTCGGAAACGCTCCTTTGACCATCCCCGGTCGACCCGTAACAGGCGGTGAACCTCTGGGCTGGT
>Ga0102924_1005611_pt1 | contig 12088 bp, 12 predicted proteins | sample PaiPotPPM11metaG_FD_80116 | JGI IMG/M metagenome (GOLD analysis project Ga0102924, IMG submission 80116) | Iron sulfur acid spring bacterial and archeal communities from Banff, Canada, to study Microbial Dark Matter (Phase II) - Paint Pots PPM... ... | reverse complement strand
CCACCATTCGCACGCGCATGCGGCCGGTCTCGGGATCCATGATCTGCTCGAACGGCACGGGCTTGAAGCGCCCCTGCTGCATCGAGACGAGCGCGTTCGTTCCGCCGTCGATGATGAACCTCGCCGCGCAGTAGCCGAGGTCGCGCGTGTACTCCATGTCGTAGGGGATGGGATCGGCGCAGCGCAGCTCGTAGCCGATGTTCTTCGCCACGAGGGTCGCCTTGATCCCGAGCTCCTTCAGGCGTGCGCGCACCCCCGCCTTGACGATGTCTCCGAAGCTTATCTCGTCCAGCCGCAGGTGACCGTGCTCGTCGCGCTCGGCGGTCGAGAGATCGGCGAGATCCTCGGGTGGCACGATCTCCGCCAGCCCTTCGGCGAGGACCGCGACGCCGTCGACGCGCCCCTCCGCGAGGCGCTTGAGGATCGCGCCGGCGAGGGTGTCGACGATCGTCGATAGACGGGTCCCCCGGTCGCCGAACTCCTCCGGGATCAGCGTGAGCGTCGCGCCGGCCGCCTTTCCGATGCCGAGCGCGAGGTGCCCCGCCTTGCGCCCCATCGCGACGACGAAGTACCAGCGGCCGGTGGTCTTCGCGTCGACCATCAGGTTCCCGACGATGTCCACTCCCACGGCGCGGGCCGTCTGGTAGCCGAACGTGGGCACGTCGTGCGGCAAGTCGAGATCGTTGTCGATCGTCTTCGGCACGTGGACGACGCGAAGCGCGCCGCCCGCCGCCTGAGCGAGTTTGTAGGCGGTGAACGCCGTGTCGTCGCCGCCGATGGTCACCAGCATACGCACGCCCAGCTGCTGGAGCGCCGCGAGGACGTTGCGCATGTGCACCGGGTTCTTCGTCGGGTTCGCGCGCGCGATGCCGATGCACGAGCCGCCCCGGAAGTGGATGCGCGAGGTGTCCGCGATCGTCAGCGGGACGAGGTGCGACGTGTCGCCTTCCATCAGCCAGCGAAAACCCTCCTGGATGCCGAGCACCTCGATGTCCGACAGACACGCGCGGATCGTCGCCGCACCGATGACGCTGTTGATGCCCGGAGCCGGTCCCCCGCCGACCGCGATCGCGAGCTTTCCTTGTTCGAGATCCATCGCCACCGATCACGCCTTTCGGGTCGCTCGCCATCGCCATACGAAGAGCGCCGCCAGGAAGGCGGCGAACACGGCCGTTACGATCGTGAGGAGCCGTGCTTTCCGTACACGCTTGGCGAGAAGAGGGTCGCCGGGCAGCCGGAGCGCGATGGCCCGATGGTCGCCCGAGAGTACAGCCTCGCTTGTAGCACTGCCGGCGCTGATTCGCGCGACTTCCCGGTGGGAGGGCCCGAGGGCGCTCAGATAATAGAGGGTCACCTCGACCTCATTGGCGCCGTGAGGGCAGGCATAGCTCGCTTCGATGGCGAGGCCGTCGCCCTCGGTCGGGCCCGCTCGCTGGAACGTCCCCAAGCATGCGGTCCCATCGGCGGCGACCTCGACGCCTTCCGCGACGAAACCCATCAGGTCCTGGAGCTTGACCTGCGATCCGAATACGGGCTCCGTACGAGCGAAGACGAGGCGGGCGTCCACGCGGCCGTCGTCCTCGACGTCGAAGCTCGCGGTCGACAGCCCTTGCATGTGAGCCGCCGCTGGACGCGCGACGAGCACGCCCGCCATCATGGCCGCACCCATGACCATCCTCCCCAAGAGAGCCGCCGGCGCGCCTCCCTCGCTCGCGCTCGGCACGATGAACTTCGGCAAGCGCACCCCGGCCGCCGAGAGCGAGCGAATCGTCCGGCGGGCGCTCGAGCGCGGAATCCGCGTGTTCGACACCGCCAACGCATACAACGCCGGCGAGTCCGAGCGCATCCTCGGGCGTGCGCTCGGTCGCGACCGCGCGAACGCCATCGTCGCGACGAAGGTGGGGTTCGACCGCATCGCAGGCAAGCCCGAGGGGTTGTCGAGCGCGGCGATCGCCCGCGCGATCGACGCGTCCCTCGCTCGCCTCGGGACCGACCACGTCGACCTTTATTACCTGCACGTCCCCGACCACGCGACCCCCATCGAGGACTCGCTCGACGGTATGGCGGACGCCCTTCGTTCGGGCAAGACCGGGAACTGGGGCGTGTCCAACTATGCGTCCTGGCAGATCCTCGAGATGCGCGGCCTGGCCCCCGCGCGGGGCCTGCCGGAGCCCGCCGCGTCGCAGGTGCTGTACAACCCGCTCCACCGGCAGCTCGACGTCGAGTACTTCGCGTTCGTCCGCCGCTATCCGCTGCACACGACCGTCTACAACCCGCTGGCCGGTGGCCTGCTCTCGGGCATACATCGCTACGAGAAAGGGCCCGACAAGGGCTCGCGCTTCGACGAAAACGCGCTCTACACGCGGCGCTACTGGACGCGCGCGATGTTCGAGCGCGTGGAAGAGCTGCGCGTCGTGGCCGCCAGCGAGGGGCTGACCATGGTGCAGCTGGCGTACGCCTGGGTCGCCTCGCGACCCGACGTCGACTCGATCCTCGTCGGCCCCGGCACGGTGCAGCACCTGGACGACGCGATCGACGCCGTGGGACGCGCGCTCTCGAAGGCGGCGCTCGAGCGCATCGACGAGCTCCACCGCACGTGGAGCGGAACCGATACGAACTACGTGCGCTAAGCTCGGGGCGGACGCCCCCGCATGTTCGACGCCGCACTCGAGCACTTTCGCGCGCACGGCTGGGCGCGCCTCGGCCGCCTGGCCGAAGACGAGCAGCTCGCGCGACTTCGCCAGCGCGCCGACGACATCATGCTCGGGCGCGTCGTCCACCCCGGCCTGTTCTTCCAGCACGACGCGCCGAGCGGCCGTTACTACGACCTCGAGTTCGGGCGCGGCTACGTGGGCCCGAGCCTGTCTTACCGCAAGATCGAGAAGCTCGAGCGCGACCCCGTCTTTCGCGCCTGGCTCGAGAATCCGCACTTCGAGCGGGTCGTGCGCGCGCTCATCGGAGACGACGTCGCCCTCTACCGGGCGACGCTCTTCACGAAGGCCGCGACGGGCGGCACCGAGCTTCCGTGGCACCAGGACGGCGGAAGCTTCTGGGGACTCGACCGCGACCCGGAGGTGCAGATCTGGACCGCGCTCGACGAGGCACCGGCCGAGGCCGGGTGCGTCGAAGTCCTCGACGCGAGCCACCTCGGGGGCCTCGCCAGCCCGCTCGGCGGCGTCGTGCAGCCGGAGGTCCTCGCCCGCGCCCGCGCCGACGAACGCAAGCTTCTCCTGCCGGCGCACTCCGGCGAGGTCCTCCTCCTCCACAACCACCTCTGGCACCGCTCCGGCGTGAATACGACCGGGCGCACCCGCCGCGCCTTCACGGTCGCCTACATACACGCGTCGACGCGGTGCCTGCGCAAGAAGCGGGCGCCGCGCGAATTCGTCCGCGTCTTCACGCCCACGAGATCCCGGGCGCCGTGATCACTCGGCCGGCGAGGCCGCCGCGCTCGCGTTCGAGGCGCGGTGCAGCTTCGAGTGCTTCGAGCCGTACCCGAAGTAGACCGCCAGGCCCACGACGAGCCACACGCCGAGGCGCATCCAGTTGGGCCAGCCCAGGCCGAAGATCATCGACGCGCAGACGATCACGCCGAGCGTCGACACGACCGGGACCGCCGGCGCGCGAAACTGGCGTTTCATCGCCGGCTCCTTCACGCGCATCACCCAGGTGCCGATCGAGACGAGGATGAACGCGAAGAGCGTCCCGATGCTCGTCATGTCGCCGACGATGTCGCCGGGCACGAACGCGGCGAAGACGCCGACAAACGCGAAGAAGAGCCAGTTCGACTTGTAGGGCGTGCGGTAGCGCTCGTGCAGGTCCGAGAAGACCGACGGCACCAGGCCGTCCTTGCTCATCGAATAGAAGACGCGCGACTGGCCCATCAGCATGACGAGGATGACCGACGAAAAGCCCCCGAGGATGGCGACGGTCACCGCGTTCGAGAGCCATGCGTAGCCCGGCATGAACGCGTCGATGGCCTTCGCGACGGATGCCTCGCTCCCGGCGTTGCGGAAGAACTCGACCGGCGCGATGCCCGTGAGGACGTGGGCGAAGAGGATGTAGAGCACCGTGCAGATCGCGAGGGAGCCCAGGATGCCGATGGGCATGTCGCGCTTCGGGGTTTTCGCCTCCTGCGCGGCGGTCGAGACCGCGTCGAAGCCGATGAACGCGAAGAAGACGATCCCCGCCGCGCCGAGCATCCCCATGACGCCGCCGTAGGCGTGCACCACGCCCTGCTTGTCGGTGTACGTCGACGGCGGCGGCACGTACGGCTGGTGGTTCGCCGGGTTCACGAAGCTCCAGCCCAGGGCGATGATGAGAATGACGATCGTCACCTTCACGATGACGATGGCCGAATTCACGAGCGCCGACTCGCGGATGCCGCGGATGAGGAGGAGCGTGAGGACGAGGAGAATGAAGAGCGCCGGCACGTTGACGATGCCGTGCGCTCCCGTCGCCTCGTCGACCTGGAAGGGGGAGTGGCAGAACGCGTAGGGGATTGCGCCGCCGAAGAGGCCGAGGAGCTTGTTCAGGTACTCGCTCCAGGCGATGGCCACGGTCGCCGCGCCGAGCGCGTACTCGAGGACGAGGTCCCAGCCGATGATCCACGCCACGAGCTCGCCCATCGTCGCGTACGAGTACGTGTACGCGCTCCCGGCGATCGGGATCATCGACGACAGCTCCGCGTAGCAGAGCCCCGCGAACGCGCAGCCGACGGCGGCGATGATGAAGCCGATGGTCACCGAAGGCCCCGCGGCGTTCGCCGCCGCCGCGGCGGTGCGGACGAACAGGCCGGCGCCGATGATGGCGCCGATACCGAGCCCCACGAGCGAGCCCGCCCCGAGCGTGCGCTTCAACCCATGCTCCGACTCGTGCGCCTCGGACAGGAGCTGATCCACCGACTTTCGCGCGAAGAGGTTCGACATGGGAGACACGCGTCATACACCAAAGCGTCACCGGAGGACGAGGGCCCCTCGCCCCCGTGGGTGCGTCGGTTCCGAGGCGGGGCCTAGTGCGCGAATGACAAGCGTCTTACAGTCGCGCCGTCCAGCTCAGGAGCCGGTGCGATGGAGTCTTTGACCGAAATCACGATTCCGGCCGGCGAGGGCGCGCCCGCGACGCCTGCGGTCGCGATCCTCCCGCGAGGCGCAGAGCGAGGCGTCGTCGTCATCCACGAAATCTTCGGCCGGCAGCCGGAGATCGATCGCGCCGCCCTTCGCCTCGCCGCGGCCGGCTACGCGGCGGTTGCGCCCGACCTCTTCGCGGCGCGCGGAAAGGCGAGCGCCTCGGGGAGGTCGGGCAGGGCGACTTCGAGGTCCATGTGCTCGACGCGGGCCACTCGTTCCTCACCGACGGAAAGCCCCGCCTGATCCAGAAGATTGCGCCCATGGGCGCCGGCGACTACCCGCAGGCGCGAGCGGAGGCGTGGGAACGCATCCTCGGGTTCTTCGAGAAGCACCTCTCGTAGGGCGCGACGCCGCCCTCGACCTCGACCTTCGACCCTCGGGGCGAGCCCCGGATCCCAACCCGCGCTAAGAAGGGCTGTGCCTTCCGCCACCCTCCGCGAGCGCATTCGGCGGCGCCTCGCCGACGAGACCGGGCGAATCGCCAAGCAGGCGCCCTTCACCGTCGCCCTCTGTTACCCGTCGCCGTACCGCGTGGGAATGAGCTCGCTGGGGTACCAGCGCATCTACCGCTCGCTCATGGAGGCCGACGAGCTCGCGTGCGAGCGAGCCTTCCTCGACGACGAGTGCGAGAGCGACGCCGCGCGCCCCCCCGAGCACCCGGTGACCTACGAGTCGATGCGCCCGATCGAGGAGCTGCCGGTGCTCGCCTTCAGCGTCGCTTACGAGCTCGAGATCGCCGGCGTCGTCCGCATGCTCCAGGCTGCGGGCATCCCGGCGCTGCGCCGCGATCGCGACGACCGGCATCCGCTCGTCGTCGCGGGCGGGCCGCTCACCTTCTCCAATCCGGCGCCGCTCGGCGGCATCGTCGACGCCATCGTCGTCGGCGAGGCCGACGTCCGTGGGGTGGAAGTCGTACGCGCGATCCAGAGGACGCAAGGGCGCCCTCGCGGCGAGCAGCTCGACGCCCTCGCCCGCGTCCCGCACGTCTTCGTCCCCACCCACCACAGCGCGCTCCCGCCGGTCGGCGCCGAGGACGACGCCGTCCTGCCCGCGCACTCGGCGATCCGCACGCCGCACACCGAGCTGTCGGGCATGTTCCTCATCGAGACCGAGCGCGGCTGCTCGCGAGGCTGCACGTACTGCGTGATGCGCCGCTCGACCAACGGCGGCATGCGCATCGTCCCGGAGGACGTCGTCCTCGGGACCATCCCGCGCGACGCCCGCCGCGTGGGCCTGGTCGGGGCGGCGGTGAGCGACCACCCGAGGATCGTCTCGATCGTGAACGCGCTCGCCGACCGCGGATGCGAGGTCGGCCTCTCGTCCTTGCGCCCCGACCGCCTCGCGAAGAGCGAAGACTTCGTCGCCGCGCTCGCGCGCGTCGGCTACCGCACGCTGACGACGGCGATGGACGGCACGAGCGAGCGCGTCCGCGACACGCTCGATCGCCGGGCCCGCCCGAAGCACCTCGTTCGCTGCGCCGAGCTCGCGAAGAAGCACGGGATGGACCGGCTGAAGCTCTACTTGATGATCGGCACGCCCGGAGAGACGGACGCCGACGTGGACGAGTGCGTGGCCTTCGCGACGGAGCTCTCGCGCATCGTGCCGCTCGCGCTCGGCATCGCGCCGTTCTGCGCGAAGCGCAACACGCCGCTCGACGGCGCGCCGTTCGCCGGCATCGGGGTCGTCGACGCGCGGCTCGACCGCCTGCGCCGCGGCCTCAAGGGACGGGCCGACGTGCGCGCGACGAGCGCCCGCTGGGCGTGGGCGGAGTACGTCCTCGCGCAGGGCGGCGAGGCGGAGGGGCTCGCGGTGGTCGAGGCCGTGAACGCGGGCGGGAGCTTCCGCGCGTACGAGCGCGCGTTCTCCGCCACGGGCGGACGATCTCCACGGCGCGGGCTGCGGACGCTGCGGGCGGAGGACTGAGGGCCGATGCAGCGCCCGGGGCTTCGTCCGATGCGCGCGCTGCCGGTGCTCGAGCCGCGCCGCTCGAGCCTCGAGAAGTGCGTCTTCTGCCCGAAGCTTTGCCGCACGGCATGCCCCGTGTCGAACGCCGAGCCGCGCGAGACGATCACGCCGTGGGGCAAGATGAGCGTCGCCTGGATGGCCGCGCACGGCGACGTCCCGCTCGACCGCTCGCACGCGGCGCCGGCCTGGGCGTGCACCGGGTGCTTCGCGTGCCGCGAGCTGTGCGACCACCGCAACCCCGTCGCGGACGTGCTCCTCGACGCGCGCGCGGCGTTCACTGCGCGCGGCGTCGCCCCCGAGGGTGCGCGGCGCGTCCTCGAGCGCTTCGCCCGGCACGACGGCGAAACGCGCACGCTCGCGCGCGGGCTGGTCTCGCGCGCCGCGGGCGCCGTCGGCATCGCCGGCGACGTGAAGGCGCGCGCCGCGCTGCTCGTCGGGTGCGGCTACCTGCGCCGCGCCCCGGCCGAGGCGATGCACGCGATCGAGGCCGCCACGGCGATCGAGGGACGGCACGTCTCCGCCCCCGGCTCGCTTGCGAGGCCGCCTGGAAGGTCCGCCGGAGCGTGGTCGAAACAGGACCGCCCGGTCGCGCTCGTCGACGCCTGCTGCGGCCTGCCCCTGCGCCTCGCCGGCGACGTCGACGGATTCCGCGCGCACGCCCGCTCCGTCGTTCGCGCGCTCGAAGCCTCCGGCGTCGAGCGGGTGCTCGTCGCCGACGCCGGGTGCGCGCTCGCGCTTCGACGTCGCTATCCGGACGCGGGCGTCGACCTGCCGGCGGACGACGCCGCGCGCCCCTTCGTCGAACCGCTCGTCGAGGCCGCCGCCCGCTGGCTCGCGTCCCGGCGCGCGCCGCCCGAGTCCAGCGTGCCGCTCTCCGGCGAACGGGTCCGCCCGGATCTCGGCGAGGCCCATGCAGACGACGCAGACGAGGCAGACAGGCGGGCTGGCGAAGCGGTCTTCTGGCACGACCCCTGCGCTCTCGGCCGCGGCCTCGGTGTCTTCGACGCCCCCCGGCTCGTGCTCGCGCGTCTCCTCGGGCGCCCGCCGAACGAGTTTCCTTCTTCGCGCGAGGACGCCGTCTGCTCGGGCGCGGGGGGCCTCCTCCCGTCGACGATGCCGGACGTTGCCCGCGCGATCGCACGCGCACGCCTCGATGAAGCGTGCTCCGGCGGCGCCACCCAAATCGTCACCGGTTGCGCGTCAGGTCTCTTCGCCCTGCGAAGGGCCGCCGCGTCCGCGCCCCCTCCGAGCACCCCGGGTCATGGGTGGGGAGCTCGAGGGGAGCGCCCGCGCTCCCCTCGAACGGAGATCGTCGTGAGCGACGTGGTCAGCTGGATCGCTCGGCTCACGCGGACTCATTAGCCAAATCACTCGCATTGATTTGCGGCATAGAGAACGGCGTTTGCATTGACGCGCGCCTCACCCCGCTGATATGCGACACATTTCGCGAGTACTGGCGCGTGCCGGGCAAGTACCGAAGCCGTCGTTGCCATGGGCGGAATGCCGTGAAATTCAAACAGGGTTTTCGGGTCGCCGCGTGGTTCGCCGTCCCGTTCAGTGTCTACGCAATCGGCTGCTCCAGCAGCACGACGACGAACTTCGGCGACGGCGGCACGGGCAGCTCCTCCGGGGGAAAAGGCAGCGGCAGCAGCTCCGGCAGCTCCTCCGGCAGTACGTCGAGCGGCAGCGGCAGCAGCTCCTCGGGCAGTACGTCGAGCGGCAGCGGCAGCAGCTCCGGCAGTTCCTCGGGCAGCACGTCGAGCAGCGGCAGCAGTAGCTCCGGCGCCGGGGGCGACGCGGGACAGACCGACCAGAGCTGTGCGGCGCAGGCCTCGATGCAGTGCGTAGGGTGCTGTCAAACGATCCACATGGCGGGCATTCAGAACCTGGTGATGGACGTCCAGTCGTGCGCGTGCGGCACGATGGGCGCGTGCCAAACGCAGTGCGCGACCGAGTACTGCATGACCGGGATGGTCACGACGGGCGACGCATGCGACACGTGCCTGAACAACGCGGTCCAGACCGCGGACGGCGGAATGGGCCCGTGCTTCAACCAGGTCGTGACGGCGTGCATGAACAACCCCGACTGCGCGGCGTACATCACGTGCGCAAACGGCTGCCCGTAACGCGGCACGAAGTCCCAGTCGTGCGCGCGGTCGTCGCTGTGTAACGACAATCGCCTCGGTCCCTGCGACGGCCGGTGCCGGCGCCGCCCGCCCCAGCGTGGCGTGAGCGCCGGCCGTGTGCCTTTTTGTCTCGCGACACCGCGACGGGGCCCCAATCGCCGGCACGCACGCGTGGGAATGGCTCGTGCATCGAGCCGAGCCATACGGAGGTGCCGTGGTGATCCTTTCCCTGCATTCCGCGTCTTCTCGTACCCGCTACCGCGCATTCCCCCTCTTCGCCGTCGCCGCCGCAGCGGCCGCTTGCGTGCTGGCAGCCTCGCCGGCCGCGCACGCCGACCGCTACTACGTGTACTACGGTCCGCCCGCCCCGCCGCCGCCTCCTCCCCCGCGCGAGGCCTACTACGAGTACGAGCACCCCACGGCGCTCTCCCTGGCCGCCGACCTCGAGGGCGCCGTTCCGCTGAACGCCCCCGTGCTCGCAGACGGCAACAGCCTGCAGGGCGGCGGCGGATTCAAGCTGCGCATCGGCGAGCGCATTCACGTCGCCCGCGGGCTGCACATCACGCCCGAAGGCGGCTACGGCTTCGACCATGTCTGGGCGTCCGACGACATCGGCAACGCCTACTCGTGGGACATGCATCGCCTCTTCGGCGGCGCGCGCCTCGAGTTCGGGCACATCGTCGTTCCCGTGTTCTACGCGCACGTCGGCTACGGCTGGCGCACCACGGGCGACCCCACGGTCCCCGCCGCGAGCGGCGTCGCGTTCGACATCGGCGGCGCGCTCGACCTGCGCCTCATCCCGTTCTTCGCCGTGGGCGCGCACATCGAGTACGCCACGATCGACTCGCAGCCGTACACGCCGGAGTGGATGGCGCTCGGCCTCCACGCGTCGCTGACGCTATAGCTGGTCGGGGCATACGAAGCGGGACTCGTCAGCTCCACCGGCGCGCCGTCAGCCGGGTGCGTCCAGGTCGCCACTTTCCCGAGAAGCGCGAGAAGCCTAGACGTCCGGAGGGAGGCGCTTTACGACCTCCCTCGTCCGGACTCATCGAGGAGGTGCGATCATGGCGAATCCGAATACGGGTCGTTTCGTATGGCACGAGCTTGTCACGACCGACGCGGCCGCCGCGACGAAGTTCTACACGGGCCTTTTCGGCTGGACGGTGCAGGAGAACCCGATGCCCGGCGGGGGCGTTTACCGGATGTTCTCGCAGGGAGAAGTCATGGTCGGCGGCGCAATGAGTGCGCCTTCGGGGGTACCCTCGGGCTGGCTCCTGTACGTCGGCGTCGAGGACGTCGACGCGTCCGCGAAGAGGATCGGAGAGCTCGGCGGCAAGATCATGGTCCCGCCGACGACCGTGCCGGACATGCTGCGCTTCGCGTGCGGGATGGACCCGCAAGGGGCTGCGTTCGGCATCCTAAAGGGGATCGGCCCCGGCTCGGACAAGCCGCCGTACGAAGGCCGCGCTCGGCCGGGCACGTTCTGCTGGGACGAGCTGCACACGCGCGACACGGCCGCGGCGAAGCAGTTCTACGGCGGCATCTTCGGCTGGACCGGCAAGGCGGGGGAGCACGACGAGTACTGGCACTGGCAGAACGCCGGCAAAGAGATCGGCGGGATGACCTCCCACATGGGCGGCCCCGGCGTGCCGCCGCACTGGCTCGCGTACATCGCCGTCTCCGACGTGGACGCCGTGACGAAGAAGGTCGAGACGCTCGGCGGCAGGGTGATGGTGCCGGCGATGGAGATTCCGCAGGTGGGGAGGTTCTCGGTCGTCGAGGACCCGACGGGCGCCGTGTTCGCGCCGTTCCGGTCGGCGCACGTCTAGGCCGAGCCTCTGCCCAGGCCGTAGCGCGTCTTCCCAAGGCCCTTGGGGCGTCTCCTCGAACCGTCTGCGCTAGCCTTTGCCTCGCGTTGCCTGCGGCTCTTCCCTCTCCCTCCCACGAATCGCGTGGCTCCATCGCGCCCACGCCGCGCTCGACGATCGCGCGCCGCGTGCTCGTGTCCTTCGCGATCACGGTCGTCGCGTTCGCGGCGACGCTCGGGTGGGGCATCTTCGCCCAGCGGCGCGCCGCCGACGACAGCCTCGAGCTCGCCCGCGGCTACGTTCCGGTCGCGATGCGCCTCGCCCAGCTGCGCGCCGCGCAGTCGACGCTCTCGACGCTCGTCGACGGCATCCCCGACGAGCGCGAACCTGGCTCGACGCGCGTCCTGCTCGAGACGCTCGCCGGAGCGCGCCGCACGATGTTCGTCGACACCGCGGCCGCCGTGCGCGGCCCGCTGTCGACCGTCGGCAGCCAGACCACCCGCCTCGAAGCCCGAGAGCTCGCCGCCGAGCTCGACGCCGTCGAGAGCCTCCTCGAAGGAGATCGCGCCCTCTTCGAGCGCCTCTTCTCGGCGATCGCCGGCGGCGACCGCGACGGGATCAACCGGACCATCGTGTCGCTCGGCGCGCTCGAGCACGACGCCGACCGGCGCCTGCGCGTCCTCGCCGGTCGCGTGAGCGCCTCGATCGACGCGGTCTCCAGCGAGGCGCGCGACCGCGAGCTGCGATCCATCTGGGCGCTCGCCGTCCTCGCGGCGCTCACGCTGGCGGTCGGCCTCGTCGTGTCCCTCCACGTGCGGCGGCTGCTGGCGCCGCTCGCGCGCGTCACCGAACGCGCGCAAGCCGTCGCCCGCGGCGATCTGATCGCGCGCCCCGTCGGGCCCGCGGAGGACGAGATCGGTCAGCTCGAGGCTGCCTTCGAGAAGATGGTCTCCGGGCTGTCGCGCGCGCAGGCGCTGGCGCTGTCGAACGAGCGCCTCGCGGCGATAGGGAAGATGGCGGCCCACGTCACGCACGAGATCCGCAACCCGCTCTCCGCGAT
>Ga0102924_1005606_pt1 | contig 12092 bp, 8 predicted proteins | sample PaiPotPPM11metaG_FD_80116 | JGI IMG/M metagenome (GOLD analysis project Ga0102924, IMG submission 80116) | Iron sulfur acid spring bacterial and archeal communities from Banff, Canada, to study Microbial Dark Matter (Phase II) - Paint Pots PPM... ... | reverse complement strand
TCGGAGGCCGGATCGATGAACAGCGACGGCTTGGGAGCGAGCGGCCGAATGGTCACCTCTTCGCCAGTCCGCGACGGCATGATCGCCGCGACGATCGCGGCCTTGGCCGATTCGATCGAGTCGTTGACCGAAGCCGGCGCCACCGCGGCCGCGGCGGGCTTGACCGCCTCGGTCCGCTCGACGGACTCGGCGACGCGCGGAGCCTCGGAGGCGCGCAGCCGCTGCGCCACCTCGGCAATGCGCGATTCGGCCGCGGCCGCGGGCGGGCGTTGCGCGACCGCGGTGTCGATGCCGGTGGCGACGACCGAGACGCGGATGATGCCGTCGAGGCCCTCGTCGAAGGTGGCGCCGACGATGATGTTGGCGTCCTGGTCGACCTCTTCGCGGATGCGGGTTGCCGCCTCGTCGACCTCGTAGAGGGTGAGGTCGCGTCCGCCGGTGATCGAGATGAGCAGCCCCTTCGCGCCCTTCATCGACGCGTCGTCGATCAGCGGATTGGCGATCGCCGCCTCGGCGGCGGTCAATGCCCGCTTGTCGCCCTCGGCCTCGCCGGTACCCATCATCGCCTTGCCCATTTCGCGCATGACCGTGCGAACGTCGGCGAAGTCGAGATTGATGAGACCTTCCTTGACCATCAGGTCGGTGATGCAGGCGACGCCGGAATACAGCACCTGATCGGCCATGGCGAAAGCGTCGGCGAATGTCGTCTTCTCGTTCGCCACGCGGAACAGATTCTGGTTGGGGATGATCAGCAGCGTATCGACCGACTTCTGCAGCTCGGTGATGCCGTTTTCGGCGATGCGCATGCGCCGCTGGCCCTCGAAATGGAACGGCTTGGTCACCACGCCGACGGTGAGGATGCCGACTTCGCGCGCCGCCTTGGCGATGATCGGCGCTGCGCCGGTGCCGGTGCCGCCGCCCATGCCGGCGGTGACGAAGACCATGTGCGCGCCGGAGAGGTGATCGCGGATCTCGTCGATCACTTCCTCCGCCGCCGCGCGGCCGACGTCGGGCTGCGAGCCGGCGCCGAGGCCCTCGGTCACCGCCACGCCCATCTGAATGATGCGTTCAGACTTCGACAGCGTGAGCGCCTGCGAGTCGGTGTTGGCGACGACGAAATCGACGCCCTGGAGACCGGCGGTGATCATGTTGTTGACGGCATTTCCGCCGGCGCCGCCGACGCCGAAAACTGTTATGCGCGGCTTGAGCTCACGAATGTCGGGGATTTTCAGATTGATCGTCATCTTTGCCTCATCTTTCCTGCACGGGCGTCCTTAACGCCCGGCCCCCGCCGGTCCGCCACCGGCCGCTGTGATGTCCTGCTGCGAAGCTGGGGGACATCAGAAGCTCTCGCGAAGCCACTGTCCGACACGGGCGAGGTAGCCGCCCCTGCCGCTCATCAGATATCGCGCACCGCGCGTTTCGAAGTGTTCCAGATGCGCCGCCTGCGGGTAAACCAGCAGGCCCGCCGCCGCGGCGAACGCGGCACCCTTGGCCGCGTCCGGCAACCCGCCGATGCCGAGCGGCCGCCCGATGCGCACCGGGCGATCGAAAATGCGGGCCGCGAGTTCCGGCAGTCCGTTGAGCTGGCTCGCGCCGCCGGTGAGGATCACGCGGCCGCGCGGCTCGGCCGCGAACGAGGATGCAGCGAGCCGGTCGCGCGCCATTTCGAGGATCTCCTCGACCCGCGGCTTGATGATATGCACGAGCGCCGAGCGGGAGACGAATTGCGGCGCTTCGCGCGCCTCTTCGCCGACGTGCGCAACGGTGACCATGTCGCGTTCGTCCGATCCGCCGACGAGCACGCTGCCGTAGAATGTCTTGATGCGCTCGGCGTCGTCGATACGGACGTTGAGCCCGCGCGCGATGTCCATGGTGACGTGGTGTCCGCCGAGCGCAAAGCCGTCCGCGTGAACGAAGCGGCCGCTGAGGAACACCGCCATGGTCGTCGTGCCGGCGCCCATGTCGATGACCGCGGCACCGAGATCGGCCTCGTCGTCGGCGAGCACCGCAAGACCGGCGACGTAGGGGCTCGCCACCATGGCCTCGACGACGAGGTGGCAGCGCTCGACCGCCAGCATCACGTTGCGCGCCGCGGTGAGATCGGTGGTCGCCACATGCATGTCGACGCCGAACCGCTCGCCGAGCATGCCGCGCGGATCGCGAATGCCGTTGCCGCCGTCGATCGAATAGCCGACCGGAAGCGAATGCAGCACGGCGCGGCCCTCGCGCAGCGAATGGCGGCTGCCGACGGCGAGGAGGCGGGCGATGTCGCCCTCGGATACCGCGGAGCCGACGATCTCGACCTCGGCGGCGAACGATTCGCTGGCGAGACGGCCGGCCGATATCGAGAGCACGATCGATTCGATGTCGACCGCGGCCATGCGCTCGGCCCAGTCGACGGCCTGGCGGATCGATTCCTCGGCGTGCGCGAGGTTGACCACCGCGCCGGCCTTGGTGCCGCGCGCTTCGGTATGCCCGAACCCGAGCACCTCGATGGCATGGCTGCGGCGCATCAGCACCTGCTGCGGCGGATGCGGGCGCAGCCGCGCGATCAGGCAGGCGACTTTGCTCGAGCCGACGTCGAGCGCGGCCACGAGCCCGCTGCGCCGGGGCGAGATCGGCTTCATCTTCGGGGTGAGACCGTAGTGGAGGGCGCTCATGCCTCACCGCCCTTTTTCTTCTTCTTGTCCTTGAGCGCCTCTTCGCGCGCGGCCGCGGCCGCATCGGAGAGGCGCACGGTAACCCGGTCTGGCAGGCGCAGATCGATGGCGAGGATGTCGCGCGACAGGATCTTTTTTTCACGATCGAGCGCCACGAGCCGATCGAGCGCCTGCTCGACGTTGGTCTCCGGCAGCCGCACGTCGATGCCGTTCTTGAGCCGCAGATTCCAGCGCCGATCGGCCACCATGATCGAGGCGCGCAACTGCGATCGAATGTCGGGGTAGCGGTCGAGGATGGCGAGAAAGTCCTTGGCCTGTCGCTCGGCGCCGCGTCCGACCACGAGCGGCAGGCGGACATAGCGGTCCTCGACGAAGGGTTCGAGCACGGTGCCGTCGGCGGCGATGACGCCGACCCGGCGGTCCTGCTGCCACAGCGCAAAAGCCCGGCGCTCGGTGATGGTGATCTGCAGCCGGTCCGGATAGAGCTTGAGCACGGCGGCGTCCGCGATCCAGGGATTCTCCAGGAGGCGCGTGCGCGCAGCGTCGGCGTCGAGGAACAACAACGACGCGCGCCCGGTCACGCCGGCAACGGTGAGGACCTCTTCCCGGCTGACCTCCTTGGGGCCGGTCAGCGAAATCGCGGCGATGCGAAATCCCATGGCGTTCGCCGCCGCGTCACGCGCGTCCTTCATCCAATCGACAACGACGGGCAGGTGGTCGCCGGCGACGGCGCCATAGCCGAGCGTCCCCGCGAGCAAGAGGATCGAGGCGGCAATACCGAGGCCGGGCGGCGGCGGTAGCCGCATGATCCGCGAACGCCAGCGCGCGATCCGCCGGCGATAGACCGTCGGCCAGGCAGAGCGGCCAGTGAAGGCACGAGGGGCGCCGACGCCGCGCCAAAGATCATCGCCACCGCGCGGACGCTGCGGAGCGGGCGCCGGTGCGCCGAACTCTTCTGCCGTTACAGGCCCCGACCGCGTCAGCGGTTGATCGAGGCATCCTCCACCATCCATCGCACCAGCTCATCGAAGGTGATGCCCGCGTAAGCGGCGAGCTCCGGCACGAGCGAGGTCTCGGTCATGCCCGGCTGCGTATTGATTTCAAGACAGACCAGATTCCCCGTCCCCCGACCGTCGTAGCGAAAGTCGGCCCGGCTCACGCCGCGGCAGCCAAGCGCCCCGTGAGCGGCCAATGCGAGTCTGCGGACTTCCTGGTAAACATTTGGTAAAATTTGCGCAGGCAACACGTGCTGGGAGCCGCCGGCGGCGTATTTTGCCTCGTAATCGTAGAATTGGGTCGCCGGAACGATCTCGATGACGTCGAGCGCCCGGTCCCCCAGTACGGCGCAGGTGAGCTCCTTGCCGGGGATGTAGCGTTCGATCATGACCGTCTCGCCGAACGCCCAGTCGTCGCGGTAAAGCTCCTGCGGCGGGTGCGGATGCTGCTCGGTGACGATGAAAACGCCGACGCTCGAGCCTTCGGCGATCGGCTTGATGACGTAAGGCGGCGCCATCAGGTGGGTTTTTGCCGCCTCGATTCGCGACACCACCATGTCCTCGGCGACCGGGATGCCGGCGGCGCGGAAGTGGGCCTTGGCATAGTCCTTCTGCATGGCGAGCGCCGAGGCAAGCACGCCGGAATGGCTGTAGGGAATGCCGAGAATCTCCAGGACGCCCTGCAGCGTGCCGTCCTCGCCGGGCCGGCCATGCAGGACATTGAGCGCGACATCGGGCTTGAGCCCGCTCAGCACCGTCGCGACATCACGGCCGGCATCGACGGCGGTGACGCGATACCCGACGCGGGCGAGCGCATCGGCGCAGGCTTTGCCCGAACGCAGCGAGACCTCGCGCTCCGCCGACCAGCCTCCCATCAGAACGGCGACATGCTTAGCCATCGTTCATAGATGCCTCACCCGGCTACCGCGGCGGCCGGAGCTGATTCGCGCCCTCCCCAATAGAATCGACAATCGTGCAAACGTCGAGGCCGTCAGCCGCCGGCGGCGGCCGGCAGCGCCGCCCCGTCGTAGAGCCACGCCAGGCAGTTGAAGAGATAGCGCTCGTCCCAATCGGCCACGGTCGCATTGCGAACGTCACGGGCGATGCCTTCGGCGTGGTAGAACGGCCACATCGCGCGGGATTCGAGCTGCACGCGCGCCGTGCGCAGCAGCCGGGCTGCCTCGAAACGGCGGAACGCGGCGGCGAAATCGCCGTCGCTCGCGTGGATCAATTCGGCGAGGCAGAAGCCGTCCTCGATCGCCATGCAGGCGCCCTGCGCCAGCGATTGCAGCGGCGCGTGCGCGGCGTCGCCGATGAGGACGACGCGGCCCCGGTGCCAGTGGCGCACCGGATCGCGATAGCCGATCTGCCAGCGGCGCCCAACCTCCATCATCGCCAGCAGCGCGCGCATCGCCGGCTGCGCCTCGCGGTAGCTGTGCTGCAGTTCGGCGAGATGCGAGGCGGCGTCGCCCTTCTCGCCATGTGTCGCGGTGCGGAACACCGCGACGACGTTGAACAGCGTGCCGTGGCGCAGCGGATAGTGCACGATGTGAAAGCCCGGCCCGCCCCACAGCACGACGCAGTCGCGCGGCACGTCGGCCTTGAGCTCGGCCATCGGCACGATGCTGCGGTGCGCGGCATAGCCGACCGGATGCGGTTCGCCGTCGCCGACGAGCTTGGCGCGAAACAGCGAGCGCAGACCATCGGCGGCGACGATCGCGGCACCGGAAAACGTGCGGCCGTCCGCGGTCGCCAGCGCGACGCACTCGCCGCGATCCTCGAAGCCCGCGACCATCGCGTCGGGCACGAGCTCGATCGCGTCGTGCTGCCGGCAGGCGTCGAGCAGGACGTTATGCACGTCGATGCGATGAACGACGATGTAGGGATGTTTGAAGCGCGCGCGGAACGACGCCGCGGTCGGAATGCGTATGAGCTCCTTGCCGTCGAGTGCGTCGAGCATCAGCAGCGCGGCCGGGGTATCCGCGACGGCGAGCACCTCGTCGCGCAGGCCGAGGCGGTCGAAGACGTGAAAGACGTTGGGCCCGAACTGGATGCCGTAGCCGATGGCGCCGAATTCCGGCGCGCCTTCGAGCACGCCCGTGGCGCGGCCGCGCCGCGCCAGCGCCAGCGCCGTGGTGAGGCCGCCGAGCCCGCCGCCGACAATCAGGATAGGATCGCTGCTGGACACCGATTGAGACTAAGGCATGTACACATAGATCGAGGGCGATTGAGCCAATTCCGCTTTACCGCAAACGGACATCGCCGAATACCGTCGTCACGTCCGCAAAGTGCTGCCAAAGGGCGACATTGTATGAGCGAGATGCCGCGGCGGGTTTCGAACTCACAACGCGCAGACGAGCTGCGGGACCAAGCCACAAGCAGGATCGTGCATCCGGCGGCCATCTCTAGCGCATTGGCTCTACCCATTGTGCACGTGATGGCCCCGGCTCGAACGCATCACCGAAGTATTGGGTTTCATGGGCCACTTGTCCGCCATGAAATTCCATAATGCTGACCACGTACGACGGCTGGCCATCATATGTAAGCACATATTCTGTGATCCAAAGATCATCTGCGCCCAAGATGCGTTTAACGTTGAACCGCTTTTTGTTCGGCTGAGCGGCCCGTGAAAGCTGGATTTGTCGCCTGCCGCGGATTCGTTCTCCCGATTGCGGATAATCGAGTATTGCATCATCGCAATAAATCTCATGTTCCGTTTCGAAGTCGCTCGCATCGGATGCAGCCCAGTGACGTTCGAGAGCAGCGCGAATATCTAGATTTGTCATCAAAATCACCTGGATCGCATGTGTAGTTGTCAGAGGAGTTTGAGCTCACTGAACATAGTCTGAATGGGCTCCCCAACGGTAGGGTGGATATGGGGCTTGCTCCCACTAATCGGCAGAATGCGATGTCCGACCTGGGTCCAACAGCGGACCTCTACCACGCGGGCAAAGTGGTCCGTTAAGCGCGAATGGGCGACATTTATCGGGTTATTTGATCGCATCGTCGGACTGGCCGAAAAGCCGGCGCCGACAGACCGAGCGCGTTGTCGCAGCGGCGGCTCGCGAGATGGCCTGTTCAAGCTCAAGTTTTTGAGGCTAAACAGCCGGAACTCATCCTTCACACCGCACGTCCATGAAAAAGATCGGCTTCCTCTCATTCGGCCATTGGTCACCTTCGCCGCAGTCGCAGACGCGATCGGCTTCCGATGCGCTGCTGCAATCGATCGACCTCGCCGTCGCCGCCGAGGAGCTCGGCGCGGACGGGACTTACTTCCGGGTGCATCACTTCGCCCGGCAGCTCGGCTCGCCCTTCCCGCTGCTCGCTGCCGTCGGCGCGAAGACCACGCGGATCGAGATCGGCACGGCGGTCATCGACATGCGCTACGAGAACCCGCTGTACATGGCCGAGGACGCCGGCGCCGCCGACATCATCGCCGGCGGTCGGCTGCAGCTCGGCATCAGCCGCGGCTCGCCCGAACAGGTGATCGACGGATGGCGCTACTTCGGTTACGCCCCGCCCGAGGGGATGACCGATGCCGACATGGCCAGAAACCACACCGAGGTATTGCTCGAGGTGCTGCGCGGCGAAGGCTTCGCGCGCCCCAACCCGCAACCGATGTTCCCGAATCCTCCCGGCCTGCTGCGCGTCGAGCCTTACTCGAAGGGCCTGCGCGATCGGATCTGGTGGGGCGCCGGTTCGAATGCCACCGCCGCCTGGGCCGCCAAGCTCGGGATGAATCTGCAGAGCTCAACGCTCAAGAATGACGAGAGCGGACGTCCGTTCCACGTGCAGCAGGCTGAGCAGATCCGGATATTCCGCGAGGCGTGGAAGGCGGCCGGTCATACGCGCGAGCTGCGGGTGTCGGTCAGCCGCAGCATCTTCGCCCTGGTGGACGACCGCGACCGCCTCTATTTCGGGCGGGAGAACGGGAACGAGGACACGATCGGCTTCCTCGGCGACAACACCCGAGCCATTTTTGGCCGCAGCTACGCCGCCGAGCCGGACATCCTCATCGAACAACTCGCGAAAGACGAAGCCATCGCCGAGGCTGACACGCTGCTCCTGACCGTTCCTAATCAGCTCGGTGTCGACTATAACGCCCACGTCATCGAGGCGATCCTCAAGCATGTCGCGCCGGGCCTCGGCTGGCGCTGACGTGCGGCTTGGAAGATTCAGCTCTGCCGCGACCGGACAGTGAAAGTCGCCGCCGGAAGATTTTCCAGCCGCTACTTCGGCAACCCGATCCGCTTGATTTCCCACTCGAGCTCGACGCCCGAGTTTTCCTTCACCCGTCCGCGGATGGTCTCGCCAAGCGTCTCGATGTCGGCGGCGGTCGCGCTGCCGAGATTGATCAAAAAATTGCAGTGCATCTCCGACACCTGCGCGTCGCCGATGCGCAGACCGCGGCAGCCGGCGGCATCGATGAGCTGCCAGGCCTTGGCGCCGGGCGGGTTCTTGAAGGTTGAGCCGCCGGTGCGGCTCTTGATCGGCTGCGTCGCCTCGCGCGACTCGGTGATCTTCTCCATCTCCGCCGCGATGACGGCCGGGTCGCCGCGCTCGCCGCGGAACGTCGCCTGCGTGAAGATGTAATCGGCGGGCGCGCTGCAATGCCGGTAGGTGAAGCCGAGGTCGGCGTTGGCGAGAACGTCGACGCGGCCGGCGCGGTCGACGGCGCGCGCTTCGATCAAGGCGTCCTTGGTCTCGCGTCCGTAGGCGCCGCCGTTCATGCGCAGCGCGCCGCCGATGGCGCCGGGAATGCCGCGCAGGAACGACAGTCCGGCGATGCCGGCTTCCTGCGCCGCGCGCGCGACCTTGACGTCGGGCACGGCGGCGCCGACGCGCACGTCGACGCCGTCGACGGCGACCTCGCCGAAGCCGCGGCCGAGCCGCACCACGACCCCCGGGACGCCGCCGTCGCGCACGATGAGGTTGGAGCCGAGCCCGATGACGGTGACCGCGATCTCGTCGGGCAGGTTGGCGAGGAAACCGCCCAGATCGTCCTCGTCCTCGGGCATGAACAGCGCCTGCGCCGGGCCGCCGACCCGGAACCAGGTCAGCTCCGCCAGCGACTGGTTGGCGAGCAGGCGGCCGCGCGGTTGGAGCTGCGCCTTGAGCTCATGGACGAGGTCAGCAAACATGGTCGAGCCACGCCGCCAGCACCTTGCGCCCGAGTTCGCACGTCGCCGGCCCATGGGTTTGCGCCTGCGTGCGCAGGGCGCGCGGATCGATGCCGGCCTTGCCGAGCTCGACGGTGTGGCCGACCAGCCAGCTCTCGAATCGCGCCGGCTCGGTCTCCAGATGAAATTGCAGCGCAAGCTGCGACGGCGTCCGGAAGAACGCCTGCACCGGACAATGCTGTGTGAAGGCGAGCCGTTCGCAGCCGGACGGCAGCTCGCAATTGTCGCCGTGCCAGTGCAGCACCGGCGTCACGCCGAGCGGCGCCAGCATTGATTTCCGGCCGGCGTCCGTCAAGGTCAACGGCGCCCAGCCGATCTCCTTGACCGGCCCCGGCGCCACGCGCGCGCCGAGCGCCGCCGCCATCATCTGCGCGCCGAGGCAGATTCCGAGCGTCGGCTTGTCGGCGTCGAGGCGCCGCCTGATTGCGGCGACTTCGCCGGCGATGAACGGATAGGTCTCGGATTCATAGACGCCGATCGGGCCGCCAAGCACGATGACGAGCTCGGGCGCGAGGAGGCTGTCAACGTCGAAGCGCTCGATGCCCGCATCATGGTAGCGGACATCGTAGCCGCGGTCGGCGAGCAGCGGGCCGAGCAGGCCGAGGTCCTCAAAGGCGACGTGGCGGACCGCGAGGCAACTCTTCGTCGGGTTTTTGGTCATGCGCGATCGACTCAGTTACCGACCGCCGCCAATTCGGCGGGCAGCGCATAGGCCCATTGCGTGATCGAGCCGGCGCCGAGGCAGACGACATAGTCGCCGGGCTTCGCCATCGCCGCGACGAGCCCGGCCAGTTTCTCCGGGCCGTCGAGCGGGACGATCTGCCGGTGCCCATGGTTGCGCAGCCCTTGCACGAGGGCGTCGCGATCGGCGCCTTCGATCGGCGCCTCGCCGGCCGGATAGACGTGCGCGACGATGACCGCATCGGCGTCGTTGAAGCAGGTGCAGAACTGCTCGAACAGCGCCGCAAGCCGCGTATAGCGATGCGGCTGCACCACGGCGATCACCTGGCCCCTGGTCGATTCGCGCGCCGCCTTGAGCACGGCGGCGATCTCCACCGGATGGTGGCCGTAGTCGTCGATGACGGTGACCCCGTTCCAGGCGCCGGTGCGGGTGAAGCGCCGCCGCACCCCGCCGAAACCTGCGAGCGCACTGCCGATCACGTCATCGGCGATACCGAACTCATGCGCGACGGCGATCGCCGCCGTCGCATTGAGCGCATTGTGCCGGCCGGGCATCGGCAAGGCGAGATTCCTGATCTCGTGCACGAACTCGCCGGCACGGTCGCGGAACACGACGGTGAACAGCGAAGTCCCGCCGGCATGCGAGACATCGACGAGCCGCACATCGGCCTGGGGATTCTCCCCGTAGGTGACGATGCGGTGATCCTCGATGCGGCCGACGAGGCTCTGCACCACCGGATGGTCGGTGCACATCACCGCGAAGCCGTAGAACGGCACGTTCTCGACGAAGCTGCGGAACGCTTCCTGAACGGCCTCGAACGTCTGGAAGTAGTCGAGGTGCTCGGGATCGACGTTGGTGACGATGGCGATGTCGGCGGGAAGCTTGAGAAAGCTGCCGTCGGACTCGTCGGCTTCGACCACCATCCAATCGCCGGCGCCGAGCCGCGCGTTGGTGCCGTAAGCGTTGATGATGCCGCCATTGATCACGGTCGGATCGAAGCCGCCGGCGTCGAGCAACGCCGCCACCATCGACGTGGTCGTGGTCTTGCCGTGGGTGCCGGCGATGGCGACGCAGCTCTTGAAGCGCATCAGCTCCGCCAGCATCTCGGCGCGGCGCACGACCGGCAGCCGTTGTGCGCGCGCCGCGGCAAGCTCCGGATTGTCGCGCTTGATCGCCGAGGAGACGACGACGACCTCGGCGTCGGCGAGATTTTCCGCCGCGTGCCCGATCGCGATCTTCACGCCCTTCTCGCGCAGCCGCTTGACGTTGGCGCTCTCGGCCGCATCCGAGCCTTGCACGGTATAGCCGAGGTTCGCCAACACCTCGGCGATGCCGCTCATGCCGATGCCGCCGATGCCGACGAAATGGACCGGACCGATATCGCGCGGCAGTTTCATGGGGGCTCCGAAATCATCAGGCGGCTTGCAGGCGAGAACTCCCCGCTCTCGCCCGGGCTCAAGTCGGGAATGACCGGGCCGGTCGAGAGGTGGCGCCGCTCACGCCAAGCAGGGGAGAGATGGAGAAGGGATGTTTGCGGCTTCTTTTCGTTTGGCCGGATAGCTTGGAATACGGCTCACGCCGGATCAACACCGCCGAAGCTAGGTCCTCGGACCGATTCCCGCCACATTGAGCACCAGCGCAGCGAGCTGGTTGGCGGCATCGAGCCTCCCCAAGGACCGCGCGGCCGCCGCCATGGCGGCAAGCCGCGGTCCCGACTCGGCGAGTGCCGCAATGTCGGCCGCGAGCCGGCGCGGCGTAAAATCTTTCTGCACCACGCGGATCGCGCCACCCGCCACTTCGAGCACCCCGGCGTTGGCGAGCTGGTCCTGGTCGAGCGCGTGCGGCAGCGGGATGAGGATCGCGGGCCGGCCGATAGCGGCGAGCTCGGCGACCGTCGAGGCCCCCGAGCGCGACACGACCAGATGGCTCGCCGCCATGCGCGCGGGAAGATCGGAGAAGAAGGGCGCGACCTCCGCCGTTACCGAAAGGCTCGCATAGGCATTGCGCACGCGCTCGAGATCCTCTTCGCGCGCTTGCTGAACGAGGGAAAGCCGCATGCGCAGATCGGTGCCGAGCCGCCCGATCGCGACCGGGACAACGTCGGCGAGAATGCGCGCGCCCTGGCTGCCGCCGACGACGAGGACCCGCAACCGCTTGTCCGGCGCCGGATAGGGCGTGGAGGCCGCGGCGACGACCGCCGGCCTGACCGGATTGCCGGTGAGCTTCGCCTTGGCGGCCAGCTCCGGGTGGTCGCGAAACACATCCGGGAACGTGGTGGCGATGGCAGTCACGCGCGGCGCCAGGAATCGATTGGCCCGCCCGATCACGGCGTTGGCGTCGTGGATTACGGTCGGCACGCCGCGCCAGACCGCCGCCAGCACCGGCGGAATGGTGGGATAGCCGCCGAAGCCGACGACTGCCGCCGGCTTGAGCCGGCCGATCAGGGCCAACGCCTGGAGGAAGCCGCGCCCAAGCATGGCGCCGGTTCGCGCCATGGCGATCGGATTGCGCGCGCGCAACGTCGCGCTGGTAATGACGTGGACCGCCTCTTCCGCGAACGCCTCGCCGTAGC
>Ga0102924_1005604_pt1 | contig 12098 bp, 14 predicted proteins | sample PaiPotPPM11metaG_FD_80116 | JGI IMG/M metagenome (GOLD analysis project Ga0102924, IMG submission 80116) | Iron sulfur acid spring bacterial and archeal communities from Banff, Canada, to study Microbial Dark Matter (Phase II) - Paint Pots PPM... ... | reverse complement strand
GCTTTTTGCCCACCACCGGGAACTGCTGCAACGTCGAGTGCTCGATGCTGTGCTGGAGCGAGGGGTTGCCCGCCAGCACGAAGCCCAGCACGGTCACGAAGACGAGCAGCAGCGGGAACAGCGACAAGAACCCGTAGAACGTGACCAGGGCGGCCAGCATCCCCCCCCGGTCGTCCCCGTACTTCTTCATCACCCCGAAGAGGAACGCCGGCCCGGCGTGTTGCTGCTGCCAACGATCGACAGGACGGATCACCGCTTCAACCGGGTTGGCCATGGGCGAGTCTTACCCACCCACCGGCCCGACTCTCACAAGTGGTTCGCCTCCACCCCCAACGTCCCCCATCATGGACACGTGCTCTCGGTCCGCAACCTGTCGGTGGAGGTGGGCGGGCGCCTCACCCTGGAGGAGGCGTCCTTCACCGTGCGCGCCGGCGACAAGGTCGGGCTGGTGGGTCGCAACGGGGCGGGCAAGACGTCGATGCTCAAGGTGCTCGGCGGCGAGCGGGAGCCCGCCGGCGGCGTGGTCCACGTCCAGGGCGGCCTCGGCTATCTCCCCCAGGAGCCGCGTCCCCACGGCGAGGGCGTCGACGCCACCGCCCTCTCCCACGTGATGTCCGGACGGGGGCTCGATGACGCCGCCCGGAGGCTCGAGAAGCTGCGGCTGGCGGTGGAGGAGGACCCCTCGGAGCGGGCCATCGCCCGCTACACCCGGGCCGAGGAGCGCTTCGGCGCCGACGGCGGATATGCCGCCGAGGCCGACGTCCGGCGCATCTGCGCCGGCCTGGGGGTCAACAGGGACCGCATCGACCTGCCCCTGACCGTGCTGTCGGGCGGGGAACGGCGGCGGGTGGAGCTGGCCCGCATCCTCTTCGCCGGGTCGGACGTGCTGCTCCTCGACGAGCCCACCAACCACCTCGACGTCGACGCCAAATCCTGGCTGCTCGGGTTCCTGCGGGCCTACCGCGGCGCCCTGGTCGTCATCAGCCACGACCTCGAGCTCCTCGACGAGGCCATCACCCGCGTCCTCCACCTCGACGAGGGCGTGCTGCACGAGTACAAGGGCACCTACAGCCAGTACCTCACCGCCCGCGCCCGCGACGAGCAGCGCCAGGCCCGGCTGGCCGAGCGCCAGGCCGCCGAGATCCACCGCCTCTCGTCGCTGGCCGACTCCATGCGGCACTCGAGCGCCACCCGGGCCCGGGTCGCCAAGTCCCTCGACAAGCGTGTCGAGCGCCTGGCCGACGTCGCCATCTCCGGCCCGTCCCGGCGGCGCCAGCGGGACATCCGGCTCCCCCAGCCACCCCCGTCGGGCCGGGTCGCCATCGAGGCCGAGGGGCTGGCCAAGTCCTACGGCGGACCCCCCGTCTTCGCCGGCGTGTCGTTCGACGTGGGCCGGGGGGAGCGACTCCTGGTGCTCGGCCTCAACGGGGCGGGCAAGACCACCCTCCTGCGCCTGCTCGCCGGGGTCGCCGAGCCGTCCGCCGGCGACGTCCGCCTGGGCCACGGCGTGTCCGTGGGCTACTTCGCCCAGGAGCACGAGAACATCACCCCCGGCACGCCCGCTCTCGACCACCTCCGGGGAGGCGCCCTGAGCACCGAGCAGGAGCTGCGCAACCTCCTCGGCATGTTCGGGCTGCCCGGGGAGATGGCGTTCCAGGACGCCGGCACCCTGTCGGGGGGCGAGAAGACCAAGCTGTCGCTGGCCCAGCTGGTGGCCGGCCGCCACAACCTGCTCCTGCTCGACGAACCCACCAACAATCTCGACCCGCCGTCGCGCCAGGCCATCGCCCAGGCCCTGCGGGGGTGGCCGGGGACCATGGTGCTCGTCAGCCACGACACCGACTTCGTGACCGAGCTGGCACCCGACCGGGTCCTGCTCATGCCCGACGGCACCCTCGACTTCATGAGCGAGGACCTCCTCGAGCTGGTATCGCTCGCCTGATCCCCGCCCGGCAGAATGGGCTGGGCGGGCCGACGGCGCCCGGCGAGGAGGGCAGCGCGGTGGACATCAGGAACGTGCAGGAGGTCACGCCGGAGGTCGAGCACAATGGGACGGTGCCGGTGTGGTGGCTCATCCGCCCCCGGGAGATGCACGCCATCACCGACGGCGGCTACCTCGAGCTGGCCAACGAGTTCGAGGTGGCGGTCGGCGGCGAGGTGTTCCCGCACACCCATCCCACCCACGAGTTCTACTTCGTGATGTCCGGGAAGGGCGTCATGACCATCGGCGATGAGCACCGCGACGTCGACACCGGCGACCTCATCTACATCCCCCCCGACGCCGTGCACAGCCTGCGGCCCACGGGGGACGCGGCGATCCACTGCTTCTGCTTCGCCGTCGGGGTGAAGGACGCCGCCCCCATCGACTACACCCACCACTGACACCGGTGGAGCTCGGCCTCTTCGGGATCAACATGGGCGCCAACGCCCGGCCCGACCAGCTGGCCGAGACGGCGCGGGCGGCCGAGGACGCCGGCTTCGACTCGGTGTGGGCGGGCGAGCACGTGATCCTTCCCGACCCCCAGGTGCCGCCGTCCCCGATGGCGCCCGGCGATCCCGTCCTCGACCCCCTCCTGGCCCTCGGCTGGGCGGCCGCCTACACGTCCCGGCTCCGGCTGGCGACGGGCATCATCATCCTGCCCCAGCGCAACCCGGTCGTCCTCGCCAAGCAGCTGGCCAGCCTCGACGTCCTCACCGGCGGACGCGTCATCGTGGGCATCGGGGTCGGCTACCTCGAGCCCGAGTTCCGCGCCGTCGGTGCCAACTTCGCCCGGCGCGGCGCCGTCACCGACGAGTACCTCGACGCCATGTCGCACCTGTGGTACGACGACCAGCCCGAGTACCACGGCGAGTTCGCCGCATTCGGAGGGGTCGACGCCCACCCCCGCCCCGCGCAGCGCCGGCTGCCGATCATCGTCGGAGGCCACTCCCCTTCGGCCTTCCGGCGGGCGGTGAGGGCCGGGGACGGCTGGTACGGGTTCGCCCTGGACGAGGGGAACGTGGCCGAGGCCCTCGACGGCCTCCGCGCCGCCGCCGAGGCTGAGCCCCGCCCGGCCGGGCTCGAACCCCTGGAGATCACCGTGACCCCCCGCGGCGAGCTGACGCCCGATCGGGTGGCCGCCTTCGCCGAGCTCGGCGTGCACCGGCTGGTGCCCCGCTCCCGGCCCGGGGCCGGCGCCGACGAGGTGTTGGCCACCATCCTCGACGCCCGTCGCGCGGCCGGTGAATGACGCCCGTCATCCCTGAGGATGACGGGCCGATCAGTGGCAAGGGTGACGACACCGCCCTGCCGGGTTGCCAGACTGGGATCATGGCCATGTCCTCTCCGACGACCGCGCCCTCCGTGACCGCCGCCGCCCAGGCCGTCGACGCCACCAAGGTGTACGGCAAGGGGGAGACGGCGGTGCGGGCCCTCGACGGGATCACCCTCTCCTTCCCGACCGGCCGCTTCAGCGCCATCATGGGTCCGTCGGGATCGGGCAAGTCGACGTTGATGCACTGCCTGGCCGGGCTCGACCGCCTCACCAGCGGGCAGGTGCTGATCGGCGGGGTCGACCTGGGCACCCTCGACGACAAGGCGCTCACCACCCTGCGGAGGGACCGGGTGGGCTTCGTGTTCCAGCAGTTCAACCTCGTTCCGACCCTCACCGCCGGTGAGAACATCACCCTGCCGCTCGACCTGGCCGGGCGCAAGCCCGACCGGGCCTGGCTCGACGGCGTCACCGGCACCCTGAGCCTCACCGACCGGCTGGCCCACAAGCCCTCGGAGCTGTCGGGCGGCCAGCAGCAGCGCGTCGCCGTGGCCCGGGCCCTCGTCACCCGGCCCGCCATCATCTTCGCCGACGAGCCGACCGGGAACCTCGACTCCCGGTCCGGCGCCGAGGTCCTCGGCTTCATGCGCAAGTCCGTGTCGGAACTGGGCCAGACCGTCGTCATGGTCACCCACGACCCGGTGGCCGCCGGCTACGCCGATCACGCCGTGTTCCTGGCCGACGGGCGAGTGGTGGACGAGATGGTCGACCCCACCGCCGAGCGGGTCCTCGACCGCATGAAGGGCCTCGGCGACTAGTCGTGTTCCGCGCCACCATCAAGAGCCTGGCCGCCCACAAGGTGCGGCTGGCGCTGACCGCCCTGTCGATCGTGCTCGGCGTGGCCTTCATGGCCGGGACGTTCGTGCTCACCGACACGGTGAAGCACAGCTTCGACACCCTCTTCCAGCAGACGTCGGCGGGCAAGGACGTCATCGTCCAGGGAGTCGCCCCGTACGGGACCGGTGGCGGTCCCGAGGCGGCGTTCGGCGCTGGCACCCGTCCTCCTGTCCCCGACTCTTTGATCGCCAGCATCCGGTCCGTACCCGGGGTGCAGGACGCCGAGGGGTCGGTCCAGGGAGAGGTCGTCCTCGTCGGGGCCAACGGCAAGGCCCTGACCAAGCGGGGCCCGCCCACCCTGGCCATCAGCTGGGACGCCAATCCGAAGCTCTCCTCCTTCAAGCTGGCCGGCGGGCGGGGACCGGCGGCACCCGACGAGATCGCCATGGACCGGGGGACGGTCAAGGCGCAGCACTTCCGCCTCGGGCAGCAGGTGACCGTCATCACCGACGCCGGGCCCCGCCGGTTCACCCTGGTGGGGACCACCAGCTTCGGCTCGCAGAGCAGCCTGCTCGGCGCAACCGTCATCTCCTTCACCCTCCCCGCCGCCGAGCAGCTGGTCGGCACCCCCGGGCGGGTGACCCAGATCGCCGTCGCCGATCGACCCGGCACCAGCGTCGACACCGTCCTCTCGGCGGTCGCCGCCGTCCTGCCCAAGGGCTACGAGGCGGTGACGGGGGCCGCCGCCGCCCAGCAGCAGGCCCAGCAGGTCACCAAGCTCGTCGGCTACTTCACCACCTTCCTGCTCACCTTCGCCCTCATCGCCCTGTTCGTCGGCGCCTTCCTGATCGCCAACACCTTCAGCATCCTGATCGGCCAGCGCACCCGCGAGCTGGCCCTGCTGCGGGCCGTGGGCGCCAGCCGCTCGCAGGTCATCCGGTCCATGCTGGGCGAAGCCCTGGCCGTCGGGATCGGCGGGTCCGTCCTGGGGCTGGCCCTCGGGATCCCCCTCGCCCTCGGCCTCCAGAGCCTGCTCAAGGCCTTCGGTTTCGGTCCCCCGGCCAACGGGATCGAGATCCTCCCCCGGACCGTCATCGTGTCGCTCCTGGTCGGCACCGGCATCACCCTGGTCTCCTCCGTCGGGCCCGCCCTCCGGGCGTCGCGCATCCCCCCGGTGGCCGCCATGCGGGAGGACGCCGTGCTGACGGAGACCTCCCTTCGCCGTCGCGCCATCGTGGGCGGCCTGGTGCTCGTCCTCGGTCTCGTCCTCCTCTTCTCCGGGTTGTTCGGGGGGGTCAAGAGCCCGCTGCCCCTCGTCGGTGCCGGCGCCGCCCTCACCTTCCTCGGGGTGGCGATCCTCGCCCCGTTCGTGGCCGGAGGCCTGGCCCGGGCCATCGGCACCCCCCTGCCCGCCCTCACCGGCGTGACCGGCCGGCTCGGCCGGGAGAACGCCGCCCGCAACCCCCGTCGCACGGCGGCGACGGCGTCGGCCCTGATGGTGGGCCTGGCCGTCGTGGCCTGCATCGCCACGCTGGGGTCTTCAGTCAGCGCCTCGTTCGGCAACGTCATCGACCGCAGCCTCACCGCCTCGTACGTGCTCACCTCCGGCCAGCGCCAGTTCACCCGGGCGGCCGAGGCGTCCGTCGCCTCGGCACCGGGGGTGGTCGCCACCTCGGCGCTCACCGAGATCCGCTTCCATGAGGGGCAGGCGAGCAAGCAGGCGGCCGCCATCAACCCCGCCACCGGACCGCAGGTGCTCAACATCTCGATGACCGCCGGCTCCTACGCCACCCTTGCCCAGGGCCAGCTGCTGGTGGACACCAAGGTGGCGCACGACCGGCACCTGGAGGTGGGCGGCACCATCCCCATGGGTTTCGTCGACACCGGGATCACCAACGTGCGCATCGGCGGCACCTACAAGACCAACCAGTTCCTCGACAACTACCTGGTGTCGATCGACTTCGCCGCCGCCCACGTCAACCAGCTCCAGGACGAGGCCATCCTGGTCAAGACCTCGTCGGTGGCGCCGGCGGAGCAGGCTCGGCTCACCGGGGCGATGGCGGCCTACCCCAACCTCAAGGTGCAGACGGCGGCCCAGTTCAAGGCCGACCAGAAGAAGATGTTCACCACCATCCTCAACTTCGTCTACGTCCTGCTCGCCCTCAGCATCCTCATCGCCTCGTTCTCGGTGGTGAACACCATGGCCCTGTCGGTGATCGAGCGGAAGCGGGAGATCGGCCTCCTCCGCTCGATCGGGATGGTCCGCCGGCAGGTGCGGGCCATGGTGCGGGCCGAGGCGGTGGTGGTGTCATTGCTGGGCGCCGTGCTGGGCCTGATCCTCGGGGTCGGGCTCGGCGCCGCCATCGTCCACGCCGCCGCCAACTCGGGGATCACCAGCCTGGTCATCCCCGTCCCCACGGTGGTGATCGTCCTGATCATCTCCGCCCTGATCGGCGTGCTCGCCGCCGTGTTCCCCGCCCGCCGGGCGGCCAAGCTCGACGTCCTCCAGGCCATCGCCACCGCCTGAGCGCGAACCTGGACCGGGACGACCCCCGGTAGAGCAGGTAGCGTCCCGGCGACAAGGAGGGCTGACCCGATGCTGACCGCGGGCTTCAACCATGTCGCCATCCTCACGAACGACGCCAAGCGCCTGCACGCCTTCTACGAGGAGGTGTTCGACGCGACCGTGGCCAGGGACGGGCCTGAGCCCGGTGCCACCGCTGCCGTCCGCCTCTCCATCGTGATGCTCGGTCCGACCTCCGAGCTCAACGTGTTCCAGGTCGAGGGCAACCACGAGGCGGACCGCCAGACACCCATGTTCGGCAGGGGCCGCATCGACCACCTGGCGCTGCAGGCCGAGTCCCTCGAGGCCTTCGAGACGATCCGGGACCGCTTGATGGCGCGGGGGGCGACCGACGGGTTCGTCACCGACTTCGGGCCGATCCTGAGCGTCTTCTTCCGCGACCCCGACGGCCTCGAGTGCGAGGTCTGCACCACCAACCCGGACGCCCGCGCCGGCGAAAGCCACCCGCCGGGGACCCCTTCCCCCCGGTACGAGGTCGGGGTCCCCAGCCACGCCGGGGAGTAGCCCTCAGGCCGGGAGGCCCGTGCCCTCCACGAGCTCCAGGAGATGCAGCTCCGGACGCCCCGCCGCCTTGTCGCGGAGCTTGCCGCCGGCCGCCTTCATGGCCTCGCTCCCGCCGTGGGCGGCCAGGGCGGCCTCATCGGTGTAGAGCTCGTAGAACCAGATCACGTCCTCTTCGGCCTTGTCCACGTTGAGGGCGTAGAGCAGCGTCCCGGGCTCGTCCCGGGTGGCGGCGACCACCTCGGACAGCACGGAGACGACCTCTTGGCGCATCCCGGGCAGGGCGGTGATCTTGGCGATGACGGCGACCTTGGACATGGCGGGCACCGTAGTGTGCAGCCGTGCCCGAGTTCCTCTCCGCGGCGTGGTTCGCGGCGATCGACGGCATCGGGATCGGGACCGACACGTCCCTCACCTTCGAGCTCGAGCAAGTGGTGACCGGTGCCCCTGCCGGCGAGATCCGCTACCGGGCGAGCGTCCGCGATGGTCGCCTCACGGTCGCTCCGGGAGCCGGCGCCGGGCCCCCCGACGCCACCCTGCGGCTGAGCTGGTCCACGGCGGTGGCGTTGGCCACCGGTGCCCGCACGGCCCACGAGGCGTTCCGGGACGGGGAGGTGCGGTTCGCCGGGGACCTCCGGCGGATCCAGGCCCTCACCGCCGCCCTTGTAGCCATCAGCGACGCCGCCGCCGCCCTCCGGGACGCCACCACCTACCCGGTCGCCGGCTGATGGAGGTCCTCTCCAGCCGCGTCCTGCTGCGGCCCGTGGACCTGGCCCGGTCCGAGCGGTTCTACGGCGGGACGTTGGGCCTGGCGATCTACCGCGAGTACGGCTCCGGCGCCGACCGCGGGATCGTCTACTTCCTGGGCGGGGGCTTCCTCGAGCTTGCCGGCCGGGCCCCGGGCCCGCCCGGCCCGAACGTCATGGTGTGGCTCCAGGTCCGGGACGTGCGGACCTGCCACCGGGAGCTCGAAGCTGCGGGAGTGGAGGTGCTCGAACCCCCCTCCCGCCGGCCGTGGGGCCTGGACGAGATGTGGATCGCCGATCCCGACGGCCTGCGCATCGCCGTCATCGAGGTACCCCCGGACCACCCCCTCCGGCGGCGGGATGACTGACCTCGCCGAGCTGCTCGCCCTTCCGGGGGTCGAGGAGCGCTGCGTCCTCGCCGGGCCCCTGGGCTTCCTCGCCTTCCACGGTGGGCTCGAGGGTGGCACCGAGACGGTGGCGGAGGAGGCGGCGGCCGCCTCGGGCGCCTCGCTCTACGCCGTGGTGCAACCCCCGACCGTGCGCTGGCACCTGCCTTCCCACGTCGTCGGGGCCCGCCCGTCGCCCGCGCTCCGAAGCTTCCTGGACCATGTCGAGGTCGGGATCGCCATCCACGGCTACGGCCGGCCGGGCCGCCCCCGCGACGTGCTGGTGGGCGGAGCTCAACGGGAGCTGGCCCGGAGCCTGGGATCGGTGCTGCGCCGTCACCTGCCCGACTTCGTCATCATCGACGACCTCGACCAGCTCCCCCGTGAGGTGCGGGGGCTCCACCCCGACAACCCCGTCAACCGGTGCCGGGCCGGAGGGGTCCAGCTCGAGCTGCCGCCCCTCGTCCGGGGGGCGTCCGGCCGGTGGGTCGACGCCAACACCGGGTGCGCGCCGCTCCCCGCCCTGATCGACGCCCTGGTGGAGGTCGCCCGGGCCCATCAGTCCACCTCGAACGAGCCCCCCGCCCGCCAGTAGAAGCCGTCCCGTCGCTCGAGGAACCCGTCGTCGACCAGATACCGCCGCAGGGCGGCGTAGTCGGTGTGCACCTGTCCCAGCAGGAAGTTGACCTCCCGCTCGGGGTACACCTTGCCGGGCTCGAACCGCCCGGCCAGGTAGTCGAGCACCACCCGTCGCTTGGCGCTGGCTGCCGGGATGGAGACCAGGCGGCCGTCACGGAAGAAGGTGGCGAGCACCAGGTTCCCGGGCACCGAGTCGTCGCCGGGCATGGGGTCGGGCTTCGGGGCGGCTCGCATCCGGGCCGTCGCCTGGAGCCGCTCCTCGAGGACCCGGTACGTCGGGGGCGTCCGCCGGTCCCCGGGCGTCTCCTCGACGAGCCCGCCGGCCACCAGGCGCTCCAGGGCACGACCGGCCGAGGGGACGTCCAGCCCGGCCGTCGCCACCACCTCCCCGAGGGTGCGGGCGCCGAGGGTCAGGGCCGCCAGGGCCCGCAGCCGGACGGGCTCGGCCAGCAACCCCACCACGGCAAGGGGCTCCAGGGCCTCGGCGGGGTCGCTCGACACACCCGATTCTCCCACCGCTGCGGTCGACGCCGCGCCGGGCCGGGACGTCCCCGAGCCGCGAAGATGGGCCCATGGGCCCCGCCAAGCTCGGGACCCGGCTGGGGCTGTGCGTGCTCTTGGGTGCCGTCGTGCCCGCTTGCGCCACGGGCCCGGTCGGTCTGACCCTGCACCGCGATAGCGCGGGCGGGCAGAGCCGGACCTGGGAGGTGTACCAACCACCCGGGCTCCCCAGCCGGGCCGCCCCCCTGCTCGTCGTCCTCCACGGGCTGGGCGAGACCCCGGCCGACATCGCCGCCGCCACCGGTCTCGACGTCGAGGCCCGGCGGGACCGGTTCGTGATCGCCTACCCCATCGGGGTCGGTCGGTCGTGGGACGCCGGGACTTGCTGCGGGGCGGCGGGTGCCCGCCGGGTCGACGACCTCGGCTACATCGCCGGCGTGGTGGCCACCCTGGTGGGATCCGGGCGGGTCGACCCGCACCGGGTGTTCGTGGTCGGGTTCTCGAATGGGGCCATGATGGCCTGGGCGCTGGCCTGCAACCGCCCCGGGTTGTTCGCCGGGGTGGCCGCCGTGGAGGGCACCCTCATGGGGTCGTGCCCCGGCCACCGGCCGCTGGACCTGCTGGTGGTGCACCAGCGCGCCGACGCCGTGGTTCCGTTCAGCGGGACGCCCACCCCCGACCCCCGGATGGGCGCCACCTCCGGGTTGATGCCCGTTGAGACCGCCCTGGGAGCGTGGCTGCCGGGCGAGGGGTGCACGGCCCCGCCCGAGGTGCTGCCGAGCACCCTGGTCCAGCCCTTCGAGCAGGACACCTACGACTGCCCCGGCCCGTCCCGCACCCTGCTCGTGCTCCTCGATGGGGGATCCCACACCTGGCCCCGCTCGACGCCTCCGGGGGTCGACGCAACGTCCCTGGTCACCGCCTTCTTCGGTCTCGGGCGGGGCACGGCGACGGTGGCGACGGTAGGATGACCCGATCAACCGCAGCACCGGCGCTGACACCCAGGGGGTGGTCACGTGACATTGGCCGAGGTGATCGACGAGCACTTCCTCGCTCGCTACCGGGCCCTGCTCGACGCTGAAGACGCGGCGTTCGACGAGCTCGAGCACTGCTACGAGGACGGCGACCGCGCCCACTGGGAGGAAGACCTCCTCGCCTGGCAGACCGCCATCTCGCGACGCATGGCGTACCTGGTGCGTTGCCACGTCGATCTCACCCCGACCGACGGGCCGCGCCCGTCAGTGACCCTGCGGGTCTGACCCCCGGCGGTTCGACCGCCGCCCGCGCCGCGACCGGACATGGAGTGGGCGCCACGCGCCCGGCGGGCAGGGGTCCATGCCACGCCACTTCGCGAAATCCCCAACTCCCGGCCTCTCCGGGCCGCTTGGAGTTGGGGATTTCGCGAACTTCAGGCAGCCCTCGATCCGGCTCGTCGCCCTCCCGGTGATCGCCGCCGAGGCGAACCTCGGGCGGCGGCCACGTTCCCCTACTTGATGAGCCCCATCTCCCGCACAAAATCGCGGGTCTCGACGAGCTCGGCGACGGTGGCGTCGATGCGCGTCCGGCTGAATGCGTCGATGTCGAGGTCCTGCACCACGGAGTGGGCGCCCCCCTTGGTGGTCACCGGGAACGACGACACCAGCCCCTCGGGCACGCCGTAGGACCCGTCGGACACGATGGCCATCGAGACCCAGTCACCGTCGGGGCTGCCCAGGACCCAGTCCCGCACGTGGTCGCAGGCGGCGTTGGCGGCGCTGGCCGCCGACGAGGAACCCCGGGCCTCGATGATGGCGGCACCCCGCTGCTGGACGGTGGGGATGAAGTCCTTCTCCAGCCACTGCTGATCGGCGCCCGCCGCCTCGAAGCCGCTGCGGTCACCCGCCCGGGCGTGGAACACGTCGGGGTACTGGGTGGCCGAGTGGTTCCCCCAGATCGTCATCTGCCTGACCTCGGTGACGTGGACGCCGGCCTTGGCCGCCAGCTGGGCCTTGGCCCGGTTGTGGTCGAGGCGGGTCATGGCGCTGAACCGCTGGGGGTCGATGTCGGGAGCGTTGTTGAGGGCGATGAGGCAGTTGTCGTTGGCGGGGTTCCCGACCACCAGGACGCGGACGTCCTTGGCCGCGCTGTCCGACAGGGCCTTGCCCTGGACGGTGAAGATCCCGCCGTTGGCCTCGAGGAGCTCCTTGCGCTCCATCCCCTTGGTGCGGGGGCGGCTCCCGACCAACAGGGCATAGTCGACGTCACCGAAGGCCTCACCGGGATCGGCCGTCTCCACCACCCCGTGGAGCAGCGGGAAGGCGCAGTCCTCGAGCTCCATGACCACCCCCCGGAGGGCGCCGAGCGCCGGCGGGATCTCGAGCAGGTGGAGGATGACCGGCTGCTCGGGCCCCAGGAGGGACCCGGAGGCGATGCGGAACAGGAGGCTGTAGCCGATCTGGCCGGCGGCTCCGGTGACGGCGACACGGACGGGGGACTGGGGCATCGGGAACCTCCTGCAACGGCGTTGGCGCGAACCTTAGGAGAGGGCCCGAGCCCCCACCAGGCGACGCGCGCGCATCATCGCCCCCCGGGGATGCCAAAGTGGATGCGCCATGGCGCCCCCTCCCCAGCCCCCGGCCAAGCCGTCTCCGCCCGTTTGGCGGGCGGAGACGGC
>Ga0102924_1005602_pt1 | contig 12100 bp, 9 predicted proteins | sample PaiPotPPM11metaG_FD_80116 | JGI IMG/M metagenome (GOLD analysis project Ga0102924, IMG submission 80116) | Iron sulfur acid spring bacterial and archeal communities from Banff, Canada, to study Microbial Dark Matter (Phase II) - Paint Pots PPM... ... | reverse complement strand
GTCTCAGGTAGCGGCCGGAACGCGATCAACTCCTCCACTCGACCCGCACGGTACCCCGTCGTGTCCTCCAACTCGCGAAGCGCCGCCTCGGCTGGATCCTCTCCGTCGTCCACCCGGCCGCCCGGAACCTCCCAGCCCCACTCATCCGACACGAACCGATGACGCCGCACTAGCAGCACACAACCCTGTCCATCCAGCAGCGCCATCAACGCCGTGCGATGGAGTCGCACCACGTTTTCCCAGATCCGTTCGCCGCCAGGAAGCTCGACATCAACCTGACCCAGCCATAGCTCTGGGCTCCGGTAGATCTCCCGTTCCCCGAAGGTCCGCCACCGGCTCGGCCCACGATCCGCTTCTTCAGTCACCACCAAGACGTTAGTTCACGCGCGGGCCAATATTGCTGAAAGCTCGCACGGTCCACGGAGCTGCCTGCATCGCCCAAAGCCGGTTGACTCGGAGCACGCGCCACATGCGCTGCGTCAGCGCTTCAAGGGCCATGGAGCCGAGGAGCCCGATCAGCGTTCCCGAGTTCCAGATCTGTCCGGAGGCGACGAGTTCCGGCACCGACGAGAGCGGCACCCACTCGATCCGGTCAGCCTCAGTGGCATCGGTCGGTTCACCGATCCTTTCTGGGTCATGGCCGATGAACACAACGTGTTCAGAGGTCATCATGCCGACCATCGGCTCGTAGGTAGCCAGGTGATCGATCCGCCCGGCCCGGTAGCCAGTCTCCTCTGCCATCTCACGCACGGCCGTCTGCTCAGGCTCTTCGTCCGCGTCGATCAGGCCACCAGGCAACTCCCAGCCCCACCGGTCCTGCACGAACCGGTGCCGCCACATCATGAGCACACGATCCCGGTCATCTAAGTTAGCAGGACCATCATTGCTGCACGGGGCAGGCGCACGACGTGATGCCAAAACCGCTCCCCGTTCGGCATCTCCACGTCGACCCGGCCCAGCCAAACCCACTCGTTGTCATAGATCGTCCGCTCACCGAACGTCCGCCACCCATTCCGCTCACTGCCCACTCCACCGGCCACACCTTGACGCTAGCGCTTTCGGAGCAGGCGATGTCCGGCGAGTCGCCATCCTTCCTCTTGAAGGAGCATGTTCCAGTCGTTACGTCGCCCGATACCTGGCACGCCTAGCAGATCGGCTTTATCTTCTTGGGCAGTCAGCTTCGCAAATTTCTGATAAAGAGGATGTTCAGGGCTAAGCAGTTTTTCCTTGCGGTGCAGTATGGGTGGATTTGCCGAGTCCCGGAAGTCGCTGACGCGTATATCAAATTTCCGTAGGTCCACCCGAAGGGAGGCCTGGAGCGCAGGGTGAGGATCGCGCTCGAATTCAGGATAGAGCAGGTAGGAAACCTTCCGCTGGAGACGGTAGAGCTTGATCACATCTGCGGAAACCGACCCAGCAAGGACTCCTCCGCACCCAGCGTAGACACGGAGCAGAGGTGGCAGTGTGGGGATGGCTGAGGCATGGAAATAGACCGCATCCGGCAGAATCTTCCCAGCGGGGAGATCACTTATTGCGCGAGCGAGCTCCTCGTCGGACCCCAGCGAGAAGAGGAGCTTATCGGATTCGGCACTTGCCGCACGGTGGGAGCCGAAAAGCTGCTTGATATCGCGTTGCAAATCAGAGGGCAGGGCAGTCATCCGCGGTCGGCCGCCGAACGCTGAGAGTGCGAGGAAGACCAGTAGGTTGTCGCGAGCACGGGCTGCTTCAGACGACCAGTCATAGCGAGCGGTGGCCCTGCAGAGCACCTGGAACGCGCGCCGCACCGACCCGAAGGCGGAAATCAGTGCCTCACCATCGGGCAGCTCTGAGGCGTCTGGCAACCGGCCGCGTTCCCCAAGGAACACGGCGAGCTGCTCGAGCAGATCTTCATGCTGCTCATATAGCACCCGTGAGACCAGACCCCGCGCAGTACCCGACTGGCGAACCTGGCGGGCGCGGAGGGATTCGGCCTCCCGGGGATCGCGGAATACGTAGAAGATCCCTGGCGCGGCTGCGTGGGCTGTGGTCTGGAGGGTGGATTCGATCCATGTCTTAAGTTCGTTCTGGGCGTAAAACTTCTGAAATGTCCCCCTCGCTGTCTGCACGCCGTCGTTCAATGGGCGGCTGCTTAGCCGATTGGCCTCCCAGTCAAGCCTGGCGGCGATCACGAGTACCCACTGCGTGAGATCCCAGGCCTTGCGCAGCGTTTCCGCCCGCTCGGAGACCGACTCGATGACGTTGATGACGTATCCGAGGTTAACTACGTCCGCCGGTGTCAGCGGCTCGCCGGGGGCGAAGGCCGGGTCCCAGCCGCTGACGCTGTAGCCAAGTTGCTGCAGCCTTCCCACGTCGCCGCCGCGACCGCAGCCGTAATCAAAGACCGAGCGGGTTGTTACGATCAGGCCGTCCTGCATCGCCTGTGTCACTGGCCTTGATAGGTCAGGGCGGCTGATCGCGGTCCGCGCTGCCGAGGACAAGCGATCGTTGGGCAAAGTGCGGCGTTCCATGCGTCAAGCCTGCCTGTCCCGCCCGCGAACATCGGGCCAGTCATGCCACCTCGCGCGGATCATGGCGGGATCCCTTCCCGGCCGTTTCACCAGCGCAGGATCACACACTGGAAGTTGAGTCGCCGCCACACGCCACGGTGCAGGCTTGAACACCAGGCTCAGGGGCCGAATGACCTGCAAACTACCCACCCGTTCGGCTCAATCGGGCTGCCGCGTTGCCCTTTAGCCAAAGTCAATCGCCCGGACCCGTGGCAGGTCAGAACGGCGCCCAGTCCCTCGGCCCACTTCTATCCGTGCTAGCCGTGATTCTGGTGGCCGACTTTAGCCGATATTCCGAAATCACCGGATGCCGGGCGACAGCACCCACTCGCAAAAGCTCAAGGTGCGCAACTATTACGTAATCGGCGGGGATGGATACCCTTGAGCCATCCCTCCGTCATCGGTAATGTCGTCGTCAGGATCATCTGGTTCGTCCATGGCCACTGGATCAGGAGTGCCCGGGACATCAACCGACGTTACGGCTGGAGCAGTCACGATCCCGTTGATTAGCTCCTCCGCCGGAATGGGGTAGCGCGCGCCACGAAGCTGCCGGTATGAACGCAGCGCTCGATCGATCTGAGCCTTGCTCGTCGGGGCTAGATGCGCGACAAGGAGGTCGAAGAGCAAGCTAGTGTTGTCTTTCCCGGTCATCATCTTGCCTTGTGAACGAGCCTCCGGGGTGAGGAGCCAGACAGCACTAAATGGCGGGCTAGAAATTTTCCAGTCCAGCCATTCCAATTTAGCTAGGGCCTCGTCCCAGGTCAGCAGGCTTTGCTGGACCACGTGGCGCACCGCACGAACGACAGCTACTTGAACAACAGGACGCATAAACGCATGCCCGTCGTTCTCATGACCCTTCGGCGCGCGAAGTTCCTTTCCGCTCACGGAGCTGTTGTAGCGGGCGGTTAGATCGCCGCAAGCTGCAAGTAGCTCTGTAAACCGTTTGGCGATTATGCCGTAGCTCTGCTCAAGCACTTCGTCCGTGGCACGCTCACTGAGCCGATGCATGCTGCCGTCGAGGTCGTAACCAAGATCCCTCGCGAGATCGTACAATACCCCGATGGTCGTCCACGCTGATTGCCCGACTGGAACCTGACGCGTAGCGAGCTTAAGCTCCCCTTCGTCGCCCCGCTTGCTGAAGACTTGTATGACTCCGTCAGAGCCGATGAACGGATGCTCGTCGAGAAGCCGACGGGTGACGATTGCGAATCCATCGTCCTCGTCTAGGGCGATATCTTCTTGCTTACTTGTCTTGACCGCGTTGCGGTTGATGTTCGTAAATAGCCGACGAGTGAGCTGCTTGCCCTCGGTGGTGTCGAAATGCGGAACTACAATAACCCCAATGTCTTCGGCTCCAAGTTCGGGCTTCCTCTTGACCGCGTCTTTGATCGCACGAAGACGATGCTGTCCGTCAAGGGCGAAGAACTGGTGAGTCCCGTCGAAGGTTAGAACTCCGAATTCCCGGTCCACGCCCGCTAGAACGCCTTGCTCATCGTTGTCGGCCATTTGAAGTGGCAGATATTCCGGCTGTCCACCCCAAGCAGCGACAACGAGAGCGCCGAGGAAACGGCGGTCATTCTTAAGCAGGTAATCGGTGATTTGCTCAGTCCGCACCCCAATGCCTCGTTGGATCATAGATCCAAGATCCTTGTTGACTCCGAGCTCATAAGCAAAACTAATTTCGCGAGCAACCTGTGCATAGCTCATAAGGCACAAGTAGTATTCCCACTCGCCAACGTGGGCCTTGAAGGCTGGAACGAACGTTTTGCTAGGCATGGCATTATCCCTTCTAGAATGCCGGCGTGGCGGGGCCGAGCCTGGCGGTGATTCGTGGGACGCGTTGTTTATTGCAGGGCGGGTTCAGCATCTTAATCAAGCGGTCCTCGAGCTGCGGCACCTGGTCGTGGCGAGGAATTACAGTAAACCAGTATTCCATGGGACGTAGGCATAGATATCGGTCGAGCATCTGCGTACGGGTACGCGGTTCGCTTCGGCTCCACAATACGTCGGGCTCGCTACGCAGATGCTTGACATAGCTGCGGTAGCGTTGCTTCAGTCCACCATTGGTCGGGTTTCCGGCATCATCAGCGCCAGCCTTGCCGACATAGAGGACTTGACGCAAATCACCATCACAGCGTGCGTTGGCAACGTTGAACGCGAACCACGGTCGCCACACGAACAAGTACAGACCGGGCTCATCAGGCACGGCCTCCCAGCCGTGCTCAGTTGCAGTCATGATCTCCCAAGGGTGTCCTTCACTGCCCAGGTCGGCCTGCAGCTGCTCGCAGCCGAATTGATCAAGCAGCCGCAGCAGCGCCCAGTTAGCACTCAGCATCGGGCTGTCACTATCCCGATGCCGGAGTATAAGCGTCGACATATCCGTCATTTGCCTGCACCGACTCCGTCAGAGATGGCAAGCCATGCACGGCGCGCTATCGTCATCATCATCGAACGCGTCGGAAAGAACGTCGATCAAGGGGAGGTTGCGTCGCCGGGCCGCCGCCTTAGCCATAGAGTCTTGGTGCTTAGCCATAATCTCGTCGCGACGGGCGATCAACTCGCGCAGCGTTTCATTGCTTGTCCAAGTGTATTGCCGACCTGCCATAGCCCGTGCTTCGTAATTAACTTTGTCTTCGTAGGCAACAGCCTTCTCGAACAAGTCGGGGTGGCGGTCGGCTAGGCCCACCCATTCGGCTTTGCGCTGAAAAAAGCAGAAATAGCAACCTGAGCGAGTACGCCACTCGTAGTATTCAGGAAGGCCAAGACCGGCCTCCTCGAGTATGCGCATGACACCGTCTTTGTCGATTCCGTTCTCTTTGAACGGATAAACTGGATGGATATTGGCCTTGTGCGAGATATAGCCGTCGCGGTGCTCGTCGGCCCGGATGGCGATATAGCTGAACGTTTCCCTTTCACCGATCCACTCTTCCAGCGGCTTTATCTTGAGCGTTTTAGTGCACCATCGCATCTGCGGGCTCGGCAGCGCCCCCTGGTATACCCATAGCCAGTGGTCAAAGTTGCGATCGGAGTTCAGGCGCGCTATGGGCTTTCCGAGAGCGGTCTCGAGCCGCTGAAGGTATTCATAGGTCTCTGGCAGTTCACTGCCGGTATCGCAGAAGAAGTACTCCATCTGAGGCACCCGGTCACGCATGTACAGCGCAAGCGCCGAGCTGTCTTTACCGCCCGAGATTCCCATTACGTGACGAGCCGTCGCTGCGTGGTCCAGATCCTTGGGCTCCTCAGATGCGGCGGGCGATGACGATCTAGTGGGCATGGTTGGCCTCTCCAGCTTCGGACGTCGGTGGTGCGGGTACTTCTCCATTCTGCCCGTGCCCTAGGACATTTTCCGCGAGAAGCGCTAGCAAAGCCCCTGACCCGCGTGCTCCAAGCAGCTCCTCGGCCGCCGCACACGCGTCCGCAACGACCTCCTCGACATGGGGCTTCGTCGAGTGATCGACCCAGACGACGCTGCTGTGCTCACTGCCGTCTGGGTTCGTGATCGTAACTCGATGAGCATCGAACCCAGCACGGGTCGCCGCAAGCGCTTCGTAGTGCAGGGCGAGAACGCGTCGGTACGACGCCGCGGTAGCGCGGAGCTGAAGGTCGAAGCGTCGGACGTCCTCGTCACGCCAGGCTGCCGGGGGCCGAGCAGTGATGTTGTTAGCAACGGCTTCAAGCCAGGCCACGTCATCAAGTTCCGCCTGACTCGCCAGTAGTGCGAAAGACCGCAGCCGCGGCTCAAGCAGTGTGTCCGTCAGAGGTGCAGTCTGCCCGCGCAGTTCAACACGTAGGGCACCCAGCTCGTCGCTCAGGCGCAGCTCGACGGACAGCGATTCGGTCAACTCGTCCAGCAGTTCTGGGTAGCAGTTATAGAGCTCTTGGAGTGCTGCAGCTAGCCGCTCGCGAAGGAGGCTGATGTCGTCGGCGCGACTGTGAGTGTCTCCCGTGAAAGGCTCAAGGCCGCATGCGCGGGGAAGCGATTCGAACACCAGCTTTTCCGGCTCTCGGGCATTCAGCAAGGCGTCCCGGGTGGCCTCGGCGTCGCTGGACAAGCGGTGCGTGCGCAAGGTGTATTCGGGCAGGCTTCGAACGAAAGCGAGCAGAGGGCTAGCTACAGCCAGCAGCGCAGCATTACGATGCCCGCCATGACGAGCAGTGGCACCGTTGGCCCGGCGACCAGTGACAGACTCGACGGCATCGGACAGGGCCGCAACGACGCGCTCGGGTGCTCCGTCTATCGCGAAATGCTTCGCAGCAAAACGGCCAGGGCTCTTTACGAGACGCTCAAGTAGTTCGGGAGTGAGAACCGGCTGGTAAGTCCCTTCTTGGTAAATCGCGATGTCTTCGGAGTGCGCCAGCAGGAAGGCGGTCAATATGACCGGGATGGGGCCTTCTTTGAGGCCGATCGGCGGGCTTTGTAGCGCGGCATAAACCTTATCAAGGCCGACCGGCTCGTGCGGGCCAGCAGTGATGAGGCGTTCGACCGTACGCCAGGCGATCTCCATGCCCCTGTGGCGACCATGCGGAGGCTCGAACCTAAATCCCTCACCGAGATCGGCATGCATCTCGGTGTGCCGGAGCAATGCCGCGTACATGGCCTTCTCCGGGCCAAATCCAGTCAAGCCCAACCACTCCTGGTCTTGCCGGGTAACCATAGCCTCAAGCAATTCGCGGCGAGCCTTGGCCGCCTGCGAAGTAAGCTCGCGGCGCCCGAGCATCTCATTGCGAATCTCCGGACTGGCTTGGTAGACGCTATCGCAGATGGCCGAAAGCAGTGACGACAGCCCACGCGTTGCGGGCAGAGTCGCGCCAGCGCCCGGATCTGTCACGATCTGGAACTGCACCCCAGGCGCATCGGGGCGCAAGTGCATAGCGATCCGTTCTCCGAGCCTCCGGCGAGCGTCCGCCGCACGGTCCTGTAGTTCGCGACGTGCAACGTGATCCGCGCGAACATCATCCCGGCTAAGTGCCAGCTGTACCGCAACCAACTCAAGTACAGCGTCCACGAGAACGCTGTAGTAAATCGTCGTGGCGACAACGACAGGTTTGGTGCCTTCGGAGATCATAAGACCGGCAGCCTCATCTGGGGGACCGAGGAAGTAGATGAGCAGGCCATCTGCGTCGTCATTGATACCCGGTCGGCTTACCGATCGTGTGCTGGTATCGGCAAAAGCAGTCTCGAAATATCTGAGCATGCCCACTTGCTGGCTATGCCTACCCGCGATCGCTGGGGGCATTTTGTGCTCACGTGCAAGAAGCTCGGCCGGTGACGTATGGGAAACTTCCTCCTGAGCGAGATTCACGATCTTGCGCAGATCGATGTCGCTACCATGCCACAGCCGGTACTCGTCGGCGAAGGCACGATAGGTCAGAAGCCCTCGCTGTTCTAGCACCTTGAGAGCCCGTTCGGGATTAGCCAGTTTGCCGTGTGCCGATAGTGCGAATGCGATGACCTGGTGTGAGGCTCGTAGAGGACCGCCCTGCGACAGCAGGTTCAGTACACCGATGGTCTTGAGCACACGAAGCTCTTCTGTCGTGAGTCCAGTAGTTTCACGGATGGTGGCGTTGACTTCAGTCAGACGGGCGTCACGCTGCGGACTGGTACCGCCTGCGGAGCTAATAAAGAAATCGTACAGTTGGTCGACGGCTACGCTCGCGAGCCGACGTGCCGTGAAGTTTTTCTCGAGGAACTCCACAGCCGAGTGTGGCTCGCGGCCAGTCAGGAAACTAAACAACGTCCGGCCATGCTGCCCGAAACGAGCGCACATCTCCGGGAGGGTCAGCAGGGTCAGGGGATGCAGCGGATAACAGTCGATAATGGCCTGTTCGGAGCCAGGGATCATCGAGAGCAATCCGAGGTCATTGCAATACTGCGCCTGCTCCGACGCCCAGTTCTTACGCATCTGAACAAATCCCGCGCTGGGGTTCGGCGAGATGAATGCCGCCGAGACCAGCCGAGCCGCTTGTTCCGCGCCTTCGACGAATGGGATGTCCTCGAAACGTCCCTGAATCTTGCCCCATTCCCGGCGTTGCACCAGGTCGGCGGTACGGACGTAGTCATCGAAAGCCAGGTGCTGCAAGGTCACAATGAATGCCGGAAGGCCTTGCGACCCAGAGCATCGCTCAGCTAGTTCTTGGAGTACGAATAGGTCAGACGCAGCGGACTTCTCTGCGAAGTGCTCGAGGTTCTTGCCGAATTCATCGATGATCAACAACACCGGCGCGTGTTCGGTTAGCTTCTCCAGCGCGTTGCTAACGGCGCGCGCGGTAGGACTTTCGGCGGCGATAGCCAGCGCTTCTTTGACGGCCGAGGGCATCCGAGTGCGCCACCGCGAAGTGGCCCCGGCGTTCAACGCTCGCATCACAGTGTCGGTGATTGGCTCGCGCTGCGCCGTCGCCGCAGCGCGGATGAAACCACGGTGTTCTGCACCGAGCTTTCGGCGCCCGTCAGCGATCACCTCGGCTAGCGCGGGCTCAGTCTCAAGCAAGTTATCGGTCGCCGCGACATACGCACGATCATCCTGTGGGCCCAGTAGAGCATGGAGGAACAAGGCGAAGCTTGACTTTCCGGCTCCATACGGGCCGGTGAGTGACCAAGCGCGTCCGGTGTCGCTGTTACTCATCGAACGGGCAATACGATGAATGACCTCAAGCCCGCGTGCTGTCGGAATGTAGCCAAGCGCGGCCTGGCCCTCATGATGCTCGATATGAGCCGCGCGCAGGTAGTGCTGACGCGCGGCAATTTCGGTGATAAGGAGCTGCTTCGACGCCTTGGTCATGTCAGCAGAACCCTCCCGCCCGTCGCTACGCTCGCGTTGATCGCTCGCACCGAACTTCCAGCCGTATCGTCATCGCTGTCGGCGTAGCTGTCCTGGTAGTAGCTCGCCAAGATCTCGGCCGCCAAGGCCTGTGGGTCATCGGGAAACAGCAACTGGCGGAGGCCCGCCGGCTCGGCAACCGACAGTCGATCGTGGACCGTGCTGAATCTGCTCAGCGACTCGTACAGCCCGGTCTCGGTCAACCGAAACGCCGCGCCAGGACTGCCCGGCTCGTGTGCGAGGCGGGCGATGCTGACGGATCGGGCCCCCTGTCCAACTGCGGATGCGAACTCAAGAGCGGCGTACGCGACTAGAGCGTCGGGCAGTGTGGGCTTCGGACCGACCACGAAGCGCCATGCGCGTCCCTCGTCGCCGCTGGCATTCTCAATCAGCCCGAGCTCTCGGAAAGGACAATCGAGGACGTCATCAAGGACCTGCCGACCTTGACGGCGCAGTGTGTAAGTTCGAATTAGGCAATCGACGTCCTTCTTCACCGACGATTCGACCACCGGTGGCCAACCAGCAGCCGAGGCTAGCTCGAGAATGTGTGTCATCAACTGCGATTCCCTGAACTGCATAGCGGTGAAATCGTTGAATGCTACCCACCACGTTGGTGCAATGCATTGTGGAGCAAGAAGCTTCCAGTGAAGGAGCCAAAGGCTCGCAGGATCCTCCAGATAGGGATCCCAGCCGTCGTCGCCGAGCAGCTTCTCTCCAAAGCGCGAAGGCACTACCAGCGGAAGCCGGGGACGCGCTGGGTTAGGACGCTGCTCTAGCACCTTGAAAGCAAGCCCCCAGTATCGAATAGCGATGACCATGTTCTTTCCGACGCCCAGCTTCACCGTTGCATCAGGATCGACAAATGCAGTTCCATCTCCGGCTTGGCTCACCGCCTTACGCAGCCATCCGAACCGCGGATGAAATGTTTCATGGCGTGCGAACCCAGGCTCTGCGGCAACCGCCATCATCGACCCGCTCATTCCGCCCCCGCCATGCTCATCCGCTCCTGCACCGTTCGCGCGCCCTGGCCGATTGCTGCGGCAGCGTCCCGCACCTCCAAGTCGGTCGTGTCTCTCGAGAGACTAAGTCTGATCGCTCCCTCGCACCGCTCTTCGGACAAACCCATTGCCTTGAGGACATGCGAGGGTCCGGGGATGCCGGAGCTACAGGCGCTCCCAGTTGACATTGCTACTTGCGGGGTCGCCGACAGCACTGCCTCTGCCTCTAGTCCGAGGAAGCTGACGTTAAGCGTGCCAGGCGCGCGCCGCTCCCAGGGCCCGTTTCGCACCAGGTTTTGTGAGCCGAATGACAGGCGCAGCAAGCCTTCAAGTTCGTCGCGGCGCCGCCGAACCTCTGGCGCTGCGGCCGCGCCGTCGGTGGCGGCCAGCTCAGCTGCCGCGCCGAATCCAACGATGCCTGCTGTGTTAGCGGTACCGCTGCGCAGACCGCGCTCATGCCCACCGCCGTGCAGGATCGGCCTGAGAAGGGGTTGTATTTCGCGCTTAACTATTAGAGCGCCCACTCCCTGCGGTCCGTGCATTTTGTGGGACGATAGCGACAGTAGATCAATACCTATATCGGCTGAGTTAAGCGGTCCCCAAGCCATGATTTGGGTCGCATCAGTGTGGAAAAGCGCGCCCGCCCCGTGTGCAATCTCGGCGATTTCGGACAGCGGCGACAGCACTCCAGTCTCATTATTGGCAGCCATAACCGTCACCAGGAGCGTGCGATTGGAAACTACTTCTCGAAGCTGATGAAGATCGATTCGGCCTTCTTCATCGACACCGACCAGCGACAAAGTGAATCCCGACTCCCGGAGGCTAAGCACTGTGTCCCGGACAGCCGGATGCTCTGTGCTACAGGTGACAATCTGGTTACGCTCTGCCCCCCATGGGTCATTAGCGAGAAGAGTAAAACCCTTTATCGCCAGATTATTGGATTCAGTCGCGCCGCCCGTGAAAATTACCTCTTGGGGCGTCGCGGCAGTGAGTCCGGCCACTCGCACGCGTGCAACTTCGATCGCCCCGCGAGCCCAGTTGCCCGGTCCGTGACTACTCGCGGAGTTTCCAACGTGCCGCAGTGCGGGCAGCATCTGATCCAACACCCGCTCGTCAAGCGCAGTAGTGGCGTTGTTGTCGAGATAGATCATGCTGGCCACCGTCCGGTCCGCACGCTGATGTAAGCATGCAAGTCTTCGTCCAACTTCGCCGCCAGCTCCGACAAGGCAGTGGGCCTAGATCGTACCGATCCTGGCTCCGAGCCCGCGATTACGGATTGTGTCGTACCGATGCACCCGGCTCGTTGCCGCTCGCTCAACTCAGAGTGTTGGCGCGCCGCCCCCTCCATTAGGGCAGCGAAAACTACTTTCTCCACATCATCCCGGCCGTGGCCACCACGGCGCCACCCAGGCGGCTTAATTGCAACACTTGAGGTGAGCTGGTCGGATGCGTGGGACTTCATAGCATGCACGCTAGGCCCTGATGCTGACAATATCGCACCGACGCGCCGCTCGCGGCGGCGCGATCAGGCAAAGGTCCAGGTCACAGCGCTTTCAACCGACGATTGACCGGTCGCTCTCCTCAACCAGTCGCAGGCTGGATTGGGTCGCTGCCTCGAACTCGCCTGCCTGCCCGGACCGCTTGACCAGACGACCCCACCGTTCATGACGACCGTACTGGAGGGCGATCTCCCTTCCACTCGGAAGGGAACCGTCGGCTCTGCGGTTCGCTAGTGCCC
>Ga0102924_1005601_pt1 | contig 12100 bp, 10 predicted proteins | sample PaiPotPPM11metaG_FD_80116 | JGI IMG/M metagenome (GOLD analysis project Ga0102924, IMG submission 80116) | Iron sulfur acid spring bacterial and archeal communities from Banff, Canada, to study Microbial Dark Matter (Phase II) - Paint Pots PPM... ... | reverse complement strand
AGCCTTACCCATGAGGTTACTCCCTTTTTTCTCCTTTGCCTAGCCCTACCTACAACTTTTTCATACACACGTTCAGGCGTGCAAGAAGCTCCCATATGCCGCTGCAATCATCTCATCAGATCATCTATCACAGTCCTCTCCGTGAAGATGTCGCATAGATGTCTATGGCTTGGCATTGCGCTATGGGCACTCGTTGAGTAGTATTGTAGTAGACACTCGTTGTGAGTGTGATATGAAATTTGTTCTAAAGTTATGAGAAAAAGGAGATATGCTATGAAACCAGGAGAAATCAGAAGGCGGCCTGATAGCGGTAAAGATGGAGATGGTCGGCCACCCACCAAAAAAGTAAGACTCATTATTCGTTCTTCGCCTGAGACGGCACACCTAAGACCTGGACAAGGCACTGCCGCCGGGCAACTGGGAGAGCTACCCGACGTTTTTGGAGCAGGCGGACCGTCCTCGGCTAGAGAGGTTACTACTGACAACGAAGCAAAAAAAGCAAAAAAAGCAAGAGAAGTTTTATCAAATGATTTTAATAAAAAATCATTTGGCTATGCATACTCTAGAGCTAAACCTGATAGTCAACTTAAAAGCGATTTAGAGACAATATATAAAAATGAAGATGATGACTCAACAATAAAAGCGGCTCTGTACAGATTAGCGAGTTATCCAGATAATACTAGAATAGCAAGAATAGACGGCGCTCTTCGTTTTGTCAAAGACGATCCCGATCTACAAGCCTTCTATGAATCTACCTCAAGTCTGAACGAAGGGGAAGGGTATGCTGAGCCAGGTTCTTCTCAGAATACTGGCAATATCACGCCAAAAAGTCGCTCATTAGAAACATCTGCTCGTGATTATACACAAAGTGACATGCCTCCAGCTCTCACCAGACGAACCGATGTGCCCTCTTCTTCCTCCAAAGGCAAAAAAAGCGCTCCTGAGCAAAGTGATCAACCAGATTCTCCTCCAATCTCAGATTTGAACGCACAGTTGACTCATCCTCATAAGGAAGAAGAAACTATTAATACTATAGACAAAATAATATCTTTATTAAATTACAATAACATTGAAAAATTTCATGCACGTATTCGCAAAGCATTTAATGATAACAGCATAAAAAAAGAAACACGCGAAATTGCTCTAGCTATAGAAGAGTATGCCTATGATCTAAGACAACAGGTACTTTTGTTTCAGCAAAAGAGAGATTATAAACAAGAAACAGCATTAAATGCTTATAAATCTCTAAAAGTCATATATAATACCAAATTCCTTAATAAAACAGTAAGAGGGTGGTATAGGCAAGCTGGCTTCGATTACGCTCAGGACAATCAATAGGCCAACCTATACCTGCTCTCTCATCTCACTATGCAGAGAGCAGTCTCTTGCCCATTCGCCGTTGGATAGTCTCACCATCATGCGCTGCTCTCCTGTCGTGAAAATACTGAGCGGTGAGGTGATATCTCACCGCTTTTTTGTCTACATATCTTCTAAGGCATGCGTCAAAAAGAGGCGATTCTGCTTGACAGTGTTGACCTTGTACAAGCACGAAACTGTCAACTCGATTTGACGCATGCCTAACAATTTCCTTAACCTTGCCTGCTCACGTCGCCTCAATTCAGCTTGCGAGATCGATGTCCGTTCTTGATCAATCAGAAGGGCTCTTGTCGATATTTGATTGTCGTATAGCGGATTGAGGCATTTCGCGAAAGTTGGGAAGGACTATGGGCTTCGCTGAAGCTTCTAAGCCAAGCCTCAGATCGAAGTAAAGCTCCGTCACTCATTCTTGCAACACAGCCAATTGAGCAGCGTTAGAGAGAAACAGCTGTGGGGACAGTGTTGCCAAAGAGAGTTTCACATGAGATAATTCTTTTGTTAAGAGTCTTGCCCATTCTGTTCTCAAAGGCGTGAGAAGGGTCATGTGCGATCCAAGCTGATCCCTGAGCGTCCTTCGATGAGACGAATATGTGCTGTATTTACATATTTTTCATGCTGTATATACTATAGTAGACATGATATTTCTACCAGACAGAAAATAATCTCGATGTTTCTTCACTATGTTGGTGGAAGAGAGGAGTCCAGATATGACACCACTCATTGGAGCATCTCTGCCGCGCCCGGATGCCCTGGGCAAAGTCACTGGGGCCACATGCTATCCGGCGGACTTGGTACGACCTGGCATGTTGCATCTCCAGGTCGTTTTTGCTCATCGACCGCACGCACGCATTCTTTCTCTTAATACGAGCGCTGCTCTACAACATCCCGGTGTTGTGGCTGTCTTGACCGCCGCAGATGTCCCTTTCAACGCCTTTGGTCTCATTGATGCTGACCAGCCCGTTCTGTGTGAGGACGTGGTCCGTTTTACAGGTGACAAGGTGGCTCTGGTCATCGCTGAAACCAAGCAGAAAGCTCTGGAAGGTGCCCGCTTGGTAGACGTTACATATGAAGATCTTCCAGCAGTCACTGATCCTTATGTAGCTCTGAAGCCGGATGCGCCGCTGGTCCATGCGTCCCTGAGTACCAACCAGCTTTTACATTTTCCGCTCCGCAAAGGTGATGCGGCCAGGGCAATGGCTGACGCTGATATTGTGCTTGAAGAAACCTTTACCACCAGCTGGCAGGAACACGCCTTCCTCCAACCAGAAGCTGGCATTGCCTACCTTGATGAGCAGCAGAGAGTCGTGATTGAAACCGCCGGACAATGGCTTCATGAAGATCGTCGCCAGATTGCCCAGATCCTTCAGCTCCCTGAAGATCAGGTGATTATACGTTATGCGGCCATTGGTGGCGCCTTTGGCGGGCGTGAAGATCTCTCGATGCAACATCTCCTGGCCCTGGCCTGCTGGAAACTAAGGCGACAAGTGGCGCTGGTCTGGACACGCGAGGAGTCAATCATCGCCCATCACAAGCGGCATCCCTTTCGTATCCATTGTCGCTGGGGAGCCAGAAGTGATGGCACAATCACTGCGGTAGAAGCCGAATTAGTGGCCGATGGCGGTGCTTATGCCTCTACCAGTGCAGAGGTAGTGAAGGCCGCCACACTTTTTGCCAGTGGTTGTTATGAGGTGCCCAATATTACGGCCGACGGGTATGCTGTCTATACCAATAACGTTCCCTGCGGCGCTTTTCGTGGGTTCGGCTCTCCCCAGGCGCAGTTCGCCAGTGAAATCATGGTCACGCGTCTGGCTCATGCCCTGGGGATTGACCCGGTTGAGATGCGGCGGCGTAATCTGTATCGCGAAGGCAGTATTGAACCGACTCAACACCCTTTGCCAGCTGGCGTAAGCGCCCTGGCAGTCCTTGAACGCTGTGTGGAGGAGGTACGTACACGCTGGGGAGATGAACGAGCCAAGCAGCAAGATCAGGCTGCATATGTGCGTCGGGGAGTGGGCATAGCCTGTGGGATCAAAAATATTGGCTATTCGTTTGGCTTTCCCGAACAGGCGACGGCGACCGTGAGAGTCTTTGGAAATGCAGAGGTTGAGCGGGCGGAAGTACTGATCGGGGCTGCCGATGTGGGGCAGGGAGCGCATCTGATCCTCCGACAGATTGCGGCCGAGGTCCTGGGCCTGCCGCTCGAACAGGTCCGGATGATCTGTGACGATAGCTATGTGGTACCGAACGCGGGTAGTGCCTCAGCTTCGCGCATGACACTGATGGGAGGACGAGCCGTACGAGATTCCGCCATGGCTGCACGCAAGAAGTGGAGCATGACAGACGATTTCCAGACCCAGGCAACGATCCAATATCGCCCGCCGACCACGACTTCTCTGGATCGAACGACCCATACTGCAGTGCCGAACTATTGTTATGCCTATACCGCCCAGGCGGTCGAAGTTGAGGTGAATACGCTTACTGGTCAGGTGCGTGTCCTGAGCATTATCAGCGTACACGATGTAGGGAAGGCAATGAATATCCAGCAGGTAGAGGGACAGATCGAGGGCTGTCTGGCCCAGGCACTTGGCTATGCTCTGATCGAGGACTTTCGGGTGCGTGACGGCCATGTCCTGACACCCCATCTGAGCACCTATCTGCTACCAACGATACTCGATATGCCCACAGATGTGGTGCCTGTTGTTCTGGAACTGGCCGATCCAAATGGCCCGTTCGGTGCTCGTGGCGTGGCGGAATTACCTCTGGTGGCCTTCGCACCAGCGGTCGCTAGTGCGATCCATGAGGCAACTGGTGTCTGGCTATATCAGCTGCCAATGACACCGGAGCGCGTTCTGGCGGCCATAGAGAGCGCTGGCGGGGATCAGAGAATTTTAACGCAGTTCGTCACGAACAAGGGCACGTGCAATGGTATTGTGTTGTTGAACCAGTTTGGGCACATCGATAGCGAGTAGGTGCTGGTTCTGGATGCGTACTCGTCCATTGATGACACTGAGGTCTACTTTTGCTGGCTGGCAGAAGACGAGCGAGGCTAGCGGGTCGTGGGGTGCGCCTCCTGCCAGATCCAGCGTATCAAGGCGATAGCCGATAAAGTCTGCCGCCATACCTGGAGCAAGATACCCAATGTCATCACGCCCAAGCACTGCAGCACCTCCTCGTGTCGCCAGCCAGAGTGCTTCACGCGCGGTCAACGCAGCAGGATTGGTGGTCACGCGTTGGAGGAGTAGTGCCTGACGTGCTTCGGCCAGGAGATGTGAACTATCGTTGGAAGCAGAGCCGTCAACGCCAAGCCCAAGACGCACGCCTGCTTGTCGCAAACCACGAATGGGAGCGATCCCCGATGCCAGTCGCATATTGGAGGTGGGACAGTGAGCAACACCTGTGCGCGTATGTCCAAGGCGACGAATTTCGTCTTCTCGTGGATGAACCATATGCGCATGCCAGACATCTGTTCCCATCCAGCCGAGATCTTCGGCCAGTTCTACTGGAGTACGCCCAAAGGACTGGAGGCAATACTCCTCCTCATCTTTCGTTTCGGCCAGATGGGTGTGGGAATGTACATGATGAGCACGCGCTAATGCAATACTCTGGCGCATCAGTTCAGGTGAGACGGAGAATGGTGAACAGGGAGCTAGCACGATACGTAACATTGCATAGCGATGGGCATTATGATACTGTTCGATCACGCGTTGAGAGTCTTTGAGGATTGTCTCCTCATCTTCGACTACTTTATCGGGGGGTAAGCCACCTTTCGTCTCGCCGACCGACATGGAGCCACGCGCAGCATGGAAACGGACGCCCATTTCAGTGGCCGCCGCAATCTGATCGTCCAATCGTGAGCCGTTGGGCCAGATATAGGTATGATCGCTTGAGGTTGTACAGCCAGAGAGCATTAGTTCGGCCAGCGCCACTTTGGTACTGATAGCAATAGCTTCTGGCGTCAGCCGGGACCAGATGGGATAATGCAGGCGCAACCAGTGAAATAGGTTAGCATCCTGCGCTAGCGGAAGATTACGTGTTAGCGTCTGGAAAAAGTGATGGTGAGTATTGATCAGGCCAGGTAGGATGATCATATTCCTGGCATCAATCACATGATCTGCGCTTGCTGAGAGTTGATCGACTGGCCCGATCTGCTGGATCACGCAGTCTTCGACATAGATGCTCCCACCTGTCCAGCGTGTGTCATTGTCATCCATAGAGATAATCAGGGCAGCATGTTTGATGAGTAGAGATATCACAACAAGAGACTCCTCTTTCGTCCTCATAACAGAGGACTATTTTTTCAGGCACAGTTCGCAAAGAACTTGACACTTTTGGGCTCGCATCAGACGAACATTGTCAAGTAGGGTTGCCTCTAGCTGAACCTTGTCTCATAATATAAAGTGACAAGTCAAATATCTCAACAATATTGTTGAGCAGGATCATCCGGGTATGAAAACAAGTCAAATCTCATTGCAAGAAATAAATGCTTTCGACCAGAAGCAATTTATAGACACACTGGATTCGCTGTTTGAAGGCCCTTCCTGGATTATAGCGCAGGCCTGGTATAAGCGACCTTTTCACAGTCGTATACAGTTATACCAGACTTTGTGTGAGATCATATATCATGCTCCTGTTGAACAGCAAGTAGCACTGCTTCAGGCACACCCGGACCTAGTTGGTCGAGCGGCACAGGCTGGCATCCTCACACCGGAATCAAGCCAGGAACAAGCTGCTGCGGGTTTGAATCGTCTCACACCTGAAGAGATTGCGACCTTTCACCGATTGAATCAAGCATATTGGAACCGTTTCGGATTTCCTTTTGTCATCTGTGCCCGTGAGAATAAGAAAGACAGCATCCTCGCTGGTTTCACCACACGTCTCGAACATTCCCGTAGCCAGGAAATAGCCATAGCGCTGGGCGAAGTTGCCAAGATATGCACTTTCCGTTTGAACGATCTTGTTGTTCCAGACAAGATCGAAGAGTCCTGACTTTCCAGGGGGCCCGATGGGAGGAAACAGAATGACTGGTAGCCTCACTACCCATGTGCTTGATATTGCGCGAGGTCGTCCCGCTGCCAATATGTCGATTGCACTCTGGCGGCTGGAGCCAGATGGCAGCGGGAGCCAGTGCTTAAAAACGGTACGCACGGACGCTGATGGGCGCACTGCCCTGCCCTTACTCGCTGGAGATGAGATGATCGTAGGAACATATGAACTGATCTTCGCCGTCGGAGAGTACTTCGCTGAGCAAGAGAAGCTAGATGTTTCTACAGCATTTCTCAACTTGGTACCAGTTCGCTTCTGCATTGCCGATCTATCTGCCCATTACCATGTACCGCTACTGACCTCACCCTGGGCCTATAGTACATATCGTGGAAGCTGATTAAGTAGTATCAGTGTGCTGGCGCATACTTTGCTTCTGCTCGCTCATGAAAGAGGACAACCGCTATGAGTCTATACGACGTGATTATTCGCCATGGCATGCTGGTAAACTCAACCGGCATAAGCCAAGCTGATCTCGCCATTGCCGATGGTCGTATCGTTGCCATTGAGCCAGAACTCGGCGGGACGAGTAAAGAGGAAATTGATGCCAGAGGGATGCACATATTTCCAGGCGTCATTGATGCACATGTGCATTTCAATGAACCAGGGCGAACACACTGGGAGGGCTTTGCTACGGGAACTCGCTCGCTCGCTGCTGGTGGCACGACGACCTTTTTTGATATGCCGCTCAACTCCTTCCCGCCTACGTTGGATGCGGTTAGCTTTGATGACAAACTGGCGGCGGCGCAGGCATCGTCTCTGGTCGATTTCTCCTTCTGGGGAGGTCTGGTGCCGGGCAATATCCCGCAGCTTGAGGAGCTTGCACAGCGCGGAGTAGTTGGCTTTAAGGCTTTTATGTCGGAGCCTGGTACAAGCGATTATACTGCGGTAGATGATCTCACTCTTTACGAGGGAATGGCACAAGCCGCACAACTTGGAAAGCTTGTTGCTGTACACGCAGAGAGCGAGCAGATAACCGCTGCGTTAGCACGTCGCGCACGCGCTCAGGGACGCTCTGGTATACGAGACTATCTGGCCTCGCGTCCTGTCATCGCCGAACTTGAAGCCATCGAGCGAGCTATTCTGTTTGCAGGCGAGACGCAATGCTCATTGCATATTGTCCATGTGAGCACTGGACGCGGTGTGCGTATGGTCATAGAGGCACGCATGCGTGGGATTGATGTCAGTTGTGAGACGTGTCCGCATTACCTTGTCCTGACCGAGGATGACCAGGAAAGGCTGGGAGCCGTAGCGAAATGTGCCCCCCCACTTCGCTCTCAGGAAGAACAGAATGCTTTATGGCAGCAGCTCATTGCTGGTGACATAGCATTCATTACCTCTGACCATTCCCCTGCTCCGCCTGATATGAAAGTAGATGCCGATTTTTTCCGCGTCTGGGGAGGGATTTCCGGCTGCCAATCACTGTTACGCTTACTGCTGACAGAAGGGTACGAACGACGTCAGGTGCCACTTCCATTGCTTGCCACGCTCACTGCGGAGAATGTAGCACGTCGCTTCGGCATAGCTACCAAGAAAGGGTCTCTGGCCATAGGCATAGATGCCGATTGCATACTGGTGGATTTAGGCCAGCAGGAAGTACTGCACGCCGCTGACCTGTTTTATCGTCACCAATTGAGTCCCTATGTCAGTTGCCTGCTAAAAGGAGCGATTGTGCGTACACTGGTACGTGGTATCACTGTTTTTCGAGAAGGGGAGCCAGTAGCTGGACCAGTAGGTCGGTTGATCAAACCAGCCAGCTGACAGAATTTCCTCTGCTGATACATCCTGGATGGAGCAAAGCCCTTGGACAGTTCAAATACATTCACTGTGAGTTATGGCAAAATGCGTGTGCCTGTGTACCGGGTCTATGCCAATCCACTATCAGGGATTGCTTCGATCCCCGAATCACTGTTTCGTGGACGTGAGAACACACTTTTCGCTTTTGAGATCGATGTCGAGGTCTTCGGCGATAATTTTCTCCCCGCCTATACCCACGGCGACAATAGTCTGGTTGTCGCTACAGATAGCATGAAAAACTTTATCCTGCGACAGGCATTGACTTTTAAGGGCGCAACCCTCGAAGAACTTCTGCAAGAGCTCGGTTGCCTCTTTTTGCAGACCTATCCTCAGATGGAGCGTTTGCAGGTTAGTGGGAGAGAGCTGCCTTTCATTGCAACGTCCGTGCCGCAGCCTGGAATACCCTCATTTGGCCCAAGCCATGTCCTTTTCAGCAAGTCCCACAATGACTTCGCTACAGCGATGCTGGACGTTGCACGTGATACGACTGGGCATCCTATGGTCACTGCTCATCGCTGCGGCCGTGTGGGTATGGAACTCTTCAAGGTCACTGGCAGCGCCTTCACCCATTTTGTGCGCGATGAGTACACAACATTGCAAGAACGTGTTGATCGACCACTCTTTATCTATCTTGACGTATACTGGAAATATACAGATGCTGCGCTCCTGCTTGCGTCTGATCATGCACACTATGTGCCAGCGGAGCAAGTGCGTGATCTCATCCAGGTGACATTTCACGACTTTGTCAGCGAATCGATTCAGCATCTTGTCTACGAGATGGGAAACCGCATCCTGGCACGCTTCCCGCAGCTAGCGGAAATATCCTTTGAGTCACACAACATGACTCGCGATCAGGTGCTCGTCTCACCCAATGACGAGCGGGTGAAAGTCTACAGCGACCCCTTTTCTGCCTATGGTATGATTAAGCTCAAAATGAGCAGAAATGCGAGCCGTGAAAGAGGAAAACTTTGAGTAGCGGCCTCGTTATTACACGTCTTGACACCTCATGCTTATAAGGAGGGTCATCCTTTATGTGGCAAACCTACTTGCGACCAACGAGTCTGACAGAGACTTTGGACCTCTTAGCCCAATACGGGACACAAGCGCGTATTGTGGCCGGGGGAACCGACGTGCTCGTTGAATTACAGCGCGGCGTTAAACCAACGACGACGCTGATTGATGTGACTGCCTTGCCCAACCTGAAATATATCCGCTATGATCAAGGCTCCCTCTCGCTGGGCGGGCTCACAACCCACGACGACATTATCCGCTCGGCAGTGTGCCAGCAGTATGCCTTTTCGCTGGTCCAGGCCTGCCAGGAAGTTGGAGCGCCACAAATCCGCACACGTGCAACGATTGCAGGGAATCTCGTGACCGCCTCTCCTGCTAACGATACCATCTCTCCCCTGCTGGCCCAGCATGCAGAGATCGTGCTGATCAGTGTGAGGGGCGAACGCATCATACCTCTGCGAGACTTTTACCAGGGAGTACGGCGCACACTCCTTCAACCTGACGAGTTGTTGCGTGAAGTCCGTCTTCCGGCTATGTCCGCCCAGCAACGTGGTCTCTTCCTCAAGCTCGGTTTGCGGCGTGCGCAAGCCATTGCAGTCATTAATGCTTCCTTTCTCTTGACCTTTAACGGTGAAGAGGTTTGCGAGGCTAGCATAACGCTCGGCTGTCTGGCTCCCACTGTTATCCATGCCTGTGGTCTCGAGGCCTATCTGCAAGGTAAACGCCTTGATCCTGCGGTGTGTCAGCAAGCCGGGCAATTAGTACAGGATGAGGTGCAGCCTATCGATGATATACGTGCCTCGGCCACCTACCGACGCAAAACGCTCACCGCCCTGATCACAACTGGCCTGCAACGTCTCGCCAACGGCGAAGGCTCAGGGCAAACGACCACCCTGCTCTCTCAGCCAGCTGCAGCAGAGCCGAACCAGACAAATGTCTCGGTTCCTCATCCTTTCGCAGATGTCATTGAAACTACCATTAATGGTACTCCCTACCGGCTAGAACATGCCCAGCAGAAAACGTTGCTGAATGCGCTGCGTGAAGATGCGGGTCTGACTGGCTCCAAAGAAGGATGTGGGGAAGGCGAATGCGGAGCATGTACTGTCTGGTTAGATGGCCAGGTTGTGATGTCTTGTCTGGTGCCCGCGCCTCAGGCCCATCACGCTCACGTGACCACTATCGAAGGTCTAGCCTGCCGTGTGCCCTCTTCTGGGTATGGCTCACAGCTGCACCCGCTCCAGCAAGCTTTTATCGATCGCGGCGCCGTGCAGTGTGGCTTCTGTATCCCAGGCATGTTGATGGCAGGTGCCAAATTGCTCGAAGAGGACCCACATCCAGACATGGAGCAGGCACAAATCGCCCTGAGTGGTAATATCTGTCGCTGCACAGGATATCGGAAAATCCTTGACGCCATTCTCAGTATCGGGGATGAAGAACGAAACATAGATTCCGCTAGTCCAACTGCTCTATCTGTAAAGTAGGTTTTAAGAGAGCAGAGCTGCATCTCTGCCAAGACGATAAAATGGATGAGTATGTTATACTAATCTGGAATGAGAGGAGGCCGTAGACACGCATGCAGGATATCTTCGCATCTATTGAACTATGGAGAGCTTGTGGAAAAAAGACTGCTCTGGCTACTGTCGTACACTTAGAAGGTTCTGCTCCACGTCGTACCGGAGCAAAATTGGCGATCAATGAACAAGGGGAATTTGTTGGTTCTGTGAGTGGGGGATGCGTTGAAGCAGCTGTCATTGCCAGTGCACTTGACGTGATAAAGGATGGCCAACCTCAATTGCTGACCTTTGGTATCTCTGCGGAAGAGAATGCTGCACAGATGGGTCTGGCCTGTGGTGGGAGTATCCAGGTTTTTGTGGAACGCCTTGAAGGATAGCATGTCCTCAAGTCTGATCGTTGGCGCTCTTCACTGTAATGATGTGTGTGTAGGAGGAGATCGAGATCATGGAGACATGGTTTGAGAGACTGAAGGCTGCTTTAGACCAGAAACAGCGGATTGTCCTCGCAACAGTGATACGTGGTCCTGCGTATATTGGCAATAAAATGATGGTTTATGCAGATAAAACGACATATGGAACTCTTGGCTCCCATACGCTCGATCATCTTGTGATGGGAGATGCCATACAGACCATCTGGCGGAGTGACGCCCATCTTCATACCTACTCTTTGATCGGCCCGAACTCTGCTCAGCAAGACTTTGAGGTTTTTATCGAGGGATATGCTCCATCACCTGAACTGCTCATCATAGGAGCCAGCCATATAGCGATTGTCCTGACAACGTTTGCCAAGCAACTCTATTATCAGGTGACTATTATTGATCCCCGAGCAGCTTTCGCTACACGTGATCGCTTCCTGGATGCCGATGAGATCCTTGTCGCCTGGCCCGATGATGTTTTCAAAGAACGTGAACTCACACCAGCAACAGCTATTGTGATCCTGACGCACGATCCCAAAATCGATGATCCTGCCCTTCAGGTTGCCCTCACTCATCCTGTTGGCTATATTGGAGTTCTGGGCGGTCGTAAAACTAACATGCAGCGTTATGAAAGACTAAAACGTGCAGGAATGACTGATGAGCAGCTTCAGCGCATTCACGCACCAGTTGGTCTGGCTATTGGCGCCGTAACCCCTGAGGAGATAGCTCTGGCAATCATGGCCGAAATCATTGCGGTGCGACGTGGAGTGGGGAATGAGCAGTAACTACTCAGGTACCCATTGAGCTAATTAACCCCCAAAGGCAGGGCAATCGCATCTTAATTTTGAAAGCCTAAAACTTTCAGAAGATACTCGTTGCCCCAACCAGCTTTAAGCCGCTTGGTTTTGATGCCAACTTTTGCAGTTTCTTCTTGTCTTAGAAGGT
>Ga0102924_1005600_pt1 | contig 12100 bp, 12 predicted proteins | sample PaiPotPPM11metaG_FD_80116 | JGI IMG/M metagenome (GOLD analysis project Ga0102924, IMG submission 80116) | Iron sulfur acid spring bacterial and archeal communities from Banff, Canada, to study Microbial Dark Matter (Phase II) - Paint Pots PPM... ... | reverse complement strand
GTACTCGCGTCGAGAAGCAGGGGTCACCGAGGCCTCCGGGGTCCTGGAGTGGGTCAGGCGCCGGTAAGATTTTCGATGAGTTGACGATACGGGCCCCGGTAAGATCTTAGATGAGTTGATACGCTGTCTTGGACAGCGGCCTTCGACTGTGTTACCCTGGGGAGGCGCTCGGCGGCCTTGACTGAGAGGCGGTCGAGCGTATCGGTGGAGGTGGCACGGTGACCACAGTGGTGCTGATTATTCATCTCATCGCCGCCGCGGCGGTCGTCGGCGTGATCGTCCTGCAGGGCCCGAAGGGCGAGGGCCTCGGGGCGATCGGCGGCGGCGGCGCCCGGCTCTTCCATGGACCCAGACCGCGCGAGACGATGTTCCTGCGGGTGACGTCCGTGCTGGCCGTCGTGTTCGGCCTCACCGCGTTTTACCTGGTGTTCGTGCACTTCGGTCGGTAGGCCCCCGACGTGGCGGATGCCCCGCGGCCGCTTTCCTCGACTGAAGACGTTCAGCGCCTGACCGCCGACGCGCGGAACCGGCTCCACAGCGCGACGCACGCAGAGATCTTGTCGGGCGCGACAACCGACGTCTATTTCATCCGCACCCTCGAGATTCTTCGGTCGCTCGGCCTGGCCGATACGCCTGTCGTGGCCGAGATCTTCGCGGCGCGGGACGGCGTCCTCGTCGGCGTCGACGAAGTCCGGTACGCGCTGCGCGACGCCGGCGTCAAGATCGAATCGCTCCGGGAAGGCGAACCCTTCGCCGCGCGCGAGATCGTGATGCGGATCGAAGGTCCGTACGCCCGGGTCGGGCTGTTCGAGACCGTCGTGCTCGGCATGCTGGCGCAGCCGTCCGGGTGGGCCACGGCGGCGCGCCGCATCGTGGAGAGCGCCGGGGAGAAGCCCGTGTACTCGTTTGGCGCGCGCCACGTGCATCCCGCGGTCGCGCCGGTGCTCGAGCGGTCGGCGATCGCCGGCGGCATGCGGGGGGCCGCCTGCATCCTCGGCGCGAAACTGGCCGGCCAGGAGCCCGTCGGGACCATGCCGCACGCGTTCATCCTGATCGTCGGCGATACCCTGCGGGCCGCGGCCGCCTATCACGAGCAGATGCCGGCGGGAACGCCGCGCCTGGTGCTGGTGGACACGTTTGCCGACGAGGCGGCGGAGGCGCTGCGGGTGGCGCAGGCGATGGGCGACGACCTCGAGGCGGTGCGCCTCGATACGCCGAAGGAGCGCGGGAGCGTGACGCCGGACCTCGTGCGCGAGGTCCGCGCGCGGCTGAACCTCGCCGGGCATTCGCACGTGCAGATTTTCGTCTCCGGAGGCCTGACCCCCGAGCGGGTCGTGGAGCTGTCCTCGGCAGGCGCGGACGCATTCGGTGTCGGAGGTTATGTCAGTTCCGCGCCGCCGATCGACATGACCATGGACCTGCGCGAGATCAACGGGCAACCGATGGCGAAGCGCGGGCGGACGCCCGGGCGAACGCCGTCTTCGAGGCTGCGCGCATGACGATGAAGCGCCTGCAACTGATAGGGATCATGTGCACGGCGATGGCCGCCGTCACCGTGTTGGCCGGCAGCGCCGCCGCCGATGCACTGCCGGGCTGCGCGTCCGGGGGGGCACCGGGCCAGACCGTGTTCACCATCGGGGTCTCGGCGTGGGGGACACCGTTCGTCTCGACCTACGTCGCGTCTGCGCCCACGGCCTCCGGCAACGTGGGATGCATCTCATCGTCGGCATTTCCGCCCCCGACGTTCAGCGTGAACAGCCCCGGCGTGGCCGTATATCCACTGTTGCCCGTGCCCATAGGTCCGGCCATTTCGGGCGCCCCGGCAATTCCGACCACGGTGAACCTGCTGCAGGTCGGACCGTATCTGCTCACGGTGCCCGTGATTCCGGGGCTGCAGGTGTACCAGATCGCGCCTGGATACTACGTTGTTCGATCGCTCGATCCGACGCAGACCTCGACCGTCGTATTGCCGCTGCCGGGCGTGCCGCCGCCGCCGAACATGGGACCGATTCCAAGCGTCATTCACTAACGTCTGACGTCCGCGCGGCGCCGGCCCGGCGTGCGTGCGGTTCGATTGACACTCGCGTCACGCGGTCCCTATAATGGGAAAGCATTTTGATGCTCTGCGCCTGCCAGCGCAGGGCGTTCTGTTCGTGCCGGGATGGCGGAATCTGGCAGACGCGCACGTTTGAGGGGCGTGTGGGGCAACCCGTGGGGGTTCAAATCCCCCTCCCGGCACCAAGCGTTTGTTCGTGCTCTACGGTAGCTATCTTGCGAACGTGTCTCGTCTTTCCTTGTTCGGAGCCGTTGCGCCAGCTCTGTCCCGCTCTCGTCCCGGGTTGGGATTCTCGGGACCTGAACGCCGTCCGCCTTCAAAACAGGAAGGGCCGCGGTTGCAAAGCGCCCATAGTATGCTAGCATACTAGGTAAGCTCGCGAGGTTGAGCGCGGAAAGACGGGGGCGATGAGCAGCGATCCGCCGGCGTGGGTAACCGTCCTCTTGCGACTCCCTCTCTTCTACAACCCGGATGATGCGGGCAATCGCTCACCGGTCGAGGACAAGAAGTTCCTGGAGACGGCAGACGAAATCGCGCGGCGGTTTGGCGGCGGTACTCTCTTCATGTTTCGCCACGATGCACCCCGGGGTTTCTGGTGGGACCAGGGCATCGTCAACAAGGACGTGTTGGCCTTAATCGAGGTGGACGTGCCGAACACGGCGGAGTCCCGCGAGTGGCTGCGCGCATACGCTCGTGATATTCTGCGGGAACGGTTTCGCCAGCGAGCCATTTATCTAAAATTTGTCGGCGCCGTCGAGCAGCTCATTGTGAGCGACGAGGAGATCGGCGATGAACACCGTTGATCGCGATAGCCGAAATGCCCGAGTTCCGGAGAAAGCGTCCGTGACGCTGTTTGCGGCGATCGATGGAGCACTGCATGAGAGACTCCGCGCTATTCGTATGAGAGATGATTTCGTTATGCTGGTCGGCGGATAGTCATGGCAGCGGGGAGCGTGAGGCAGATCGTTCGCCGTGACGGAGTCTCGTTCCATCGAGGAAACAGTTCAGGTTGCTTCGGAGATGAGGGGGGCGATGATGATGAGTGAGCGTACTACAAAGGTCGTTGTAACGCGTCGGAGCTCCAGAGCCGGCGACAAGAAGCTCGCGTCACCTGTGACGTTGTTTGCGGCTATTGAAGCAGAGCAGCATGAGGCACTCCGAACAATCGCGTTCTCTGAACGACGATCGGTCGCCGACGTTGTGCGTGAAGCGCTGAGCAAATTCATTTCTCATCATCCTGCGGCTCGTCGGCTTAGTGTCGCTAAGCGGTAATGCGTGATGGACGAGAATCTTCGTGAGGTCTATAGGGCTCTTCGCGAGGCTCAGAACAAGTACTCCTATTTCCTGCTTGCCGCAGCCGGTGCTGCTATCGGCTTGGCAGTGAACCAGACACAAGACGTTGCCATGGCTTGGTCGCAGACTCCGTTAGCGGCTGCGGCGATAAGTTGGGGCTTGAGTTTTCTTTTCGGCTGCCGCCACCTTGCATACGTGAATTCTAACCTCTACGCGAATGCGGAGCTTCTTCGGGTCCAAAGCGGCGAGCATCCGGAAGCCAGCAAGCACCCGCAGATCATTGCCGCGGCCAGTGAAGGTATTCGGCGGGCTATTGAGAGCAATGCCGAGCGAGCGAATCGCTTGGGCCATTTACAGTTCAACTTCTTGGTCGGGGGCGGCTTTCTGTACGTAGTGTGGCACGTACTAGAAATGTATCTTCGTGGCGCATCCTAATTACGTCTCGAGCTTAAAGAGAAGGTGGCCAACGTTGCGCCGAGCGTCCGTCAGCAGGAGTTGTCGCCCGGGATGATTTGCCGTAAGGATTGAAGGATCAGAAGCGACCGGATCCTAAAGGACCCCTCAAGAGCCGGGCGAACACGGGCTCAATAGAAGCGGATCGCGCAGCCTGTACCGGGGCAGAGGATATCGACACGAAGACCATTAGGGAGGAGATACAGATGCCTGACACAGTCCGGCTCGTGGACTACTTCTACATTGTGACGACCGACAAGCCGGGAGAGGGCGCCCGCATTCTGCAGCACCTCAAGGATGCGGGCGTGAACCTGGCGGTCTTGTACGCGTTTCCGGCCGGGCGGAGGACCCAGGTGGACATTGTGCCCGCGAGCGGCGAGGCGTTCAAGGCCGCGGCCAAGGCGGCCAAGTGGAAGGTGGTCGGACCGAAGAAGGCGTTCGTCGTCGAAGGCGACGACCGCGTCGGTGCACTGACGGAATCCTTCGCGAAGCTGGGGGACGCGAAGATCAACGTGACCGCGACCAGCGCGATCGCGGCCGGGGCCGGCAGGTTCGGGGCGATCCTGTGGGTCAAGCCGCGTGATGTGAAGCGGGCAGCGAAGGTGCTCGGCGTCGGCTAAGAGGCTGGGGCGGCTGATCGGGGTCCTTCAAATGCCCTGACCTGACCGACCGCATCTATCGTAACTTCACAATGAGGCGCTGCAAAAACTAACATTTCCGTTTCTGTTTCATCTCCTGCCACCGACGTCTTACCTCTTGGATGAGGTCTTCGCTCACATAGAGATAAATGCCGCGCGGAGACGCCGATTCCACGATGGCGGCGTCGAGCTCGGTAGCCGTGCGGACAACGCGGCGTTCCCCTGCACCAGTGCGCATGAGCCAACTCACTTCAGCTTCGCTCCGATACTGCACTTTTTCTGACTCCCAGTCATCCCAATCGTGGAAGTCGATGAGATGTAGCTCTCCCGCAAGGGCTGTGGCCCTGAAGAATCGCTCAGCCATCGATCATCAGCACGGTACTTCTCTTGGCGGATCGGGGAACGGTCTCTTGGTCGGTTGTGGTGCCGGTGCCTGAATGCGCGGTCGGAGCTCCGGCGGCAGTTGCGTACATTCTCGAACAGCTGACGCTCCGAGACCTCAACAACGAGTGGTGACACGACAAGTTGGCGGGCTCTCGCTCACCGCATCTCCCCGGGGCGATGTCGGAGCGACCGTTGAGGAAAATCGACCGCCGCGCCTTTAGTTGAGGCGACGCAATCATCTTCGTCGCGGTTCACCGATGAGTAGGGAAAACCTTGGGCCGCAACGTCACACTGAGTCGGAGGGGCACCTGGTGAGGTGGGTGCAACACAATACCCCTTCAGAGTGACAGACCAGGACCTCGTCGCCGGGCACGCCGGGTCCGTAACTGTACCGCCGGCGAGCTAACGCAACCCCGATTCTGCTGGTCAAGGCGTTGCGCGAAGTGCTTGACTGCACGCTCGCCAGCGGCGTCCGGCATCATGATCAGGGACCTCTCGGCGTGAGGGCGCGGGTTCTTGCGGCGTTCGTCGGGGGCCTGGGAGTCGGGTGTCGTTGGACGTGCCGACTGCTCCGTCGTTTCCTCTAGCCCCCCGGGAATCTCGATTCCCACGTTGTTGTGGACGTGGGAGTCACCAAGGCCTCCGGGTTCCTGGAATGGGCGGGCTCTCGGTAAGCTCTTAGATGACGCGACCATAAGGCCCCTGGTAAGATTTTCGATGGCGCGATTCGCCTTGCCATTGCCTGTCACCCGTAGTACCTTGGGCATGAGAGCGGCCTCCTCTCGCATGGTGTCTGAGCTGTCGCCAACGATTCCAGTCACCATGCCGGAGCCGCTTCTCGCATTCTCAACGCACTATAGCACACCCCCATTTTGGGCGCCCGCGGGGGACACGGGGGGTTCCAGCCGGGGCCCCTTCAGCGTCAGCGGACGTCGAGGGCGTCGCGAAGGGCGTTGCCGATGAAGAAGACCGCCACAACCGTGAGGGTACGACGCACCCCGGGGGGGCGGCCAGGATCGGGTTGCTGACGCTGCAATCGTCGGCCCGGGTCATGAGATTGCCGCCGGTGGGGATCTCCGGCGGAGGTCGAAGCCGAGCCACGATAGCGGGCCGGGAAGAAGGCGAGCTATGACGGGCGCGCGATGCCGAGCGTGTGATATCAAAGTCGGGGTTGGATTTCTTACACCGACGTTGAATCGGATCGGGCTTTGTGACGATTGCCAAAGGTCGGTTGAGCACGGCGTACTCCGGGAACATGATGGTCAGATTGAATGGTGGAACCCTGCACTCCTCATACAACGAGATGGACGCGGACGACGCGGCATCACGGCACACTGGACCGTGACGCAGGCGCCCAGGCAGAGAGGGGCTCACCCGCGAGATGCTTGAACGATTCACGGAGCGTGCCCGCCGGGTGATCATCCTCGCCCAGGAGGAGGCGAAGCGCCTCAACCACAGCGCGGTCGGCACGGAGCATCTCCTCCTCGGCCTGATCCGCGATGGCGAAGGGGTCGCCAGCAAGGTCCTCGAGTCCCTCAACCTCAATCCGGAGCGGGTGCGGGCGGAGATCGAGAGCGCGATCGGGCGCGGGGAGCGCACACTGTCCGAGGAAGTCGCGTTCACTCCCCGGGCCAAGAAGGTCCTCGATCTCGCGCTGGACGAGGCCCGGCGTCTCGGGCACAATTACATCGGCACCGAACACCTCCTCCTCGGCCTGATCCGCGAGGGCGACGGCGTCGCCGCGCGCATACTCGAGGCGATGGGGGCCGATCTGGAGCGCGTCCGCTCCCAGGTCGTCTCCCTCCTCGGGGAAGAGGGCACCGCCTCCTCCACCAAGCAGGCCAGCAAGACGCCGATCTTGGACGAGTTCGGCCGCGACCTGACCAAGCTGGCTCGGGAGACCAAGCTGGACCCGGTGATCGGCCGGGAGCGGGAGATCGAGCGCGTCATCCAGGTGCTGTCCCGCCGGACCAAGAACAACCCGGCCCTGATCGGCGAGCCGGGCGTGGGGAAGACCGCGATCACCGAGGGCCTGGCCCAGCGGATCGTCCGCGGGGGCGTCCCCGAGGTCCTCCGGAACAAGCGGGTGGTGCAGCTCGACCTCGCCGCCCTCGTCGCCGGCACAAAGTACCGCGGCGAGTTCGAGGAGCGGATGAAGAAGGTTATGGAGGAGATCCGCAAGGCCCAGGGTGAGGTCATCCTCTTCGTGGACGAGCTCCACACTCTCGTCGGCGCCGGGGCGGCCGAGGGCGCGATCGACGCCAGCAACATCCTCAAGCCGTCGCTGGCCCGCGGCGAACTGCAGTGCATCGGCGCGACGACCCTGGACGAGTACCGCAAGTACGTCGAGCGGGATGCGGCGCTGGAGCGCCGGTTCGCTCCGATCCTCGTCTCCGAGCCGACCGTCGACCAGACCGTGGAGATCCTCCGCGGGTTGCGGGAGCGGTACGAGGCGCACCACGGCGTCAAGATCGGCGACGACGCGCTCGTTGCGGCGGCCACCCTCGCCGACAAGTACATCTCCGACCGCTTCCTGCCGGACAAGGCGATCGACCTAATGGACGAAGCGGCAAGTAAAATCCGGCTGCAGGCGAGCTTCCTGCCGCAAGAGGTCCGCCAGGCGCTCGAGAAGGCCGAGCGGGCCCGCTGCGAAAAGGAAGAGGCGATCAAGAACCAGGGCTTCGAGAAGGCCGCGAGCCTGAGCGACGAAGAGAAAGTGCTCCGGCAGAAGCTCGAGGAACTGGAGAGCTCCTGGAAGACCGACAAAGGGCGGGATATCAGCACTGTCACCGCCGATGACATCGCGGACATCGTCTCCAGCTGGACCGGCATCCCGGTGACGCGTTTGGTCGAGGAGGAGACGGAGAAGCTCCTGCGCATGGAGGATGCCCTGCACAAGCGCATCGTCGGTCAGGAAGAAGCCGTGCAGGCGATATCACGTGCGGTGCGCCGGGCGCGGGTCGGACTCAAGGACGCGCGCCGGCCGATCGGGTCGTTTATCTTCCTGGGGCCGACCGGGGTGGGCAAGACCGAGCTCACGCTCGCGCTGGCCGAGTTCATGTTCGGCGATGCGCAGGCCGTGGTCCGGATCGACATGTCAGAATACACCGAGCGGCACACGATCTCCCGGCTCGTCGGCGCCCCGCCGGGCTATGTGGGCTACGAGGAGGGCGGCCAGCTGACCGAGCAGGTGCGGCGGCGGCCATACTCGGTCGTGCTGCTCGACGAGATCGAGAAGGCGCATCCGGAGATCTTCAACGTCCTGCTCCAGATCTTGGAGGACGGGCGGCTCACCGACGCGCAGGGCCGGACCGTCGACTTCAAGAACTGCGTCGTCATCATGACGAGCAACGCCGGCGCCCCTCAGATCCAGCGTGAGGGCGGGCTCGGGTTCCGCGGCGTGGAGAACGAGCAGGGCGACGCGCAGCGCATATACGACGGGATGAAGACGCACGTGATGGAGGAGTTGCGCCGGACATTCCGACCGGAGTTCCTCAACCGCGTAGACGAGATCATTGTGTTCCGGCCGCTGACCCGCGAGCAGATCAAGCTGATCGTGGACATCCTGATGGAGCGGGTGCGGCGCGAGCTCCGGGGGCAGGGCATGGATCTCGTGATGACGGACGCAGTCCGCGCCCTCTTGGCGGAGGAGGGGTACGACCCCCAGTACGGGGCGCGGCCGCTCCGGCGGGCGATCCAGCGCCTGGTAGAGGATCCGCTGTCGGACGACATACTCCGGGGCCAGTTCAGCCAGGGCGATGAGATCACCCTGGACGCCCGGGACGGCCAGCTCGTCTTCGAGAAGAAGCGCGAGCCGGTCTCCGCCAACAAGGGGTTGTAAGGAGGCACGTGGTCCCGAGGAGCACCGTGGCGGCCCGGGGAGGGGTCGTATTCGAATCGTTTCCGGATCGCTTCCTAGAGTGGCTATCGGGTGGCCCTTGGTCGACCATCGCGAAGGTGTCGGGGAAAAATTGGATGAATGGAGCGGGTGCTGTAAGCGGAAGAATGGAGAATCGTGAACAAGTACCTACGTAGCCTGCTCGTTGGGGCGCTGATCCTGGTGGCCGTGCTCTACCTCATGCGACCGCTCTACCACCCGCCCACCCGTCCACAGGAGATCTCGTACAGCGACTTTCTCGACAAGGCGCGCAGTGGGCAGATCATCCAGATCACCGTCGACGGCGGGGGAGTGTCGGGCCAGCTCAAGGACGGCCACTCGTTTCGCGTGTATGTGCCTGCACGCGACCGCTCGTACATTGCCCTGCTGCAGTCTCAGGGCGTGACGATCACGGTCGAGCCGTCGTCGCGGTCGACGCTGTGGCCCAACCTGTTGATGATGATCCTGCCGTTCCTTGTCCTCGTGGGCCTGTGGATGCTGATGCGCCGGCAGGCACAGCCGGGGTCGAACCCGGTGATGTCCTTCGGAAAGAGCCGCGCCCGGCTCCACACCGAAGCGAAGCCCCGGGTGACCTTCGCTGATGTGGCCGGAGTCGACGAGGCCAAGGAGGAACTGGAGGAGATCATCGAGTTCCTCCGACACCCAAAGAAGTTCCAGGCGCTCGGGGCCAAGATCCCCCGGGGTGTGCTCCTCGTGGGCCCGCCGGGGGGTGGCAAGACGCTGCTCGCCAAGGCGATCGCGGGGGAGGCCGGGGTGCCGTTCTTCTCGATCTCCGGCAGCGAGTTTGTCGAGATGTTCGTCGGCGTCGGCGCGGCCCGGGTCCGCGACCTGTTCGATCAGGCGAAGAAGAGCGCTCCGTGCCTGGTGTTCATCGATGAGATCGATGCCGCGGGCCGGCAGCGGGGCGCAGGCTTCGGTGGCGGGAATGACGAGCGGGAGCAGACCCTGAACCAGTTACTGGTCGAGATGGACGGGTTCGATCCGAACTCGGGAATCATCGTGATCGCCGCGACCAACCGGCCCGATATCCTCGACGCGGCGCTGCTGCGTCCGGGCCGGTTCGACCGCCGGATCGTGGTCGACAACCCGGACACGAAGGGGCGCCGGGCGATCCTGGACGTGCACGTGCGGGGCAAGCCGATCGGCGAGGACGTCAACCTGGACGTGCTGGCGCGGCGTACCCCGGGGTTCAGCGGGGCGGACCTCGCGAACATGGTGAACGAGGCGGCGCTGCTGACGGCGCGGCGGGGCAAGACGCGGATCGGGATGCCGGAGTTGGACGAGGCGAGCGAGCGGGTGATCGCCGGGCCGCAGCGGAAGAGCCGCATCCTCTCGCCCAAGGAGCGCGAGCTCACAGCGTACCACGAAGGCGGGCATGCGCTCCTGGGCAAGCTGGTACCACAGGCGAACCCGCCGCACAAGGTGACGATCCTGCCGCGGGGGATGGCGCTCGGCTATGTGATCCAGCTGGCGCAGGAGGAGAAGTACACGCTGACGCGGGCCGAGATCCTGGCGAGCATCACGGTGATGCTAGGGGGGCGGGTGGCCGAGGAGAGCGTGTTCGGCGAGATCACGACCGGGGCAGCGAACGACTTCGAGAAGGCGACCGAGCTGGCGCGGAAGATGGTGACCGAGTTCGGGATGTCGGACAAGCTCGGCCCGCTCACGCTCAGCACCAAGCACGGGCCGGTGTTCCTGGGCCGGGATCTCTTCGAGAGCCAGAACTACTCGGACGAGATCGCGTACGAGATCGACAAGGAGGTCCGGCGGATCATCGACGAGTGCTACAGTCGGGCCCGGCAGGTGCTGACCGAGCACAAGGAGGCGCTCGTGCGGATCGCCAAAGCGCTGCTCGAGCGGGAGTCACTCCAGGGCGACGAGTTGGACCTGCTGATCGCCGGCCAGCCGCTGCCGCCCGCCATACCGGCGCTGGCCTCATCGACACCGTCGCTTGTGTCGCAGGTCGCAACCCCGGCCTCACGTCCAGAGAAGTCGATTCCGCCGGCGCTCAAACCCGGGCTTCAAGGTTAGGATGCAACTTCTCCTCGGCGGTTAGGCAGCCCTACCCAGGCGATCTGGAGACATCGCTTGAGTCAACGGGCAGCTGCGTTTCGACGACGCGAGGAGGAGATGCCCATGTCAAATTTCATCACCGCTCCCATCAATGAGAACGGCATTATTCTCGACAGTGACATCGGAGGCATCCTGAAGGACGCGATGTCGCCGCCGTTCCGGTTCACCGACGTCTTCGTGTACTCGCATGGGTGGTGGACGGACGCGACGGGCGCGGCCGCAGGTTACAACCGGTTCTCCATGGAGTTCACCAAGCAGTTGCTGCTCATCGGCCCGACACCCCCGACGCTCCCTCACCTGCCAGCGTCGTCCTTCGCTACCGCGGTGCACTGGCCGTCGACGCTCTCGTTCTACTCGATGGCGAAGCGGGCGGACGCCGTGGGGCAGCACGGCGTCTACGCCCTGCTGCGGACGATGTTCGAGGCGCTAGGCGCACTGACCGCGCCGCCGTCGCTGCGCCTGCATCTCCTCGGGCACAGCTTCGGCTGCCGAGTCGTCTGCTCGGCGCTCGAACGAATCGCGAAGGACGGGATCCAGATCCCTTCTGCCGTCACGCTGGATGCCGTGCTCCTGCAAGCGGCCTTCAACAGCGACGAACTCGACCCAGATGGGATGTACGGAAATGTCTCGAAGCTGAATCTGCGGCTGCTCGTCACGCGTTCGGAAGGCGATACGTCGCTCGGCAAGTGGTACCCTATCGCCGAAAGGCTGGTCAATCTGTTCTCCGGTCGCCCTGTTACAGCGCTCGGTGCAGTTGGACCAAGCGCGGCAACGCAGACGGAGTTCGGCGGGGCGGGAGTCATCGCAGTGGGGCCGGGCTTCACCTACCCTGCAGTCGTACCGCTCACCGAGAGGCTCGTAGCAGCCGACCTCAGCCCACTCCACGCGGCTACAGGCCCGGGTGACCTATTCTCGGGCCACCATTCCAACATCTATCACGACGAAATCTACCAGCTGATCGCTGGCTTCTTCCGGTAGCGCATTCGGCGGACTACGGAGCGTCGGGGCCAACGGCTTGCCCGACGTCACCCTCAGCGCCATTCTCCCAGCCGACGGGTATCCGAATATCCACGAGCCCGCCGAGTGCCACCTTGAATGACCGAGGCCCTCTCGGGGTGCCGTAGGGCGGCCCGCAGCCCAGCGTTACCAAGGGGCCGGCGCTTATTTGGGCGCCGCATAGGCTGAGGTTGCCCCGGTTTGATGGAGGGTCAATCCCTGGAGTCTCTACCACCTCCTTATGGTCCTTGTTCTTCTCTCCCGCGGCCGCGAGCGCCGGTGTCGTCGGCTGTTCGGGGTATCTGGATG
>Ga0102924_1005599_pt1 | contig 12101 bp, 7 predicted proteins | sample PaiPotPPM11metaG_FD_80116 | JGI IMG/M metagenome (GOLD analysis project Ga0102924, IMG submission 80116) | Iron sulfur acid spring bacterial and archeal communities from Banff, Canada, to study Microbial Dark Matter (Phase II) - Paint Pots PPM... ... | reverse complement strand
GGCACGGAGACTGCTATACTTCCTTACAGCAAGGGACCAAAATCGCCAATCAGGTGAAACGCTGCCCAGAAATAGGGATGAACGCGATAGGGCTGGCTTGAGGTGCGGGCGCGCGCCAGGAAGGCCCGCTGCGCCCCGGCCAGCGCCTCAACCTTGCTATATTCGCCGAGGAGAGCTTGATAGAACATCTCCATCAGTTCCGCGCTGCTGGCGTCATCCACTTTCCACAGCGTTGGCAGGAGCGAAGCCGCGCCGGCATAGAGGAAACCGCGTCCCAGGCCGATCACCTCGTCCACGCCGCCCACCACGGCGCGCCCCGTCTCACACGCGCTCAACGTGACCAGGGAGCAGTTCGATAGATCGAGGTTGAAGACCTCGATAGTACTTAATTGCCCGTCACCTAGCTTGATGTGCGAGAAGTTGGGGGCATCGAGCCGGAACTGTCCGTGCGCTGCGATATGGACAACCGGGCTGCGCGCGCCGTATTGCCAGAGCAGCCCGGAGGTGGCGGCTTGATCGAGCCAGGGCCGCGTCCCGAGCTGGCGCGCCACGCCCTCGGCTTCCTGCACAGCGTACTGCAAGCGGCCATGATCCGAAAGGCCCAGCACCAGCGACTGGTTGAAAGGTACGCGGCTGGCGGCCAGACGCTGCCCGCGCTGGCGACAGATATCCAGTACAGTGGTCGAGGGCAGGTAGGAAATGCTGCTGCGTTCGATGGCGAATTTCGTCCCGTCGTAGAGGCAATGAAACGGCAGGTAATGCAAGATGCCATAGGGTACGATGATCACGTGTTCGCTCTCGGCCAGCGCGCGCGATGCTGGTTTGAGCAGCAAGTTGTACAGCTTACGCAGCAGGCCAATGACGTTTTCTTGCAGGCCCTCGAAAGTTAGCGCGCGTTCGGCGGTTCCAGCGGCTTGTGCGGCGAGGTCAAGGTTGGCACGCCAGAGCGAATAGAGGCGTTCCAGCTTCGGCGCAGCCCCCGCTGCGGTATGAACCTGGATCCCATGCTGGTTCACCTGGAAGATGTACAGGTCTGGTCCCGCCAGATAGTATTCGAGCAGCAGCGCGCTTTTGGCGAGTTTTGGGCGCACGGCGGAGATCACGCTGGTCGTCCAGTGCGAGTGCTGGCGTGAGATCAAATCTTCGGCCAGGTGCAACTGAATCTGTTCCAGCAGGTGTTCAATGCGCTGCTCCCGTGACTGCATCTCTTTTTTCGCTTGCGCGGGGGCAATAGCGCGCCGCCGCATGATCGCCGTGTCGCTCAGATTGGCCTCGTTCTCGGCCTCGAACACAATCGAGCTGTACCAGGCTTGTTCCTCGCGCAGGTGGGAAAGTTCCTCGATCAGCGCGTTTCCGGCCTGATCTTCCGCGTGCAGGCGAATGTCGATATTGTTGCGCAGGTAGTCGCTCAGCACGCGCGATTTGGCCTTCTCGACATAGATCAACGCCTGGTCTTGATAGCCTCGCGCGAGAGCGAGCAAGGCCGCACGCTGGTAGATCGCGCCCTTGTCTTCCATGAAACTGGCGCGCTCGTCCATGATCAGGCGGCTCTGCACCTCGTCGATGCCGCGCACGGCGCGATCATAACACTGCGCCGCCTCTTCAAGGTCGCCACGCTGTTCCGCCATCTGCCCCAGGAAGGCATCGCAGCGATAGAGCAGGTCCAGCAAATCCTGCCTCTCGGCGATATCACGCGCTTTCCGGCAAAGATCGTTCGCTGTCGCAATATCGCCGGTGGCGACGGCGATGTGCGCCTGAAGCAGCGCGGTGCGCGCGAGATAGGGCAACGCTTCTTGCGCGGCGAAGGCATCGGCAACATGCTGGGCCTCGCGCTGGCTGTCTGCTAACTGCCCTTCCGCGAAATACAGTTCCGCCTGCTGGAGCCGCACGATCGACGCCAGCACCATGAAGCCGCCCTCTTCGAGGATATCGCTGGCCTCTTGCAGCATGGCGTCCGCTTCGCCATACTTGCCGAGCAGCATGGCGGCATCGGCCTGGTAGAGCAGCGAATGGGCCAGGTGGTGGCGATAGCCCTGCGATGAAAGGCTCTGGCGGCGTTCGGGAGAGGAGCGGAAGTAAGAGATAGTTTCTGCCGCCAGGTCATACGCTTCCTGCGCCCGGTTCAGGCGCACGAGGCAAAAGCAAAGCTGCTGGGCCACTTCCGCCGCCTGGAACTGCATATCTTGCTGCAGGAAGGTGGCGCGGCTGCGATTGAAGAGTTGCAGCGCCTGGCTATAGTGTCCCTGGTAAGCGTAGATTTGCGCGGTGTTGAGTTCTTCGCGCGCCACGGCGACTTCCTGCCCAGGATAGCGAGCGAAGGCGGCGCGGGCCTGTTCGTGGAGGACGATAGCCTCGCGGAATTTGCCTGTTGCGGCCAGCGTGACGGCTTTGTTGCCGCGCGCGCGCGCGATATGGAGATCGATGCCGTCCTGCTGGCGTTCGTAGGTTTCGATGGCGCGGTCAAAGAGGCGGATGGCTTTGTCGTATTGCCCCAGTTCGTAGTTCACCATAGCCGCGTTGACATCGATTTGCCCGGCCCGCAGGAATTTGCCATGCCGCATGAAAATTTCTTGCGCCCTGGTGGCGTCTTGCAGCGCATCGGTGGGGCGATTGAGCTGCAAGCACGCGCTGACGCGCCCGATGCGGGTACGCGCCCAGCCGACCTCGTCGCCCAGCTCCAGATATTCCTCGCCGGCGGCATCAAGAAAGGGAAGCGCATCCTCGTCGCGATCCATACGGCGCAAGGCGTCGCCGCGTGCCATTAATCCCAGGGCATGGTAGTCTTTGTGTCCTGTCCAGTCGCCGACGGCCATCAAGTAGCCTGCCAGCATGAACGAGGTTGTGGGGCCGCTGCTCCAGTGGCGATCGGCTTCGCGCTTGAGTTGATCGGCCAGCACTGCCAACCCGTTTTGATCCAATGCAGCCACATATGATCGGAGAATCTGGCGACCCTCTTGCTCGCTGCTGTGCAGCAGGGCTGCGATGAGTTCTTGCGGTGTCATAGAACTCCGGCCTATGCTCAACGCTGCGGATCAATCGGCAACTGGTCGATTACGATGACGATCTCAGGAAACTGCAATTCCAGCATGTAGGTTGACGGCGCGACGCTCGCGAAAACGAAGTTGCCCAGGTCATCCACGCGCTCCGTCTGCGGCGCGCTGCCTGAAAGCATGTCAATAGCCTGCGACGACAGTTGTACCGGCACGCCTTCTAACAACCCCACTGCCTGCCCCTTGCGCGTCACCAGTCCGATCAACTGCACAAAGTCGTGGCGGCGTGTATCCTGCTCAATCTGGAGCGAGATGTTGACATCTTCGGCGATATAGCGGCGCGGCCACGCCGTTTGCGCTTGCCCGCCGCGCTGGAAGGCCAACTGCGGCTGCGGTGGGATCAGCGTCGCGAGAACGCGCCGCAGACCCGTGCCGGATTGCTCGCGTAACCGGTCGATAGCTTGTTTGAACCCTGGCGTTGCGTGGTTATTCTGCCTTGCCAGGCTGGAGATGGTGACGCGCACTGGCGCAGCCCGCTCCTCAAGCATCGGGTCGTTCGCCAGGAAGCCGTCAAGGGCCGCGACTTCGCTCGCGCACAGGACACAGATACCCAGGTGATGCCGCACGGCAGCCGTCATTTCCTTGCTCAGCATCCCTAACTGGTACTCGCCCAGCACTTCTCCTGGCGGGCAGTCCCAACGGTAGAGCTTGCTGGTCAGCAGGTTCTCCAGTTCTTGATAGCTTGCCAGTTGAGCCGTGCAGCGCTGGCAATGGGCAAGATGCTCCGTGACAAATGACCGCACTGTCTCTCCAGCGAGATAGGCAAGCAGTTCTTCATCGCGAATGGCACCAGGTGCATTACACTCCATGAACGTTTCCTTCAAATGCATATGCTGACAGGCTTGAGTACCTCTACACTCTTGCCTGTTTGCTCTCCACTTGTTTACCGGCAAGGTTCTTGCTTCTCACACGAACAGAGGTCCCGTCGCCTGCAAGTCATTTTACTCCAATAAACGGACTGCGCTGCTATTTTGGCATTTAAGGTTTACAGGTGATTTTTGAAGAGCGCCTGCAAACGTCGGTTCCGGCGCAGTCGTTCCAGGACGTTGCGCTTGATGCGATAGACGTCATCCACCGTGGGGAAAAGTTTGCGATGCTGGTTGCTGATCTCGCTGGGCTTCATGCCGTGAATGTACGCAAGATAGATTAGCACGCGCTCTTCCTCGCCGTTCAATTCTTCCTGGATGATTAGCCACAAACTCTGCGCGGAAATATTGGCAACGACGTCGTCCGCCGGATCGTCGCTGGCCGGTTCATGCTCCATCTGCTCTAACGTTTCTTCATACTGGCGCGCCTGTCGCGAGCGCACCTCATCGGCCACCACGCTATGCACGCACATCTTGAGGTACTTGAGAATGGCGGCCAGCGAGTCGAAATTGTCCATTTTGATCGGAGTGAGCGCCTGCGCGAATTTAGCAAAGACAGCATTTACCAGCGGCCCGCTGCCGTCCTGCCCAAGCAGGGGCGCGGCGCTCTGGTGCTGCGTAATCCAGGTAAGTACCAACGGCGCGTATTGTTGATAGATGCACGTCCAGGCATCGTCATCGCGCTGAACGATGGCCCGCCGAAATAATTCAAGACAATACCGGTCGTTTGACACGCTCTGCCGTAGAAACTTGCTCGTCTCTTCCGCGCAGCAGTGCGACAGATCGTTGATTGAGAGGAGTTGGATAGGCACACCCTGTGGGTATTCCAGTGCGCTATCGCCTTCAGGCCGCGCGCCTGGGTATTGAGAGTGGCTTCGAGACTCCATCGCTATTCTCCCTGCTTCCAGATGGTATAGGTATATCCCGACCGATTCCCTGACCTATAGCACGAGTGACCCGAACGCACGCACCTTTTCCCGTCGCAAGCTCATGCACTTTCACTGCTTTCCTAGATTATTTCACGATTGAAGGTAGCACGGGTATCTTGTATCGTTTTGTGTCCCCCAAAAGTACTGCAATGCGGCAGGAGACAGAACCATCAGAATGAACTACCCCACACGTGTTCTCTGTTGCCTCACTATACAATATAGGCGTCAATAACGCAAGACTGCCTTTACGCGGAATCTTCTTCATGGCGCGGAAACCCGTAGGGGCGTGGGCTTGCCCCGCCCTGGTAAGCCATGCCAAACCCTCATTGTGGTTGGGCGGGGCAAGCCCACGCCCCTACGGGTTTCCCCCAGAGGATGGAGACCCTCGACCACCCTGGCTTTTGTCGATGGTTGGCATGTTGTGATATGCTTGTGTATGAATTTTCTTGTCATACAAAGCTCCCCAGCACGGGGCTTATTCGTGATGTTGCGTGATGTTGCGTGATATTGAAAGAGCGAGACGCGATGAGAGAGATTGGCAGTATCAAACTCTTGCAGATACAACGTTCTTCCCTCAAGTTGGGGGAATGCCTGCATACCTATTATGATCCCGCTCCCCTATTGGTGGTGCAGTGTTTGCTGCTTTCGTCCGGAGGCGTGATTGGTCTGACGGAGGATCAGCAGGAGATCATGGATCTGCATCACTCTGATCACCCCCTGACGCATAATAATGGGAAAAATGGCGTCTCGGTTGGTTTCACTACGCACTATCAGGCCATGCGCGAGCAATACGGCGCGCATTTGAGCGATGGTATCGCCGGAGAAAATATCCTCGTCGCGACGGAGCGCGCGTTCGCGCTGGCTGACCTGGGCCGCCAGGTCGTCATTGAAAATCAACAGACGAGCCAGCGCGCCTATCTCAGCGTCGTAAAAGCGGCGTCTCCCTGCGTCGAGTTCACCCACTTTGCCGTCAATCGCGGCCTGTCGCTGTCCGCCGCGGAACTGAAAGCCGCTCTGCAATTCCTCGATGGCGGGCGTCGCGGCTTTTACATGCGCGCGGCGGAGCGGGACGTCCCGGTCGCCATTCAAGTCGGCGACCGGGTCTTTATCGATGATGGTGAATAACCCGGACGACCGGGATAACGGTTATTCCCCGTAGGGAACCCAGATGTTCTTGACCTGCGTGGCCTCGCGCAGGAATTCCTCGCCTTCCCCTTGGGCCGCGTCGAGCCAGCGGCGCGGTTTGCCATAGCTCACCCACGTGCGCTTCATGTTGCCCGCCGAGGCGAACTCGACGCGCTGCGCGCCCTCGACCAACCCGAAGTACCACATGGCATCGACATCATCGTGATCGGCCAGCACTTGCGCCAGCGTCTCGCGGTCGCCGGTGACGATGTTCACGACGCCGCCCGGCAGGTCGGAGGTCTCGAAGACCTGGTAGCAGTCGATGGCGCTGAGCGGCGACTGCTGCGAGGGAATGACCACCACCGTGTTGCCCATCGCGATGGCGGGCGCCGCGAGCGAGATGAAGCCGAGCAGGGGATATTCGTCGGGGCAAGCGATGCCGATCACGCCAATTGGCTCTTTCATCGCCAGCGTTACGCCGCGCAGCGGCGGGCGGTGTACCGTGCCTTCGTATTTGTCGGCCCAGGCGGCGTAGCTGAACAGGCGCGAGATCGATGCCTCCACTTCGCGCGCGGCAGCGGCGGAGTCGCGCCCGGTCTGCTCCACGATACGTTCAGCGAATTCCCCGGCGCGGATCGCCAGATTCTCGGCGATATAAAAGAGTACCTGCGCCCGGTTGTGCGTCGAGTTCCCGGCCCATCCGCTCGCAGCATGAGCAGCCTCGACAGCGTTGCGGATATCTTTGCGATTGCCCTCGCCCACTTCGCCAATCACCTGCTGCGCGGGATTATACACGAAGCGGCTATAGCCGGAGTCCGGGCGCGCCTGCTTGCCGCCGATGAACAGCTTCGGCGTCCGGTCAATCGCCGGCAGTGGCGCAGCCGGGGTGTCGTAAGGGGTCGCTTCGTTGTAACCGTTGTCATCATCGAGGTCATGATCGCCGTCGGTCAATGGGAGTTCAAGGAATTGCGCCGTCACATGGCCATTCACGGACGTGTCAGCGGCGGCATGGTTTTCCCAGGCGGGCCGCACGTATTCGTACAGTCCCTCTTTGCCGCCCTCGCGCCCGAAGCCGCTCTCGCGATAGCCGCCGAAGCCGCTGGAAGCGTCAAACATATTCGTGCAGTTGATCCACACGCTGCCAGCTTTCAGCTTTGGCGCGATATCCAGCGCCAGGTTGATGTTGTCGCTCCACACGCTGGCGGCCAGGCCGTAGCGCGTATTATTCGCCAGCGCGACGGCTTCGGACGGCGTGCGGAAGGTCATTGCCACCAGCACCGGCCCGAAGATCTCCACCTGGGCAATCGTCGTCGCGGGCGAAACGTTCGTGAACAGCGTCGGCGGGAAGAAGTAGCCGTCCGTCGGGCAGGCCCACGAGGGCTGCCACATCTCCGCACCCTCCTCAACGCCAGTTTGCACAAGCCGCTGTATCTCTTTGAGTTGGCCGGGCGAGACAATCGCGCCGATGTCGATGGCCTTGTCCAGGGAGTCGCCGACGCGCAGCTTTTCCATGCGCTCGCGCAGTTTGTGGATCAGGCGGTCGGCGCTGTTTTCTTGCACCAGCAGCCGCGAACCCGCGCAGCACACCTGCCCCTGGTTGAACCAGATGGCATCGACCACGCCTTCTACCACGCTGTCCAGGTCGGCATCGTCGAAGACGATGAACGGCGATTTGCCGCCTAGCTCCAGCGACAGCTTCTTGCCTGAGCCAGCCGTGGCGCGCCGGATGTCGCGTCCCACATCGGTCGATCCGGTGAAGGCGATCTTGTTGACGCCCGGATGCCGCACCAGCGCCTCGCCGACCTGCGAAGCCTCGCCCGTCAGAATGTTGACGACGCCGGGCGGCAAGCCGACCTCTTGCATGATCTCGGCGAATTTGAGCGCGGTGAGCGATGTATAGCGGGCCGGTTTCAGCACGACCGTGTTACCCATGGCCAGCGCCGGGGCGATCTTCCACGCCAGCATCAGCAGGGGAAAATTCCAGGGAATGATCTGTCCCACCACGCCGACCGGCTCGTAGCCCGGCAATTCGCTCTCCATGAGCTGCGCCCATCCGGCGTGATAGTAGAAGTGCCGCGCCACCAGGGGAATGTCGATGTCGCGCGTCTCGCGGATCGATTTGCCGTTGTCCAGCGACTCCAGCACGGCCAGCAGGCGCGCATGTTTCTGAATGTGGCGGGCAATGGCGTAGAGGTAGCGCGCCCGCACGTGTCCTGGCGTCTTGCCCCACGTCTCGAAGGCCGCGCGCCCCGCCGCCACTGCCGCATCGACATCGGCGCTGCTAGCCGCAGCCACCCGCGCCAATGGCTTGCTCGTAGCGGGATTGATGCTGTCGAGATATTTTCCGCTGGTTGGCGCAACCCACCGGTTATTGATGAATAAGCCGAACGGCTGATGTTCCGCGATCCACGCCTGGGCCGGACCCGGCGACTCAGGGGCTGGCCCATAAACCATCGTCTCGAAGATATCCATGACGTTCATCCGTTTGCTCCTTTTTCCCTACACCAGCGGGTTATGATGGGCCGCCGCGTAATGGCCTGTGACGAAGTACGACAACTGCCGTTCGATATCGGAGAGCAAGCCGCTCGCACCGAGGCGAAACAATCGATTGCTGAGCCATTCGTTGCCCAACTCCTCTTTCATCAGGATCAGCCAGTCGAGCGAGTTTTTCGCGCTGCGAATGCCGCCCGCCGGTTTGAAGCCAACCTGGTAGCCCGTCTGCTCATAGTAATCGCGAATTGCTCGTGTCATGACGACGCCGACGGGCAGCGTGGCGTTGACGGCCTCTTTGCCGGTGGAGGTCTTGATAAAATCGGCTCCCGCCATCATGCATACCAGGCTTGCCATGCCCACGTTGCGCAGCGTCGCCAGTTCATGCGTCGCCAGGATGGTCTTCATATGCGAATCGCCGCACGCCTCGCGGAACGCGCGCACTTCGTCATACAATGCCTGCCAGTGGCCCGTCAGCACGTGAGCGCGTGAAATGACGATGTCGATCTCGCTCGCCCCCGCCTTCACCGAGGCGTCAATCTCCGCCAGTTTCTGCTCAAACGAGATCTGCCCCGCCGGGAAGCCGGTGGAGACGGCGGCAACGGGGATGCCGGAGCCGCGCAGCGCCTCCACGGCCACCGCTGCGAGGTTATGGTAGACGCAAACCGCGCCGACTTTCAGATCGTAGTCGCCCGCGCCCAGCGCTGCGAGCAGGTCATGCCGCACCGGCTGGCGGGCTTTGGCGCACAGCCGCAGCACGTTGCCCGGTGTATCATCGCCGGCCAGTGTGGTCAGATCGATACAGGTGATCGCGCGCAGCAGCCATGCCGCCTGCCACTCTTTCTTGACGGTGCGGCGCGTCGCCAGCGTCGCCGCCCTCCGTTCGACCGCGCTGCGATTGATGCGCACCCGGCTGACCCAATCCATGTCGAGGGGGATGCCAGGATTACGTTCGGGTATGGCTATGGCGCTGGTCGCGACATCGGTAGGAGAAGCGTCAGGGGCGGTGGGTACCATGAATTGCGTCCCCGCCGTTCGTTTTCTGGTTGTGGTCATTGGCTGTTTCCTTGTATGGTGTGAAAAGGACGAGCTACAATACGGCTCATGCTGATTACATATGAATCTTGGCTTATGGGAGGGAGTCTTGTCAAGCGAGCGAGATCAATTCCACAAGCGTCGATTTTTATGCTATACTTGATGCACGCGGACATTCGGCGACGCACATTCGGCATCAGAGGTCTGGTTACTATCGGCGAGAAATAATAACGCATCCAGGGAGGGGTGCATATGGACAGCGACTCAGGTTCTGACCACTCGTGGGCATCGGCGCTGACGGCCACATCCACCGTGTTTCGTTTTTCTCCTCGCTCCCATCGAGCCGCGCAAATTAGCTGGCGACCCTGGAGTAATGAAGCCTTTCGAGAGGCGGAGCAGCGTGACAAGCCTATTTTCTTACTGATTACCTCGACCTGGTCCCAGTGGTGTCATATCATGGATGAAACGACACTTTCTGAACCAGGCATTATTAGCATTCTGAACCGTGACTATATCCCCATTCGCGTTGATAGTGACCTGCGCCCGGATGTCAATCAACGCTATAATCAGAATGGGTGGCCTAGCGTCGTCCTGCTGACTCCCGAAGGCGAAATCCTCTGGGGCGGCATTTATGTTCCCCTGCCGCAGATGCTCTACTCCCTCGGCTACATCAGGCGCTACTATGGCGAGCATCACCAGGAGATTCGCGAGCAAGCGCGCGCCCAGCAAGAGCGCAGATTGAGCCAGCATCCGGTGCAAGCCGCCCCGCCCGGCGCACCACGGGCGTTGTTACAGGAAGAACGCGCCGCGCTGACGGCCCTGCCCGTGGAGGCAGGTCGGGTGTTGCGAGATCTCTACGACGAAGAGTATGGCGGGTTCAAGATTCATCCACATCTCAAGTTTCCTCATGCAGAGTCGCTTGAATTACTGGTTATGCTCTCGCAATATCAGAATCAGCCCGACGCTCTGGACATGGTCTGCTACTCGCTGGAACAGATGCGCGACGGCGGGTTGTGGGACGATGAAGAAGGCGGCTTTTTCCGGTATGCGGCGGCCAGCGATTGGAGTATGCCGCATACTGAAAAGATGCTCGACGAGAATGCCGCCATGCTGCGCCTGCTCTTGCTCGCGGCTCAGGCCACGCGAGACCAGCAGTGGCAAGACCTCGCCCGCCGGCTGGTGCAGTATGTGAATGCCGCGCTTTTGCAGCCTGGCCCAGGCGTGTTTAGCGGCAGCCAGAGCGCTGATGAGGAATATTACGAGCCACGCTCGTCGTCGCGCTCATTGCTCATGCCTCCGCCCGTTGATACAACGATCTATACCGCCTGGAACGCGCGTATGATCTCGTCTTATCTGCTGGCATCGCAGGTCTTGCGCCAGCCGTCGCTGGGAACTATAGCCTTGCGCGCCCTCGACTGGCTGTGCGAGCATATGACGCATCCGAACGGCTGTATGTATCACTATCATCTCAACGGGCGGGCCGAGCTGCCGGGGCAACTGGCCGACCAGGTCTGGATGACGCGCGCCCTGCTCGATGCCTACGATCTCTATCCGCGCAAAGCCTACCTTGAGACTGCCATCGCCTTGATGCATTTCGCCTGCGAAGAACTGCTTGACGAGGACTGCGGCCTGTTCGACGACTATCCCCCGCGTCAACTGGCGCAGGGGCGGCTGGTCCTGCGCGAGCAGCCGCTCGTCGAGAACGCCGTCGCGGCTGAATGCCTGCTGCGCATGTCGGCCTACAGCAAGCGCCACAGCCTGGGCGATACCGGCCTGCTTGTACTCTCCGGCTGCCTGGAAAAATATCGCCGCGCGGGCATCCAGGGCGCGACCTACGCCTGTGTCATCGCGCAGGCGATGGCGAACACGTGGCTGTAATATCGACCAAAACCGGGTCTATGTTTGACATTCCCTGCGAATGTCAAACATAGACCCGGTTTTGGTCACGCCATCTGTTGCTCTTGCAGCATCTCTGCCAGCCTGGAGACCACATCGTAACGCCCGTATGACGGTGCGAGATAGACGCCCTGGATCATACTGCGCGCCGCCATGAGCAATTCCTGGGCGAGCTTTAGCCCTTCTTCGTGTCCATGTTCCCCGGCAGCGCGCATTCGCGCGCGTACATCGTCGGGGATGGTGATTCCCGGCACTTCGTTGTGCAGGAATTCGGCATGGCGTGAGCTATGGAGAGGCATACTGCCGAGCAGCAATGGAATGGGCGGTTTGCCCACGCGACCGAGGAAGCGTAAAAGCGGAGAAAGCTCGTAGATCGGCTGGGTCATGATAAAGTGCGCCCCGGCCTCGATCTTCTGCTGGTATTTCTCAATCTCTCGCTCGGTTTCTTCATCCGTCATGTTCAGATTGAGCGCCGCGCCAATATGGAACGATGCCCCTGTCCCAATCGCTGCGCCCGCCGCGTCGTGTCCCTCGTTCATGCCGTGCATCACGCGCATCAACCCGATCGAGTCCACGTTCCACACGCCGGTGGTGTTCGGGTAATCGCCGGCACGGATAGGATCGCCGGTCAGGGCCAGGATGTTGCGAATGCCCAGCGCGTGCGCGCCCAGCAGTTCCGATTGCAGCGCCATCAAGTTCCGGTCGCGCGT
>Ga0102924_1005598_pt1 | contig 12103 bp, 13 predicted proteins | sample PaiPotPPM11metaG_FD_80116 | JGI IMG/M metagenome (GOLD analysis project Ga0102924, IMG submission 80116) | Iron sulfur acid spring bacterial and archeal communities from Banff, Canada, to study Microbial Dark Matter (Phase II) - Paint Pots PPM... ... | reverse complement strand
CTCCCGTCGGGGTCCGTTGCGTCGAGTGGGGTGCTGTGCGGAGTCCAGCGGGGCAGCATCGACCCCAGGGCGCTGCACGTGGTGATCATCGAGGCGGAGAACAAGACGTTCGACTCCTACTTCGGTGACACCGCCGCCCGGCTGACCGACGCCAACGCCGATCCGGCGTACGCCGAGTACGGGCAGGCGGTCACCACCAACCAGCACAACCTGGCGGAGACCTACAACGTCGACGACAACTTCTGGAACGAGGGCGCCGAAGCCTCCACCCTCGGCCACAGCTGGCTGTCGGGCTCCTACACGACCCTGGACCGGGAGCTGACCTGGGGGCCCGACTACTCCCAGAACCTGCGGGGGCAACGTTCCAACGGTCAGTACGGCGCCAGCCCCGGGACCTTGTCGGGGGCGTCGGACCCCGCCGTCAACGCCCAGGAACAGACCATGCTCGATCCGCGCCGACTGCTCATCGACGAGGCGTTCAGCGCCGGGCGCAGCGTGCGCCTCCTGGGAACCGACATCAACCCCGAGTCGCCCACCGCCGCGGCCGGCGACCAGGTCCCCCAGAACCTGTGGGGCGAATCGGGGTCGGGAGTGTCGAGCGACCTGGCGTGGCCCGACGTGGACCGGGCGGCAATGTTCCTCCACGGCACCACCGTGTCCCACGCCTGGGACGCCTTCGACGGCCCGACCCCGCCGCCCAACTTCGGCAAGCGGCTGTCGTTCTCCCCGGTCGACGACCGGAAGTTCACGCTCGACGGGTGGGCGTCCGCCTACCGCAGGTGCGCGGCGGCCGGGGGCACCGACGCCTCGTGTCAGGCGGCGATGCCGAACCTGACCTACATGCAGCTCCCCGAGAACCACACCTACGACGTGTCGAACGTGTTCAACCCGCTCGACCCGACGCCGGCCTCGATGGTCGCCGACAACGACTACGCCATCGGCGAGATCATCGCCGGCCTCTCGGCCACCCCGTTCTGGAAGAACACCATCGTGTTCGTCACCGAGGACGACAACCAGTTCACCGGCGACCACGTCGACATCCACCGCACCTTCCTGCTCAGCGCCGGGGGGCTGGCCCGGCCCCTCGGAGCCCGGGGCCACGTCGCCACCCAGGTCGGCTCGTTCGCCTCGATCGACAAGACCACCGAAATTCTCCTCGGGCTGAAGCCGCTGACCTTGTTCGACGCCCGCGCCGCGCCCCTCCAGCAAGCCGTGGCCGACACGACCGGTGCCACGACGACTCCCTACACGGCCGTGTTCCCGCCGACCCCCTTCCTCGCCGGCCACTGACCGGAGGCGCGGGCACCGGCGCCGCCGACATCATGGACGCCTGGCCGACCGGGCTCAGCTCGGCCCGACCATGACCGTGGCGGACATCGGGACCGGCACGGGGTTCGGTGGCCGCCGGCTTGGCCGGGCCGGCGGCGAGGGTGATCGGAGTGGACAACTCCCCGGCGATGCTGGCCGTCGCCAAGGCGAACATCGCCGGCCTCGGCGCCACCGACGTCAGGCTGACCGAAGGCGACCTGGACGCCCTGCCCCTGAGGGATGCGCGCCGAGCAGGCCGACATCTGGTTGGGCTTCTCGGCGCCCCAGGTCGAGGGCTACTTCCGCGAGGCCCGGCTGGTCGGGTGCGGGGTACGCGTCGTTGGGAATCCAGTGATGCGTGGCTTCCAAGACCTCGGTCGGGGTTACCGCCAACATCGGGATCTTCATCGCGTGGGCCAGGGCCCCCCAATCCCCAAGCACTCGGATCTGACGACGGCGGCCGCCGGCCCCATCACCCTTTACGGCCGAGACGCAAGCTGACACGCTGTGACCTGACCGCCGGAGAAGGGACTTATGGGCGTCTACCGGGATCAGGTGCTGCCACGGCTCCAGGACAAGATCATGGCCCGGAAGTCGAACAACGAGATCCGGGCGCGCGTCTGCGCCGGCCTGGTCGGCGAGGTGGTCGAGGTCGGCTTCGGGACAGGCCTCAACGCCCCCTACTACCCACCCGAGGTCACGAAGGTCCTGGCCGTCGAACCATCAAGGCTCTGCATGCGACTGGCCGAACCCCGGATCGCCGACACGACGGCGGTGGTCGAGTTCGCCGGGCTCACGGGAGAGCGTCTCGACCTCCCGACGGAGCGGTTCGACGCCGTGCTGTCCACGTGGACGCTGTGCACGATCCCCGATCTCGAGGGAGCGCTCGGCGAGCTCCGACGCGTGCTCAAGCCCGGGGGGGTGTTCCATTTCGTGGAGCACGGCCACGCCCCCGATGCCGGCATCGCCCGATGGCAGCAGCGCATCGAGCCGCTGAACAAGCGCCTGGCGGGCGGCTGTCACCTGACCCGCCGCATCCCCGAGGCCATCGCCGATGCCGGCTTCGCCATCGATCACCTGGACGCCGGCTACCTGAAGGGGGAGCCGAAGCCCTTCGGCTACACGTTCGAAGGCCGGGCGCACAGGACCTGACCGGTCATCGGCGTCCGGTCACCGCCGGCCGAACCGGTAGAGGCGCAGGCTGTTGGTCACGACCGATACCGAAGAGAAGGCCATCGTGGCGCCGGCGATCACGGGGTTGAGGATGCCGCTGGCGGCAAGTGGGATGGCAGCGGTGTTGTAGCCGAAGGCCCATCCCAGGTTCTGCAGGATGGTGCGGAACGTCCGGCGGGACAGGGCGATGGCGGTCACCACACCACCGAGGTCGGCGCGCAGCAGCGTGATGTCGGATGACTGGATGGCGACATCCGTCCCTGATCCGATGGCGATGCCCAGGTCGGCCTGGACGAGCGCAGGGGCGTCGTTGACGCCATCGCCGACCATCGCGACCACCCGTCCTTCGCCCTGGAGGCGCCGCACCTCGGCGACCTTGTCAGCCGGCAACACCTCGGCCAGGACCCGGTCGATGCCGACCACGGCGGCGATGGCCTGAGCGGTGCGCGCGTTGTCGCCGGTGATCATCACCACCTCGATGCCGAGGGCATGGAGGTCGGCGACGACCTCGGCAGCGCCGTCCTTGAGGGTGTCCGCCACGGCCAGGACACCGCGGGCGGCCCCGTCCCAAGCAACGAAGAAGGCGGTGCGGCCGGCGGCCTCGAACCGGATGGCGGCGGCTTCGAGCTCAGCCCCCAGCGGGTACCCCGCGTCCGTGAGGAGCTTGCGGCTCCCGACCCACACCGCTGAGCCATCGGCGGTCGCCCGCACGCCGTGCCCGGCGACCGCCTCGAAATCCTTTGCCGACGGTACGGCCAGGCCTCGCTCCGCCGCGTGGTCGACCACGGCCCGGCCGACCGGGTGCTCGGATCCCGATTCGACGGCGGCGGCCAGGGCCAGCACGCGCGACTCGTCGACACCCGGAGCGGCGTAGAGGTCGGTGACGCTCATCTCCCCCCGGGTGAGCGTGCCGGTCTTGTCGAACACCACGGTGTCGATCTGCTTGGAACGCTCCAGGACCTCCCCGCCCTTGATGAGCACGCCCAGGCTGGCCCCCCGCCCGGTGCCGACCATGATGGCCGTGGGGGTGGCGAGGCCCAGGGCGCACGGGCAGGCGATGATCAGGACGGCGACCGCCGCCACCAGGCCCTGGGTCGGGTCGCCACCGACGAGCCACCACCCCACGAAGGTGGCGAGCGCCACGGCCATGACCGCGGGCACGAAGACGCCTGCCACCCGGTCGGCGAGCCGCTGCACGGGCGCCTTGCCGCCCTGAGCCTCCTCGACCAGGCGGATGATCTGGGCCAGGGCGGTGTCGGCGCCGACCGCCGTGGCGCGCACGGTGAGCAACCCCTGACGGTTGATGGTGGCGCCGGCTACCCGGTCGCCTGGAGCCTTGTCGACGGGCACGGACTCCCCGGTCAGCATCGACTCGTCCACCGCCGAGCGCCCGTCGACCACCTCACCGTCGACGGGCACCTTCTCGCCGGGGCGGACCCGGACGAGGTCGCCGACGACGACCTGGTCGGCGGGGACCATCTGCTCCGAGCCGTCGACCACCAGCCGGGCCTCCTTGGCCCCGAGCTCGAGCAGGGCGCGGATCGCCGACGATGCCTGGCCCCGGGCGCGAGCCTCGAAGTACCGGCCGAGGAGCAGGAAGGCGATGATGAGCGCGGCGGTGTCGAAGTACAGGTCACCACCGGTGACGAGCCGCCATGCCGAGAACGTGAATGCGGCGAGGGTGCCGATGGCGATCAGCGTGTCCATGGTCGCCTCGAGCCGGCGGGCCCGCACGGCGGCGCTGCGGAGGAAAGGCCAGCCCGCCCAGAACTGGATCGGCACGGTGAGCGCGCCTGCGGTCCAGCGGGCCCAGGGCTGGTCCATGGCGACGAGCAGGAGGAGGAACACCGCAACGCCGAGCGGCCAGGCCACCAGCACCCGGCGAAGCCAGGCCGCCGCCTCCGCTCCGTCATCGTCGGCAGCCTGAGGGCTTGTTGCCGAGACCGGTACGGCGCCGTAGCCGATCCTCACGACCGCCGCCGCGAGAGCGGTGCTGTCGGTGCTGCCCGCCTCGAAGGCGACGGTGGCGTGGCCGGTGGCGAAGTTGACACCGGCTCGGTGCACGCCGGGCTGGCGGGAGAGCACCTTCTCGATGCGCGCCGCGCAGGAGGCGCACGTCATGCCCGTGACCGCCAGATCGGCCTCCCGTATCTCCGGCGGAAGTTCGGTGGTGGTCTGGCTCACCGCACGGTCGCCTTGCTCCCGAGCCCACCGGCGGTCCGGTCGGGGCCGGTGGTCACCCGGTCGAAGCGCAACGCTTCCATCAGCTCTTCGACGATCTCGTCGGTGCGGCCCGCCGCCATGGCCGCCGCCACGCAGGTCTCGAGGTGGTTGCGGAGGACCAGCCGGTTGGCGCCCTCCAGCTGTCCCTGCACGGCCGAGAGCTGCTTCATGACGTCCGGGCAGTAGGCGTCCTCCTCCACCATGCGGAGGACGGCGTCCAAGTGCCCCTGGGCGGTGCGGAGGCGGTTGACGACCGGTCGGCGGTAGGTCTCCTTCATGTCCCTACCCTACCCCACCCGGGGTGGGGTAGGGTAAAAGTCATCCGTCACACGACCGCAGAGGTGCGAGATGACTGTCCGAGTGTTCTCCGTCCCCGGGATCAGCTGCGACCACTGCAAGGCCGCCATCGAGGCCGAGGTCGGTGCGGTCGCCGGAGTCGCCACGGTCGAGGTCGACGTGGACACCAAGACGGTGCAGGTGGACGGGTTGGCCGCGGAGGAAGCCGTCGCCGCCGCCATCGACGAGGCCGGGTACGAGGTGGCGGGCGTCACCACCTGAAGATCAACGACGGACGAGGACCCTGTCAGTCGCTGGGGGAGCCGGCGCCACCCGAGCAGACCGCCAGGCGCTGGCCACGACCGGCGCCGGCCTGAGGATCAGGTAGCACTGGGGCCCGTCGTAGCTCGAGGGCCGGCGTCCGGCCGGGCGGTCGGGCCGGCGTCCGGGGCCGGAGTGGCACGTCCGGTTCGGTCGGCTCCGACCATCAGTTCCTGGAGCTGGAGGACGACGGGTCCGCCGCGCCGGTGGCCGGCTCGCGGTCGTCCTGGGCGCGGACCTGGGCTCGGAGATCGCCGAGCTCGGCTTTGAGGCTGGCGATCTGCTGCTCCGTGGTCGGGTCCGCGGACTTGTCGCCGTGACCGCGGGACATGATCAGCATGCAGGCAGCCATTCCTCCACCGCAGAGCAGTCCAGGGAGAAGAAGTTGGAGTGACACGGGAGCCTCCTCGGATCGTCGTGTGTTACACAACGTAGTATGTCTTCGGCCGGCACGCCCGTCGGGTCGGAAATCCGCTCACCGACCCGGGCGAACGTGGCCCTTCGCACCATGGGGATGCTACGCCGTGTCGTAGTCCAGCTCCTATTCGGCGTCGTAGCAACCCGGTAGAGTGCCGGGGAGAGGGGAGGGGACGGGATGGCCAGGCTTCCTGACGGTGAGCTCGAAGCGGCGGTTATGGACCTGGTCTGGGATCGCGGGGGATGGATCACCCCCGGGGAGGTCCACGTCGCCCTTGTCGCCGAACGGCCCCTGGCCTACACGACGGTGATGACGATCCTGGTGCGGCTGTGGCAGAAGGGCCGCGTCGAGCGCCAGCGGGAGGGGCGGGGCTTCGCCTATCGAGCGGTGCAGACCCGCGAGGAGTACACGGCCGGGCGGATGCGGGAGCTGCTGGAGGGAGTGTCCAACCGCCGCGGGGCGCTCAGTCACCTCGTCTCCTCGCTCGCTCCTGCCGACCGGGCACAGCTTCGCCGGCTCCTCCAGCGCGGCCCACGCGAGGACTGAGCCCGTGATCATCGCCCTCCTCGCCGCCGGCGTCTCCGCCCTCGCGCTCCCGGCGATGGTGCGGCCGCTCGGGCGCTGGCTCGAAGCGGCCAGGTGGGCGCGCTTGTGCACGGCGGCCCTTCTCGCCGGGGCGCTCACCGTCGAGGTCACGGCCGTCCTGTGGGCGGGCCCGACCGTGCTTCGCGCCGTCGGGCTACCGGCGCTGGCATCCATGTGCGCACGCATGCTCGGCCGTCTCATCCCCGGCGGACCAACGGCCGGCTGGGCGGCGTTCGTGGTTGCGCTCACCGTGGCCGGGCTGGCGGCGCGCGCCGTCCGTACGGCGGGCCGCGAGGCCGCCGCCGCCGTGGTGGAGGCCTCGCTCGGCGAGCACCTTCGGGCGGGCGCTCACGAACACGTCGTGCTCCCCACGTCTCGCCCGATCGCCGTCAGCGTTCCCGGGCCGCCCACCCAGATCCTCATCTCCGAGGGCCTCCGCCAACGGCTGACGCCCGAGCAGCTCGACGTCGTGCTCGCCCATGAGGCCGCCCACCTCGACCACGACCATCACCGCTACCTGCTCCTCGCCACCGCCATCGAGTCCGCCTTCGCCGTGAGCCCGTTGGCTCGCCGCAGCGCTGCGGCGCTGCGGGCCGCCCTCGAACGATGGGCAGACGACGTCGCCACCGGAGGCGACCCGGCGCGGCGGCAAGGGCTGAGGCAGGTGCTCTTGGACGTCGTGGACCTACCCGCCGCCGCCGACCTGGCCGCCCTGTCGGCCGCGTCGACGGTGCTCGAGCGGCTCGATGCCCTCGACCGCCCCCCGGCCCGCCCCTCGCGCTGGTTCGTCGGGGCGATCACGGCCCCCTGGGTGGCGCTCGGCGCGACGATCAGCTTCGCCGCCGGGAGCTGGATGGAGCAGGCTCGTTGGGTGTTCGCAATGGTGGGCCACTGCTCATGAGCGCCCCCGGCCCGGCCCCCGCCCGGGCCGACGACCGGCTCACGCCAGGCGGGTGCGGGAACAGGCAGGCGGCCAACAGGACGAAGATCGGGGCGGCCTGCGGGTCGTTGGCCCTCAGGGTGAGGAGTGCCCCGAAGTTCTGGGCGACCACCCAGAAGAGCGCCGACATGGCGATGCTCAACCAGAGCAGGGCCCTCGACCACACACCCACGAGGACGCCGACCCCGATCAGGACGGCGATCGCACCAAGGGCCAGTGACACGCCGGCACCCCAGCGATGGGCGAGGCGGCCCAGCGTGAGATCGAGATGGGCGAGCCACCCCGGCTCGCCGAGCGAGGTCTCCTGGAAGTTGGCGTACAGCCGGTAGCTCAGCGGGAGGTAGCGCACCGGACGGACCTGCAGGTAGGCGACGCCGCACCACAGCAGGGCCCACGCCCAGCGGGCACCCCGTTCACCGAGCAGCCCGCTCGAGGCGAGCGTCGCTCCCGGCGCCTGGGTGCTCGGCCACACCAGCATTCCCACCAACACGTACAGGAGGACTGGACCTGGTGCGCCGAAGGCGATCGACGCGAAGCCGGTCAACACCCCACCCATCCCCTCGCCGATGACCCACACGCCGGCCGCCCACACGAACGATGCGACCAGCGCCCCTTTCGCCGTTCGCCGCCACGCGATCCCCAGGCCGAGCGCGACCTCGACGACCACGAACCCGACGTTCCACAGCGCGATGTGCGGGGCCAGGAAGCGGACCACCGACGAGATGTCGCGCACCAGCCACCCGGGCTGGGCCATCACGTTGAGCCTCAGGTCGTCGGTGAACGAACGGGTGAACATCGCCGGCTGCAACTGCAGCAACCCGTCGAAGACCCACAACCCCGCCAGGACCTGGCGGGCCCGGTCCTGGGCCAGGACCGGGCTCCGGCGGATCAGCTCCATGATCGTGTTTTACGTCGCCGCCGGCGCGGTGGATCGCACCCGGCGGCGCCCACCATCCGCCAGTCGGACGAGATACTACGGTGTGTCGTTGCGTGACGACGGTGCTGCTTCCGCTGGTGGCCATGCTGGCCGGAGCGATCTCGTTCAGCTCGCCGTGCTGCCTGCCGCTGATCCCGAGCTACCTCTCGTACGTGTCGGCCCTCCCCGTGTCGTCGCTCGGCCAGGTCCAGGCCCGGGCCGTGACCCTCCGGGCGGCGATCCTGTTCGTGGCCGGCTTCACCGTCGTGTTCACCGCGCTCGGTGTCTCGTTCGCCTTCGTCGGAGCCAGCGTGCTGCGCCAGCTGCCGCAGCTCATCCGCGTCTCCGGCGTCGGGATCATCGTTTTGGGCCTGGCGATGACGGGCGTGCTGCGATTGCCCTTCTTGTACCGCGAGCGGCGGCTCGACCTGGCCCGGCTCCCGCGGGGACCGGCGGCCGCGTTCCCACTCGGCATGGCCTTTGCCGCCGGCTGGGCCCCGTGCATCGGGCCCGTGCTGGCGACCATCCTCACCGCCGCCGCCGCCACCCGGACGGCCTGGTGGGGTGGCTTCCTCCTGGTGTGCTACTCGATCGGCCTGGGGGCCCCATTCGTCGCCCTGGCCGTCGGGTTCCAGCGGTTCCGCGGGTCGCTGGACTGGCTCCGCCGCCACGGCCGCGGCATCGAGGTCGCCGGCGGCCTGCTGCTCATCGGCGTGGGGATCCTGTTCAGCAGCGGGGAGTGGCGGCGATTCTTCATCCCCCTGCAGCACTACTTCGCCCGGTATGGCTGGCCTCCCGTCTAGTCGACGACCGCCCGGCCGGCGGTGGCGATCCGCCGATCGAGTCGGCGGGTGATCGCCGCCGCCTGCCATTGCGCCTCCATGGCGGCCAACCACTGGATCCTCCGAGGTGGGCTTGGTGTGTTGATCGGCGCCCCCGCCGCAGCCGTCGTCGTCCATCGCCGTGGCCACCGGGCGCTAGCGGGTCGCCCGGACCACGCCGGCGACGAGGATCAGCATGCCGCCGAACTGGCCGAAGATGTGATGGTGGTCGAAGGGCAGGATGACGACGCCGGCCCGTGACGCCACGTTGCTGGCCGCGAAAAGGGCTGCCCCGGCGGCGGCCATCACCCAGCCCGACAGCCGCCGAGCGGTGGCGCGACGCCCGCCTCGGGCCTCCCGCATCTCCCGGCGCAGCAGCCGATCGTGGGCGCCCCGCCGCGGTCGTCGCGCCATCCTCGTCACCCTCCCCAGCCGAACATACACCGACACGCTGTAGTAGCTTGCTGACGAACTGCCGTCGGGATTGGGAGGGCTGGGCGTGCACGACCTGTTGATGAGCTCCACGATCCTGGCGAGCTTCCTCGGCGGTGTCGTCGCCCTGTTCGCGCCGTGCTGCATCTCCGTCATGCTTCCGGCCTACTTCGCCACCGGGTTCCGCCAGCGGGCCGCCCTGGTGTCGATGACCTTCGTGTTCGCCCTCGGGGTGGGAGCGGTGATCGAGCCGGTCGCACTGGGCGCCACGGGGATCAGCCGGCTGATCTCCGGCCACCACACCCCCGTTTTCCTCGCCGGCGCCGCGCTGATGGCCGTGCTGGGGCTGGCGACCCTCGGCGGCTGGAGGCTGCCGGTGCTCCCCCCGAGCATGCGAGCGGGCAATACCCGGGGACCGGCGGCGGTGTTCGCCCTGGGCGCCTTCTCCGGGGTCGCCACCGCCTGCTGCGCCCCGGTGCTGGCCGGGGTGGTCGCCTTGTCCGGGGCCGCGGGCTCGTTTCCGGTCGCCCTCGCGGTGGGCGCGGCCTATGTGTTCGGGATGGTCGCCCCCCTGTTCATGATCGCCGTGTTGTGGGATCGGTTCGACTGGGGCAGCAGCGTCCTGATCCAGGGGCGGATGCTCACCGTGCGCGCCTTCGGCCGCAGCCGCGTCCTGCACTCCACGGCCTTGATCGCCGGCGTGCTCATGCTCGGGATGGCGTCGCTCGTCGGTGTCCTCGCCATCACCGGCCCCGACATGCCCAACCGGGGCTGGCAGGTCACGCTCTCGGCCCGCCTCCAGCACTACGCCGCGGTCACGACCCATCACGTCTCAGCGGTCCCGGGTGTGATCTGGCTCGCCGCCCTCGGTGTCGTCGTCGCCTGGCTGGCCCGCACGGCCATGGCCCAGAGGCCCTCCGGTGGCGCCGGCCCGGCCGGAGCCGCCGAGCCGTCCTCACCGGCTGAGCCCGCTCCCGACGGAACCGAACCCAGCGCCGCCACCACGGGTCACGCACGATGAGCAGCAGCCGGCTCCGCTGGTTTGTCGCCGCCGCCGGCATCGGTGCGATCGCCGTCCTGTTCGCCATCTATGCCGGCAACCGCCACTCCCCGGCGGCACCGGCCGGGGCCGGTGGCAACGGCAACGGGAGGTTCCAGGTGGGCCAGCCGGGGCCGGGGGTGGCGGCGCCCGAGATCCAGCTCCCCTCGACCGACGGCACCACCTTCGACCTCGCCGCCCAGCACGGCAACACGGTCCTGCTCTACTTCCAGGAGGGCCTGACCTGTGAGCCGTGCTGGACGCAGATCCACGACCTGGAGAAGAACCATGCGGCGATCGCCACCCTCGGCATCGCCCAGGTCGTCAGCATCACCAGCGATCCGCTCGACCTGCTCCGCCAGAAGGTCACGGACGAGCGTCTGCACACGGTCGTGTTGTCCGACTCGACGCTGGCCGTCTCCCGGGCCTACCACGCCAACAGCTACGGGATGATGGGTGACAGCCGGGACGGTCACACCTTCGTGCTCGTCGGCCCCGACGGGCGCATCCTGTGGCGAGCCGACTATGGCGGCGCCCCCAACTACACCATGTACGTGCCCGTCGACCAGCTCGCCGCCGACATCAAGGTGGGCCTCGCCGCCCACCCGTGACCACCAGGCCGCCGGCGCTGACGCTCCTCACCCAGCACCAATGCGCACTCTGCGACCAGGCCAAGGAGATCCTGGGCCGGGTCAGCGCGGAGGGGCTGGGCGTGGTCAGGACGGTGGATGTGTCCACGCCCGAGGGCACGGCGCTGGCGGTGGGAGCAGCGATGGCATTCCCCCCCGCTCTGCTCATCGACGGCGAGCCCTTCTGCTACGGCCGGCTGTCTGAGCGCCGGCTCCGCCGTGAGCTCTCCCGTCGCGCCCAGCGCTGAAATGCTCCACGCGTCGGCGTGAATCGCCAACTCCGCGACTTGGACTGCCGGCGTGCCGGTCGCCAACCTGTCATCCCGTGACCAGACCGCCACCGACGGCCGGGCGCACCCCGAGCCGACGCGCTTCCCTGCGGCGCCGCATCACCCAGGGGTTCGGCTGCCTGGCCGCCACCCTCGCTGCGACTGTGCTCCTGTGGGCACCACCGGCCGACGCCCATGCGTTCCTGGCCCAGAGCAGCCCCGCCTCCGGTGCCCGGCTGGCGACCGCACCGGCGCAGGTGGCGCTGGCCTTCACTGAGCGGGTGGCCCGGGCGACGATCCGCGTGACCCGCTCCCGAGGTGGAGCAGCCACGCCGCTGCGGGTGGAGCGAGCAGGCCCGGTCACCGTCGTGCGCGCCGACCTGCCGCCCATGGGCGCGGGGGTCTACGTGGTCGACTGGCAGGTCACCTCCGCCGACGACGGGCACGAGACCGCCGGGGAATTCGCATTCGCCGTCGGGGGTGGGGCAGGACGCCTGCCGTCGAGCTCGACGTCGAGCTCGACGGATTTCCTGGGTGCCGTCATCGCCTTGGCGGTGTTCGCCGGCTTGGCCACCGCCGGCGGGGTCGTCCTGACCGCCCTCGCCGTCGACCGCAGCGCCGTCGCCAGCCCGGCGGCGACCACCGCGGCCATGGTGAGGCGCCGGTGGAGGGGGCGTAGGCCGCTGACAGCCAAGCCGAGGCCGAAGGCGAGGGCCGAGAGGCCGGCGGCCAGCGCCGAACGGGCCGTCGGGG